>Ga0315288_10008793_pt1 | contig 12731 bp, 7 predicted proteins | sample YL17G11_20_MG_FD_203454 | JGI IMG/M metagenome (GOLD analysis project Ga0315288, IMG submission 203454) | Sediment microbial communities from Yellowstone Lake, YNP, Wyoming, USA - YL17G11_20 | ecosystem: Environmental > Aquatic > Freshwater > Lake > Sediment | place: USA: Wyoming | collected...
TGGATGGTGCAGATGCCGGGGTGATTGAGGGCGGAGGCGGCCCGAGCCTCGCGCCGGAACCGCTCGATGGCCTGGGGATCCGCGGAGAGATCCTCGGGGAGGAACTTGAGAGCCACCTGGCGGAGGAGCCTCGTGTCCTCGGCCCTGTAGACCACACCCATCCCGCCGCCCCCGATTCTCTCGACGATCCGGTAGTGGGAGATGATCTGGCTGATCACGGTTCCCCCTCCTGAAGCGGAGACCCGGGGGAATGCTACAACTTCCGAAGGCGGCGCACAACGACTGACGGCCATTATAAGCCCGTGCGATCCGACAGTGACTATCGGTCAACCCAAGGGCTTGGTGGCGTCAGGTCAGGGCATTCTCATCTCATCCCGTAAGGCACGGAGTGGATCGTCATGGGGGCCGGCCGGTCGGCGCACCGGCCGCGATGTTGGGACAATAGGCCCTGAGATAGCCGCAGGAGAAGCAGTGCTTCGCGGGGCGCTGCGGGTAGGCCTCCGTCCGGTGGGCCTCGAAGAAGGAGGCGATCGACTTCTCCGTCTCCTCCAGGGCGGCAGGAGAGACATCCACCTCCCGGACAATGTCCGGGTGGAGAAAGTGGAGACAGGCGCCGCCGGGGGCGCGGCCGAAGATGTCGCGGACCGCAAGAGCATAGATCCGGAGCTGCAGCTCGTAGTCGGCGGCCTTCTCTTCCACCTCGGAGGCGTCGATCCGGCTCGTCTTGTAGTCCACGATCTTGAGGCTGCCGTCCCGGCCCCGGAGGATCAGGTCGATCTGGCCGCGGAGGGTGGCCCCGTGCCGGGCCATCACGAAGGGAAACTCTCTCATCGCCTCCCCGGAGGCGGCCTCCCGGCCCAGCGAGCTGTTGCGGAATGTCTTCTCCTGCCTTTTCGCGGCCTCGCGGTCCCGGGGGGAAAGCGTCGCCAGGACCTCCCCGATCACAGGCGAGCCAGGCTCCTCCACCAGGATCCGGTGGACCCGGTCTCCCAGAACCTCGGCCGGAAGCTCATCATCCTTCACGTCGGCGGCGTCCCCCTCGCCTGCCCCCTCGCTCCTTCGGAGATACTCCGGCGCCGGGGCGCCGATCCGGTAGCGGAGGTGGTAGCGCCGCGGGCAGAGGTGGTGCTGGACGATCTCCGTGGCGGTGACCAGGTAGGGAGTCGTCTCGATCGGAGGTGACGGCAGCGCCACCCGGCGGAGAATTGCGTCCGCCTGCTCCGCCGCGTCCCGGATCTCCGGCGTCCCGGGGAGAGAACGGAAGCTCCGGACGCGGTCCCGGTGCCGCTCCATCAGCGACGTCATCCTCCCCGTCGAGGCGGCCGCCGCCGCGCCGCCCGCCCAGAAGATCGCCGGATTGCCCCTGACGGCTGCCGCTCCTCCCAGCCCCTCCAGGATCGCCGCAAGCCACGAACGACTGGGAGCCGCTTCCTCCTTCCACCAGCCGCTCAGGATCAGATGCTCCTGCGCCCGGGTCACCGCCACGTACTGGAGGCGGTTGTCCTCCTGCTTCTCGGCCTCTTCCCGGCTCTGCCTGAGGGTCTGGTAGCTCGCGGGATGGAGTCCCCGGTTCCCCTCTTCCGGATCGTAGAGGGGAATCCCCAGGCCCAGGTCCCGCCGGAAGATCTCCTCGTGGTGCTTCGGCTTCTCGGCCCGGCCCAGGTCGGCCAGGACCACCATCGGGAACTCCAGCCCCTTGGCGGCATGAATGGTCATGAGCTTCACGGAGTCGTCTCCGGCCGCCTCCACCGCCGCCTCCGATTCGCGCACCTCCGGAGCGCTGTACTCCTCCAGCAGCTCCACCAGCTCCGGCAGCGAAGTCCGGCCCAGCGCCTCCCATCCCCGGACGAGATCCACCAGCTTCCGGATGTTGGCGAACCGGCGCCTTCCGTTGAAGTGCAGCAGCGCCTCCGGGACCAGCAGCGAATCGGAGAGGAGGGCGTCCAGGGCCAGCCAGAGGGGGCCCCGGCCCTTCCGATCGCGCAATCGGTCCAGGATCGCGAGGAAGTCCGCGAGCCGCCGGCTGCCGATCTCGGAGAGGCCGCTGTCGCTCGAGCGGATCCGGTCCGCCAGCCGCTTCCCGCCGGAACCCGGCCGGCACAGGCGGTACAGATCATCGTCGGTCAGGCCGCACAGGGGGGAACGGAGGGCCGCGGCCAGGTGATAGTCGTCCCGGGGGTTGTCCAGGATCCGGATCAGGTTCAGCAGGTCCCGCACTTCCTGGGTCTGGAAATAGCCCCTTCCCTTCTGGACGAAATAGGGAATCTGCCGCCCGGCAAGAGCCCGCTCGTAGATCCTCATGCCGGTCGTGCTGCGGAAGAGGATTGCGATGTCACCAAAGCTCAGGGGCTTCCCGAGGTTCTCCGATTCCCTGCGGGTGAAGCGGAGCGTGCCGCCCTCCACGAGAGCGGAGATCCTCTCCGCCAGCGCCTCCGCTTCCTTCTGCCGGCCCTCCTCGGCATCTTCCCCCTTCGCCAGAAGAAGCTCCACGGAGGGGAGCTGCTTCCTCTCGTGCTCCGCCGAGGCAACCATCTCCTCGAAGGGGACCACCCCCCGATGCCAGAGGCTCGAAGAGAAGAGACGGTTCGAGAACTCCACGATCTCGGGACGGCTGCGGAAGTTGTCGGGGAGGGAGACGTGCCCCCCCTTCGGCTCCAGCTGCTCCCGGAAGCCGGCGATGATCCTCACGTCGGCGTCCCGGAAGCCGTAGATCGACTGCTTGGCGTCCCCGGCGGCGAAGAAGCCGTTTCCTGCGTGGAGCAGGTCGATGATCTCCTTCTGGAGCGGGTTCGTGTCCTGGAACTCGTCCAGGAAGAGATGGTCGAACTTCCCGGCGATCCGGCGCCGCACCGGCGGCGACTCCGCCAGCAGGCGGCGGACCTTCCATTCCAGGTCGGAGAAATCCAGCGCGGCGGCTCCTCGCTTCCTCCTCTCGTAGGCGGCATCGAGAGAGACAAGAAGCTCTCCCAGAAGGGCCCGGAAGGGACGGACCTTCTCCTCCAGGCGCTCGCCCAGGAAGCGGTCCAGAAGATCCTCCTTGATCCTGCGGAGGGGTGACTGGACTTCGTCCCGGCGGACCCGCCCGAGATGGATCCGTTTGCGAAGAATCTCCACGGCGGCGGATAGCCGGGACGGGGGATCGGACCGCGGGACCGCCTCCAGCTCCTCCGCCAGATCCAGGTGCACCTCGATCTTCTCCCGCTGCTCCGGATTCAGATCTCTCATGGCCCGCCGCAGCGACGCCACGCTCTCCCGGATCTCCGTGACCGCCGTTTCGGGACGCGGCGGCGGCTCCAGGGTCGCCGGCTCCAGGGGCTTTCCCGAAGCCCGGATCTGCGTGTAGAGCCCGCACAGCGTCCCGGCCAGATCGGAGACCCCCGTCGCTTCCAGCAGCCCTGCCATCTCCTCCCCGGACCGGGCGAGGAGGATCTCGTCCGCCGCCTCCTCCAGGACGCGATCGGCGTCAAGCTCCTCCAGGACCGTGAAGCGGGGATCCACCTCCGCCTCCAGGGCGTTCTCCCGGAGAACCCGGGCGCAGAAGGCGTCGATGGTGGAGATGTACGCGAACTCCACCTGGCGGCGGAAATCCTCCCGGCCGGCTCCTCCGAAAGCGAGCGCGATCCGCTCCTTCATCTCGGCGGCGGCCTTCTCGGTGAAGGTGATGGCCAGGATCCGGTCCACCGGCACGCCTTTCCGCGTGACCAGGTGGACGAAGCGCTCCACCAGGACCCGGGTCTTCCCCGATCCCGCCCCCGCCGTGACGCAGAGATCGGAAGCCTCGTGCCGGATGGCCTCCCTCTGCGCCGGTGTGAGCTTCTTCTCCACCTACTCCCCCTTCTCCTTCCCGCCCAGCCACCGGTCGTAGCGGCAGATGTCCGCCGCGTCGCACTCGCCGGGGCCGCAGGCCGCGGCATCGGCGGGCTTTGTTCCGATGTCCCCGGAGCGGATGCGCTTCACGAGCCCCCTCATCGTCTCCCTCGCCCGCTCCATGAAGGCCCGGAACTCCTCCTCGTCCAGGAGCTCCCAGTCCTCCTCCAGGGCCGCGGAGAGCCCCGCCTTATCGAGGATCTTCCGGCGGCCGATGCCGTAGCGCTCCACCTTCTTCCGGAGGGCCACCAGCTCCGCCCCCGCCGGCTCCATTTCCAGGACTTCCCGCAGGGCCATGAGATAGAGGGCGAGCTGGAAGTGGGTCATCTCCTCGCCCACGCTCTCCCGGTGCTGCCTTCTCACCGTGTCGCCGGCGCTGTACTTGTAGTCCACGACGAGGGCCGCCTTTGCGGAGGCGAGTGTGTCGACGCGGTCGATCGCCCCCGAGAGGAGCTCTTTCCTTCCCTCCACGTCCAGCGGAAGGGCCGGGAGGTCGGAGCCTCCGACTCCGAAGGATCGCTCCAGGATTTCCGGAGACCGTCCGAGCCGGCGGTTCCGCTCGATCTCTCCGGGGAGGAAGCTCTCCAGCGCCCGCCGGAGCCGCCAGTACCCGGCGCGGTGCAGGAACGAGCGCCGCTTGCCGGCGGTGAGATCTTCGAAGTGGCGGTCCAGGAGCTTCAGCGGATCGTCCTTGCCCCTCGACTGGAAATAGTCCCTCAGGGTTGCATGGATCACGTTCCCCAGGTCGAGAGGTTCCATCTCCCGCTCCGGCAGCGGCTCCAGGCGCAGCCACTTCTCCACGAAATGGAGATAGGGGCACTGGAGGAAGGAGGTCAGGGCGCTGTTGCTGAAGGCCACTTCCGCGGCCTCCAGGTCCCCCAGGTTCCCGGGATCCGCCAGGCGCGGGAGCCTTTCCTCCAGCAGGACCCCCAGGCGCCCGCGGAAGGCTGCGTCCTCCCGCCGTCGGTTGTACAGGGCGCCGGCAAGGGCGGTCCCCTTCGCCAGATCCCCGGGGCGGAAACGGGCCTCCAGCCCGGCGAAGACGGTCCGGTCCACGTCCTCCAGGGCGAGCATCTCCTTCGCGGGCGCCATCACGGCCGAGGCGGATCGCTTCTCCGTCCGGGCGTCCAGGCTTTGCGGAGAGAAGATCTGCTGGATTTCGCGGAAGAAGAAGGAGGGGAGCGTCGGGTTGCCCCGGTCGTCGGTCGCCGGATAGGAGAGGGTGAGGCGGTCCCGCGCCCGGGTCACGGCCGTATAGAAGAGGAACCGCTCCTCCTCCTGCCTCCACTCGCGGTCCGGAAAGCGGAGGCCCGCCTCATTCAGGCGGCGGCGATCCTCGTCGTTGAAGAAGAGATCCTCCACCGGCATGGGAGGGAACTGCCGCTCCAGGACCCCCGCAACGAAGAGGCAGGGCACCTCCCACTGGCGCGCCTGCCTCGCGCTGATGACGTTCACCACTTCGCGGCGTCGATCGCGGACCTGGAAGCTCGACTCGGCGATCTCTTCCTGGACCTCGTCGAGAAGAAGGTCCGGCGAAAACTCCCCGTCTCCCGGCCCCGGCCGGCTCCCCGCCTCGTCCGCCACCCGCCAGAAGGCTTCCAGGGCGGCGCACTCGTGGCGGCCCCTGGGGCCGCTTTCGCCGAAGAGGCGGTCTTCCCGGAGGCCGTCCGGGAGGACGAGAGATTGGAAGGCTTCCCGCCAGCAATCCCTGAGAAGCGCGACGTCCCTCTTCCCGCCGATCCTGTCCCGCGTCTCCGACAGCACCTTCAGCACGCGCTTCACGCCGGGTAGATCCAGCTTGAGGGTAAGCGACCACCACGCCTTCATCTCCTCGGGGGGCCGGCTTTCCCGGAGATGGGCATCCAGTCGATCCACCTCCGAGAGGTCAAGCCCCGCGATGTAGGTGGATCGGAGCAGGCGGATCACCTTCCCGGGATCGAGCGTGCCGCTCAGCACCCTTCCGAGATCCTGGAGAAAGCGGACCACCGGCTGCCGGTCCATGGGGCGCGGCTGGTAGATCCGGACCGGGATCCCGAACCGCTCGAAGGTCCCCTCCACCAGATCCATCACCTCCGGGAGATCGTGGAAGAGGACCGCGATGTCCCGCCATGGGACGCCCTCCTCCCGGACGAGGCGGAGGATGGCGCGGGCGATGCTCTCCACCTCCTCCTCGCGCCGCGCGGCCTGGTGAATCCGGAGGGACCCCCCTGCCTCGGCGCGATCCTTCGCCCCGGCGAAGAGACCCTCCTCCAGTCTCAGGAGCGTCGGATCGGCCGTGCGGCGGTTTCCCTTCAGCGCCTCCTCGCGAAAGCCGAGGGACAGCAGCGCACGGCGGGTCCCCGCCGAGACCAGGAAGGGGGCTCGGTCGGGCTGATCCCCGTCGATGCTCAGGGTGAACACGGACTGAGGGATCCGCGCCGAGAGCAGCGACAGGATCCGGAACTGGACCGGAGTGAAGTCGTGGAACCCATCCACCAGGAGGAGCTTCCGGTCCGAGAGCAGGGCCGGTTCCGCCTCCAGCCTCCTCGCCGCACTGAGGGCCAGGTCCTCCGTGTCCACGCGCTCTCGTTCTCCGAGGATCCGCTCGTAGGCGGCGAAGGCCCTGCCCAGCTCCCGGTGCCGGGACGCGGCCTTCCTCTCCCCTCCCAGCGGCGCGAGGACGCGGTGCCGATAGTCCTCCGGCGTGACGCCGTTCTCCTTCAGCTCCTGGAACGCTTCCCCCAGGATCCGGCGGAAGCCTGCGAAGTCCTTCACCTTCTCGAAGGCGGGGAATTTCCAGGAACCGAGAAGGTCCCCGATGAGGTAGTCCCTCCCCTCCCCCGAGAGGAGGCTTTCGGGAAGGCTCCGGTAGAGGGAGTGGGCGAAGGTGAAGAAGGTGTGGGCGAAGAGGTCCCGGAAGGCGGGGATCCCCTCTGCGAGGAGAAGGCCCCTGACGTGATCCACCTGGCTCTGGGTGGGGAGAAGGAGAAGGCACTCCCCCTCCCGGCCCTGCCGGATCCGATCGGCCGCCCGGGCCAGGACACTCCGGGTCTTGCCGGAGCCGGCGCGGCCGGTGATGAGGATCTTCCCCGGCACCGGTCGCCTCCCGCTCTCAGAACGCCGCCGGGGCATGGGCGGGCTTCCCCGGGCGGAGCAGGCGGTCCAGCAGCACCGCCTCGAACGGATCGGAGATTTTGCGGCGCAGATCGGACAGGAGGCCCCTCATCCCCGACCAGGAGCCGATCCCCAGCCTCCCCGGGACGGTGGAAGGATCGAAGGAGCTCCCACGGTGGGGAAGAGCCCTGCGCAGCCGGGCCGGGGAGCCGGTGAGGGCGCGCAGCGCCCGGGTCCAGGGTTCCTGCGACTCGGAGCGCAGCGGCAGGATCAGCAGGGAGAAGTCCACGGGGCCTCTCTGGGCCCGGGACCTGCACTCGGCGTAGGAGATCCCCGCGTCGATGAGGCGCAGCAGGTAAGTACGGTTCACGTCCGTGGCGGTCGGCTCGTCGGGGGACTCCTCCGGGCGGGGGATCTCCACGAAGAGGACCGAGCGCGGGCATTTGACGATGGCGTCCACCTCCACCGGATCTTCCAGCGGAAGCCTCCGGCGCGCACGGCCCTTCATCTCGTCCCGCAGCTCCGAGAGGGGGATGACCCGCCCCTTGCGCCTGGCCCCCACCGGCGGCCGCAGCTCCCCTCTCAGCGCCCGCCGCTGAAGCCAGGCCAGACGCTCCGCCGGCGGCCTGACCCGTTTCCAGAGGGTCAGCCCGATTCCCGCCGACAGCTCGGCGGTCCCGGGCACCTTCCGGATCCGTCCCAGGGCGAGAAGGCCGGGCAGCCAGAGCACCGGATCCATCTGGGCGAGGGTGCGGAAAACGTTCCAGATCTCGGCGTCGGGACTGCGCGGGTCGGCCAGGGATTCCTGCCGGCGAGGGGGAAGACGCGAGAGAACGGAGCTGTACCGGTCAATGAGGAGCCGGCGGCGGATATCGGAGGCGAGCCCGGACATGGTCGGATTGCTCATGGCAAAGGCTCTCTCCCTGAGTGGGGCGGGATTATACCACGCGGTCTTGAAGCGCCCTTGCGCCCCGCCGGAGAAACCGGGTAGAGTCCGGCACGTATCATTTATCGGCGGCGGCGGGAAGACGATCGGGAGGGAGACATGCGGAGATGGGCGTCGGGAGGGCTCTGTGCGCTGCTGGCCCTCTGCGCGGCGGGAAAGACCGGGGCCGCTTTGGGGGAGGCGGTGGTGATCTACGGCGGGACGCTGCTGACGGTCACCCACGGCGAGATCCCGAAGGGGTCGATCCTGATCGTGGACGGGAAGATCCGGGAGATCGGCCCCACCGTGGACGCGCCTCCCGGCGCGGAGGTGATTCTCGCCGAAGGGAAGTTCGTCATGCCCGGCATCGTGGACACCCACTCCCACATCGGGGTCTACTCCTGGCCGGACGTGGAAGCCAACTCCGACGGCAACGAGATGAGCGATCCCAACCAGGCGGGGGTCCGGGCCATGGACGCCGTCAACCTGGAGGACCCGGCCATCGGCCGCGCCCTGGCGGGGGGCGTCACCACCATCCAGATCCTCCCCGGCAGCGGCAACATCATCGGGGGCGAGACGGTCACCGTGAAGCTGCGGCCGGGCGCCACCCTGGACGAGATGATTTTCGCGGGAGCGCCCCGGGGACTGAAGATGGCGCTGGGCGAGAACCCGAAGCGGTCCTACGGCTCCCTCAACAAGCTTCCCTCCACCCGCATGGGAAACATCTACGTCCTGCGGAACGCCTTCCAGCAGGCGAAGGACTACCGGGCGAGGTGGGACGCCTGGCAGAAGAGGCCCGCGGCGGACCGGGGGCCGGCGCCGGATCGGGACCTGAAGCTCGAGACCCTCTCCGACGTCCTGGCCGGGAAGGTCCTGCCCCACGTCCACTGCTACCGGAAGGACGAGATGGAGGCCCTCTTCCGGGTGGCCGACGAGTTCGGATTCAAGATCGCCTCCCTCCAGCACGCCCTGGAGGCCTACAAGGTGGCGGACGAGATCGCCCGCCGGCGGATCGGCGTCGCCACCTTCGCCCACTGGTGGGGCTACAAGTGGGAGGCCAAAGACGGAATTCCCGCGAACGCGGCGATCCTGGCCGACCACGGCGCCCGGGTGGCCATCCACTCCGATTCGGCCGACCTGATCCAGCGGCTCTACGAGGAGGCGGCCATCGCCATGCACTACGGCCTGGGCCGCGAGGAGGCGCTGAGGTCCATCACCCTGAACCCGGCCTGGATGCTGGGCGTGGACGACCGGATCGGCAGCCTCGACGTGGGGAAGGACGCCGACATCGCCATCTTCTCGAAGGACCCCTTCGACATCTACACCCGGGTGGAGATGACGCTGGTGGACGGGAAGGTGGTCTATGACCGATCCCGGGGCGCGGCCGCGGCGGCGGGAGGTGCGCGATGAGCCGGTCCCGTCTCGCGATCGCCCTCACGGCGCCGGCGTGTCTCCTCCTGATTCTCGCGGCGTCGCCCGCTCCGGCTCCGCAGCCGGCGGCGTCCCCCGTCGCCCTCGTGGGCGGCAGGGTCTTCCCCGTCTCCGGCCCCCCCATCGAGGGAGGAACCGTCCTGATCCGGGACGGGAGGATCGAGGCCGTTGGCAAGGGGATCCCGGTCCCCGCCGACGCTAGGAAGATCGACGCCTCGGGGCAGTGGGTCCTGCCAGGGCTCATCGACTCCCGGACCCACCTGGGAATCTGGGAGGTGGACCTGGACGAGATGAGCCGGGACGAGGACGAGAGATCGGACCCCGTCACCCCCCAGGCCCGGGTCATCGACGCCTTCTACGACGAGTCGGAGAACATCCGGGTGACCCGCCAGACGGGAGTCGCTGCGGCCCTGGTCGCGCCCGGGGACGGCAACCTCATCAACGGGCAGAGCGCCCTCGTGGACCTCTCCGGCGGGGACCTCGACCGGGTCCTCCTGAAGTTCCCGGTGGCCATGCATTTCAGCCTCGGGGAGCCGCCCAAGGCCCGCTACGCCGCCAGGAACCAGACCCCGTCGACGCGCATGGGAAGCGCCGCCCTGATCCGGTCCACCCTGATCCAGGCCAGGGAGTACTTGGCGAAGCGGGACGTCTACGACCGCAGGGTGCTGGAGTGCGAGACGGGAAGGCCGGGCCGGTCCAAGGGAAGGAAGGAGGAGAGGTGCCCGCCCGACGTCCCGGCCCGGGACCTGAGGATGGAGGCGCTGCTCCCGGTCCTGAAGGGGGAGGTCCCGGCCATCTTCCGGGCGCAACGGATGGACGACATCCTCACCGCCGTCCGGCTGGCCGAGGAGTTCCATCTGCGCCTCATCCTGAGCCACGCCGCCGAGGGATACAAGGTGGCCGACCTCCTGGACTCCAGGAAGATCCCGGTCATCGTCGGCCCCATCACCACCCAGCCCGACCGGATCGAGACCGCGGGCGCCCTCTATGAGAACGCCGCGCGCCTCCACGACGCCGGCGTGAAGATCGCCATCCAGACGGGCCAGACCAGCGATGCCCGCGTCCTCCCCTGGGAGGCCGGCCTCGCGGTGGCCTACGGCCTCCCGTGGGACGCGGCCCTGCGCGCCGTCACCCTGAGCCCCGCGGAGATCTTCGGCGTCGCCGATCGCCTCGGGAGCCTCGACCGCGGGAAGCAGGCCAACGTCATTGTGACCACCGGCGATCCTTTCCAGCCCCTGAGCCACGTCAGGCACCTCTTCATCCGCGGCCGGGAAGTCCCGCTGCGGTGCCGGCAGGATGATCTGGCGGAGAAGTACTGGTAGGCCGATAATCGTCGGTGGGCGCGGGGCACCACGGGGAGGGAACCTCATGTCAAGGAACTGGACCGCCGATGACGTCCTCCAGCTCGCGCGGGGCTACCAGGCAGCCTGCGTCCTCGCCGCGGCGGCGGACCTCGATCTCTTCACCTGTCTCGGGGAGAAGCCCCTCGGCGTCCGGGAGGTGGCCGGGGCGCTCTCCTGCGAGAGCCGCGCCGTCACCATCGTCCTGGACGCCCTCGTCGCCCTGGAGCTCCTGGAGAAGGGAGACGGCCGGTACTCGGTCCCCCCGGGCCTGCTCCCGCTGCTGGCGCAGCGGGGGCCGGGAAGCATCCTGGCCATGGCCCGGCACCAGGCCAACTGCCTTCGCCGCTGGGCGCAGCTCACCCAGGTCGCGAGAACCGGGAGGCCCCCCGAGCGCCAGGCGGGCCCGGACGGATGGGAGGCCGACACCCGGAGCTTCATCGGCGCCATGCACGACATCTCCGCCCCCGTCGCCCGGGAAGTGATCCGGGGCCTGGAGCCGCTCGCCTTCCACCTTCTGCTGGACGTGGGAGGGGCCTCGGGAACCTGGACCGCCGCTTTCCTCGCGGCCTGTCCCGGCTCCTCCGCCATCCTCTTCGACCTGCCGGAGGTGATTCCCCTGGCCAAGTCCCGCGTCGCCGAGGTGGGAATGGGCGACCGCGTCCGGCTTGCAGCCGGCGACTTCCTGAAGGACCCCCTGCCCGCCGGAGCCGATCTCGCCTGGGTGAGCGCCATCATCCACCAGAACTCCCGGGAGCAGAATCGGGCCCTCTTCGCCTCGGTCCTGCGCTCCCTCGTCCCGGGGGGCCGGATCGCCATCCGGGACACCCTCATGGATCCCTCCCGCACCTCCCCCGTCGCGGGCGCCCTCTTCGCCGTCAACATGCTGGTGGGGACCGAGGGGGGCGGCACCTACACCTTCGACGAGGTCCGGGAGGACCTGGAAGCGGCGGGGTTCAGGGAGGTCGCCCTCCTGCGCCGCGACCCGGCGATGAACTCCCTGGTGGCCGGAAAGAAGCCGGGCGGCTAGCCTAGAAGGAACCCACCGCCTTCATCTCATCCTCGAACACGGACCGGTCGAACATCAGCTCAATCACCGTCTCCACGGCGAGGTGGTACTTCCCCTTCGGCTTCACCAGCTTGATCTCACCCTTCCTCTCCAGCGCCCTCTTCTTGCAGGCCGCCAGCTCCCCGATGCCGGCGCTGTCCATGTGGGGCACCCCTTGGAGGTTGAGCAGGATGCGCAGGTGTCCCTCTCCGAGAAGCTGGTGGACCTTCTCCTTCAGCGGCTCCGTCGTGCCCAGGACAAGTCTCCCGTGAAGGTCGATGATCCGCACCTTCCCGGCCTCCCTGACCTCGATCTTCATGGTCGTGCCTCCCGGCGTGGGCGTCCCGAGGCCCCGCGGGCGGACCCGCCGGCCGATGGATGAGTCCCCTCCTCGACTCCTCAGTCGGGGGCCGTCACCCGAACGGGCCTCTCCGGACACCTCGAGATGTCGGTACTCTCTTTCCCTGTCGGAGCTGGCGCGGACAGGGCCATGGCATGCTTGATACACCCGCACGATTGCCCGTGTCAAGGAAAAGGAGAGAGCCTGGCTAGCGCGGGGAAGGCACTTCCCACACCCCCGGGATCGCCCGTCCGCAGTCGGGGCAGCGGCCGGAGCGGAGGCGGTTCCGGAGAATCCGGTAGCCCCGGCGCTCCACGAGAAGGGCACTGCAGCCGGGGCAGCAGGTGTTCTCCAATCCGCCGACGAAGCCCGGGAGGTTTCCGGCGTACACGAACTGGAGCCCTTCTTCCCTGCCGATGGCGGCGGCGCGAAGGAGGGTCTCCGGCGGGGTGTCGCCCGGATCCGTCATCTTGTAGTCTCCGTGGAAGGCGGTCACGTGCCAGGGGATCTCCGGCGAGACCGAGACCAGGAACCCGGCGGTCTCCCGGAGCTCCTCGTCCGAGTCGTTGAAGCCGGGGACCACCAGCGTCACGACCTCCACCCAGAATCCCATTTCCTTCAGCCGCCGGATGGTGTCGAGGACAACGGAGAGCCGTCCGCCCAGCGCACGGTAGCTCTCCTCCCGCA
>Ga0315288_10008794_pt1 | contig 12729 bp, 9 predicted proteins | sample YL17G11_20_MG_FD_203454 | JGI IMG/M metagenome (GOLD analysis project Ga0315288, IMG submission 203454) | Sediment microbial communities from Yellowstone Lake, YNP, Wyoming, USA - YL17G11_20 | ecosystem: Environmental > Aquatic > Freshwater > Lake > Sediment | place: USA: Wyoming | collected...
TGAGGCGATGAAAAAAGCGGCGGACGAGATGGGCCGGGCCGAGACCTTCCACGGCTACGACGACGGCGGCATCGGGTACGAGTTTCTCCGCGAGGCGATACGAAAGAACGACTTCGCCTCTCGCCCCGTTAGAAATTCTCTGGTGGGGGGTGGTGGCCCTGGGGGGGGTGGGATTTCTAACGGGGCCCGCGGCGTGGAAGTCGAATTGGATGAGATATTCATCAGCGACGGGGCCAAGTGCGATACCGGCAACATACAGGAGATATTCGGCCTGGACAACGTCGTGGCCGTGACGGACCCGGTGTATCCGGTCTATGTCGATACGAACGTTATGGCTGGACGCACCGGCGGCCCGGCAGGGCAAGGCAAGTACGATGGGATAGTCTATATGCCGTGCACCGAGGCCAACGGCTTTGTAGCCGAGCCGCCAAAGCAGAAGGTCGATATCATTTATCTCTGCTTCCCGAATAATCCCACCGGGGCGGTGGCGACGAGGGAGCAGTTGGCCGAGTGGGTCGAGTATGCCAGAAAAAACAAGGCGATAATCCTATTCGACGCGGCTTATGAGGCATATATCAGCGACGCGAATATACCGCACTCGATTTATGAAATAGACGGCGCCAAAGAAGTCGCCATAGAATTCCGCAGCTTCTCGAAGACGGCGGGCTTTACGGGCGTTCGCTGCGCGTTCACGGTCATACCAAAGCAGTTGAGGGCCTATACAAAGGCCGGCAAGGCGGTGGATGTCAACCCGATATGGGGCCGGCGGCACTGCACGAAGTTCAACGGCGTCTCCTATATCACGCAGGCGGGCGCAGCAGCAGTCTATAGCCCGCAAGGCAAGAAACAGGTCCGCCGGATTATCGAAATCTACATGGCCAACGCAAAGCTCATCCGCGAGACGCTCGCCAAGCTCGGCTACACCGTTTATGGCGGCGTCAACGCGCCGTACCTCTGGCTAAAGACGCCGGACGGGACAGGCTCGTGGGAGTTTTTCGACCTGCTGCTGAGCAAGGCCCACGTTGTCTGCACGCCCGGGGCCGGATTCGGGGCGGCCGGCGAAGGATTTGTCCGCCTGACGGCGTTTGGCCGGCCCGACAGCGTAAGAGAGGCGCTCGAGCGTTTCGCCAAAATCTAATGGCCGGATTCAACCGCAAACTTGTTCTATTTCTCGTAACCGCCGCGCTCTCTATGGCCCTGCCGTCGGTTGCCGCCGGAAACGCGCGTGGGGAACGGCCCGCTTTCGAGTTGCCCGCGGAGTGGCTGGCGGCCTGGTCCGACCCGCCCGCAGAGCTGCGCCCCTTGCAGATAGTCCACGGCGTGCCGCCCGCCCAGGCCACGCCCGAAGCAATGACGAGGCTCAAGGAGCTTGGCCTGGGCGGAATCGTCTGCAACGTCAGCTTCAGCGAATACATGCGGTCCGAGGCGCACTGGCAGACGCTCATCAAGGCGGTGGAGGCCTGTCGTGATGCGGGGCTGGTGGTGTGGATATACGACGAGGATGGGTATCCGAGCGGGGCGGCGGGAGGACTGGTGCTGCAGCAGAATCCGAAATTCGAGGCCCTCGCGCTCGCTTATGATAGTTCGCTGCCGGAGCCATTTATTCTGCGTCCATCCTACGAGCATACGCACGCGAGCAACAACTTTTACGCGGCCCGGCGCTTTGCGAACCTGCTCGACCGCGAAGCCGTCGAGAGCTTTATCAAGATAACGCACGAGGCGTACTGGGCACGGCTCAAGGACCACTTCGGCGGAACGATTCAAGCCTTCTTTACCGACGAGCCTTCGCTGATGGCCGTGAACATAGGCCAGCTCCCCGAAGAGGTCAGAAAGACCGTCCGCGTGGTCGATCCGCTCGATGAGAATCTCAAGCCGCTGCCGTCAGTCCCGTGGGTGGCGGACCTGCCGCAAAGGTATCGCGAGCGGTACGGCGAGGACATCCTGAACATGCGAAAGAGTCTATTCGAGGGTGACAGCGAGGCCGACCGGCGGGTCCGCCGGCAATTCTGGGCGCTGGTGACAGACTTGTTTGCAGAGCGCTATTACGGGCAAATCCGCCGGTGGACCGGCTCACACAACATCGCCTCGTCCGGACACATCCTGTGGGAGGAGGAGCTGCTGCACGGCGTCCCGCTCGAAGGCAATCCGCTCAAGATGCTTATGCAGATGGACATCCCCGGCCTGGATATGCTCACGTCAAATCCGGAGGCGGTAATCTACAGCGGCTGGCTCACTACAAGCCTGCCGGCGTCGGCGGCAATTTTCAACGGCGGACGCCGGGTTATGACCGAGGTGAGCGATTTCTCGGAGACTATGGCGGAAAAGGGGCCGGCCCCTTTGGCCGATATGTGCGCGACAGCGGCCTGGCAGGCGGCGCTCGGTGTCACTGAGTTCACGCTCTATTACAACCGGGCCGCCCGCTCGCCGACAGAGTACCGCGCTTATTGCGACTTCGTCGGTCGGCTCAATTCATTGCTGCGAGACGCCCGCCCGGCACCGCGAGTACTGCTGTACTACCCGATCTATGACGTCTGGGGCGAGTACAGACCCGTCGCCGAGCCGCTGACGCTCAATTCGCAGAGCGATAGAATGAAGAAGGTCGTCAATTCGTTTATGTTGCTCGGCGAGCATACGACCCGCAGACAAATTTCCTTTGCGCTGATTGACCACGAGCTGCTCGCAGCCGTCGAGGTGCGCCAGGGGCGTATCGTGGTCAACGGGCGGGCTTTTGACGCCCTGGTTTTGCCCGCCGGCGTTGAGATGCCGAAATCGGCAGCCGAGAAAATGAATCTCTTCAAAGCATCCGGTGGGAAGGTCTTTGCGGATGGCGCGGACGGCAACGCTCAGATGGATGCATTGGCTGCGCTGTACAGCAGCGGCGTATTGAGCAGCCCCAGCGAGCGGATTGTCGTCGGGCGATTCGTTCGAGACGGGACAGACATATTGCTTGTTGTCAACGTGGCGGCGAAGGAATATAACGGCGCCGTCACGGCGCAAAACGCCTCCGCGTGGCTTGCTGCAGACCCGGCGTCCGGGCGGATTGGGCCGGTTGCGGCAGACAGTAATGGAAATATCGTCCTTTCTATGCCCCCGCGGACCGCCCTGCTGCTCATCGGGCCGGGTCGTATTGACAAACGCGCGAATTGAGCCGGGCAATGGCTGAACACACTACCGCATACATCGGGCTTGGGAGTAATTTGGGGGATCGGCAGCGGTACATCGACAGCGGCGCCAAAATGCTGGCCGGGGCGCCGGAGCTTCGCCTGCTGCGCGTGAGCGACGTGATTGAGACCCCCCCGCTGTCGCAGGACGACCAGCCGAACTATCTAAATGCCGTGGCTGAAGTCCAAACGCAGTTGAGTGCGCACGGGCTGCTCAAAACCTTAGGCGAGATCGAGATACTCCTTGGGCGCAGACGGAAGGAAAAATGGGGGCCGAGGACTATCGACCTGGACCTGCTGCTCTTCGGTGACGAGATTTTAGACGAGCCGAACCTGACTGTCCCGCACCTGCAGATGCACCTGCGTTCGTTTGTGCTAAAAGGTCTGTCGCAGCTCAATGCAGGTCTGCTGCACCCGGTTCTGGGCGCACCAGTTGCGGAATTGGCCGAGCGATTGAACGGGCGGGACTTCGCTTTGGACTCCCAGCGCCCGCAGTTGGTCTGCGTCGCGGGGATAATCGGCGTAGGCAAAACCACGCTGGCCGAGAAATTGGCCAAGGAGCTTGGGTGCAGGATTCTGAGGGAGCCTTACGATACTAATCCCTATATGCCGCAGGTGTATGCCGGCAAAAAGGAGCTGGCGCTGGATTCGCAGTTGTACTTCTTAGACGGCAGAATAAAGCAGTTGGACAAAAGCGTGCTGGCGCCCGGGCGGATTGTTGTGAGCGATTATGTCTTCGACAAGGAGCTTATCTATGCCCATCGGCTGTTGAATACTGAGCAATTGGCGCTGTATAAGGATATTCACGCCTCAATGGCGGGCAAGGCGGCCAGGCCCGTCTTGGTCATATACCTGCGAGATACGGTCGGTACGTGCCTTGACCGGATTCACCGGCGGAATCGACCTTACGAGCAGCGGATCGAGAACGCCTTTCTTGAGGCTTTGAACGAGGACTACGAGCGGTTGTTCGCAAACTGGACGGCCTGCCCGGTCATTCGCCTCAATTCCTCAGAGCTGGATTACTCGCAGACATCCACCGTCGAAAACCTGGCAAACCAGATAAAATATTACGTTCCCGGTCCCTCCGTCAATCCGAGCGAACCTGCCCTGCGTACCCCTGCCGTATAGGGCGAAGTGGGGTCATTGCGAACCCACCGTAGGCGGGTGTTCCAATCTCCCTCCAATCGTAGATTGTCAATAGAGAATCGTTTTCCCCATCTGCCTGATTGTCTCCACACCTAAGACGAGTAGCAATTGAGCTGATGCTCACGCCTAATCGGTGCCTGGCAACCCAAGCGGTTTTTTCGATATATTTTATACTGGATTTCCGACGCTCTAATCCAAGGACCTCACGAACTTAGCAGCGCTGTCAACATGGTCTTCGTCAACCCAGTGTAAGCCGCGCTGTATGCAAATGTTGCCGTGGAAGTTCCCGAAGACTTGCTGCATCTCGCGAGAGAGGACCAGTTGGCGTCTACCCGCACGGTTTTTGCCCTCCTCGCTTATCTTGACTGCTTGCTTCAAGAGGCGGCTGGCGCGAGGCCTAAAACAGGATCCCTTGACCAACACAAGATGCTCTCTCTCGTATTCGTATACCGCTGGGTGCCTGACGTGAAAGTTCTGGGCGAAAACCTCATTCACATCCACACCATCCAATTCGAGACACATTGCCAAACCGGCAATCTCAACTTCAAAGTGCCCTATCAAGTACAGAGCGCGATCCCCCGGGAAAGGCCATTTTTCTAAGCCGCAGTAGAATATCAGCACATCATCTTTCTGGAGCCTACGAAGGCCGCATTTCGGGTTCCGGCGCGTTTTCGGGTGCGGGCAGTCTCCATAAGTAAACGTTTCAAATTCGGGGTCAACGTGCATGGGCTGGTCCGTCATCGCGGCCTGCCGCCTTGGTGGGAAATACTCGACAAAAGGGCGGTTGTACCTGCCACTAGTATTCCCATACGTCCGTTCGTCCAGATGGTAGTCCTTATCAATGATAGGAATGAACTCAAATGTGTTGTCCTTGAGGAGCGGTCCGTAGATACCCCCAGTATTACTACTCATATCTATCCCGACCCTTACCATTGCCACATTCATGAAAATACCTCCTTCTCTGTTATCTACCTTGTTCAAACAGGCTTTGGGATGAGCCTTTACTAAACGCTTGGCTGCGCAACCAAGCTTTCATATTTTCAAACAGTGTTTTTGCAGCTTTGCTATCTTTAATTACGTTCTCTTTTTATCTTAATTCTTTCTTAACCTTTACATCAACAATAAGTTTCTCGCTATAGTGTTTCCCATTAGAAGAAATGTAATCACGTGGAAACACGCACTTAGTGAGACCTTTTCCTCTCAATATGCCATTTACCTAACATCTTATTCAGGTGCTCATCGCTTAGTCTATCAATAAACTGACTTCTCATTATCTTTCGCCTTCCCGAGAAATTGTCTGGATCCTTATGATAAATTCTAATCTCACCCCATTCTTCTGTCCTCCCCAACGGAGCAGGAATCCTAACATCAAAATCACAAGGACACATTTCTGGTTCAGCAAGTTCTTCACGCATTATTTTCAATCTCAGCTTGATCCATATCCTCCTCCTTTGGAGCTTGGGTTTTCTTATAACTGGTCCACACGTGAGTACAAGTCACACCGACTTATAAAAATCCTTTTGGCTATATCGCTCTGGGTGGTTCAGCATTTCATTCATTAACCTTCTTTTCCGATCATTGTCCATCGCACGATTATGTGCAGCACTTGAAATGGCCAGTATTGCAATTATGCCGATAATTACAAAAACTGATATCCCCAAAGTAATAACTGCGACCTGCACGAAAAATATAATAATTGCCATCCAAAAAGGGGTTGCCTTTGCCGTTCGAATAAACATACTTATAAGTAAAATGACAGAAACCAGACCGCACCCGACCCAGGTCGGCCAGGAGTGGGCTCCCTCAGGCACCCTGCCATATACACGACGATAAAACCACACTATCAAAAAAGGAACAAGCCATACGCCAAGTGCGATTCCCTCTAGGCATATATTTTTAACGTCAAATATGTTATAATCATATTTATCTTCAAAAGGGGGGTATCCACTTGACGCAAGCGGCCCCTATATCTTGTTATTTCCATCGACACCACAAAGACTAGCACCATAAAAATCTAATGTCCTTGCATTATTCTAAAACAAGCCATTTGTCCTTTTTCTACAAACTTAATTTGTAAATCATATTGCTTCTCTTCACTTATCCTAACATTATGCAAAACATCAGCATAAGTTAATGAAGTAACTGCAAATTTTACGACACCAGGAACTGCAAACAATATACCTATTGATAACACTACAAGTAAACTGAATTTTTTAAATAACATAATCATTACTCCTTCATCTTAAAGTATTCTGTTTTCTTTTATCTTCCACTACTTTAATTATACCTTATTTTCTGAAGAAATCAACGGACGCGAAAAATGTAACTCCGGCAGGCTGGCTCATCCGCAAACCAGCGATCAAACTCCTGCAGATTCCTGGGGTAATCGATGCCTGCCGTGGGTCTGGGAAAGGTTTCCATACCCCAAGATACTATATGCAGGGGTCGCTTGCGTCAAGTGGATACCCCCCCTTAAATGGAATCATATACCCTCTTCTCACTTAGAGGGCTTTGGCTCGCTCCAACTTGTCAGCGCAGAGCATAACATACTCCTGGAATCCCAAGTATATTATACACAATTCAACTTCAAAATCAAAACAATCTTGTCAGAATTCGGGTAAAATTTGCGGCGGAAGCCAAAAAGTAGCATCTTCTTCACATTTTTGGTATCGTACCATAAAACTAAACTCTATACGCTCTGCGCTAAACGCTAATAAAATGAAAATTGCAGGAACAATCGAATCGGCCAGGCATTTGGTAAAAGCCGCTCGCATCGCCGGTAAAAAAATCGGCCTTGTCCCTACGATGGGTGCCCTGCACGTCGGGCACGTATCGCTGATGGAGGCGGCAGCAAAAGACTGTGACTTCGTCGTGGTCAGTATCTTCGTCAATCCGACGCAGTTCGGCCCCGGCGAGGATTTTCAAAAGTACCCCCGCCCTATCGAGAAGGATTTGGAGATTTGCGAAAAGGCGGGCGTCGATGTCGTCTTCAATCCGACGCCGGATGTAATGTACGGCCCTGAAAGTCTTACGTGGGTAACTGTGGATAAGCTCACCGAGCCTCTCTGCGGCCAATTCCGCCCCGCCCATTTCCGCGGCGTTACGACCGTTTGCGCGAAGCTCTTCAATATCGTCCTGCCCGATGTCGCCTATTTCGGCCAAAAAGATGCACAGCAGGCAATCGTCATAAAGCGGATGGCGGCCGACCTGAATATGCCCCTTGAAATAGTCGTCTGCCCGACGGTCCGCGAGAAGGACGGCTTGGCCGTCAGCAGCAGAAATAAGTATCTAAGCGAGCAGGAGAAAAAGGAGGCGGCGAAAATCTACAAGTCGCTGGAGAAGTGCAGGGAAATGGTCGAGGCCGGCGCCACGGACTCAAGCGAGATAGTCGCACAAATGCGATCCATACTCCAACAAATCAAGGGCGGCAGCATCGAATACGTCAGCATCGTCGATGCCGAGACCCTCGAAAACGTGGATAAGATCGCCAGCAGAGTCCTCGCCGCCGTCGCCGTAAAACTCGGCCCCACCCGCGTCATCGACAATATCCTGATGGACGCAAAAGGGCAGTAGTGTACAATAGTGAACAAAATATCGGATACCAGTTGAAACCTAATGATGTGAAGCCTTCTGCAAAATTGCAGGTTAGGCCTACTTAGAAAAGAAAAAATCGTTTGTTGATTACCTGCAATTTTGCAGAACTCATTCACGATTTGTTATAAGGAGACGAAAATGAAGAAGGTAATTGCAATTTGTGCAGTGGTCTTGGCGGTGTGTGTGGTTGTGAGGGTGTTAGCTGCGGCGGATGCGAGCGGTAAGGTCAAGGTCCTGTTTCTGCGGGGCGGAGACGTGCACGATTGGAAAGGCAATACGCCGATCCTCACGGCGATCCTCGAGAAAACCGGCGACTTCGAGGTAACTTATACCGAGAACTTGGACGACCTTAAAGAACGCATCAAGCAGTTCGACATCGTCATTCAATATACCACCGGAATGGAGCTGACGCCGGAGCAGGAAAAAGGATACTGCGACTTCGTCGCAAACGGCGGCGGATACGTCGGCATCCACGGCGCCAGCGACTCTTTTAAGAACGCCGACCGCTACTGGGAAATGGTCGGCGGACGATTCGCGGGCCACGGCGGCGGAAAGTTCACCGTACATATCTACGACAAGGAGCACCCCATCACCAGGGGCCTGGAAGACTTTGAGGTCGAGGATGAGACCTACTCACACAACTACCACAAAAATGCGATAATGCGGTGTCTGACCCGGATGAACCGCGGCGACGAACGCCAGTCGATGTGCTGGATTTCACACTACGGCAAGGGCAGGATGTTCTACACCGGCAACGGCCACGGCAAAGAGGCCTGGACCAACCCGGCCTTCCAGCGCCTCGTCGTTCGCGGCGCATACTGGGCCGCCGGCAGAAAAGTCAAAGACCCGCCGCTTGAAAAGTGACCCGGCTTTGTGTTAGACTTAACGCGATTCGCTGTGATGCTCGGTACGCCGCAGGCGGAAAGCATTCGGCTGTGAAGACAATGAGACTTCAGATTAAGGAGATTCTGAAATGAAAAGGTCAAATTTGGTTTGTATGCTGATTGTTGCAGGTTTGATGATCGTTGGCCTTTGGAGCAGGCCGGCGCACTGCGCCGAGCGAGGGTTTGCCAGCCTCTTCAACGGGAAGGACCTTACCGGCTGGGACGGCGACCCGCGGTTGTGGTCCGTCAAAGACGGCGTAATCCGCGGCGAAACCACACAAGAGAATCCCGCCAACGGCAACACCTTCTGCGTCTGGCGGGACGGCAAGGTCAAGAACTTCATCCTGAGAATAAAGTTCCGCATCGAGGGCGGCAACTCCGGCGTCCAGTACCGCAGCAAGGAGGTCGAGAAATGGCGGATCGCCGGCTACCAGGCCGAGGTCGTGAATAATCCCGCCTCGGTCGGCTTCCTCTATCACGAGCGCGGACGCGGCGGCCTTGTGAACGTCGGCGACTTCACAATCATCGACGAACAGGGCAACAAGAGCACCGTCGGTAAGGTCGCCGACGTCGAGGCCCTCAAGACCGCCGGATACTACAAGGACAAGGACTGGAACGAATATACCATCATCGCGCGCGGCAACCACATCCTCCAGTACCTCAACGGCTATCCGACTGTCGAGCTGATTGACGACGACCGCGTCGCCGACCCCAACGACCCCGCGGACACCAAAGGCGCCGCCCTTGAAGGCCTGCTCGCCCTGCAGATTCACGCCGGGCCGCCGATGGTGGTCGAGTTCAAGGATATCCGCATCAGGCATCTGCCGGACAACTACGGAAAGGCCGTGCGCCTGTTCAACGGCAAGGACCTGGCCGGCTGGACCTTCTCCAGCGACGCCCTCAAAGAAACCTTCGGCGTCAAGGACGGCGTGATAACCGACACCGGCAGCCCCGCAGGATACCTCCGCACCGAGAAGGACTACGCAAACTACGTCGTCCGCCTCCAGATGCGGCATATCCAGCCGGGCAATAGCGGCCTGCTCCTTCGCGCCGTAGGCCCCGACAAGGTCTGGCCCAAATCCATCGAGGCCCAGGGCATGTCCGACAGCATGGGCGATATCTGGAACATCGACCAGTTCCCTATGAAGGTTGATCCCGCCCGCACCAGAGGCCGACACACCGTCAAGATGAATCCCTCGAACGAGAAGCCCATCGGCCAGTGGAACGACTACGAGGTGTATCTCAACGGCGGCAGCCTGCGCATTTATGTCAATCGCCTGATTCAGAACTTGGCAACCGAGGTCGAGGAAGTCCCCGGCAAGATTTGCCTCCAGTCCGAAGGCTCGCCCAAGGAATTCCGCAATATCGTCCTGATCCCAATCGCCCGTTGAAGACTGAGTGTCATTGCGAGCGAGGTCGTTGGGGACGATGTGGCAATCTGTCGTCCGGCAAGCAGAGTAAGCTGTTTCTGCGTTTGAAATTGGCTTTGATTGGGTTTGTTTTGAATAACGCTTGTTGTTCATTGTTCGTTGTTTATTGGCATAAGCCTTTAGTGTTGCTATACTTATGGTCATTTTACCCATTTTGACATTGGCTTTGTTTTGCATAATTGACTCACGGCCACAAAGCCAGTGAGCCACAAAGGCACGAAGTAATAGGGGAAATTTCAAGAACCTTGTGCCTGTGCGGGCCAGCTGCTTTTTCTTCGTGCGACAGACGATATACCATATACGAGATACCATTCACTATTCTGATTCTGTTAGTTTGATATATATTATACTCCGCCGGGGCTTGGCCGTCAAGAAAAATCCCCAATAACTGCAGACGCGGGCAGCACTCTTTTCCGCGCACACAAAAAGGGCCGCAGGCTGTTGCACCGCGGCCCCATTTCCCATCTACAGGATATCAGATAGCACGAAATCCTACTTCTTCCGCTTGTCGTGCGGTGCACGTATCACAACTGTTGCCACAGAGCTATTCCCGCTCGCATCGGTAGCCGTTATCGTAATTGTGTATGTCCGGCCATTGCCGGTCCCCGCACGCTCCGAACGCAGCCGAAGCTGAATAAGCCCCGTCTGGTCATCCAGAGAATCAATGTAATAATCCGGTATCGTGCTGCCATCTCCGGTTATATCCGGCGGTTCGCTGCTCTGTACTGTAGCGCCCAGCGTAATTGTCCCGCCGCCATTATCAAAAGCATTAGCTGCAATCGTCACCGGCTGTAATTCGTGATTTGGCGGCCACAGAATTGTAACACTCGGCATAGGAATCAAACTTGGCGCCTTGGTGTCCTTCACCTCTACGGTAACAATCGCACTGACTGGGTCGTTGATACCATCACTGACCGTCAGCTCAATCTGATGCAAACCAACCGGGAACCGCTCATCACCTGCTTGAATCACAAGGTCTGGAATCTGTACGCTGGCCCCGCCTTGCACCGTCTGAACGCTACCGGATGCCAGGACCTCACTTCCCTTCAGCCACTGATACGTTACCGTATCCCCATCAGAGTCCGCCACATCAGCAACAACCACAATTGCGTCAATCCCAATCTCAACAACCTGATGACTGGGTGCTGGCTGTGCCTGCGGGGGTGAATTTTGCACCGTTAAAATCATCTCATCCGATGCTGCCAGTCCTCCCTCCTTAGCTTCACGAACCTCTAATGTTAGTGTATGGTTTCCAACAGATAAATAAGGCAGACTTCCAAGGTTGAGATAGGCCTCACCGTTTTCTCCTACCGGTGACCAATCAAGAATTACCTTCGGCCCATCGAGCCAGCGGTATTGGAGGGTGTCTTCATCCTGGTCTGTCGCGTTTCCCTTAATCACCGTATAACTCTGCTCCGTACTCAGAATTTCAATATTATCACCCGCGCTGACAACAGGAGGCACAGCGGCTGGTTCGGGTATAAGCAGAAACGCACGGGTGTATCCGTCGGGATTAATTCCGCTTCCTATAATCGAGCCGTTATTGTTTATGCTATTTGCATAACGTAGTATCCAGCCGGAGGAAGGATCTATGAGGGTGTTCAGGTCTATATTAGCCCCGCCGCCAGTCGGGTCAAAAAGACAGGCGCGCACATCGCCGGAACTGTTCCAAACTGCGCCTACAATCTGGGCGTTGTCGTTGATAGAGGAGGGCCGGCCGTCTGGATACCCGGCGAGGGTTCCGAGGTCTATATTAGCCCCGCCGCCTGTGGAGTCAAAAAGACAGGGACGCAGATTCCAGGAACTGTCGGCAACGTAGCCAACTATCTGACCGTTGTTGTTGATGGAATTGGCACCACTGAAAGGATAGCCACTGAGAGTTCCGAGGTCTATATTAGCCCCACCGCCTGTTGGGTCAAAAATACAGGCGTGCTCATCATAGCCGGAACTGGTATAACCCAATCCCACAATCTGCCCTCTGTCGTTGATGGACCAAGCCGAGCTCCAAGGGCCGCCGAGGGTCCCGAGGTCTATATTAGCCCCACCACCTGTAGGGTCAAACAGGCAAGCTCGGTTATTACTGCCCCAATTCCAAGAACGGCCCACAATCTGGCCGCTCTCGTTGATGGATTCGGCAAAACTGAAGGGATAGCCCCTACTTGTTCCAAGGTTTATATTAGCCCCGCCACCCGTTGGGTCGAAAAGACAGGCATGCCAATCAGCACTGCCGACAATCTGACCGTTGTCGTTGATGGACATGGTATTACTGCTCCACCCGCCGGAGGGTACGAGGCTTATATTAGCCCCGCCGCCTGTCGGGTCGAAAGTAATAGCAAGGGCAGGGTAGTAGCCAGGATTGTAACCGGTACCAACAATCTCGCCTTTGTCGTTGATAGAACTGGCAGCACTTAATCCTACAACGCCATTTTAGCTCAAGATTTTCAGGCGACCAGCCGACATCTTCTTTTGGAAACCTTTATTCTGAAAGGAGATATGACATGGACGCCAAACAGA
>Ga0315288_10008796_pt1 | contig 12728 bp, 8 predicted proteins | sample YL17G11_20_MG_FD_203454 | JGI IMG/M metagenome (GOLD analysis project Ga0315288, IMG submission 203454) | Sediment microbial communities from Yellowstone Lake, YNP, Wyoming, USA - YL17G11_20 | ecosystem: Environmental > Aquatic > Freshwater > Lake > Sediment | place: USA: Wyoming | collected...
CGGCGTGGGCAAGTCCACCGTGTCGCATATATTCAGCCGGGAGATCAGAAGGGGCGTGCACATCGACGTTGACATCCTGCGGCATCTCGTGGCGAACCACCGGCTGACGCATGAGCAGGTGCACCTCGCTTACAGAAACGCCGCGGCGCTGGCGAACAATTTCCTCGCCGAGGGCTACACCGTCATTGTTGACGGCGTCTTCCCGAAGGGCGGAGACCTCGCCGCTTTCCGCCGCGCGCTCGACAATCCGCGCGCCGGCGTCTATGTCTATACGCTCTCCGGCAAACTCCCCGTCATCCAGTTGCGCGAGGCGATGAAGATGGGCTCGGACAGTTACCGCAAGCGCGTCTCGAAACTGCACAGGACAATGGAGGCCGAGAGGAGGCGGCTTGGAGTCACGATTGACACCACGGACCTGAGCATCATGGAAACCGTGGCGAAGATAAAAGACCTGCTTGCTCGCGGGATAGGGCGGCTGACGGACGGCTTCTGCACGAGAAACCGCAAAACCGCGAGACCAAACAAGAATCGTTGAGCCACAGATTACACAGATTTCACAGACAGGTGAATGAAAAAGCAAAAAAAATAATCTGTGTAATCTGCGAAATCTGTGGATTGTTGAAGGAGTTATATGGATTTCGTTGTCATTGACGGGTCGGAGGGCGAAGGCGGCGGACAGATGGTCCGCACGGCGCTCGCGCTTTCCGCTGTAACCGGCAGACCATTCCGCATCGTCAACATCCGCGCCAACCGCCCCAACCCCGGACTGCGCAGCCAGCACGTCCAGAGCGTCCTTGCGTCCCAGCGCGTGTGCGGCGCTCAGTGCGAAGGCGCGGCGAAAGGCTCGCGCTCCCTCTCCTTCGTCCCCGGAAAAATCTCCGCCGGAAAACACGTCATCGACATCGGCACCGCGGGCTCTACGTCGCTCGTCCTGCAGACCATCGCGCTGCCGCTTTCGCTGGCGGACGGGCCGAGCAGCGTTACCGTCAACGGCGGCACGCACGTCGAGTGGTCGCCCATCCACGACTACCTGGAACTGGCGTGGCTGCCGGTAATGAAAAAAATCGGGCTGGACATCGAACTCGAAATTGTCTCGCCGGGCTTCTACCCGCGCGGCGGCGGGGAAGTCCGCGCGACAATCCGCCCCGCGAAGGAAATCCTGCCGTTCAACGCCGCCGAGCGCGGGGAACTCAAGCGCGTGCGCGTGCTCGGCGCGGCCGGCAATCTGCCGATGGAAATCGCGGAGCGTTTCGTCCGGCGCGCGGAATCGCAACTCAAAAGCCGCCGCGTCAGAAAAATCGACTCCGTCGTAAAAGCCTTGTCCGGCGTGGGGCAGGGGACATACGTGCGCCTGCTAGCGGAATACGAAAACGCCTCGGCGTGTTTTTCCGGCTTGGGCAGGATCGGCAAACAGGCCGAGAAAATCGCCGACGAAACGGTGGACGAGTTCTTCGAGTTCCATTTTTCCGGCGCGGCGGTTGACGCGCGCCTCGCGGACCAACTGCTTTTACCGCTCGCGCTGGCAAAGGGCGAGAGCGCGTTCACGGCCCCGAGCATCACGGCGCATTTCGAGACCAACGCGGCGGTGATTGCGAAGTTCCTGTCCGTTTCAATAACCTCTGCGCCCGCCGGCGATGCGGCGATTATCAGAGTGCGGCCACAGGCTTGAGGAAGTGAGGCGTCGGACGAGTCGGACAGGCCGGACGGATGGGACGAATAGGGCGGACCTGTCGAGTGGCGGGGCGCTTTTTTCTTGACGGGACTGGCGGGCATTTTATAATGCGTGCGATACAGGCTTAAGGAAGTGAGGCAACGAGAACTATTTTTGTTGTTGGTTTTTCATTTTTCGTTTTTACTTTCATATTTAGAGGAGTGGCAATGAGCGCACAGGAGAGCAAGAATGTCCCGGCGGCCGGCGCGGCCGAGCGCCCCCGCATCACGTATGACGACCGCGAGTGCAAGGATGCCTACAGCAATTTCTTCACCGTTGCAAGCACCGCGGAGGAGTTGGCCATTAATTTCGGCGTGGTGAATCAGGAGAGGGCGAACACGGTGAAGTTGTATTCGCGGGTGTTCCTGAATTATTACAATGCGAAAAGGCTTGTGATGGGCCTTGCGCAGGCGCTGAAGCAGTATGAGGATGCTTACGGGGTGCTGGAGATTGACCCGTCGAAGCGGGCGAAGAAGTAGAAGGTAAAGGATGAAGGGTGAAGGATGGACAACCGGACATCCAGACATCTGGCCCCGTGGGAATCCAAGGGTTGGTAACCACGTTTTTTGCAGATTTGCATTGACAAAGTTTTTGAGCGGTGTTAAAATCTTTTGAACATTCCAAACTGTGAAAAATTGTAAAGTTATCCGCTCATATAGTCCGATAACCTGTTCAGGGAATTAGCAGTACGGAGGGGCGGAACAGGGAAGTATGGGGAAGAAATATATGTAAGTCCTGCCGCCGCATCCACCGTAATCTTCCGTTACAATTTCAGCAAATAAATTACTGTACGATTGTTTTGTTTCGCCCCGTGTGGGGACGCATTGTTTATTGCCGCAAGGAGGGGCAATCGTAATCGGTAAAGAATTGCACGCGGCGCGGCGGGCTTGGCCAGCCCGGCGCGCGCAAGGCGATAAGAAAGAGAAATGGCAATTGAACTAATTTTCCTTCGCGCGAATGAAACTTGAGAGACGCTTACTGATTTTGGAGGACAGGCACATGATTTTCAGACGAAAACTGGGACTGATGGAACTGGAGCAGCGCATCGCTCCCTCAGTCACCACCATTACGCTGGACGCATCTAATCCCACCTACTCCTACACTGAAAACTTTGGAGGCACGCTGGGCGACGTCGTTACGCTCTCGTTCGATGACGACGGCAGCGGCGGTAGCGTTGCCGTGGGGATACATTACGACGGCACGAATACGAACGACTATATCAAGACCATCGTATTCGACTCCAGTTGCGATGAAGATTGCACTTTCAGTGCGCTGGTTACCGGAGGAGAAACCAATGATGATGCGAACGGCATCATCGATAAGGTCAAGCACGTCGATTTCATGGCGCCTGACGCCATGGGCACCATTGAGATCGAAGGCAACGTTAATGCCGAATGGGCGGGAGACGCGGTGGCCATCGAAGGCAACCACATCGAGCACCTGATTGTCAGAAGCAACGACACCGCGACGACGGGCACCGTGCCGCATGATGTCTATACACAAGGCGGAAATATCACAATGGACGAGGACAGGGTCGCCATCTACATACACGAGGGCCTTGACCGCCACGACGATATCTCCGTCTATGGCGCCATCAATGGCGGGGCGAATATTGACATAGGCATTCGGATAGACGGTTACGCCGAAGGCACCATCAGCCTTGGCGATATGAGCGACCATGTCATCTACGTCGAAGATAGTGAGAACCCGGGCCCGGGCTACATAGACCACCTTACGGTCAACGTCGGCTATCTGCCCACCGATGAACTGGATCTCGTCGCGGCAAGCCTTTATGTAATGGACGGAAACGACGTGCAGTCCGCAATCAACGACACCGTGGATGCGCAATCCCTCGACGGCAACCTCGGCGGCGTGTGGGCCGACGATTCAATCACGGACACCCACATCAACGTCGGCGGCGACCTTGACGCGACGGGCCTGTACCAAGGCTTCCCCGTTGACGGCTACGAACCGCTTGTGCTGGTCAGCGGCGCGAACTTTGAAGTTGAAGAAAGCGGCATATTCGAGCACGTCATCATAGACCTGCCGAACGGCGGCAACATTTACGGCGGCATCGCCCAGTACGGCACGGGCGACGATTTCGACATCGCCGTCACCATCCACACCCACGGCGGCAACGTGGACGCGTCGGATGACATGCTCTACTACTCCAACGAAAACGTCTCGCTCTGGATCGACACCGCCGGCGCCTTTGGGTGCTTCGGCAACGTCATCGGCGACATCGAGGCGGAGAACAACATCGACCTGCTCATCATCAACCAGGGCGACGTCATCTTCACCCCCGGCGACTGCGGCCATGAGGGCGGCCACAACGAGTTCAGGTACGACGGCGCCATCGATGCCGATAACGCGGTCAACTTCGTGTACATCGGCGGGGACTTCGGCGGCTCGCTCGAAAGCGAGGGCGCCGTCGGAGTGTTCTATGTCGATGGGACCATCTACGACACGCACCCCCTGTGGGATAAGGTGGTATTCCACGCCGACGGCAACGTGGACTTCTTCAAGGCCTTCGGGGTGGGAGAGAACGTCGTAATCGAGGCGGACAGCTTCCACACCATCATCGTCGGCGACGGCGGCGTGGACGACATCTTCGGAGGGTTTGTCGCGGACGGCGGCTCCGGCTACATTGACAATGTCACCATCGAAGGCGGCCATCCGACCGGCGGCACGCTGGCCGCTATGTTCGATGAAGCGGATACGGACTACACGTTCTTCAAAATCTCCGACACCATAACCTTCGGCACCGAGGGGCACACATTCCTCACGGACGGCGGCAGCGTGAAAGTGACGATGAGCGCCGGCGCAGCCGACGTCACGTTTTTCCGCTCCGGCTTCGAAACCGATTCCCCGGTCAACGGCATTCACGAAATACTTTACAGCGACGGCAAGAGCGGGAGTCTGACCATTACCGGCAAGAACGTGGAGGGCTTCGTCGTCGATAATGTATGTACGGCAGATAAGCTCCAGGGCTTCGGCAACCTGACGTTTAAGAACGTCGACGTCGGGCTTGTTTGCGCCGCCGGCAACATCGACGACATCAAAGTTACCGACGGCGACCTGTACAACGTGATTACGGGCGCCGAGGAGACCGACTCCATATTCGCCCTCACCGTCAAGGATGGCCCTTCGTTGAAGGACCACGGCAACCTCGACAACATCAACGTAACGCGCGGCGACCTCGGCTCCTACTGCCCAGAGGACTTCGTCAACGCTTCCGAGAACGAGACGCTCTACGACATCTTCTGCACCCTGGAGCACAAGCATTTCCTGGGCGGCCAGGGCTGGAACGGAACGGTTGACGTCCCCAACGCCCTCACCGGCAAGATTATCGCCGATGACATCGACGCCAACATCAACCTCGGCACGGAGGACCACGCGGGCAAGTTTGCCAAGGTCGAAGCCAGGGACGACTTTGAGGGCTTCCTCGGTGTCTACGGCAAACTCGACAGCCTCAAGGCCAACGACATCCATGGCAAGATCCAAATCGGCGGCGAGTACACGGATGGCTCCGTCAAGACCATCACGGCCAAGGACGATTTTGACGCTTGCCTTGAAGGGTACGGCAGCCTCGGCACACTTTCAACCGGGGACATGTACGGCCATATCAAGTTCCACGGCAACGTGGACAAGATATCCGCCAGCGGTTCCTACTGGGATGCCGACATCAAGATTTACGGCAACCTCAACAAACTGACCGCCGACAAGGCAACGTCGATGGACAACCACATCAATATCCATGGCACCCTCGGCATCTTCTCCATGAAGAAGGCCTCCTTCGACTCCCCCGGCTGCGTCAGGGCGGACGCCCTCACAAACTACTTCGACATGGCCGGCGTGAACACCACCTACACCGCCGGACCTCCCACTGTTGCCAGCTACGCCGGTGGCGGCACGCTCACCGTGGACAGTTATGTGCCGGACAGCAAGATCAAGTGAGATTGCGGCGGCCATCCTTGCGAGGATGGAAAGCAGTTAAAACAAAAGCGCCCTCGGACACGCGTCCGGGGGCGTTTCTTTTTTTGAGGGGGTCAGACGCCAAAGAGGAGGCCCTGCCTCTGGCACGGGGCCGACGGGAGGGGTCTGACCCCCGTGTCCGCACAAGCCTCACGCCTCACTTCCTCAAGCCTGTTCATGGTGCCAGAGGGGGGAGTCGAACCCCCACTTGCTGTTAAGGCAAACGGGATTTTGAATCCCGCGCGTCTGCCAATTCCGCCACTCTGGCACTATACGTCCTATAAGTCCCATGGGTCCTATTCCCTCTTTATGCGCGCGACATTATAACAGCCCCGCCCGAAAAAACAACCCCGCGCCTTCCTTCCCGCGCATCGCAAATAAAAAAGGGACGGGCCGCCCCGTCCCGAAAAATCATAAAAATCCAAAACGCTCAATCCGTGAAGTCCGCGGCTCGTCCCGCTTACCCCAGGAACCACACCCCGACCACCAGGTAAAACTCCCCCTCCGCCTTCTTCACCATAACCGCCTCGCCCGTGTGCCAGCACGGCGAAAGCACCACGGTGTCGCCATCCTCAAAATACCGCTTGATGAAAGTCTCGTCCTTCCGGCGGCCCTTCGTCACAAGCGCCACGCAAATGTCCCCCTTCTTCGGCTGGCGGTCAGCGTCGTAAATCACAATCTGCCCGTCCAGCGCAATCGGCGCAAGGCTGTCGCCCCTCACCCTTATCGCGCGCAGGCCGCCCTTCAGCAAAACCTCCGCCTTGAATTCCTCATGGTCCCACTCCACCTGCGCCTCGCCGTTCTCCTTCGCGCTCGCCGCGCCCACCACCGGAATTGCGAACGCCCTCTCCCCTTCGCCCTTCGGGCCTTCCCGCGCAAGCCCCTCGAGATCCCGAATCTTCCGCCGCAGAATGTCCGAACTCTTCTGCAGCGACGCCAAATAAAGCAATTCCTCCTCGTCCACCGACAGCGCCTTCGCCAGCGCCTTCACAAGGCCGTCCTGCGGGACGTGCCCCTCCTTGAATATCCTCCTCACATGCTCGTATGTGCATGGCATATGCACGGCGATCTCGCTTACGGGCCTCGCACCCAGAATCGAAACCACCCTCGCAGTGAAGGGCCTTGACATGTATTTTTTAATTGCTTTCATGCCAGTATTTTAGCACATAAAAAGGCGCTTGGCAAGTGAAATCTTGAAAAATTTTGAAAATTTTCTAAAATTTCACTTGACATTCCACACACATCGGTGTATACTTTGACCAAAGCATTTCGCGGATTCTCCGCGGAAGGGGAGGGCGACGGGGCGCGCCCTTCAGGGCAACACGCCCCGTGCGACCGGAACGCCGCCGCTCAGGGCGCCGGACGGCAATGTGGCGCAACTTGCTAGTGGAACAGCGGTTAGAACAGAAAGGCCGGGGTCGCCCGCATGGCGTGCGGACGCATCGGCGCTCCGGCGGGAACGCGGGCTTTTTCGGCCGCGGGGCGCGGCCGGCAGGGAAAAGGAGAAATTTTTTGCGCGACGCGTACACGCACAGGGGTGTGTCATTAACCCCGGCGGCCCTTGTGCGCCCGTGCGGCGCGGCAACGCGGGGACGACTTCACGCGCGGCGGGAAAAATCGCGATTTCCGCCCTAAAACTCCGCTGACTTCGCGACGGAATGGCGCTTATTTGTCGGTGCGGCGAATAAGATTGTCATGTAAGAACCGGAGCGCAGGCGCGGGGGTCAGACAAGAGGGTCAGGTACGATTACGGAGCGCAGCCGAGCAGAGCGAGGCCATCTCGTAGATTGTACCTGACCCACCTGAATCGCTTCGATTCATTGTCTGACCCTAGCGAAGACGGACAAGCGCCCCGCTCGTAGAATGGACCCGGTCCACGAACTCGGATCGGGGCCATCTCGCAGATTGGGATTTGACCCTGCACAAATCCGCCAAACAGGCGGTTCCAGAATTTTTTCGCTGTAAAACAGGGAGGGAAAAATGATTGCCAAATTGACTTTCTCCGGCCTCAAAGGCCAGCGGCGCGAGCACGACCTCGCGCCCCTCACGCTCGTCAAAGGCCCGAACGGCAGCGGCAAGACCGCCACTCTCCAGGCGATTATGACGGGCTTCCTCGGCTATGAGCCGCGCCTGGGCAAACGCCCGGAGGCGACGATGGCGCTCGCCGAGGACGGGCGCATGTCAGTCCAAATCCTCACGGACAAGGGCTTCGGCGTCACGCGCCTTTTCGCCTTCGACCCGGCGACGCAGGCCGTCTCGCAGGAAATCCGCCTGCGCGGCCGCGCTGAAATGCTGCAAAAGGAGGCGGAGGCCGAAATCGCCGCGACGCTGGGCAATTTCCCGGTGATGTTCGACCTCGCCGAGTTCACGTCGATGTCGCCCGAACGGCGGCGCGACTTCGTCTTCCATCTCTCGCCGCTCGACGGGCGCAGGTGGAACGCGCCGTCGCTGCTCGAAGGCGTCGCCTTTCGCGCGCTCGTGGAGCGCCTCGGCGAGGCCGTCGCCGCGGAAGCCCTGAAAATCAAGGGCGGCGGGACGGCAAGCGCCTTCGAGAACATGACGCCGGCGCGGCGCAGAAAGGCGGGTGAAACGCTCACGGCGCGCCTCGAGCCGCCGTATCGCGCGGTCTTCGACGAGGTTTTGCAACAGGCCGCCCCGCACTGCTCCGACGACGTGCAGTCGAGCCTTGCCGGCATGCTCGCGGCGTTGAAATCCCGCGCGCGCTCGGCGCGTGCGCGCATGGCGGAGTGCGTCTCCGCCGTCCGCGCGCTCACGGAGGAACGCGCCCGGCACGCGGACTCCGCCGCCGGCGTCGAGGATGCCCGCGCGGCGGTCGCGGAGGCGGAAGCCCGCCTCTCCGCGCTGGCAAAGGCCGCCGGGGCAGTGGAGGAAAAGCGAAACGAACGGACGCGGCGCGCCGCCGAGATTGCGGACGCGATAAAAGAGAAGCGGGAGAGGATCGCCGCTATCGAAAACGAACCCCTGCCCGACATCGCCGCGCTCAAGAAGGCGCAGGAGGAATGCGCCCGCGCGATACGCGGAATCCCGGACGCGCGCGAGTTCACCCGCGAACTGAGCGCCATAGACGCGACGTTCACATCCATCGGCGCACGGCGCGACGCCGCGGTGAAGGCGAGAGCGGAGATTGAGGGGAAACTCGATGGTCTGCGCGCCGCGGTCCGCGCCCTGCGGGCGGACGTGGCGCAGTTCGGCGAGGGCCGCTGCCCGGTGTGCGGCGCGCCCGCGGAAAGCGCGCACATCGCCGCGCTGATTGAAGGCAAAAACGAAGAGGCCGCGCGCCTTGCCGAGCAGGCCGCGGAAAAGGAACGCGCGCTCGAAGCGGAGTCGCGCATGCTGGATTATTTCGAGCGCCAGATAAAGACGTTCGCCTCGCGCCGCTCCGTGCTTTCGTCGCGGATCGGCGAGGCCGTCGAGACCGCGCGGGCGAAGGAGCGGGAGATGGCGGACATCGAGCGGCGGTTCGCGCTTGCCTGCCGCGACCGCGTGCACCGCGCGGAGGCGGTCGCCGCGCTGGAGGCTGAAACCGCCGCGCTTGAGCGGTCGCTCGCGCGGTCTTCGGGCGGCGGGGATTTTCCGCCGGAGGACGCGGACGCCGCGGAATGCCGCGCGGATGTCGAGCGGATGCGCGCCGCTCTTGCGGAGAAGGAGAAGTCGCGGTCGCTCGTCGATGCGATTTCGGGGCGGATTGACCTGGCTCGGCGCGGCGCCGTGGAGGGCGACGTCGTGAAGGACCTCGCCGCCGCCGTACGGTCCCTGCGCGACGCGCTGGTGGCGGAAATCCTCGGTCCGCTGCGCGAGACCGTGGATGAAATTCTGCCGGAGATGAACCTGGCGTACCGGTCGTACTTCGCGCTTACCGACATGCGCGGGCATGATGGGTTTGAGTTCGGGCGGCTGAAGGGCGCGCGGCGGATTCCGTTCGCCTCGCTTTCCGGCGGGGAGACGGTGCTGTTTTCCGCGGCGCTTGTTACCGCGCTCATTCTCAGGGCCGACCCGCCGGAGAAGGTCCTGCTGATTGAGATGGGCGAGTTGGACGACGCGAACGCGCGCGCGCTTCTGGCGGGGCTGGCGAAGATTTCGCATTATCTCGACAACATCGTCGTGGCCTCCTGCCATGACGTTGAGGCTCCGGAGGGATGGCTCACGATTTCGCTGGGCGCCGGCGCGGGAAATGGGACCGGGTCCCGTTTATGAGGCCGCTTGACTTCGCGGCGCGAGTTGCTAGACTGGCGGAGGTATTTGGATTGATTCCAGTTTGGACGGGAAGCGAGGCGTACATGGTCACTTTCGAAGAAAAGGCGGGGGAGATAGTGGAGTTGTGGAAATCCCGCGGCGGGCGCGACGCGCGGGGCATGCGGTTTGACCGTCCGTGGGATTTGTACACCAAGGGCATCGCGGACGAGGAGTGGCTGAAGGAAAAGGGCGCGCCGCGGGACGACGTGGCCCGCACCTATGCCCTGGCGGACGGTTACGCCGTGCGGTACGGAAGTTGGGCTTGCACGGTAAGCGGCGGCAGGATGGCCGATTGCTCCGCCATCGTGACCACGGGCATGGATTTCCTGCCCACTCCCGAAATGCAGAACATTTACGACGAATTGCGCAGGGTCGTCCGGCTCATCACGGAGAAGTGAAGCGGCGGCTACGTTAAGGCGATAAGGCAGCCAAAGGGGTTTGACCCCTTTCGCTGCTTTTTTTGCATCCGTGAGCGCAAGGGACCGGGTCCTATTTACGGGGCGAGGGCGCAAAGCGCCCAGCTCGTAGAATGGACCCGGTCCATGAACCCAAAGCGAACATTTTCTGGTTCGGAGGCGAACATGGAGAATTCAAAGAGAAAAACGCCGGCGTTGCAAATCATGGAGGAAGCGCGCGAGTTGCGCGAGGACCTCGCCGCGGGGCTTTCCGTCACGGAAATCTGCGCCCGGCACGGCTGGGGCGCGTGGACATACCAGCGGCGCATGCAGGTCGCGCGGAAACTCGCCCGGCAGGAGTACGACCCGGAGAAGGTGTTCGACATCTTCATGCGCTACGAGGCGCGCTACCGCGCATTCCAGGCCAGGGCCGCGGCGCTTGCGCGGCTGCTCGACGAGTACCTGTCAAAGCACATCGACTCGCCGCAGGCGAGCAAGATCGCCACGGTCGCGCACGCGCGGGTGGCCGTGGACCGCCTGATTGCGGACTGGGAGGACAGGATAATCGAGACCGCGCAGAGGCTTGGCGTCATTCTTTCCTCGCCGCAGGGGCGCGAGGGTGACGGCGAGGTGCGCTGGACTTTTGCGGAATTTGCGAGGGCTGCCACCATTGAAAACGAACAATCAACAGATGCTCGCGGCGGTGTACCAAAAGTATCAGGCTGACTGGCGGCCGCTTGTGCGGAACGTCCTCAGCCAGTCGCTGTGGTGGGCGCAGGAGGAAATCATCGATAGCGTCTGGCGCAACCGCGCAACCGCGGTGCGCGCGGGCCACGGCGTGGGCAAGACTCACGCCGCCGCCGTCGCCGCGGTCGCGTTCCTTTACGCCTTCAAGCCCGCGAAGATCCTCATCACCGCGCCGACATGGTGGCAGGCGAAACACGTCTTCTGGCGCGCCGTGCGGAAGATCCACGCCGCCGCGACGCCGAGCATGGGCGGGAAGATGCACGAGTCGAAAATCTCGCTCAGTGACGATTGGTGGGCGCAGGCGCGCGCGACGGAAAACGCGAATTTCTTCCAGGGCGTCCACGCGCCGAATCTCCTCGTCGTTGTTGACGAGGCCGCCGGAGTGTCCGAGAGCATCTTCGAGGGCGTCCGCACGCTCGGCACCGGCGGGACGAACAAACTTCTGCTCATCGGCAACCCGACCGCCCGCTCCGGCTCGTTCTACGCGGCTTTCAGCGACCCGGCGTATCAGCATATTCACATCTCGTGCTTCGAACACCCCAACGTCGTCGAGCGAAAGGAAAGCATTCGCGGCGCGGTAACGCGCGAGTGGATTGACGAGCGTCGCGCCGAATGGGAGGGGACGCCGTTGTGGGAGGCGAGAGTGCTGGGCGAATTCCCCGCGCAGTCGGACGACCAACTGATTTCGCTCGCGTGGATCACCGCGGCTGAGGCGCGCGAGGCGACGCTGGAAGGCCCGGCGGCCGTCGGAGTTGACGTGGCGCGGTTCGGCGGCGACGAGACGGCCATTTACGTGATGCGCTCCGGCGCGGTAATCGCGCGGCGCATTCTGCGCGGGCGGGATTTGATGGAGACCGCGGGGCACGTGAACGCGCTGGCCCAAGAGCACGGCGTCTCGAAAATCGCCGTTGATGACACCGGCCTGGGCGGCGGGCTGACGGACCGCCTGCGCGAGTTGGGGCACGACGTCATCCCGATAAATTTCGCTGCCTCTCCGGCGGACGCGCGGAAATATCACGACGTGCCGAGCGAGTTGTGGGGCGAACTTGCGGAAGGGATGAAGGCGGGGCTTGTCGGCCCGATTCCGCGCAACGACGCGCTCGGCGCGCAACTGGCCTCACGCCGCTACACGTACCGCAACTGCCGCCTGAAGGTAGAGAGCAAGGAGGAGATGAAGTCGCGCGGTTTGAAAAGCCCCGACCGCGCGGACGCGCTGGCGCTGGCGTGGCGGGCGTGGCGAGAGGCCGCCGGGCTTTATCACGCGCCGGCCGGCGGAACGCTCCTGTGCCTCGGCGACCTGCTGCCGCATTGATGCTATTGGGGGGCGCAATGCTGGATATCGAAAGAAATAGTATGCCGGGACTTTCATAGAGCGCTTTAGCGAATTTCAAAAAAAATTTAAATTTTTTGAAAAAAATGCCATTGGAGGGTAGGCCGCCCGCTGCTCCGCATCTGGCGCGGGTTTCAAGGAGGAGAGGCGGGCTGGGGGGTTGTTGGGGAGGCCCCCTAGTGGCGCTTGACAAGACGGAATGAACCAGCCATAATGGTCAGTGGTATTCGGAACCATGGAACGGATATGCGGTTATCATTATCAAAGACGTCGTTGGGAGGAAAAGTGATACGCGTGTCACTTTTCCTCCCAACGA
>Ga0315288_10008800_pt1 | contig 12723 bp, 10 predicted proteins | sample YL17G11_20_MG_FD_203454 | JGI IMG/M metagenome (GOLD analysis project Ga0315288, IMG submission 203454) | Sediment microbial communities from Yellowstone Lake, YNP, Wyoming, USA - YL17G11_20 | ecosystem: Environmental > Aquatic > Freshwater > Lake > Sediment | place: USA: Wyoming | collected...
ACGGCTACCATGGTAGTCACATCCGTTGTGCCTGCGGCGGCTGGATGAAATTTGTCGACCACCGCAGCAGAGATATCCACAGCCTCTTGGGCTGGATAGAACTGACGCGGGCTTATTACCACTGTGCGCAGTGTGGAGCAAGTTGTGCTCCATACGATCAGACAAGCGGGCTTGGCAGCCAGCAACTGAGCCCGGCCTTGGCAAAGGCGTGCTGTATGCTGGCGGTGGATGACAGCTTCGAGCAGACCTCGCGAAAGATAGAAAACCTTTTTGGCCAGCAGGTTTGTGACGATACCATCGAGCAGGTGGTTCATCAGGTGGGCGGGAGAATTTTGGCTCAGCAAGGCGATGTAGCTTGAGCGGTTCTTTGAGGATAGGAAGGTTCCGCAGGCACAGGTCGAGCCGCCGGAGTGCTTGTATATAGCTGCGGACGGGACTACTGCGCACGAAAAGGACGGTTGGCATGAGGCAAAGACGGGCTGTATTTACTGGTATGATGATGATCTTAAGCGGCACAATCGCTATCTGGCGGGCTTTTGTGACTCGCAGCAGTTTGGTTGAATATTGTGGCTGGAGGCCTGTAAGTGTGGGCTTTGTGAGGCGAAAGAGGTTGTATATTTGGGCGATGGGGCTGGGTGGGTTCGCAGTGAGTATGAGAGGCATTTTAGCAGGGCTACGTTTATCATCGACTGGTATCACGCCAGCGAGCACGTGTGGGGTTGCGGCAAGGTTTTGTTTGGAGAGGGTACAGTTACCAGCGAAGAGTGGGTCAAGGAGAGGTTGAGCTTATTGTGGGACGGCAGGACGAAGCGGTTGTTAGATGAGTTGGGCGAGGAGGGTAAGAGGTATCGGGGTCGTAGGCGGCAGGCGGTTGAGGGTTTGTGTCGGTATATATCCGTTAATGAAGAACAGATGCGATACGACGTATTTCGTGCGAAGGGGTACCAGATAGGTTCTGGTCCGGTAGAAGGGGCGTGCAAACACGTGGTTGGAGACAGGCTTAAGCGTTCTGGGATGATCTGGAGTCGTGCCGGCTCGTCTTCGGTATTAGCGTTGCGTGTGTCTTGGCTGAATAGGCAGTGGGAGCAGGTGTGGTCACAAAAACCGCTGGTCGCCTGACCAACCTACCTACAAACTACAGATGCACCCAGCCAGGAATCGCCTGGCGCCGGATTGAGGTAGTACGCCGTCAAGACTGATCTGAGGAGTTGTCATTGCGAGGAGGCCGAAGGCCGACGCGGCAATCTCAAACCGTCCGAATCCCGGAGATTGCTTCGTCGTTTCACTCCTCGCAATGACATCCACCGTTTTAACCTTGCCGCGGTAGTAGCCATAATCCGCCCTGTAATGACGAAGGTTGTGTTCTATGTTTGGATATGGAGAATTATGGGTAGGGTCGAAGTGGTGGGCTGAAGCCCACCCTACGAGGAAGTATGTCACGCCGTTACCCGCTCTCTATCCAGGACCTCCCGGATAAGCGCGGCTATGTCCTGCTTGCTGATGGGCTTGGTAATGAACTTCTTGATTCCTATGCTCTGGACCTCCTCCAGATTAACGTTTTCGGGATAACCGGAGCAGAGAATAACCGGAATATCGGGCCTGATGGCGATGAGCTCTTTGGCCAACTGCGTGCCGGTCATATTCGGCATAGTCTGGTCGGTGATGACAAGATCAAACTCATCCGGCTCCTCCTGAAATGCTTCTAAGGCAACGATGCTGCTCGTCGTGGCAACGACGGCATATCCGAGTCGCTCCAGAATCTGTTTGGTCACATCAACCATCACCTTTTCATCATCAACTAAGAGTATCACCTCTTGTTTTGGCGTAGCCGGCTCTGAAGACTCGGGCACTTGAACCTCGTTGCCTTCGACTTTAGGAAAGAATATATCGAAGGTGCTCCCCTTGCCCGGCGTACTGTCAACGGCGATTGCTCCGTTATGGCTCTTGACGATCCCGTGGACTACGGAAAGCCCCAACCCGGTCCCCTCGCCCACCTTTTTTGTGGTGAAGAACGGCTCAAAGATTCGCTCCATCACTTCTTTCTCCATCCCGCAGCCGGTATCGCTCACGCTGAGCTTCACGTAAGGACCTCGCGGCAAAGATTCATCGCCGACTTTGGTGTCCGATTCAAAATTGACATCTGTCAGGCTCACTTCCAGCAGGCCGCCCGCCTCACGCATTGCGTGCGAGGCATTCGTGCAGAGATTCACCAGCACCTGGTGGAGCTGAGTCGGATCGGCCAGAACCAGACTCGAATCCGCCTCTATCTTGCGACGAATCTTTATTGTTGCAGGCAGCGACGACCTGAGCATTTTGAGGACTTCTTTGACAATGGAGTTAATCTGCACAACTCCTTTTTCCTGCTGGTCTTTTCGACTGAAGGTCAGGATCTGCCTCACTAACTTTGCGGCGCGGTTGCCGCAGGAAAGCACCTGCTCCAGATTATCTCTTACCGCGGCGTCCTCCGGGAGGTCCTCAAGCGACAATTCCACGTAGCCCTGCATTGCCGCCAGGATGTTGTTAAAATCGTGGGCGATGCCTCCTGCCAGGGTTCCGATGGCGTCCATCTTCTGCTTCTGGCTGAGCTGAACTTCCAGGTCTATCTTCTCTTTCTCAGCTTTCTTGCGCCTTGTAATGTCAAGGCCGTAGGCATTGGCGTAATCCTGTCCGGCTATAGGCTGTAGCGTTATGAAGAATACCCGTCCGTCATCGCAGGTCAGCTCGAACGCAGAGCTTTCGCCGGAGGCGCACGCCTCCTGTATCTTCCCGCACCACGGCTCGCCCAGGCACTGGCCCCCTGGGGGCTGGCCTCTTTGGACCCGCCATGTCTCGAGCACAGGCGAGCTTGCGTCGTTGGCGTACAGAATTCTGCAATCCCTCGATATCCTCAGAACAGGATTCGGATCTTCGCTTGGGAATTTGGCCAGGTTCTTGACCTCTTCAATTGCCCTCTTGCTCTCGGTTACGTCCCGGATTATCGCCTGGACAATCTCTTTGCGCTCCACCAGCATTGTGGAGACGGCAATGGTCACCGTTTTCCTTTCTCCCGATGTGGTCGGTATCTCCACCTCAACGCTGTTTTTCTGATCCGCGCCAGGCTCTTTGAACAAAGCGAGAACACGCTCCGATTTGTCATCAAACCCGAGCGCCGTGTAGTGCCGCCCTGCGATCTGGACTCGCGTTTTCCCGAAGAGCTCCTCCGCCGCCTTATTGCAGTTTATGATATTGCCGCTCTCTATATCCGTCCAGAGTATGGCGTCTTGCGCATTGGCGAACGCCAGCCTGAATTTCTTCTCACTTTCCTGCAGCGCCTCGTCCGCATTCTTGCGCTCGGTAATATCCGACGCGACGTGCACGGCGCCGACAAGCTGCCCCTTGTTATTTATCACCGGGTCCACCTTGATTTGAAGCCATTTCTCGCCCATCTGCACGACCGCCGTCTCGCTGCGGCGGGTATTCCACATCCGCACGAGCGGGCATTTCTTTACGGGTTCCGCCGAGCCGTGCATCAGCTCGCAGCAGGAGCTGCCTACTATCTCGCTATAAGACTTCTTCAACAGGCCGGTCATGCCCCTGTTGCATTGCAGTATCCTGCCCGTCGCCTTTTCAATTATGCAAACACCGTCGGTAATCGCGTTGAAAGTCTCCTGCCATTCCTGGGCAAAGGCAGTGAGCTTCTGCTCGGTCCGCATGCGGTCGGCAAGTCGCCTTCGCAGCCGGTGCGCCGCCAGCCACACAAATATCGCAAGTATCAAAGTGACGCCAATCTCCGCCAGGGTGCGCACAATCCCGGCTATATCCTTATCGCGCCGGCTCTCTAAAGCGCTGCGCGCATTGCCGATGAACCCTGTCATCCCCTTTTGATATACCTGCCTTTGCTCTTCGTACTGCGGGCTGCAAAGCAAAGCTGCGGCGGCCTTTCTGTCTCCCCGGCGCACAAGATCAAGAGCCTCACTCTCCATCTTGTCGAGCTTAGTGCTTGCAAGAGTCGCCAGAACTGCGCCGGCGCTGACAACATCGTCCTCGTACATGCTCACTATGTTCTTGATAGCGGGATTTATTCGCGGACCGAATTCCTCGTAGCGGGTAATCCACTTTTCCCCCGCGGGGTCCGCCCCAGGGGCCTCTGGCGGGGAAGGTTCGGCGGCTGCGGCCATCATCGCCGACATAGTAAGGACCTCATCCCGGTGCAGAATAGACCCTTCCGCGCCGGCAAACTGCCGCAGTAAAGCGCCAGCGGTCTTGACCTGCTGGTACGACTGCCATGCTCGCCAGCCGGGCCTGAAGAATATCCCAGCCACGGCAAGCAGCAGCAATAGGAATAGCCCAACTGTCATCAAGCCGACTATTCGTGCATAAAGGCTTGCTATGGTATTAGCCTTCCCGCCTGTTGCTCCACGACCGTCCATATCGCAATCTTTCGCTCCAGCCTATCATCGAAGGTCTTATTGCCGGCTGTCCACAAGAAGCCAAGACCCCTTCGTGGGGGGCCTTGCGGGTATGACCGCTTAGACCACAAGCACGCCATCCCGGAAAATATCGGTCTTATCCAGCCGTTGCTTTATATCAATATTGACTCATAAGTGCGGTTTCGAGTGTTTGGCGGTCGGCAGCCGGAAGGACCCTGTTATATTTAACAGAATCTAACAAGAAAGAAAAAGAAGCAAAAAGAAAGAACAAACATGCTACTACTCCAGAATAATACCTTATACACCTACGATTTTGGTCTGGACAACTGGGAGTACCTCACATCAACATGCTCTTTATGGATTGGTCAACAAGAGAGGTGGGGCTCAAGGAGCTCTGGACGCTCAAGTGGCATAAGACTTTCAATACTGCCGGCCTCTGGACAAGGGCCGGCGGCGCCGTGCCGACAGATTGGCCGCTCTGGATGCGGAATTTCACGGACTACTAACGCTTTGCGTCATCCGGTATAGTTGAGATTAGGCGAAGGCATCTGCGCGTTGACGGACTGCCGCCACGCCCGAAGCGAATCTCGAAGCTCGTCTCTCCTGGCCGGCTGGACTTGTGCCAGGTCATTCTGTTCGCCGAGGTCATCCTCAAGGTTGTACAACTCGACATTCATATCCTCGTAATACTCGATTAGTTTCCATCGGCCCTTGCGGATTGCGCCGAACGGACCATACGGATTCAGTGGATGATAATGGGGGTAGTGCCAGTAAATCGCCTCACGGTTCAGCGAGCCTCTTTGCCGCAGCAGAGGCACAAGACTGACGCCGTCTATATGCTGCTTCGGTTTCGCCGGCAGAGAGACCATCTCCAGAATCGTTGGATAGAAATCAGTGCTTATTACAGGCTCGCTGCACAGGCTGCGGGGCTTGACCACGCCGGGCCACCTGATGATCATAGGCTCGCGAATACCCCCTTCGTATGCCTGGGCCTTGCCGCCTCGCAGAGGGGCGTTGCTGGTCTTGCCGAGCAGGCCGCCGTTGTCCGACATGAAGAATACTATCGTATCATCCGCAATCTTCAGCTCCTCGAGCTTATCCATAATCCGCCCGACCGCCTCATCCATACTCTGGATCATGGCGGCGTATGTGGCGTTGTTGTGTTCGGGCGTGCTCGGCTTGGCCTTGTATTTATCCATAATATCTTTTTTCGCCATCAACGGCGTGTGCACGGCGTAGTGCGCCATATAGAGGAAGAATGGGCGGTCCTTGTTCTGCTCAATGAACCCGGCCGCCTCTACTCCTAAACGGTCGGTGAGGTACTCCCCGGTCGGACCGTCTTGAAGTCTTGGATTGCCGTAAGGCACAAAGTACCCGCCGGAGCCGCCGGGCGAGCCTGCCTTCCAGCCGCCCTTGTTGACGTCAAAGCCCTGGTTCTCCGGCCAATAGACCTGATCGTCGCCGAGGTGCCACTTTCCGACGTGCCCCGTCGTGTAGCCTGCGGCCCTGAGGGCTTCTGCAATTGTCACTTCCTCCAATCGCATGTAATGGGTCCAGTCCGGGATCGTCAGTTTTGCATCGGGGCGGTTATGGCCGTTAATCCAGTCCGTCAGGCGTATCCGCGCCGGGTGCTTCCCCGTCATAATGCTCGCACGAGTGGGCGAGCAGACCGGGCAGGCGGCATACGCGTCGGTAAATCTCATTCCCGCGGCGGCCAGCCTGTCGATGTTCGGCGTCTCGTAGTAGCTGCTCCCGCTGTGCCCGTAGCCGACATCATAGCTCACGTCCCGCCACCCGAAATCATCCGCGAGAATAAAGACTATGTTGGGACGCTTGCTGGCGACGCGAACCTCCATCGCCTGATTCGACAGGACCAACCCGCCCGCTCCGACGGCTGCGGTTCTTTTCAAGAAGTCGCGACGGTTCATAAAAGTCCTCACTGTTCTAAATGACTTTTCTCTCTTCGTATTATCAGTCTGATGAGTTCTGCAGAATTGCAGGTTAGGCCTATATTGTTGAAGAAAATCTCTTTTATGATTTTCTTCAATAATTACCTAAGCGATTATGAGACAATACATTGCCGTTGAAAAGAAAAAATCAACAAACGATTTTTTCTTTTCTAAGTAGGCCTAACCTGCAATTTTGCAAAAGCCTTTAAGTGACATGTACAGCTTCCCCTTCGCTGTGGTCAGGCCTTTGACTACGATGCGTATGGCAACCTTCTCGGCTCGGCGACTCCGCAGACCGATCTGCTCTACGCCGGCGAAATGATAGACCCGTATATAGGCTGGTACTACAACCGTGCCCGCTGGTACGACCCGGCCGCCGGCCGATTCAACAGGACCGACCCCTTTGCCGGAAACCACAAAGACTCAGACCCCTGAGAAGCCTCTGCGGTCGAATGGGCTATTTTGTCGGTTTCCGAACGTACTTTCCTTTTTAGTTTATGTAGCCCCAATTCTGGACGGGTTTGCCGCTGTTGTTGCTGACTATTATCACACGGGCCAGGCCATTTCGGAAGCACAAGCCAAATGGGCCCTGTTGCAGAGCTACGACGGTACAGCGTAACCACGTCGCAGATGGAGTGGCTAACTGAATGCGAGAGAGCCTGCCCCGGATGCCTTTTTGGCGATGGGCCGAGGGCGGAGACGCCCGTTTTTATGGGTCTATCCGACCGGTAGATATGGGGTCTTGGCACGGATTTTGGCGCAGGCATCCCCCCACCGAGGGGCCTTGGGGCCTGGCGGATTTTGCTTAACCTGCGGAGACGCTGTGCCGATAAAACTCTTGAAACTCTCGATTGTTTTAATTGGTTGTAGCAATAAGGAGATAGTAATGGGGATTCAAGATTGGTCTGAGGACATTATTCTTGTGGACCTGCCTGCGGAGCCGGAGATGGGCGATGAGCTTCAGACTGTCACCGGCATTGTGCGCGACAGGGGCAACTGTGACGTCGTGGTTGATTTCTCCAACGTTGATATTGTGACATCTTCGAGCCTCTCAAAAATGCTGAAGCTGCGCAAGCTTCTGAACGACTGCGGGCATAAGCTTGTTTTCTGCGGCGTTCCTGCGGCAACGAAAGGCATCTTTATGGTAACGGGCCTCGAGGGCATTTTCGAGATCGCCGACGACAAGTTTATCGCCCTGGCCAGCCTGCAGATGGTCGGTTAAGCAAATTTGCGAATTTGGCGCTTTGCAGCAGGTTCGGGTTTCTATATACTCAGGCGGTTGACCCGTTGAGCCGGCTACGAAGATCGCTGAGCGAAGCGATATTCGTAATCTGCTCGCGGGGTTGTAGTGAAATCGGGATGTGGCTGTATGGACGAAGAAACTCTACAGCGAGTAGAGCAGATAACGGGTTATCAATTCTCCGACAGGAATCTTCTGGTCAGGGCGCTGACGCACGCCTCCTCGACCGAGAATCGTCTGCTGAGTAATGAGCGGCTGGAGTTCCTCGGCGACGCGGTTCTCGCATTGGTGATTTGCCGGGTTCTCTTCGAGCGGTTCTCAGATTATCTCGAAGGCGACCTGACGAAGATAAAAAGCATGCTCGTTTCGCGCGGGACGTGCTCTCGTCTGTGTCAGGAGCTTGGGCTGAATGAGCACCTCAAAGTCGGCAAAGGCATGGTCTCCAGCCGGGCGCTGAGAGGCTCTCTTGCGGCGGGCGTGTTCGAGGCGATTATCGCGGCGATTTACCTCGACGGCGGGTACGAAGCCGCGAAGGATTTTCTGCTGCGGACCTTTGGTCCTCTGATTGAGGAAGCCGACGCACAACACTCCCAGGGCAATTTCAAGTCGGTCCTGCAGCAGTATGCGCAGGAACGGTTCGGAACTACGCCCGTCTATGTTCTTCTTGACGAGAAGGGCCCCGATCACGATAAGTGTTTCGAACTGGAGGTCGTTCTGGGGGAGCATCATTTTCCGAGCGCATGGGGCTCGAACAAGAAGGAGGCGGAGCAGAAGGCCGCATTCAATGCGCTTGTGGAGCTGGGCGTGTTTGAAGAGGTTTCATCGCCGGATGATGAGGGCTAAGAACGACGATTGAAGCGAACAGAACCACCGTCTCATCCTCAAAGACAGCCGAACTGACTGATTCACAAAACAACCGGACCGCGAAAGGCAGCGAAAAACGAATAATCTCAATCGACGCCAATTCATGAACCTTGCCGCCGGCGCCGCCGCCTCAGCCATATCGCTCGCCGCACGCAGCGCCGCCCTTGCCAACGCCGCCGAAGCCCCAAAACGCCCCAACATCATCTTCCTCCTCACCGACGACCATCGCGCCGATGCATTAGGCTGCGCCGGCAATACCATTATCCAAACCCCCAACATCGACGACCTCGCAGCAAACGGCGTCCGCTTCACCAACGCCTTTGTCACAACCTCGATATGTGCCTGCAGCCGGGCAAGCATCTTCACCGGCCAGTGGACCGCCCGACACGGCATCATCGACTTCAACACCCACTTCACCCCCCAGGTCCTCGCACGAACCTACCCGATGCTCCTCAGCGCCTCTGGCTACCGCATCGGCTTCATCGGAAAATATGGAGTCGGACCGCAAAAAGACCTGCCTATCGACAAATACGACTACTGGAGGGGCTTCCCCGGCCAGGGAAAATACGAACACACCGACGAAAACGGCAATTACAAGCACCTCACCCGGATTATGGGCGAGCAGGCAGTCGAGTTCCTGCAAGCCTCCTCCAAAGACCGGCCCTTCTGCCTCTCGGTCAGCTTCAAGGCCCCACACGTCCAGGATGGCGACCCCCGCCAGTTCATTTACGACCGCGCGGATGCCGGCCTCTACAAAGACGCCGTCATCCCCGTCCCCAAAACCGCCGACCCAAAATACTTTGACGCACTCCCTGAGTTCCTGCGGGACTCCGAGGCCCGCCGACGCTGGGAAATCGGATTCCCCACCCCCGAAAAATTTCAGGAATCCGTCAAGGGCTACTACCGCCTGATCACAGGCGTCGATGTCGTCATCGGCAAAATCCGCACCGAGCTAAAACGCCTCGGCCTCGACGACAACACCGTCATAATATTCAACGGCGACAACGGCTTCTACCTCGGCGAGTACGGCCTGGCCGGAAAATGGTTCCCACACGAGCTTTCAATCCGCGTCCCCCTCATTGTCTATGACCCCGCAGCGCCCAAGAGCCGCCGCGGCCTCACCCTCGACCAGATGGCCCTCAACGTCGATATCGCCCCGACAATTCTTGAAATCACCGGCCTGAACCCCCCCGCCCAAATGCAGGGCCAGAGTCTCCTGCCCCTGCTCAGAGGCAAAAGACCAAAATGGCGCACCGAGTTCTTCTACGAGCACCCCTTCGAGCACGAGACAATCGCTAAGAGCATCGCCCTGCGCACCCGACGGTATAAGTACGCCCGCTACACCGACTACGACTACGAAGAGATCTACGACCTCAAAACCGACCCGGACGAAATCAACAACCTCGCAAAGGACCCCAGGCGCCGCAAAACCCTCGAATCCCTCCGCAAACGCTGCGGCGAATTGGCCCAAAAAGCAAAACGCGCCTGACCACTCACCATTCACCATTTACCACTCACCGATACCCCGGTATAATAAACCCACCGAGAGACGTCCAACTGTGCCGATGCTTCATTGATGCCGAGCGAGCGAAAAATGGTTGGGAGCCTCCCCCAAGAGGGGATGGCCGAACCAAACAGGAGAACAGAGAATGAACTGTCCAAAATGCAGCCAACAAAACCCCGACGAAGCCCAAATCTGCACCTTCTGCGGTAGCTCCCTGTCTTACCTACCCCCCGAACAAGACAAAATTGACGTCAAGACCAGCGAACTCGCTGTCACTTCCTGCATCCTCAGTATCCTCACCATTTTGACTTTCGCTTTCTGGTTGTCTCTCGTTGCTCATGATGATACCTCCTCCGAGGTACTCGCCCTCATTTCAGTCGTAGCTGGAGCATTGTCCCTCATCCTCGGCATCGCCGCCCTGGTCTGCATCGAAAAGAGTAACGGCCGACTAACGGGCAAAGCGTTCGCCGCAATTGGAATCGCAATCCCCGTCGTCCTATTTTTCCTTGGCCAGTTCCTCATGGTCGCACGTGGGAGCATTAACTATAGACTGTACTGCGGCACAAACCTCTCCGGCATCGGCAAGGCAATGCTCATTTACTCCAACGACTACGACGATGAGCTGCCCCGCGCAGCCGGTCTAAAATCAACATGGGGCGCAACACCAAACTATCAGGCCGATACCCGATCCGCCGCTTATGGCCTGACCAACAACGCAAATGGCCAGGCGAGCATCTCAGCCAGTCTCTATCTCCTTGTAAAATACGCCGAGGTCACACCCAAGTCATTCATCTGCACGCATGACCGCAAGACCACCGAGTTCATACCCGCCAAGTACGGCGTCCACAACAAAGACCCAATCGACCTCTGGGACTTTGGCCCAGACCCCTCAAAACATTGCAGCTATACCTATCACATCCCCTACGGCCCCTACCCACTCACCACATCAAGCAATCCCGCAATGGCCGTCGCCGCCGACAGAAACCCCTGGCTCCCATCCCCGGGCGCAAAACCCAGGAACTTCAAGGCCTTCGACCCGAACGGTCCGAGAGAAGCAATCAACGCAGGCAACACAGTTTTCCACAAAGAAGACGGCCAGAACGTACTACTCATGGACGGCCACTCAGTCTTCGAAAGATCCTCTGCCTGCGGTCTCAACGACGACAATATCTACACCTCATGGTCCGGCTCAGACATCAAAAAGGGCACGCCCCCAACCCTAAAAAGCCAACCCGCGGACCCCAACGACTCCCTCCTCCTCCACGACCCGCCCGCAGGAGATTTCAAATGAACTGCCCAAAGCCTTCCACAAACCGTTCCCAAACGGCATTAGAATCACCGCCCAAATCATCGCAGGGCTGCTCATCAGCCTATGAACCATTAAAACGGTTCCCCTTGCCGGTAAAATTTTTCTGCAAAAAATCAAAATAATACTTGAACAAATGTATAGCTTGAGCTATACTATATACAGTGTGTGGCTGATCCTGTTGAAGACTGTTGGGGTCGGCGAAACATGGAAAACAGGAAGTGGAAGTGGGCTATGGGTGAGTGATACCCATCCTGAGCAGCGCCTTCCTGATGTTTCGCAGAAAGAAAACAAGAACTGGAGCAGCGAGGACGACGGCAGAAAGGAGGTTAAATGCAATATTGACTTGTCTTTGCTCGCTTTGCAGGTCGTCTGCAAAGGCAATAGGTCTTGAGGTTTATCGAAACATCAGATTTTGGAGCTGTAACCCATGGCAATGGATGTGCCCTTCCAGGAAGTCCTGGAGTTCTTTGAGAAACAGGGCTACAAGCTATACGGCTTGTGGCTGCCTTACCGGGTCTTCCGAGACCCGGATGACCCGGACGCACTACCGTGGCTTGTCCAGGTGGAAAACGGGATGGTTTCTCCAGAGGATTTCGAGAAGATAAAAGATTTTTTTAGCTAAGGGCAAGATCGTATGGAGCCTAAAGACCTAAAAAAGATTCTCACGCCGGCTGTTCTGCGCAAAGCCGAGAAGCTTGTGGATGGTTACAAGATAGTAATCGAGCCGCACAAGGAGGCCGGCTTTGTCGGCAGTGCCGTCGAATTTCCCACGGCCTTTGCACGGGGCAACACGCGTGAAGAGTGCCTCGAAGCCACAAAAGAAGTCCTCACTGCCGCCGTGGCGATAATGATCCACCTCGGCGGGACCCCGCCCGCCCCCGCCTCAGCCCAACTGCGGACCGCCCAAGTCAATGTCCGCCTGACACCAACAGAAAAAGACTTGATGTCCAGAACTGCTGCCGACAACGGCTTCAAAGGCCTTGGCGACTTTCTTCGAGCCACAGCCATGACCTCCGTAAAATCCACCTTCAAGCGCCTGCCCTCCTGATTCCTACAATTATGCCCAGGCAGACACCGACCTGACCGCCAATCGCGGGCGCTCCCGGCCTCACCCCGCAAGAATCGCCCCAATACGCCTCCATTTCGCCCCTGCCAGGCCCCTGAAAACCCCGAAAAGCGCAATTTCCCCAAAAAGTCCTTGCATTTGCGCCGACCGGTCGTTAGAATCGCGTTTTTCGTATCATAAGCCCAAAGCGAGATACGAAATATATCCGGCGGTTTTTGGGCCGGACGATATATTTATCCGCCGGTTCTTGGCCGTACCAGACATAGGAGATATACCAGTGAAAACTGAAATGTTGGATGCTGTTGAAAGCAAAAGCCTCAAGGAAAATGTCCCTCACTTCGAGGTAGGCGATATTGTTGACGTCCACTGCCGCATAACCGAA
>Ga0315288_10008802_pt1 | contig 12721 bp, 11 predicted proteins | sample YL17G11_20_MG_FD_203454 | JGI IMG/M metagenome (GOLD analysis project Ga0315288, IMG submission 203454) | Sediment microbial communities from Yellowstone Lake, YNP, Wyoming, USA - YL17G11_20 | ecosystem: Environmental > Aquatic > Freshwater > Lake > Sediment | place: USA: Wyoming | collected...
TGAGTCTCAACTCCCCGCTGGCAAATCGGTCTCCATGCCATCTCTCCGAATGGCGAGTGGGCGAGTGTGATCGAGCACACCGGGGACCCATTGACCTGGCAGTTGGCGCGGCTGGACTTGCGCCGGGGCGAATCCAAGGTACTGGCTCACGGCATCGCGCCTGATACTGCCGGCAGTATCTCGCCCGATGGACGCTTTGTGCTGGCCCGGACACTCGACGGATGGTCCAGCATAAATGTCACAACCGGCCAACAGATCGCCGTGACCGGAAAAGACGATTCCATCGAGTCTGTCCAGTTTCTACCGAATGGCGACCTGTTGATCCTATCGAACGTTCAAGGCACGACCCGGTCTTTTGTGATCGCCAAGAGCACCAATCCTCGCGACGCCAGCCTGCGAGTGGACAAGGTGCAGTATAGCTTTTCCGCTCAGGCTCTCAGAACGGCCGTATCGCCTGTGAGCAGTTTTCTTGCTCTGTGGGGTGTGACCGACCGAATACAAGACTGCGCTCAGCGCTCCTCACCCCAACGCGTTCGCTGGCTCTTGGTTGATCTAGACGACAAGGTGTCTATCCTGAGTGTGAGCCCGGACAGCCCACCTTCCTTGCAGGGTTTGCCCCCCAAGCTGTCCTCTGGTGTGACGATGCTGCTCAAGCGGCAGGTGGACATTGTCGCCTCCAGACTGGCTCAACCGGGCAAAGAGGTCACCAAAGCAGCACTTACGCCCGGTAGCATTCCGGCCTCGCCAACGGCGACCCTATCGCCCGAGACCATCCGGAGCTATGCCGGCCTGATGTCGCTGGGCAGTTTCTCGCCTTCCACGAGCAAGAACCAGTTGCTCTTTATGTTGGCCGAGTTTGGCGAAGGCGACAAGCTGCTGTTTTCCCTTTACCTGATTGACCTGGACACTGGTGCAGAGCCTCAACTGCTATCAACCAGGAGCCAGTGGATACCGAGTTTTGCTTTCTCGCCAGATGGCCGGCAGATCCTTTATGAAAAGAATCTCGAAGGCGTTCGCTCATTGTACATCGCCAACTCGGATGGCACCAACGCCCGGCGAGTTGTGGGCCAAAATGTGGCCGGGACGTGCTGGTATTAAGAGTGGCCACTATAGAGGAGTGATGTTCAGACAGCCTCTAACCCTCCCGGCTCGGACAGGCGGCCCAGCGCACTTTCGACCCTGTGAAGGCAAGAGTTTTCGAATTTCACTTTGATGGAATCGGGTATATAATGTAGATGCCTGTTCGCCCCCCCGTTTGATCATCATGCCCCTCAAGATATTGAGGAGGCCGCTTGTCCCGGGACGCATGGACCCCGACGCCGGCACAGCTTATTTTGGTGCGCCGGAACCTCACCGATTATTTCGGCGACGACGAGTTGCGCGCGCTGTGCTCAGAGATGGGACTAGATTACGAGCACCTGAGAGGGCACAGCAAAGCCGTCAGAGCCAGCCAGCTTGTCCGGTCTCTTGCCGCGCGGGGCCGCATCGCGGAGCTGGTCGCGCGCGCCTCCCGGTTGCGCCCGGATGTCTCGTGGGGAGACACGGGGAATCTTGCCGGAACAAGCTCTCCGCTTGACCGGTCCGCTCCGCCCGGGGGTGTCCGGCCGGCGCTCGGGCCGTTGGGCTGGATGGCCGCAGCGTTGATCGCGGTGGCGGGCCTGGTTTTCGTGCTGAGCGGCGGGCTGAGCCGGGGCAGGCCGGAGGTTGCGCCCAGCCCGGCGCCCGGCACACCGACCCTGGCGCCGACGACGAACGCCCCGCCTGCGCCCACGCCGACGCCAACACCGATGGCGGCGGAGGCGGCTATGACGGCGACGCCGCTGTGGACGCCGTCGCTGACAGAGACTCCCACGCCGCCGCCGACGCTCGAGACGCCAGGGCTACCGCCGACCGGGACGCCGACGCCGCGCGCGTTGGCCACTCGCAGTGCGTCACTCGTCGTGACGCCGCTGGCTCCCCTCGATGGCGAGTGTGAGAAGTCACCCGTCATCACGTTCAAGTGGACCGGCGCGGCGTTGAGGCCGCTTGAATCGTTCCTGGTCGCGATCACGCCGTCAGAAGTCAACAAAGCCAAATGCACAAGCAACTATTTCAGAGGAGTTCAATATAGCCCGCTGTTGACGGGCTATGAGTGGACGACGGACATTAGCAGTCCGGCGCAGGTCCCGGCGGCTTGCGCCGGGCCGATTGAATGGGCGGTCTATATCCAGAGCGCGGCCGGAAACGTCACCCAGGTCGCGCCACTAGAGCATTTCGAGTGGAATCCGACAGGGTGTGTCAGGTAGGGCAGAGAGGGTCGCGACCGATCAACCGGTTTGGGTCGCGCCCAAATGCGTGCGCTGGAACAGCCAGACTCCGAGGCCAAAGTACGCGGCCGATAGAATGAGCAAAGCCGCCAGCTCGTAGAGCACATCGCTAAAGCCCGCGCCCAGCGTGAGCACCTTGTTCAGCGCCACGACCGCGTGCGTCGGCGGCAAAATATCATACAGGCCGATGGCGCGCCCGCCGAGCGTGAACAGCGGCACTTTGGGCACGGGAAAGACTGCGCTGGAAAAGAACATGAACAGCGCCAGCGGAAAGTTGGCGAGGAGAAACGCCTGCGTGACCGTCCGCGAGAAACAGGCCACTACCAACCCCGTGCCGATGATGGAAAAGGTCGTCACCGCGCCGACGAGGATCGCCACCCACAGCGGCCCCTGGCTGCGAAAGCCCAACGCCCAGGCCGTGAGAAAGGTCAGCGCCACAGCCGCCACGCCGATCAGGACCAGCGCCAGACTCAGCCCGCCCAGGAAATCCAGCGACGTCATGCGCGTGATCTGCAAGCGGCGCAGCGTCCCGGCTTCCACTTCGCGCGCCACCGTCATCGCCGCGATGAACACGAGCATGATCACCGCAAATACCATCAGGCCCGGCACATAGACCTCGAACTCGGAGCGCGCGGCGGAGGCGCCCAGCGGCTCTTCCGCAAACTGGATGGGGCGCGGCTGGCCGGTGGCCGATTGGATGTACTCGTCCAGCGCGGCGCTCGTCATCACCGCCGCCACCGCGTAATACGGGTTCGTGAGGTCGCCGACCATCGTCACCGACGTCGTGATCGGCTCGCGCCCCTCGCGCGCCGCCAGGATGGCGCGCGAAAAATCGGCGGGAATGACGACCAGCGCCGCCGCGTCGCGGTTCCTCAAGCGGGCATCGGCCTCGGCGCGGTCCGTCACGCGGCTGACCTTGAGGAGTGGATTACCATCGGCGTAGGTCACGCCTCTCACCACTTCGACTACCTCATCTCCACCTGCCAGCCAGGCGCCGCTCGCCAGTTGCACGCTGACGTCATGGTTCAGAATCAACACCCCGTAGGTGGTCGAGCCGCTGGGGAACATGAGCCAGTACAGAAACACAAAGAACGGCGCAAACACCAGGCTCAGGCTCAAGACCAAAATGTCCCGCGTTTGCTCTCGCCAGCTTTTGCGGAAAACGCTCAGCAGTCTCATTCGCGCAACCTCCGCCCGGTCAGTTGGATGAACACATCTTCCAGTGTGTTTTCGCGCAGACGCGCCTCGCCCGGCTGCAATCCGATTCTTCCGAGCGCCTCCAAAATAGCCGGGAGCATTCCCACCACGTTGAGCGCGCGCACGGTCAATGTGCCGCCGGCAAGGTCGAGCGTGGTCTGGCCATCCAGGCGCGCCAACGCCGAGCGCGCTCGTTCCGCATCGCTCTCGCCCGGCTGGCCCTTCAAGCTGATTTCCAACACATCCCCCTGCCCTACGCGTCGCTTGAGCGCCTCGGGCGTATCCTGCACCAACAGCTTGCCGTGATCTATGATGGCGATGCGGTCAGCCACGCGGTCGGCTTCGTCCATGTTGTGCGTGGTCAGGATGACGGTCTTGACGCGGGCCAGGGAGCGGATGTATTCGCGCACCTTGACGCGGCTTTGCGGGTCCAGTCCGGCTTCCGGCTCGTCCAGCACGATGATGTCGGGGTCGTGCACCAAAGCCAGCGCCAGGTTGAGCCGCCGCTTCATTCCGCCGGAAAGCGTGTGCGCCTGCCGGTCGCGCTTTTCGGCCAGGTCCAGCTCGTCGAGCAACTGCTTGCCCCGCGCCAGCGCCTCACGGCCGGCCAGTCCGTACATCTGGCCGACGAACTGCAACTGCTCAAGACAAGTCAATCGTTCCCAGATGACAACGTCCTGTGGGCACACGCCCACGCGGGCGCGCACGTCGGCCCGGCCGCCGGCAATCGGCGCGCCGTGCACCATAACGCGACCCGCGTCTGGCTTGAGCAGCCCACACATCATGTTGATGCAAGTGGTCTTGCCTGCGCCGTTCGGGCCGAGCAAGCCGAACACTTCACCTTCACTGACTTGCAGACTCAAGTCTTGCACCGCCACCAGTGAGCCATAGCGTTTGGTCAAGCCCTCTGTTTGCAGCACGATACTCGCCATCCTGCCACCTCCACACCGGCCATCATTTCGTTCGTCAATTATATCGCTTGTTCTGAAAAAGAGAGAACTGCTTACCAGTTCTACAAGAAGCAGGTATAATATCACCTGGCTGCCGGGCGACTTGGTGGAACCTCAGGGTTCAGGCCGATGCTTCGTCGGCCAGGCACGGATGTCGGCTCGAAAAGATAGGATTATCGGACTGCGTCCGATAAAGCAGATCGCCCGGCAGCCAGGTAAAGATGGGCTTGTTCAAATCCCTCACCCAACTCTTTCGCCGCGAGCACAGCGTGACTGATCTCGCCAAGTGGCTCGATTTGCCCGAAGCGGAATTGCGCGAATGGCTCGGGGCTGCGCCGATGTGGTCACGCGGCTATGACTATGCTCGCTTCACCCTCCCCAAGCGCCGCGGCGGCACACGCGCGATTGAGGCCCCCAACGACAAGCTCAAGGCGCTTCAGCGGCGCATCCTTCAACGGCTGCTCAATCCACTGCCGATGCATCCAGCGGCCACCGGCTTTGTGCGGGGCCGCTCGATCGTAGATAATGCCCGGCCACACATCGGGCGCGGCGTCGTGATCAATCTAGACCTGGCTGACTTTTTTTTCCAGCATCACCGCCGAGCGCGTCACGACGGCGTTTCGTGGATTGGGTTGGAGTGCGGAGGCCGCGACTATCCTCAGTCGCATTTGCACGCACGAAGGACGCTTGCCGCAAGGCGCTCCGACTTCGCCGGCGATCAGCAACCTGGTCTGCCGGAGGCTGGACGAGCGGCTGACCAAACTCGTCAAACGATTCGATGGGCGCTATACCCGCTACGCCGACGACATGACGATTTCGTTGCCCGGCCTGGGTCGCAACAAGCGACTGCGACGCAAGCCCAAGAACAAGCCTCCGCTCAAGCGGCCGCGATTCCCCAGCCGCAGCCTGATCACCACTCTCCGGCGCATCATTGAGGAAGAAGGCTTTGTCATTCAGATGAAGAAAAAGCTGCGCGTGCAGCGTCCGCATCAGCGGCAGACGGCGACCGGGTTGGTGGTGAACCGGGCCATTCACTTGCCGCGCGCCACTCGCCGCCGCATCCGGGCGATGCAGCACCGCCAGCGTCTAGGTCAACTGGACGCCGCCCGGCAAAAGCAATTGCGCGGATGGGAAGCACTGCTCAACATGCTCAAGCAGCAAAGCTAGATGGGCAAACACAAGACATTCCACACGGCAGAGGAGACAACCTATGAACTCACACGCGCATTTCGATCTCACGGGCCGGGTCGCCATCGTCACGGGCGCATCACGCGGGATCGGCCAGGCCATCGCGCTGGCTTTTGCGGCGGCCGGCGCTCAGGTGGCGCTCAGCAGCCGCAAGCAAGAATCGCTGGACGCGGTGGTGACTGAAATCAAAAAGCAAGGCGGCCAGGCAATCGCCATTGCCGCTCACACCGGCGATTCGAACGCCGTCCGCGCACTGGTCGCGCAGACGGTCGAGCGTTTTGGCGGCGTGGATATTCTCGTCAACAACGCCGCCACCAATCCGCACTTTGGCCCGCTGCTCACCGCCGACGAAGGACAGTGGCTCAAGATCTTGGACGTGAACGTGTTGGGCTACTTTCGTGCGGCCCAGGCCGTCGTGCCCGAGCTGCAAAAGCGTGGGCGCGGCAAAATCATCAACATGGCTTCGGTGGCCGGGCTGAGGCCGATGCCCGGCATGGGCGTCTATAGCGTGAGCAAAGCCGCCGTGCTCATGTTGACTCAAGCCTTGGCGCAAGAGCTGGGGCCGCACAATATCCAGGTCAACGCCATCGCGCCGGGCGTCATCAAGACGCGCTTTAGCAGCGTCCTGTGGCAGACCGAATCCATCGCCAGGAGCATCCAGGCGGCAACTCCGTTGGGCCGCTTTGGCGAGGTGGACGATTTGACGAGCGCCGCGCTTTACCTGGCCTCGCCCGCTTCGGACTATATGACCGGCGCGGTGATGGTCATTGACGGAGGAATGAACGTCGTCGGGTTGGCCCCATCTTGAAAAACCCATAAGTAGAAACGAGGCGTCGCCTCGTCTCTACTTCATTTGACCAATTGCCCGACTTGCGTTATCCTAGTGTGGTGCGCAAAGAACGGCTTGACCTCGTCTTGGTCGCGCGCGGGCTGGCCGAAAGCCGGAGCGTCGCTCAAAAGTTGATCCTGGCCGGTGAGGTGTTTATCGGCGCAAGCCGCGCCGACAAGGCCGGCACACTCGTCGCCACCGACGCGCCTGTCCACGTCCGGCAAGGGTTGCCGTTCGTCAGCCGAGGGGGTCTCAAGCTGCAAGCCGCGCTCGAGGCGTTTGAAATAGAGGCGACCGGCCTGGTCTGCGCCGATGTGGGCGCCTCCACCGGCGGATTCACCGATTGCCTGTTGCAGCGCGGCGCAGCGCGGGTGTATGCGATTGATGTAGGCTACGGCCAGCTCGATTGGAAGCTGCGGCGCGATTCGCGCGTGGTCGTCTTGGAGCGAACGAACGCGCGTTACCTGACCTCTCTGCCAGAACCGATTGCCCTGGCCGTCATAGATGTCTCGTTCATCTCGCTGACGTTGATTCTGCCGGCGGTGATGAACTGGCTTGCGGCGGAGGGCCAAGTCGTACCGCTCGTCAAGCCGCAATTCGAAGCGGGACGCGAGCAGGTGGGCAAAGGCGGCGTGGTGCGCGACGCGGCGATTCACGCAGACGTGCTGCAGCGGGTGTTGAGTTGGGCCAACGCGCACGGCCTGACGCCTCTTGGCGTGATGCGGTCGCCCCTCACCGGCCCCGCCGGCAACGTCGAGTTCCTGGCGCACTTGCGTAGGATGGCGCCGCGCGAGGCAAGCGAGATCAGCGCCATGGTGGCCGCGTGCATCTCGGACAGAGAGCACGACCAATAGTTACTCAGAGTTGAGCGTTCAGAAAACGGAGCGAGGACGTGAAGCCACTTGACCAACGACCGGAAACCGGCGACCTGCGATACAGCGTCACAGCTCTCCAAAAGCAGGCGCAGCAACTCTCACGCATCCTAGAGATCAGCCAACAGTTGACCTCGACGCTCGACCTGGAGCTGCTGCTCCAAGAGATCATTCGCGCGGCGGCCGAACTGACGGCGACCGAAGCGGCCTCGATCATGCTCTATGACGAAAAAGCAGGCGAGCTGCGCTTTGCGGCGGCCACCGGCCTGGGCGCAGAACAGCTCGCTCGTCTGCGCGTGCCGATTGACAACAGCATTGCCGGGTCCATCTTTCAATCTGGCCGGGCGATGCTCATCACCGAAGCGAACAAGGACCCGCGTCACTATGACCGCATAGACGAGGCGATCGAGTTTGACACGCGCACCATCCTGGGCGTGCCGCTGTCTCTCAAGGATCGCAACATTGGCGTGCTCGAAGTGATCAACAAGTGCGACGACGCGCTGTTTTCGGAAGAGGACACGCAGGTGCTCAGCACGCTGGCCGCGCAGGCGGCCATCGCCATCCAGAACGCCCAGTTTATCAGCGCGCTGCAAATCGCCTACAAAAAGCTGGACGATCTGGACCGGCTCAAGAGCGACTTTATCGCCATCGCCAGCCACGAGCTGCGCACGCCGCTGGGATTGATCCTGGGTTACGCTTCGATGCTGAAAGACGAGGCCGGCGGCGCGGCCGCCCAAAAGCTGGATGTGGTGGTCCAGTCGGCGCTGCGCTTGCGCGGACTGATCGAAGACATGGTCAACCTGAGCCACGTCGAATCCGGTCAGATCGGGCTGAGGCTAGAGACCTTTTGCTTGCAAGACCAGGTGCAGTTGGTGCACATGGAATGCGATAGCCTGGCCACGGCCAAGAATCAATCGGTCACGCTCAACTTGCCGGCCGAGCCATTGCAGATCAGCGCCGACCGGGCCAAGCTGACGGTCGTGCTGAACAACCTGCTGACGAATGCCATCAAATTCACGCCGGGCGGTGGGCGCATCATGGTGTGGGTCGAGCCGCGCAACGGCGAAGTGTGGGTCTCGGTGGCCGACTCGGGCGTGGGCATCCCCGTCGCCGACCTGGGGCGCATTTTTGAGCGATTCTACCAGGTCGAGCCGCACCTCACACGCCGACAGGGCGGCATGGGACTGGGCTTGCCCATCGCCAAAGCAATCATTGAATTGCACGGCGGGCGCATCTGGGCTGAAAGCGTCCAGGGCAAGGGCAGCCGCTTTACCTTCACCCTGCCCGACAGCAGCAAGACGCCCCGGCGCGGGTAACCCGACGAATGGAGCAGGCTTATGAACTCTTCACCTGTTGAGATAGACTCGAAAGTGATGCGGACCGGGCTGAGGCGCGCCATGACACGCAGCCGTGACACGCTGTTGTGCATGCTGGGGCCGGCGTCTATTCGCTTCATCGGCGTCAGCGGCCTGCGGATGATGGTTTCGTGGGAGCACACGCTGACCGGGCCGGCCGCGCCGCAATTCTATGTTTTCCCCGCGCTCGTGACGCATTTGCTCACCGGCCCGGCGAGTGAAGACCTTCGTCACCTCACTCTCTCGATGGCCGGCAAAGATGTATCGTTGGGGATGATCAACGATCACAATCAATATCAATTGCGCTGGCGAGCTGACCTGCACCAGTTCATGACGCCTCCCGAATTCGCCCAGATGCTGGCCGTGCCCAAGGGGATGCTCACCCTCAACTATCTCTCCCTCTCGGACGCCGCGCACCAGGCCGTCGCCAATTTGGTGAACATGCAATCCATGCAAAACGTCCCCCCGGAAAAGCTGGCCATTCTGATAGACTTTAGCTCCAGCCATCTGACGCTCAACGGGCGCACCATCATCCACGGAGCTTCGGGCGCTTTTTACTTTGACCCCCGACTGATCATCCGTGCGCTGGAAATCGTCAAGGCCAACACTTTGCGTGTTGGGATGACGCTTCTGCCTGTGGGGCACCGCGCCGTGCTGACCGTTCTGGCCGAGCAGGACAACTGGCGCGTGCAGTGCGCGCTGCTGTCCGTCGGGGCAGAGACGCAAAGACTATATCCCTTGCCGTCGGAGCAACTAACCGCCCCGCCGGGATAGCTTGGCCGTCTTTTCAATCCACGACAACTCGGCTATACTTTTAAGCGGGAGAACCCTTCTCCCGCTTGCCTTTCGCGCACGTTCTCTCAGGATCGCAGGAGGCCGCCATGCGAGACTCTTACGAGATTGAAGCGCAACGCTCGAGCGAACTGGCCGAATTGCGCCAGCGAGTGGTCGAATTAACGGCCCTGGAAGCCGAGCGCCAGCAGGCCGAACAAGTGTTGCAACAACGCAGCCGTGACCTGACTCAACTCTACCGGGCGAGCCAGACACTGGCCGCCACGCTCGACCTGCGCCAAGTCATGCAACGGCTGCTCCAGCTCGTCACCGAGATCGTCGGCGCGCAAGGCTGTTCGGTCTGGCTGTGGAACGAAGAGCGCGCCGACGAGCTGGTCTGCCAGGCCGTCTTTCATCCGGGCCTTGAGCATCCGCCCGCCGGGGTGCGCCTGCCCTCCGGGCAAGGTGTGGTCGGCTGGGTAGCGCAAACCGGCAAGACGGCGCGCGTGTCCCGCGCGCACCAGGACCTTCGCTTTTATCCCGGCGTTGACGCCCAAACCGGCTTTCGCACCCTCTCGCTGCTGGCCGTGCCGCTGCGCGCGCAAGACGCAGTGATCGGCGCAATGGAAGCGGTGAACAAGCTGAAAGGCGAGTTTGACGAGCACGACCAGGCTCTGCTGGAAACGCTGGCCAACGCGGCGGCCACCGCCATTGACAACGCCCGGTTAGTAGAGGCGCTGCGTCGCTCGAACGCCGAGATGGAAGCGCGCAACCAAGACCTGGATGCGTTTGCCCACACCGTGGCGCACGATCTCAAGAATCCGATGGGTTTGATCATCGGCTTTGCCGAGTTATTGCAGCTCGGCCCGGACGACCTGCCAGAGGACGAGCAGCAACGCGCGGTTCGGACCATTGGGCAGAGCGCGCGCAAGATCAACAACATTATTGACGAGCTGCTGTTGCTGGCCGAGGTCCGCCAGGTGGACGTTCGGACAGTGCCGCTGGACATGGCGAGCATTGTGACCGGGGCGCAACGCCGCCTGGGCGACATGATCGAGAAACATCAGGCCGAAATCAGCCTGCCCCCAGCGTGGCCGCTGGCGCTGGGGTACGCCCCGTGGATCGAAGAGGTGTGGGTCAACTATATGGGCAACGCCATCAAATATGGCGGGCAGCCTCCGCGCGTGGAGCTGGGCGCGACTCTTTCCATCCCTTCCGCCGGAGAACATGTCCGCTTTTGGGTGCGCGATAACGGCCCGGGCATCGCCCCCGAAGACCAGGCGCGGCTGTTTACTCCCTTCACTCGACTCGACCAAGTTCGCGCCAGGGGACATGGGCTGGGGCTGTCCATCGTGCGGCGCATCGTGGAAAAATTGGGCGGGCAAGTCGGGGTCGAAAGTTGTATAGACCAAGGCAGCCTGTTTTACTTTACGCTGCCGGGCGCAAGGCCGTAACCTTTGAGGTTCAGTTGGGTTCGGCACACCCAACGGGAAAATCGGTAGGGCAACTCAATTGCAGCTTTGAGGAGGAATATTGTGAATCCCCGACCTGTCGAAATCTTGCTGGTAAAAGACAACCCCAGCGACGCCGAGTTGGCGCTGTACGCCCTCAAGAAGCACAACCTCGCCAACCACATTCACATTGTGCGCGACGGCGCCGAGGCGCTGGATTTTATATTTTGCGCGGGCGACTATGCAGGCCGCCGGATGAAAGACAGCCCCAAAGTGATTCTGCTCGACCTCAAGCTGCCCAAAGTGGATGGGCTGGAAGTGCTGCGCCGCATCAAGGCTGACCCGCGCACCCGCGCGACTCCAGTGGTCGCACTCACCTCGTCGCGCGAAGAGCGTGATATTGTGGAAAGCTACCGGTTGGGGGCCAACAGTTACATCGTCAAGCCGGTGGACTTTGAACAATTCGCCGAGGCCGTCCGGCAGTTGGGGTTGTATTGGGTGCTGCTGAACCAGCCTCCGCCCGCGCCAGGCAACGAAGAGATACAGTGACAGCGCGCCCGGCTATCCTGTCCTGTTATACTGCCGAGGGGTATAACCTTTCATTTTTCTGGGGACACGGATCACACAGATAAACATGGATTTTTACCCGTGTTCATCCGTGACAGCCGTGTCCAAACCGAAAGCAAGAAAATGAAAGACTAGGACCGCGCCGAGTATATCTCGTTGCCCCAAAGGAAAAAATCATGCCCACACCTTTACGCGTATTGATTCTGGAAGACCAACCCGCCGACGCCGAACTGATGGCGCACGAGCTGCGCTGGGCCGGGTTCGCGCCCGACTGGCAGCGAGTGGACACCGAGTCAGGCTACCTGGCTGGCTTGACTTTAAATGTGGACGTGATTCTGGCGGACTATAGCTTGCCACAGTTCGACGCGCTGCGGGCGCTGCGTCTGTTGCAGGCGCAAAAGCTGGATATCCCGTTCGTCGTCGTGAGCGGCAGCATCGGCGAAGAAACCGCCGTCGAGTTCATGAAGCAAGGCGCGGCCGACTATGTGCTAAAGGATCGGCTGGCGCGGTTGGGACAGGCGGTGGAACATGCGTTGTACGAAAAAAGAATTCGAGAGGAGAAACTGCAAGCGGAACAAGAGACCCGACAGCGGGCGGCCCAGTTGAAGGCGCTGCGGGAGATCGGACTAGAGCTGGCCGCCGAGCTGGACCTGGACTTGCTGCTCCACTCTATCGCGGCGCACACCGTCCAACTTCTGGGAGGCGCTTCGGGTGGTTTGTGCCTCTACCGGCCAGACCGGGATGTGTTGGAGTGGGCCGTGTCCATCGCCTCTGATCCAATGCCCATCGGGACTATTCGCCGGCGGGGCGAGGGGCTTTCCGGCAAGGTGTGGGAAACCGGCCAACCTCTCATAGTGAACAACTATCAATCCTGGGAGGGGCGGGTGGCTGCCTCTGCAGCTTATGGCTACACAGCCGTTTTGGGCGCGCCAGTTCGCTGGGGTGACGAGTTCCTGGGAGTACTGGCCGTGAACGCCGATGCCCCAGGCGCCTTTTCCCCGGCCGATGCGGAACTGCTCAGCCTGTTCGCCACTCAAGCGGCCATCGCCATCCACAACGCGCGACTGTTCCAATCTGAGCGGGAGCAGCGCGAGCTGGCCCAAGTCTTGCGCGAGACCGGCGCTGCCTTGAGCGCCACGCTGGACTTGGACGCTGTGCTTGACGGCCTGCTCGATCAGATCAAGCGCGTGATCCCCTACGACGCTGCAAATATCATGATGGTTGAGGGAGAGCAT
>Ga0315288_10008803_pt1 | contig 12720 bp, 10 predicted proteins | sample YL17G11_20_MG_FD_203454 | JGI IMG/M metagenome (GOLD analysis project Ga0315288, IMG submission 203454) | Sediment microbial communities from Yellowstone Lake, YNP, Wyoming, USA - YL17G11_20 | ecosystem: Environmental > Aquatic > Freshwater > Lake > Sediment | place: USA: Wyoming | collected...
GCCTCGGCGCGGCTCACCAGGGCCGCCTCGCTCAGTCCCGTCTCCCGCTTCAGGGCAAGATCCCCCGCGGGAAACGCGTCCGGCTCCCCCAGCGCGCGCATGGCGACATACTGCGCCGTCCAGGGCCCGACGCCTGGCAGCGCCGTGAGCCGGGCGACGGCGTCCTCGAGAGAGGCCGCGCCGTCGAGAGCCAGCGACCCCGAGGCCACGGCACGCGCCACGGCGAGGAGGCACGCCCTCCGCGCCGCGGGGACGCCGAGCCGCGAGAGGTCGGCCCGGGCGACGTCGGCCGGGGCCGGGAAGAGATGCGTGAGCCCGCCGCCCGGCGACGGGACCGGCTCGCCCAGGGCCGCAACCAGCCGCCCCGCCATCGTCGTCGCGCCGCGCACGCTCACCTGCTGGCCGAGGATCGCGCGCACGGTGGTCTCGAACCCGTCCCACGCCCCCGGGACGCGCAGGCCCGGGTGCGCCCGCATGGTCGGCGCGAGCAAGGGATCGCAGGCCAGGTCGCGCCCGATGCGCACCGGGTCGGCATCGAGATCGAAGAGCCTCCGCACGCGCCGCACGATCCGGTCGAGCCCTGCGCCCGGCGGGGAAACGAAGCGCAGAAGGAGCGCCTGGCCTCCGGTTGCTGGGGTCACCTCGAGGAAACCTGGCGCCCCGTCCGCCCGGATCGTGCGCCGGTAGCGGCTCCCCTCCACGGCCTCCACGCCCGGGATGGCGCGCGCGGCGAGGAAATCCAGGAGCGCCTCCCAATCGAGGGGCGCGTGGTACGGGAGCCGCAGCGCGATCCCCGCGGCGGCGCCGCCCGTCCCACGGCGGAACTCCCCGGGCGCGCACCGAAACGTCCGCCGCACCATGCCGTTGAACCGGCGGACGCTGCCGAATCCCGCGGCGAACGCGACGGCGGTCATGGAAAGGCCCGTCTCCTCGATGAGCTTGCGGGCGAAGTGCGCGCGCCGCGTCAGCGCGACCGACTTCGGCGTCGCGCCCAGTCGATCGAGGAAGAGGCGGCGCAGGTGCCGCCCGCTCATTCCCAGGCGCATCGCCAGCGCCTCCACGCCGCCCCGGTCGAGCGCCCCCTCGTCGATGAGCCGCAGCGCTCGCGTGACCGTCGCGGCGGTGCCGTTCCACGCCGCCGAGTCGGGGGAGGCATCGGGGCGGCACCGCCGGCACGGGCGGAACCCCGCGACCTCGGCGGCGGCCGGGCTCGGGAGGAACCGGACGTTGCGGCGGGCGGGGATCTTCGCCGGGCACCCGGGCCGGCAGTAGATGCCGGTCGAGGTGACGGCGAGCACGAAGCGCCCCTCGAAACGGCGGTCCCGGCTGCGGACGGCGCGGTAGCAGGCATCGGCGTTGAGCTCGGCTGTTCCCGGAATCATGGTGCCACCTCCCATCGGGGAGAGTTGTACCACGGCTCGCCCGATCCATCTAGACAAAAACGGACATCCATCCGGCCTGGGTTCTCCAGGAGGAGTTCCTGCGTCAGCTCGGCCTGACGCGGTGAGGCTGGCCGGGCACATCGGGGTGCCCGTGCAGTGCATCAACGAGATCATTCGCGGGAAGCGCGGCATTACTCCGGACTCAGCGGGAATCCTGAATCGGGTTTAGAATCCCACCCCTGGGTCCGGCCCGTGGGGGCCACCCCCAACAGCTAAGGGAGGATGCATGTTCACGAGGGCGCGGTTCCTGGCGGTGATCATCGGCATGGCGCTGGCCTCGCCGGCCCTGGCGGGGGCGCCGCCGACTCCGGAGGCGTATTTCTCATTCCGTCCCGGCGCAGAGGGACGGCTGGCCGATTACGAGCAGCTCATCGGCTACCTGAAGGCCCTCGACCAGGCCTCTCCCCGGCTGGAGCTGCGAGAGATCGGCACCTCCCCCATGGGCAAGCCGATGTTCGTCGCCTTCATCTCCAGCGAGGCGAACATCGCTCGCCTCGACGAGCTGGGGGAGATCAACCGGCGCCTCGCCCTGGACCCTTCCATCCCCGAGACCGAGCGCGCCGGGCTGGTCGACCGCGGCCGCGTGTTCATCCTGGCCACCCTCTCCATGCACGCCGACGAGCTGGCGCCGTGCCAGGCTTTTCCCCTTTACGCGTACGAGCTGGTCACGAGTCAGGACCCCGCCATCACCCGCCAGCTCGACGAGGCGGTCTGGATGGTGGTCCCCGCCCACAACCCCGACGGCCTCGACATGGTGGTGGAGAACTACCGCAAGTACCGGGGGACGCCCTGGGAAGGCTCCTCGCTGCCGGGGGTCTATCATCGCTACGTGGGCCACGACAACAACCGCGACTTCGTGACCCTCACCCAGGACGACACCCGCGCCATCTCGCGCCTCTTCTCCACCGAGTGGTTCCCCCAGGTCATGGTGGAGAAGCACGGCATGGGCGCCTCCGGCCCCCGCTACTACTGCCCCCCCAACCACGACCCCATCGCCGAAAACGTCGAGGCGGGCCTCTGGAGCTGGATCGCCGTGTTTGGCACGAACATGGCCCATGACATGTCCCATGACGGCCTCAAGGGCGTGGCCCAGCACTGGCTGTTCGACGACTACTGGCCCGGCTCCACCGAGACGGCCCTCTGGAAGAACAGCGTCGCGCTCTTGACCGAGAATGCCACGCCCAACGGAGCCTCCCCCGTCTACGTGGAACCCAACGAGCTGGAGGCCGGCGGCAAGGGACTTGCGGAGTACAGGAAGAGCGTGAACATGCTGGACCCCTGGCCCGGAGGATGGTGGCGGCTCGGCGACGCGGTGGACTACGAGCTCTCCTCCTTCCGCTCCCTGCTGCGCACCGCCGGCGCGAACCGCGGCGACCTCCTGCGTTTCCGGAACGATCTCTGCCGCCGGGAGGTGGCGCGCGGGCGGAGCCAGGCACCTTACTACTTCCTCTTGCCGCCCCGGCAGCGCGACCGCGGCGAATGGGTGAGTCTCGTCAACCTCTTGATCGAGCATGGCGTGAATCTGTTCCGGCTTCCGGAGGACGTGACCGCGGGCCGCCGCCGGTTCGAGGCCGGAACGGTGGTCGTTCCCCTTGCCCAGCCCCTCCGCCCGTTCATCAAGGAAGTGCTGGAGCGGCAGCGGTACCCCGTCCGGCACTACACCCCGGACGGCGAGATGATCCGCCCCTACGACATCACGAGCTGGTCGCTCCCGCTCCATCGCGGCGTGACGGCGGAAGCGGTGGACGCGCGGATGCCGGAGATGGAGGCGGCATGGCGCCCCCTGGAAGGCCCCTTCGCCCTGGACGGCCGCGTCTCCCGGCTGCCGGCGGGGACCTGGGGAATCGCTTTCTCCGCCGACGAGAACGAGGCGTTCCATGCCGGCTTCCTGGCCCTGAAGGCGGGCCTTCCGGCCAGCCGGACCGCGAGCCCGGTGAGCGCCGGCGGCACACTCCTGCCCGCCGGGAGCTTCGTCATCCGCGGCGGGGCGGGCTCCGCCATGGACGCGCTCCTGGCAAAGCTGGCCGTGCCTCCCGTGGTGCTGGCCGCGGCGCCGGCGGTGACCCTCCGCCCCCTCAAGGCGCCCCGCGTCGCCCTCGTGGAGACGTTCCTCCACGACATGGACGCCGGCTGGACCCGTTTCCTCTTCGACGCCTACGGCATCCCGTTCCAGGTGGTGCACCCCGGCGAGATCGAGAAGCTCGACCTCGCCAAGAGCTTCGACCTGGTTGTCTTCCCGGACAACAGCAAGGAGGAGCTGATGGAGGGGCGTTTCAAGGCCGGGGAGACGATGTACCTTCCCGAGCTCCCGCCGGAGTTCCGGAAGGGGATCGGAGCCAAGGGGATGGAGAAGCTCCTGGCCTTCGCCGATCAGGGCGGCATCATCCTGGCGTGGGGAAGAGCGTGCGGCCTTTTCCTGGGGGTGCAGGAGATCAAGCGGGGCAAGGAGGAGAAGGAGGAGTTCAAGCTTCCGGTCGAGAATGTCGGCGAAGAGCTGGCCAAGAAGGGGCTCGTGGTGCCCGGCTCCTGGCTGCGCGCCCGCTTCGCCCGGGACAGCCCGCTGACCTGGGGCATGCCGGAGGAGGGCGGTTTCTTTTTCCAGGGAGAGCCGGTGTTCCGGACCTCCCAGCCGGGGCCGGACATGGACCGCCGCGTCCTGGTCAGCCATCCCGAGGAGGACATCCTCCTCTCCGGCTTCGCCGAGAAGGAGAAGCTGCTGGGCAACGCCGTGGCCGGGGTGTGGGCGCGCAAGGGGAGGGGGCAGTTCGTCCTTTACGCCTTCTCACCCCAGTTCCGCGGCTCCACGCCCGCGACCTACAAGCTCCTCTTCAACGCCCTGCTCCTGCCGAGGCTGGAGTCCAGTCCCCCGGCGAGCGCACCCCGGGGTTGACCAGGTCCCGCTCCAGCGATTTACTCGCCCGGCGCCCTTTGCTATCCTGCCGGCGACTCTTGATCTTCCCGGCCCCCTCAAGGCACGAACCTGTATGCACCGGACGCCGTGAGGACCTGGACGAACGCGAGGCGCAGTTGCCCTTCTCACCCCGGTTCACGCACACCAATGCCATCACGGCGTCGCTCACGCGCATCGAGCGGGCGCGAGGGTTCCTGGAGGCGGCCAGGCTTTCGGAGAACTGGATCGCCGGGATGCAGGCCAGGGCCCTTGTCCTCGAAGCCCACCACACAACCCACATCGAAGGGACCCGGCTCACCCTGGCTCAGTCGGAAAGGCTCCTCGCCGGGGAGAGAGTCCCGGACGCCGACCCGGAAGACGCCCGGGAGCTTCTCAACTATCGTGATGCTTTCGAACTGGTTGCCGGATACCTGGGAAGCGGTGAGCCTGTCACGGAAGGCCTCGTCCGGGAGATTCACAAGCGGCTCGTCAGCGGTGTGCGGGGCGACTCCGTGGCCCCGGGCGAGTATCGGAGAGTGCAGAACTACGTGGTCAATTCCGCGACGGGAGAAGTCATCTACACTCCTCCACCGGCCCACGAAGTCCAGCCACTCATGGCCGAGATGGTGGCATGGCTGGACGCGGAGCGGGAGATGAACGCCGTCCTGGTTGTCGGCATCGCCCAGTTCCGGCTGGTCCACATTCATCCGTTTCTGGATGGAAATGGCCGGACGGCACGACTCCTCTCCACCCTTTGCCTGTACAAGACCGGTTACGACTTCAAGCGCCTGTTCACCATCAGCGAGTTCTACGACCGGAATCGCCCGGCCTATTACCGGGCCATTCAGAGCGTCCGGGACCGCGGCATGGACTTGACCGTCTGGCTCGAGTACTTAACCGAAGGGCTGGCAACCCAGATGCGGGAGGTCCAGGAGCGCGGCGAGAGGGTCATATCGCTCGATTTCCTGGCTCGCAAGCATCGCCTTTCGGAACGCCAGAGGTCCGCGCTCAATCGTGCTCTGGAGCATGGTGGATTGACGATCCAGGACTCTGAGGCTCTGTGTCCTGGCGTGAATCGCCGGACACTCCAGAGGGAGCTCAAGGCGATGGTGGACAAGGGGATCTTGGCCCCCGAGGGTGCCACCAACCGGCTCTTCTACCGCCTGCGCAAGCCGGAGCCCTGAACTAGCGACAAACTTGCGACAAAACTAGCGACAGACTCGCGACAGGGGGTGGGAGGTTCCATCCAGGACCTTTCTAAGACAGGGACAGTTCCGCCCGGTACGCGGCGGGCCGTTCGACGCCCTGCCAGGAGGGACGGGTCCCGGGGCTACGGCGCGATTTCCACGGTCAGCGTCACGCTCGCCCGGACCTCGATGGTGCCCGGCTCGACCGGTGTCGGAGGGGCGGCATCGGCCCTGGCGCGCAGCATCGCGGCTTCGGCGAAGATCGGCCTGATCGGCTGCCCGCCTTCGTCCACCTGAAGCACGCGGAGAATCCTCAGCTTGAGGGCCGAGGCCAGCGCATCCGCCTTGGCCCGCGCCTGGATCGCCGCCGCGCGCAACGCCTGCGACAGCGCGGCCTCCTCGTCCTTCAACGTGAAGCTAAGCGCACCGACGCTGTTTGCGCCCGACTGAGTGGCGATGTCGATGACCTTGCCGACCTGGGCCAGGTCGGCGGTCTTGACCTGAACCACGTTGCTCGCGGTGTAGCCCGAGATCGTCGGCTGTCCGCCTTCCTTGGGATACCGGTAGTTGGGGCTCAAGGAGTAGCTGATGGTCTTGATCTCCGCTCCCGCGCCCAGCACCTTGCGCAGCTCCGCAAGAACAGCGTCCTGCTTCTGCGCGTTCTGGGCGGATGCGGCCTGCCCGGTCGCCGCTTGAGTCATGACCCCGAGGTCGATCTCGGCCTGGTCCGGCTTCGCGGTGATCGTCGCCTCGCCGGTGACCCGTATCGTCGCCGGAGCCGTCCTGCCGGCGGATTCCTGCGCGAACCCGGCGGCAGGCAAGATGCCGAGCGCCACGATCGCCAGCACTCCTCCAAAGCCTCTGCATCGCACCATGGCCTTTCCCCCTTCGACTTGCGTTACACCCGCCGAACCTGAAAAGACGCCGTTGCTCCCTGATCATTCACGGCATCGGATGCCCCACCGACTGCCATGCCTTGATCGCATCGATGGGATGGATCAGCATGATGACGTTCAGCGTCAGATTGTCGCGGACCCACAGCAGACAGACGACCTCCATGGCGACGACCGCCGCCACGCTGACCCACGCCCTCATCCGCCACGCAAACAGGAACCCGATGACCATCATGACGACGTCGCTGCAGGAATTGATCACGCTGTCCCCGGCGTATCCCAGCGCGATGGTCGCCTCACGGTAACGGTTGATGATCAGCGGGGAATTCTCGAGGACCTCCCACCCCGCCTCGAGCAGCAACGCGATCAGGAACCGGTGGCGGATCGGCAGCCCTCGCGCCGCCCACCCGAGCAAGCCGAAGAAGAGGATCCCGTGGATGATGTGCGAAAAGGAATAGGGGTCGGCGACACGCTGGGAATTCTCGCTGCTCCAGACGTCCCCTTCCCACCATCCGAACCTGCCGTCCGGCCCCAGCGGCGACCGTCCCATCCCCGACTGGATGACCGCGGTAAGCGCGATCATCAGGAGGGATGCGACGACAATCCACCGCCAGCTTCTCCCGAAGCTCAGAACGCGGCCGAGTCCCGGCCCGACAGGATGCACGGGAGGTTTCACTGGTCCCATCCCCTCACCTCGCGCGAAGGGGGATGATAGCAGACTCCTTCCCCCCTGGACTCCGGTCCCACCCATTTACACCGCTCCCGCTCCCTCACGTCACCCGCATTGCACGGTATCCGTGAATCCCGTATAATTTCGCTCCCAAGGGGGAGACGTGATTGCGTCCTTCGGTGACCGGGCCACAGAGGATCTGTACCATGGCCGAAAATCCAAGGCGGCACGACGGGTGCCAAGCGACATCGTTTCCGTCGCACTCCGGAAGCTGGACATGATTAACGCCGCGCAGGTTTTGCAGGACCTGGCCTCGCCGCCTGGCAACCACCTGGAAGCCTTGCGCGGTAACCTGAAGGGGTACCACAGCATTCGCATCAACGACCAGTGGCGACTTGTCTTCCGCTGGGAGGCGGGTGAGGCACACGGGGTGCGCATCGCCGACTACCACAGTTGAGATTCCTGAAAGGGTTTGAAGATGATCCCCCGTCACAGAGTTCCAACGCATCCGGGCGAGGTTCTCCAGGAGGAGTTCCTCGGTCCGCTCGGCCTTACCCAGGTCAAGCTGGCCGGGCACATCGGGGTACCCGTGCAGCGCATCAACGAAATCATTCGCGGGAAGCGCGGCATCACGCCCGAGACCGCCTGGCTCTTCTCGCAGGCCTTCGGCACCACGCCTCAGTTCTGGGTCAATCTCCAGACGAACCATGACCTGGCGAAGGCACACCCGACTCGCAACGTCTCCAAGCTTCGAAAGGCCGGCTAGCCGTACTGTGCTCCCGGAGGATTTCCCCTGGGGCCGGTGCCGACCCCGGAAGCCACCCCGGAAGTTGCTCCGGGAATCAGGCTGACCCGCATCCCGCCCTTGACGGTGGACCCCGGGGTGCATTCAGGATCGGTTGATAATCAGCCAGACAGTGGTTGATTATCAACCACCGATCGAGTAAATTCACCCCTACCAGGCGAGAGGATGCCGGGAGGATCGCAATGATCCAGAGGCACCTGGAGAAGCAGCTTCTGCGGGCGCTGGGCGATACGCCGGTCACCTTGCTGGTCGGCGCGCGCCAGGTCGGCAAGAGCACTCTGTGCCAGGCGATCGCCCGGCGCCAGCATCCGGCGCGCTACGTCACTCTGGACGACCCCACTTTCTACGCCGCCGCCCGCTCGGACCCCTCCGGTCTCGTCGCCTCGCTTGAAGGGCCGGTCGTCCTGGACGAAATCCAGCGCTGCCCGGAGCTCTTCGGCGCCCTCAAGGTGGATGTGGACCGGGAACGGCGCCCAGGACGCTATCTCCTGACCGGGTCGGCCAATGTCCTGCTCCTCCCCCGGGTGTCCGAATCCCTGGCGGGCCGGATGGAGGTCCTGACCCTGTGGCCCCTCTCCCAGGGAGAGATTGAGAACCGCCCGGAGGGATTCCTGGACCGGGTCTTCGGCCGCACTCTGTCCGCGGGTCCGGCCTCGGGGATCTCCCGCGCTGACGTCTTCTCCCGGGTGCTGCGCGGTGGATATCCGGAAGCAGTGCAGCGCAAGGATCCCGCCCGCCGCCGTGCCTGGTTCCGGTCCTACCTCATAACCCTTCTTCAACGCGATGTGAGGGAGCTGGCCCAGATCGAGGGCCTGACCGCCCTGCCCCGACTGCTCTCTTTGCTGGCCACGCGCGCGGCCGCTCCCCTCAACTATGCCGACCTCGCCCGAGCCGCAGGCCTCCCCGCGACCACCCTGAAGCGCTACCTCGCGCTCTTCGAGACCCTCTTCCTCGTTCGACCCGTTCCCGCCTGGTCCACCAACCTTTCCAAGCGCCTGATCAAGACCGCCCGGCTGGTCTTCGTGGACACAGGACTCCTCGCCCAACTGACGGGGGCCACCGGGGACCGCCTTCAAGCCGATCCCTCCCAGGCGGGCCCCCTGCTCGAGAATTTCGTCACCATGGAGATGGTGAAGCAGGCCTCCTGGAGCCGCCATCACCCTCAGGTGCTTCACTTCCGCACCCACGCCGGGCAGGAGGTGGATCTGGTCCTCGAGGCCGACGACGGCCGCGTGGTGGGAATCGAAGTGAAGGCGGCCGGCAGCGTCGGGACCGGGGATTTCCGGGGAATCCAGGCCCTCCGGGAGGCGGCCGGAAAGAGATTCCACCGCGGCATCGTCCTGTACCAGGGACGGGAGACCGTTCCCTTCGGCAAGGACCAGTGGGCCATGCCCCTCGACGCCCTCTGGATGTGAGGCCCCCACCCTCCTTCGCGTCCCCTTCCCCTCATCCCACGTTCCTGCTACCATTTCCCCGCCTTTCCCCCCCTGGCCCAGGCACCCGGACGCTTTCCGCCTGCCTGCACCGCCACCCAGACCGAGGAGGCCCCATGCGCATCCCGCTCTTCAAGATGGAGAGGATGCAGTCCACGCACGAGAACTGCGTCGAGTACAACCTCTCCGAGAGCGGCGTCCACTTCTACACCGGCGCCCGGCGCGAGAACATGCCGGTCACCAACGGCGGCGCCGAGGCCAACCAGGGCACAGGCTCGTAATCCGCCTCCGGAGTAATTCCGTGCCGCCAACCACCCTTTCGCGCCGAATCCCCCTCCTCCTGGTCGCGACGCTCCTGCTCGGGCCCGGTCTCGCTCCCGCTGCGCAGAAGACGACGCCGGACAAGCCGACGGCTCCCGGGATCCAGAGGGAACGCGTCTCCCTGGTCCTCATCGACGTGGTCGTGACGGACCGGCGCGGACTCCCCGTGAAGGATCTCCGGCCGGAGGACTTCACTTTGTTCGTGGACGGACGGCCGGTGAAAATCCAGTCGGTGGATCTCCAGATGACGGATGCGGCGACGACTGCCGCGGCGCCGACCCCCCAAGCCCCTTCCGGGTCGCAGCCCCCACTCCCGACGTCCGAGCCGCCGCCACCAACCCCAACCATCGAGCAGCCGGGCGCCATCCGGCCGATTCCCACGGGCCGCGGGATCGTGCTCTTCTTCGACGGCCTCAACTGCCCGCGGGGCCTCGGAGCGGAGGCGATCCTCTCGGCGCGGAGGTTCCTGCAGGAGGGCCTCTCCCCGGAAGACGAAGTGATGGTGGTCGGGCTGGGGCGGGAGTTCAAGGTCTACCAGAACTTCACTCCCGACATGACGGCGGCGCTCTCCGCGCTGGACCGTGTGGAAGAGGACCCTCAGATTCGCCAGGGGGGAGAAGACCAGACGGAGTCGCACCTCAACCTGCAGAAGGAACTGGGCTCATTCTTGGGCGGGGGGAGACTGACCGTGGCCTCCATGGGGGAGGCATTCGCTTCTGACGACGTGCGGCGGATGGAACGGTTCTTCGCAGTTCTCGGGGCTTTGACCGGCGTCCTCCGGACCCGCGAGGGGAGAAAGGAAGTGTTTCTATTCTCCGACGGCTTCCCCATCAACCCCGAGGCTGTCTATAGCACTCTTCATCCCCGCAGGAGGACCGATGAGCTCCTCCGGACGTCGCAGGAGGCCAGCTCGGCCCAGGTCGTCCTGAACCCGGTGAGCACCCTCGGTCTCACCGGCCCGGAGACCGGCATCCTGGCGGGCCCCATGGCCTGGGTGAGGGCCGCTTCCACCAGGACCCTCTCCGCGCTGGCCCTCAATACCGGCGGTGTCCTGATTCATGGCACGAACAGTCACTTCGAAGGGCCCATGCGGAACATCGAGGAGCAGACCCGGGCCACCTACCAGCTCGGCTACGCCCCGGAGGGAGAGCCCGACGGGAAGCTTCACTCCACCCGGGTCGTGGTCCGGCGGAAGGAGCTCCAGGTCCGTGCCCAGGAGGGATACCTCTGGATGACCGAGGCACAGAGGCGGGAGCGGGAGACGATCTCCGCCTACGCGGCGCCGGAGCTGTTCCGGGCGATTCCCGTGTCGCTGCTGGTGCGGACCTACCTGGAAGATGATGGGAAGCCGATGGTGGAAGTCGCCATCGCGGTGAGCGAGTCTTCGCTGCTTCTTCTCCCCCGGGAGGGACGACGCACCGCCCACCTGGAGGCGGGGGGCCTCCTGAGATCCACCGACGGGAAGGTGGAGAAGCGTTTCAGCCGCAGCGTCAAGGCGCGGCTACCCGGGAAAGCGGACACCGGGGCCGGCGACCTCACACTGCTTGTCCGGCACCCCGTTCCTCCCGGGGAGTACGAGGCGGTGGTCGTCGTCCGGGACCTCGATTCCGGCGAGGTGGGAGCGGCGCGGATGCCGGTGAAGGTCCCTGCCCTCTCGCCCGAACACCTCGCCATGAGCTCGCTGGTGCTCAGCCTGCCCGGATCGGCCTCGGGGCGGATCGACCTCGACAAGCCCGGCTCCGGGGAGCGTCTCCTGGAGGTCCCCGCGGTGACGCCGGTCTTCACCGCGGACGAGACGGTAAGTGCATCCTCCGTCCTCTACCATCCCCGGAGGGATCCGGCTTCCGGCGAGGCGAGCGTGATCCTCCTCGCGGCGATCCACGGGTCAGACGCCGGGGACCGTCCGCTGCTTTCCCTGCGCCACCGGATCCCGGCCAAAGACACCCGGGACTCCTTCCCCATCGAGTTTCCCCTGGAGCTCAAGGGACTGGAGCCCGGGCGCTACGAGCTGCACCTGCAGGCCTGGGACGAGGTGGACCGCCGCGGCGTCCTTCAGAGGGTGGAGTTCCTGGTGCGCTGAACGGCCAGGACCTCGTCCCCTTCCCCTCATCCCCCTCTATGGAAGGATGTTTCATGGGATGTCTTGACAAATGGCTTCAACTGAGTATCCTTATAGACAGTAATTGCTCCCCGCTCGATATGCTGAAAGGCCTCGGGCGGGGTTATTTATTTGACGGGCCCTGATGCCTTCCGAACCGTCCACCAAGCGTACTATCGCGTTCGTCGATGGGCAGAACCTCTTTCATGCCGCCCGTGAATCCTTCGGCTGCACCCACCCCAACTACGATGTGCTTTCCCTCTCGCAGGCACTCTGCGCGAGCGCCGGATGGACCCTCGTCCAGACGCGTTTCTACACCGGCATCCCGGACCCAGCCGACGATCCCTTTTGGCATCACTTCTGGTCTGGCAAGCTGGCGGTCATGGGTCGCCAGGGCGTGGTGGTGTTCTCGCGCTCGCTGCGGTACCGCAACAAGACCGTGCGACTCCCTGACGGGACGACACATACCTTCCTGGCCGGAGAGGAAAAGGGCGTCGATGTGAGGATTGCCCTCGACGTGATTCGGATGGCGCACCGGCGCGAGTACGACGTAGCACTGCTCTTCAGCCAGGATCAGGACCTGTCGGAGGTCTCCAAAGAAATCCGCTTGATTGCCAAGGAACAGGACCGGTGGATCAAGATCGCATGCGCCTATCCCTTCAGCCCAACCACGCGGAACCGCCGCGGGATTCACGGCGCCGACTGGATCCGTATTGACCGGACCACTTACGATGCCTGCCTCGATCGGAGGGATTACCGACCCAAGCCCTCCCCGTAATTCGCCACAGCGCCCGCCACCCGACCCCAGCTCCTCCCGCCATCCCCCTTCAGCCACCCCCACCCCCTTTTCCTCCATCGCCCGTTCCTCCGGGCGCCCCTGATCGTTTCCCGGCCCTGTCATTCGGCCTTTTACACCCCACCCACCAGTCCCCCCCCCCCCCCAATCCACACCACCCCATTACCCGCAAACCCCCATCCCCA
>Ga0315288_10008804_pt1 | contig 12717 bp, 15 predicted proteins | sample YL17G11_20_MG_FD_203454 | JGI IMG/M metagenome (GOLD analysis project Ga0315288, IMG submission 203454) | Sediment microbial communities from Yellowstone Lake, YNP, Wyoming, USA - YL17G11_20 | ecosystem: Environmental > Aquatic > Freshwater > Lake > Sediment | place: USA: Wyoming | collected...
ATTGTCCACAGGGACATAAGTGTCTTCAAAATACTGTTGCAACTCTCGGTTCAAATATTTAAGGATGTCTCTTTTTCGGTCCTGGTTGTTATCTTCTTCAAAGTAAGCAAAATCAGCAATGATTTTTTTATCAAGGCCAGGGTTTTCATAACATGGATAGGACCATGAAAACGCTGCCTTTTTGCCGTCCGGTAGTCGTACGATTCCATTTCCTTCTGCAATCGTTAATGCATACAATAAATCTTCAGGGTATGGGTCCTTACCCTTTATTTCATCGTACCAACCCGGCATTAATTTCTTAGAAAGCAGAGTCATTTCAACATACACTATTTTTCTGGCTGTCTCTTCCTGTATTGCTTGAAGCGTTTTATCCCAATTTACGGTTATTTTCTTTGAATTCCGCATTTGTTCATTAAGCTTTTCTGACGGGAATCCATCAAAAACAAGGCAGGACAAACCACGTGACATTATTATGTTTGAGAAATTTATGTCATGCGTTACAAACAAAACCGGAATTGTCAAGTTTTCCGAGCATTCTCTCATAAGGAGAAAAAGGGTGACATCGGACTTGTGAAATGCATCTACCATGTCCTGTAGTCGTGTCAATGCTGATTGCAGAGCGTCTGTCTGTTCGGTAGAAATGCAAATAAAATGGCCTATGTTTTCAATTAGTATGCCTCTCGTTATGTCCCCCTTGGTCGCAAGGTTGTTGTAACTCCGGATAACCCGGTTGAATTTCTCTGCGTCTTCGGGTCTACGCTTATTGTTTTTCAAATGTTCCAGTTCGATTACAGTTGTGTCGGACATCACAAATACAGGTTTCGGTGAAATGGTGGCCCATTTTGTGAAGTCCGGTTCGTCGATAAGCACATTCGTATCCACTATTAGGACTGCAGACGGCTTTTCCTTTTGTACAAGGGAATCGAGACCGGAAAGGTCGAAAATTTCAGACATTTGTCTGCCCTCCTTTGCTGCGGTGACTAAGCTGTAACAGATTGTAACCATTTTGGCCTCAAGATTCAATTATGGTAGGAAATGCACTCGCTTCAGGAGTTTGGAATTGGATTCCCGCCCCCGTGTCAGGCACGTGGCAAGCCCCGTATCAAGTACAGGGCAGGCTGCGCGGGAATGACAACATCGGAGAGTCCGCCCCGAGATGCGTTCGCTTCGCTCAGCATGACGAGGCTAAGGGAAAGGGAGTAGTGACAAAACCCCGTTGACTTGATTAGAACAAGTGTACTAATATGGCACCAGCGGTAAGAAAGCATCAATTGCCAAATGCCAAGTATCAAGCATACGGGATTTTGGAGACCGAGTACTGACTGCTGACAACTGATAGCTGAAAGCTGAAGACTGACTGCTTCTATTCGATTGCGGTGCACAATGAGTTTGCGGAATGAAGATGTCTGCCCCATTGATTTGCCCCCTGAGTACTGCCAGTACCAGGACGAAGGCTGCGAGTTTTCCACCCAGTGCCTGAACTGCCGCTTGCCCGTGTGTGTCTATGACGAGCCGGGTGGCAAACAGCGCTTCCTGAAACGCCGCCGGGCGCTGGAAATGGCGCGACTTCACCGCAACGAGAACAAGACGGTCGGGGAGCTGGCGTCAATTTTCGGGGTGAGCGTGCGGACGGTGCAGAGGGCACTGAAAACGGTCCTTGGCGACCGAAAAGGAAAGAGGGTTCAAAATGGCTCGTAGTATCTTCCATCCTGGTGGCCTGTTCATATCGTACGAGCACTATCAGTCCCTTTCTAAGAGACCTGAGCGATACGGTGGATTCCTGCTTACGCAGGAACGACAGATGGGGGGCCGCAATCACGGGTACGATAGTTACCGCTCCATTGCAGCTCATTAACAGTAAGTCCTGGACCCATTAGAGGAGAATGCGAAAATGACGGATAATTTCAAACCGGGTGATTTGTCCCGCCGTGACGGCGAAAGACTGCGGCGCTATCGTGACCTGCTGGATATCTACTGTGGCGTTCAGTGGCGGGGTCGGGAGCGCCCCGGCGAAAAGCGCCTCACCTTCAACTACGCCCGCGTCGTCATCGATAAGCTGACCTCTTACCTGATGTCCGGCGTCAAGATTGTGGTTGACCCGGCGGATGATTCCGCGCCGGCGAAAGAAACGGCGCGCCGCGCCGAAAAAGCCCTCCAGCAGGTCTACGAAGAAATCGGACTGGAACAGCTTGATTTTGAGACGGAGACTGATTGCGCGGTCCTCGGCGATGCGTGCTACAAAGTGGTCTGGGACGCCGAACAAAGCCGCGTGCGGGTGACGGCGCCGGATATCCAGGGCATCTACGTCTGGACGCGGGCCGATGACATCAGCGGAGTGTGGCGGGTGGCTTCCCGCTACGTAATGGACAGCGAATCTGCCGGCGAGCTTTACGGTGTCAAACCGAAAGGCAGGACGACCGCCGTGGTGGAACTGTGGACGGCGCAGGACTTCGCGCTCTGGGTTGATGATGCCCGCATCGAGCAGAAAGACAACCCCTTTGGCTTCATCCCATTCATTATCTTCCCCAACCTGCGCCAGCCAAAGCAGTTCTGGGGTATCTCCGACCTGGAGCAAATCCTCGAACCGCAACGCGAGTTCAACCGGGCCATGTCCCAGCTTTCCCGCATCCTGGAGCTTTCCGGCAACCCCATTGCCGTGCTCGAAAATGTCGAGTCGTCGGAGGATATTGCTGTCAAGCCGGGCGCGGTCTGGAATATTCCGGAGGATGCCAAAGCCTACCTGCTCGACCTGCTCCAGGGCGGCGGCGTCCAGTTGCACATCGATTATATCAACCTGCTCTACCGCACCCTGCACGATGTCTCGGAATCGCCGCGGGCGGCGTTCGGCGGCACGGAAAAAGACCTCTCCGGCATCGCCCTGGAAATCGAGCTTCAACCGCTCCTGCAAAAAGTCAGCCGCAAGCGGGCGATAAGGACGGTGGTCTACACACAGCGCGCCCGGATGATTCTCAGCCTGCTGGAGAAATCCGGCGGCGTGGATTTCGGCGGTTGCCGGGTGCGGGTGGTTTGGGGACCGGTCCTGCCCCATGACACGGCGCGTGTGGTTGCCAGCGAGCAGGTGATGGTACAGGGCGGCATTCACTCCCGCCGCACTGCCATGAACGAGCTTGGGGTGAAAGACCCGGAGCAGGAGTTCGCCCGGTGGCTGGAAGAAAGGGAGACCATTTTGACAATGAACCGGAAACTGAACGCGCGGCCGTCCAGAGGCGCTGCGGGTGAGAGAAACGGCGAGCCGCGTGCGGAGACCGGAGATTAGTTAAGGAGGATTTATGGCAGAAGAAGCAGTCAAGCAACAGGACCAGGACACGGCGGCGCGCATCGCCGGACTGGAAGGCGCGCTTGCACAAAGGGATGAAGAGCTGTCCGTGGTGAAGAAAACAGCGCAGGGACTTGAGGAAAAGCTGGCGGCAAGCGGCGCGGCGCTGGTGGAGGCGGTGTCAGGGTACAGGGCGGTTATCCTGCAGGCGAACCCCGGCATTGCAGAAGAGCTTATCGCCGGGGAAAGTATCGGGGCGCTGAATGAGTCCCTGGCAAAAGCAAAGAGCCTGGTAGGCAAGGTGCGGAAGTCGGTGGAGAAAGAAATCTCCCGCACCCGCATCCCGCTCGGCGCGCCGGGCAGGCAAGCGCCCGACCTTTCGGCGCTGACACCGAGGGAAAAGATTAACTACGGTATAGGAGGAAAAAAGTAAATGGCGCTGACACTGGCGGAAGCATCGAAACTATCCAATGACGTCCTTCTACAGGGCGTTATCGAGACCATCGTCAAGGAGTCCCCCATCCTGCGGGTATTGCCTTTCATCGAAATTGTCGGCAACGGGTTGACGTACAACCAGGAAAACGTACTGCCGGACATCGATTTCTACGACGTGGGCGACGACTGGGACGAATCGACGCCGACCTTCACGCAGAAGACGGCGAACCTGAAAATCATGGGCGGTGATGCGGATGTGGACAACTTCCTCAAGGCGACGCGGAGCAACATCCAGGACCTTGAAGCGGCCATCGTTGAACTGAAAGCGAAGGCGCTCAAAGACAAATTCGAAGACACCTTTATCTACGGCGATTCGGCGGGCAATGCAAAGCAGTTCGATGGCATCCGCAAGCTCATCAATACGGCGCAGGCCGGTGCGCGGGTAATCGCGGCTGGCGCCACCGGTGTAACCCTGACGCTCGCCATGCTCGACCAGCTTATCGATACCGTCCGCGGCGGCAAACCCGACCTGCTCCTGATGAGCCGGCGGTCGCGGCGCAAGATTAACGCCCTGGTGCGCGCTTCCGGCTCGGGCATTATGGAGACCGACCGTGACCAGTGGGGCAACTTCGTTGAGTTCTGGGACGGCGTACCCATCGGCGTCAGCGATTGGGTCCTGGACACGCATGTGGTCGCCAATAGCGTGGAGACAGCCACTACCGGCGGCTCCTGTTCCGTCATCTACGCCCTGCAAATGGGCGAAGGCGGGCTTTGCGGGCTGACCGCGCCCGGTTTCCTCACCGTCGAGCCGATTGGCTCCCTGGAAACCAAGGACGCATCCCGCAACCGCATCAAGTGGTACGTCTCCCTGGCGCTTTTCAGTTCCATCAAAGCGGGCGCGCTCATTGGCGTGCAGGACTAGCGAAACGGGGTGGGGCTGGTGCGGGCAGGTCCCGGCCCCTTGCCCGGAAAGGAAGGAAAGAAATGACTGTTGCGGTTATGGAACACGTTGAGTACCCCTTCGCGAAGGGCAATCTGACGGCGGATGGCATCCAGTGGTCGGCGGAAAAGGATACCACCACGCCGGATGTTGATGTCGAAGTGGAAAGCGTTCTCATCAAGCCGCCCGCCCTCGGGGCACTGCTTGAGGTAGAGTTTGGCCTGACAGCGGCTTTCCGCGCTGTATCATCCGCCACCGCCGACCTTGTCTATAAATGGCAGGCGCGGAACAAAGGCGGCACCTGGGTGGACCTGCACGGCGCCGTCACGAAAACTAACATCGGCACGACCTATATCGAAGAGACACGGTGCGGCCGGTTCAAGCTGGCGGCAAACTTCAATTCCCTGCCCTTCGAGGTGCGGCTGGTCTGCCAGTGCAATGAAGAAAACGAAGGCCGCGCCCGGGTCAAAAACTCCAGTTATGTGCGCGTCAAGTATGGGGCGGCGTGAGGTGTGACATGAAATCCCTGGTCTGTGACCCGCCGGAGGCGGGTTGTGTGCTCTTTCTGCCCGGCCTGCCCGGCGGCGGCAACTGCATCCATGACCGGAGTCCGTACGGCAATCAGGGGACAATCACCGGCGCTATGTGGTCGCGGCTGGCGAGCGGACTTTTCTGCCTGAGCTTCGATGGCGTGGATGACATCGTCCGCTGTGCTGACTCAGACTGCCTGGATATCACGGACAATATCAGCATTATTGCCTGGGTGAAGCGGAACGGTCTGAACCACCGCGATTTCATCGTGGCGAAGAGGGAAGGCGGCGCTGGCAACGCCAGCTACCAGTTTGAAATCGCCAGCGACCCCGGTCACGTGGATGCTCTTTACTTCTCGTACCAGGACTCTGCCGGCAACTGGGAGAACAATATCTACAGCCAGGGCACCATCGATGCGGCTTGGCACCAGGTGGCGGTTACCCGCGGTCCGCAGAAAATCCGCTTCTTTATTGACGGCAAGCCTGACGCCAATGAATATGCGCCGGCGCGAAGCATGGACGTGAGGAACTCCCACAACCTGGGAATTGGGGCTGTGACCGGGCTGGCTTACCTCGCCGGCGGCGTGGCGCGGGTAAGAGTCTACAACCGCGTCCTCACCGCCCTCGAAGTGCAGGGCCTCTTTCACCTGGAAAAATCTCTGTTTGGAGTGTGGTGACAACTTGTAGTGAGGTAATCGAACTATGAAGTACCGCGTAAGAATGGACATGATTTTCGATGCGGAAGCGGACGCCCGTGCCCTCATGGAGTCGGGAAGGGCGTTTGCAGGCACGTCGGTATGCGTAAACCCGGGCACGCAGGATGCGCAGGTCTCTTTCTGTGAAATTGAGATGTGTCGTCACGACGAAGGTCTACCCTGCGTGCGGCTGGAGCGCGTGGAGGTGACAGGATGAACCTGGCTGGTATGCGGGTAATTGTGCGGCGCGACCTGCATGATGAAGATGCGAACAACTACCGCTGGACCGACAACGAAATCGACCGGCATATTGCCCACGCTCTGAAGGACTATTCGGAAGCCGCGCCGCGCGAGCAGAAAGCCACCAAAACGACCACGTCCGGCTCGAGGGAAATCAGCGTCTCGGACCTTACGGATCGCGTCATGGTGGAGGCCGTGGAATATCCCGCCGGCAAGTTTCCCAAATGCTACCAGCGGTTCTCACTCTGGGCCGACACAATCACGCTCCTGGGTGCGCATGTGCCCGATGGTTCCAACGCATGTGTCTACTACGGAAAACTGCACACGCTGGATGCACAGGCCTCAACTATCCCGGCGTGGCATGAGGACCTGGTGGTTACCGGCGCCTGCGGCTACGCCTCCGTGGAATGGGCGGCGTTTGCCATCAACCGGGTCAATACCGGTGGCAGTGTCGCGGCCCGTGAACTGCTCGCCTGGGGCAGTGGCCGCCTGGCGTTTTTCAGGCAGGAACTCAAACGGCTCGGCCGTCAGGGACGGGTCAGGGTAAAGACGCTTTACATGCCTTACAGCGAACCGGTGAACAAAACTACGGACCCGGGACCTTAGCAGGATGCTGAAAAAGTCTTCTTCCGTTCACCTATCCCCCTTTGAAAAAGGGGAAACGGTAGCGCCTACCGTAAAGGGGGATTTTCGAGTCTGAAATCCCTCTCAATCTCCCTTTACGAAAGGGAGAGGCAATGCATCGAATCCCTTTCATCAATTTGTTGGAAGGGCGGAGAAGGTACGTATGTGGGACATTTATAAGGCAATCTGGTCGCACATCGGCGGGCGTCCCTGGACATTTATCCTGCGGGATGCCTGGTACAAAATTGAAGGGCTGTGGATTATCGGGCTGGTAGCGGTGGGCGCCCTGCTCGGACACTGGTGGTGGCACATTATCCCGCGGCTACTGCTCGCTTTTGCCCTGGGCTATGTCGGCGGGCATCTCTTCTGGGGAAAGGACTATGTCCCGGACCAGCGCGTCGAGGATGCGGAGAGCACCAGATGAGAACACTGTCCTCGACCCTGCTTTCCGCCCAGCGCGCCGCCAGCCGTGTCCCGTACCTGAAAATTGCCGCCAGCAACCGTCAGGCCGGGGTCCTCCGCCTGCAATGGCAAAGGCTCTATCAGGGCGCTGAACCCGACCACCATCATGCGCTCTGCCTTCCGGCTGATGGTTCGCTTATCTGCGTCAGGGTGGGTCCGGGTGAGGATGAAAGCAAACTCTACCGCCAGCGCGTAGTCAGTCCCGCACCCGGTTCGGACTTCAGCGCCTGGACATACATAGGACAGTACGGTTGCCAGGCGGTAGCGGCGGCATGTGGTGGCGCCGAAGTCAATATCTTCTGGGTGAACTACGACCGCGAACTCAAGCACATGCAGAGCGGCGATTACGGCGTGACGTGGGCGACGGCAGAAACGCTCGATTACGCTCCGTACGCGCTGGTGCCCGGCATAAGTGCGGCATACAAGCCAAACGGCGATGTCGCCGTGTTTTTCGCCAACGCTAATGACCTCTATGTTGAAAAGCGCACCGGCGGTAGCTGGCAGGACAGGTGCGCCTGGGATAAAACCACCGGCGAAATTACGTCCGTGGCGGCAGTCTACGACGGCGATTGGAAGCTCATTGTTACCGGCCGGGACACATCGGGAAACCGCAAAGTATGGTCGTTGATGCACGGTGACGGCGCGGAAATACCCGCCGGTGAATGGTCAGACCTGAAGGAGATGGCTTCAGCGCCCGCCGGCGGCAACTACGAGTATGGCGCGGCTTTCATGGACTGCCCGGATATTTACCGCGTTTTTTACGTGGAGAAGTTTAACGGCACGGAACCGTACGGTCGTCCGTGCTGGTCGCACAGTATTCCGTCTGTGTCTTTTCTTTCCGGCCTGTGGCGCGAACCCGTGCCTTTTAACCTGGCGTGCGAATATGGCGTGGCGATTGCGCACCGCGGCAACTATTGCTGGCTATCCACCCCCGGCGGCGTCTGGCGGGCAAGCCTCGTGGAGCAGAGTCTCGATTTGACGGCAGACGTTCTTAACGCCCGGGTGGAGTCTCACTATGCAGACGGTAACCTGACCATCGAGTTGAGAAATGAGGACGGCAAATACAATGCGCCGGGTACCGGCAATGTTGCGGTCCTGGACACCGGCTGTCAACTGGATGCAAGCCCCGGCTATCTTACCGCCGCGGGCAACGAGGCGAGTTCCGGGCCGGCCTTCTGGCTGGAATCATATGAGCATGTGAGCGCCGACGGCAAAGCCAGCTTGATTCTCCGTGCGGTTGATGGCTGGCGGTTGCTTTCCGGCTGGCGGGCGCGGCACCAGTTCCGCTGGAATAAAAATGCTCAGGAGCGTTCGGTCAAAGAGATTATGGAATTCGTGCTGGCCAGGGTGGGTCTCAGGCTGGCGGTCAGGTCACAGTCTGAGGTAGTGACCGGATTCTGCCCTGATTTCACCATCCACGCAGGTGACACAGGCACAGCAATCATGGAGCGCCTTCTCTCCTTCGTGCCCGATGTAGTGTTTATCGAAGGGGTGATGGCCTACCTGGTGAATCCGCAGTCAACCGATGTCTCCGTATATTCTTATGGCACGGCGCACGCGGTCATTAAAGGCAGGTACGGCGCCGGTGTCACCGGCATGGGTCAGGTACGGGTTGAAGGCTGGGATGGGGTTGGCGGGAACCCTGTGTCCGCTGATTCCTTTGACTGGCAACAGCTTGAAAAGCATCCAGAGGGGTTCCTCCACATTGAAGACCGCAATATCTCCATGGTGTCCCAATCGCAAGCTCGCGGCGGAGCTATCCTGCGCAAGGCAAGCATCGGCGCGATAAATGGCATAGTCCGTGTGCCTGTCAATTGCGGCCAGCAGATGTATGACGTTATCGATATCACCGATGCCGGCGCCGGGCTGACCGCGGCTAAAAGGCGGGTGGCAGGCATGGAAATCAGCTACCGCCCCGGGCGCGGCGAATACATCCAGGAAATTTTGCTGGGAGGCTTATAGCTATGTCCTGTGTGAAAAAGGCGGTACTGCGCAATTTCGATGAGGAGACTTTTTCCGCCACAATCGAACTGGTGGGAAGTGGCAGGGCATACCTGGAGGACGTGACGGTGGCGCGGAGCGTGCCTGCGGAGGAGATGACCGCGGGGAGAAAAGTGGCCGTCGTCTTCTTCGATGAGCACAACGCTAGAGACGCGGTTATTGTGGCGGCTTATGATTAGCCGGGATTTTCGTTCTGCGCCATTGAGCGCCCGGTAATATCCCGGTGAACGGATAGCCTATTCGTCAATCTGGGCGTGTCCGTGCCGCATGGCGTTTTCCAAACGGGCGATAAGTTCAATGTTGCTGAATGGCTTGATGACGTAATCGTCCGCGCCCAGTTCCAGCCCGCGGTTGCCGGTGCCCGCCGCCAGGACCCTGGCGTGGCTCCAGCGTAATTGGAGGCAAATGGCAATTACCTCCACAATCTCAGGGGCATCGTCAATAACCAGGATTTTCATGTTATCAGGAGGCGGCTATCCTTTCACCAGCCTTTTGATGCCCTGGTAGGTGATAAAAGCGCCCACAATGATAATGAGAATTCCCAGGATGGCGAAGGGGTCGTCTTTCAGCCGGGCAAACTCCTCACCCAGCAAATACCAGGCATTCAGAAAACCTTCCCAGCTCATTTCCGGGCTTTTCCACATCCCTAAGCCGAGCACAAGCACCACCATCCCGCCGATGAGGAAAACGATGGCTTTGATGCGGTTCATGGTTTCTTGTTTCCGGAGTTGGTATTCTCCTGACTTCTGGAAAGGCTTTTCATGATATTGAGGAGGCTGATGACGTGGCGCTGGACTTCAACCGGTTCCTGGCTCAGCAGTCTGGCGACTACCGGGTCAAGGCGTCTGCCGGCATAAGGCGCGCCATCCTCGGCTAGGGAGGGCAGTTGTGGTGTCAGGTACCCGGCCAGGGTAAAAATCTCGTTTTCTTCAAAACCCAGCGGCCTGGCGATTCTGCGCAAAATTCTCGCGGACGGAAAGCGCTGGCCCCGCTCAATGCGGCCCAGGTGTGAGGGAGAAACTTTTGCTTTTGTGGCCAGTTCCGTCAACGTCAGGGGTACACTCAATCTCTGCTGTTTCAGGACACTGCCAATCTGGTCAAGTGTGCCATTTGTCACGCCGCAATTATATGTTCGCTGATGATGAATTGTCAAGGAATGTGACTAATTGGTACTACTTGCTTTCAGGTATTAGTCGTCGCTACGAGTCCTTCGACAAGCTCAGGATAAACCCCTGGGCCGCGCTCCCTCGACTTCGCTCGGGACAGGTTGGGATGAATCCCGATACCGTCGGGACGAAGCAATTCCGGGCTAACCATCAGGTCGTGTGAGATTGCCACGTCGTCTGTCGTTTTTTTCTCTGGCTTCCCGCCCCCGTATACGGTAGGCGCTACCGTCAGGTACGGAGCAGGCTGCGCGGGAATGACAAAGGGAGATGGATTCGTGTTGCCGCATCGAAGTACGGGACACGCTCCGCGGGGTTCTGTCAAGTCCTGATTGCTTTTGTACACCGCAGAGGACGAAAATGCTTGTCAACCGAGTTTTGCACACAGCGCCCCATCCCTTTATCCCTTCCCGCGGGGAAGGGAAAGTTTATTTAGAGGGGGCTGGCACCCCCTCTAACTCAAGCCCCGGCAATAGGAAGGCACTATTTGCTGGGGCTTGACAATGGGGGATGGATTCGCGGTCAGGTCGGGAGGGTTCTTCCGCGGAAGGAATTCCTCGCAAAGACGGGCTGCTTTCTGAATCTCACCTCTACCAACCATAGGCAAACAGAACCGACTAATTTACTCCTGGCGCCAGAAAAAGCTATGTTGAAGCGGGACTATCTGTGTACCGTCCGGTCAAGAAATTGAATCGTGAGTTTCTTGACGCTCATGCCATATGGATTTACAATTGTTGTGGGACTGAGATGACAAGAAAATACGATGTGGTAATTGTCGGCGGGGGTCCGGCGGGCATTTTCGCGGCGCTGGAGCTGGTGCAGGCACAGGCACAGGGTCTCAGCGTTCTGCTGATAGAAAAGGGGAAAGACATCAGCGGGAGGCAGTGCCCTTCGCGCGACCGTGGCAGCAATTGTACGTCATGCTCGCCGTGCAACCTGGTCTGCGGGCTGGGCGGCGCCGGCGCCTTTAGCGATGGAAAACTGACCCTCACATCACGGGTCGGCGGCAGGCTCAAGGAATATGTCGGTGAAACCGCCAGCGAAGACCTTATCAAGCATGTCGATGAAGTCTATCTCCGTTTCGGCGGTTCGGACCGGCTTTACGGCGTCGGCGATGAAGTCGGCCGTCTGGCGCGGCGCGCTTCCCTGGCGGAATTGCGGCTGGTCCCCGTGCCCCTGCGGCATCTGGGCACCGAAAACTGCCGGCTGGTGCTCAAGGCGATGCGCGATTTCCTTGACCCGCGGCTCGATTTCGAACTGGAGACCGCCGCCACCGAAATAGTGGTTGAGGACGGCCGCGTCACCGGCGTGCAGACGGATTCCGGGGAAAGCATCGACTCCCGCTATCTGGTCCTGGCGCCAGGTCGTGAAGGCGCGGACTGGTTATCACACGAAGCCAACCGTCTCAAGATGACCATGCACATCAACCCCATCGATATCGGCGTACGGGTAGAAGTGCCCGTGGCGGTCATGGCAGAACTGTGCGACGTGCTCTACGAAGCCAAGCTTGAGTTCATCTCCCAGCATTTCGACGACCGCATCCGCACATTCTGCATGTGTCCTGCCGGCGAGGTCATCATGGAATCGACCGGCGGTTCGGACCCGGTGGTCACGGTGAACGGCCACAGCTATGCCGGGCGCAAGACAGATTACACCAACTTCGCCATTCTCATGAGCACCACTTTCACCAAGCCTTTCAGTGAGCCGATTGCCTACGGGAAATATATCGCCCGGCTGGCGAACATACTGAGCGGCGGGGTGCTGGTCCAGCGGTTCGGCGATTTGATGGAGGGCCAGCGTAGCACGCCGGGGCGTATCGAACGCGGACTTGTCCAGCCCACGCTTTCCACGGCGGTGCCCGGCGACCTGAGCTTTGTCCTGCCGTACCGGCACCTGACGGGTATCATTGAGATGTTGCAGGCGATGGACAAGCTGGCGCCGGGCGTGGCTTCACGTCACACTCTGCTTTACGGCATCGAGGTGAAATTCTACTCCGGCCGGTTACAGCTTACGCCGAGCCTGGAGACGGAAATCGCGAACCTGTTTGCCGCCGGCGATGGTGCCGGTGTAAGCCGCGGCTTAATTCAGGCAAGCGCCTCCGGAGTCGTCGCCGCGCGGGAAATCCTGCGGCGGGAAAAACAATAAGGCGCCCGGACACTAACGTCATTCTGGCCGTTATCCGTAATGAGAAGAATCCCGTAACCTCCCGCCGGTTATGGAGGAGCAAATGCCCAATCCTTTCTTCATCGTCGATGTCTTCGCCGAAAAGAAATACCGGGGAAATCAGCTCGCCGTAGTTAACATGCGGGAACCCCTGACTGACGCGGAAATGCAGGTAATTGCCGGCGAA
>Ga0315288_10008808_pt1 | contig 12715 bp, 7 predicted proteins | sample YL17G11_20_MG_FD_203454 | JGI IMG/M metagenome (GOLD analysis project Ga0315288, IMG submission 203454) | Sediment microbial communities from Yellowstone Lake, YNP, Wyoming, USA - YL17G11_20 | ecosystem: Environmental > Aquatic > Freshwater > Lake > Sediment | place: USA: Wyoming | collected...
CGAAAGCCGGAACGAATGTCGTTTGGGGCGATTTGGCCAATTAGGATATGTCTTAAAGGCCGAAAGACAGGTACAAGAGCTTCGGGAGAAAGTCAAACGGTGGACGTACACGGGCAGACCTACAAGAAAAGTAAGAAGGATAAATGCGATTACAAAACGTATGGGGAGCTATGCCTCTGAGGATTGGGAGCGTTTGTTACTATAAGATACGGGGGGTGAGGGGAGTCAAAAACTTTAGAACTTTCGAGCTTCGATTCGGTTCGGCCAATTGCGCATTTTTTCCCGAATTTTGCATAGGGGGTATCACCCCCAAAAAGCTGGTGTCGCAGATTCGTAAAACGAGCGCGCTCCTGCGTGTGTTTTTTCACGGTTTTTCAAGCTACACCCTTAACAAGCCGGTCTTTGTTGCCAACCGATGCTAAACAGGGAAAAACATTGCTTCTGCTCCACAATGGCCTTATAATAGTCGTCACGTCAGCAAGGATTATAAGGCAGGAGAAATGACACCCGAAGAAGAAGCAAGGGAAATAATCGACGACGTTTTAGAAACGGCTGGGTGGAAGGTTCAGGACTACCGTGACCTCGACCTAAGCGCCAGCTTGGGCGTTGCCGTCCGTGAGTTCCCACTAAAGACCGGCTCCTCTATGGCGAAATGAAAGGTGCGAAATGGCAGAGAAATTGCCTACGATAATAGATAACAGGGGGGACAATACCTTACTTCACGCACTCCAGCGACTGCTTCCGGGGGTGCAAGGATTGGATATTACGACGGGTTTGTTTGAGATCGGCTCGTTTCTCCTGCTGGAACAGCTTTGGCAGGGGCTGGATAACATTCGCATTCTTATGGGTGACGAGACGACAAGGAGAACAAAGAAAGAGATTGTTGAATCACTTCGTAAAAAATCCGATGCCAGTATCGAGGGCGAGAAAGAACGCGATGATGCACTGACGGGGCTGGCGGCCGTTCGCGAAGCAATTGCGAGTGGACGGATGATGCTGAAAGTGTACTTAAAGGCGAGATTTCACGCGAAGTCTTATCTGATGGAATCTAAAGAGACCAGTCCTGTTGATTTTGCTATTGTGGGTAGCTCCAACCTTACGAGACCCGGCCTTACCGAAAACCTTGAGCTTAACCTTTTCAGCACAGACCAATCGCATATTGAGAACCTTCGCAAGTGGTATGATGAGATTTGGAAAGAGGGGGAGGATGTAAGGGAAGAAATCCTGAAGGTCATTGAACCGCACCTGAAGGAATACGACCCATTCACGGTTTATGCCAAAGCTCTTTATGAGTTTTTTGCAGGCCGTGAGAAAACGCAGGATGAGTGGGAGGTGACGGAATCAGTTTTGTATCCGAAGTTGTCCCAGTATCAGAAAGATGGTTACCATAGGGCCTTGCAAATCGCTGATAACTGGGGAGGAGCTTTAATTTGTGACGGGGTGGGTCTTGGCAAAACATTTATCGGTTTAATGATTCTTGAACGCTGTCTCAATGAAGATAAAAGGGTTCTGCTTGTTGTACCAAAATCGACAGAAGAAAGCGTTTGGGGTTCAACCATAACAAGATATTTGAAGCCAACTTATAGTATCGAAATGGAAGAAGGTGGGTTATATGTTGAGCGTCATACAAGTTTTGGACGAGAAGGACTTATTAAAGAAGATCTCCTTGATTATTACAAAAAAAGGATAGATGTTGTAATTATTGACGAGGCACATCATTTCAGAAATCCAAACCGCAACCGCAGCGAACTGTTAATGGATATAGCAGCGAACAAGAAGCTGTTTATGCTTACTGCCACGCCAATAAATAACTCTCTCGATGATTTGTATCATTTGATTAATTATGTTTCACAAAACAAGAAAGACTATTTTTCACGAATACGCATAAACAATCTTCGAGGCCATTTCCTCGAGAATGAAAAGCGAATGGAAAAAGAGAGTCCCTCAACTGAAATTGTCGAAGCTGCCGAGGAAAAAGATTTTCTAAGAACCGATGAGCTGCTTAAAAATATTCTGATACAGAGAAGCCGCAAATACGTTAAAAGTTCAGAAGGCATAACCACCGCATCGCCATTATTTCCAGACCGCCAAAAACCGCGAGTAATCAACTATTCGCTCAAAAACGTCTATGAAAATATTTACGGTGAAATCCGCGAGGCATTCGACAAAGATAAACCGTTTCTCTCGTTAGCGATATACAACACCTCGGCTTATCATAAAGACCCCGATAAACAAAAAGCTGAATATCAAAAGCTGCTTATAGGTCTTATCAGAACATTATTATTGAAACGTCTTGAAAGCTCATTCAAGGCATTTGAAGCAAGCGTTGAAAATTTACTTGCAAAAATGGCAGCATTTCTAAAGCATTACTCGCCTGAATTATTCCAAGCATGGGATACAACCAACCGCCGATGGTGGAAGCTGGCACAGGATCACATACTGCAAAGGTTGGAGAAGGACGAGCCGGAGACGGAAGATGAAGAAGATGAAGGGCTGTTTGAGCCGGAGGACTTCAAGCCAGAAGAACTCGACATGGACCGGCTTACGCAAGACGTTCAGGAGGATATGAAACTGCTCACGGAATTTTTGAGTAAGATTTATCGCCGGTTCTACAGCAAAGAAGGCGAAGAGGAAGACCCGGCCAAAGATGAAAAATTGCAAAAACTCATCGACCTGTTACATACCGATGAACTGCTCAAAGGCCAGAAGGTGATAATCTTCACCGAGTTCCGCGATACCGCCCGCTATCTGGCAAAGCAGCTTCAGGCAGCGGGGCTGAAAAACCTCGAACAGGTTGACAGCGGCAGAAACGTCCGAAACAGAGAAGATATAATAAAAAGGTTTTCGCCATATTATAATTGCTTCGATGGCAACAAAAACCTTTTAGGCGAAACAGAACTTTCGAAGGCATTGGATAACCCCATAGACATTCTGATTTCTACTGACGTGCTTTCCGAAGGTTTGAACTTGCAGGATGCCTGCCTGATAATCAATTACGATTTGCACTGGAATCCGGTTCGCTTGATGCAGCGGATAGGGCGTGTTGACAGGCGTCTTAATCCTGAAATCGAGGAAATGCTTGACCGGCCGGCTCATCTGGAGCGTAAGGTCTATTTCTGGAACTTCCTGCCGCCAAAAGAGCTGGAGGAGCTGCTGCACCTGAAACAGAAACTCGACGGCAAAATCCTGCGAATAAATAAGACCCTCGGCATTGAGGGCGCTTTGCTTATGCCGGATGACCCGGAAATGTCCTTAAAACTTTTCAACGAACGCTATGAAGGCAAGGAATCAACTGAAGAGCTGATGAATCTCGAAAGGCAGCGCCTTGAAAAAGAATTGCCGGAATTCTGGCAATCGCTCCAAAATCTCCCAAAAAGATTATTTTCAGGCAAGAAGGCCGGTGACGGGTTTGGTCCCATCCTTAACCAGAAAAATGAAGTAATCGCTCATCTTAAGGCCAACGACAAGAAGGGCGTTTTTGCCTGCTATCGAATGCCGACAATAATCGGCCCTGCTCCAAAAGATTTAACAGAAGTCCGGCACGAAAAAGCAGACCCGGCCAAAGAGCAGACAAATGAGGTTCGGTGGTATTTCTGGGACGCTGAGACTGAAAAGGTTACGGAAACGCTCGAAGAAACATGGACTGCCGTTCGCTGTAGCAAAGACACGAAACGAATCATTGAAAAAGGCGTAACCGAACTTGCGCCAGCACGAAAGGCAATCGAGAAACACATCAAGAACACCTATCTCAAAGACGTGCAAGCTCCTGTCGGCGCAAAGCCGACGCTCCTTGCCTGGATGGAGTTGATTTGATGCCGAGGCCGGAACAGATTCAACAAGCCATTCGCAGTGTAACAGACCAGCGTTCCTTCATAGAAGGTTTATTGCGCCAAACGCTCAATTGGCCTATCAATCTGGACTTCAACAACATCGGAGAGATAACCTACGAATTGACAGACCAGGAACTGGACACCATCGGACTAAGCAGAGATGTTCTAACCGGTCCTGTACTTGAGATGCAGCCTTTGGAACAGACCTATCAGCAACAGTGGGGCATTTTTATTCTTGAGTTTGCGAATCCCACTCCACTTCTGACAGGTCGCGGCCTTACAGGGCCGCTTCGGAAAGTTTTACGCGGCCTCGTATCCAATCGAAGAAACAGACCTTCGAACCTGCCAATCTGGGATAGAGAAAACCTGCTCTTTATCTGCACGCACAATTATCAGGACTTTCGCTTTGCGTATTTCAAACCGGCAAAGCAAAAGGGGCAGGCCGAACCGCTTGCTATGTTCGGCTGGGATAGTGGTGATGCAGCACTGCGCACCCTCTGCGAATATAATCTGCCTTTTCTTATATGGTCAGACAATCCACAACAACCGCAATGGCGAGATGCATTCAACGTCGAAAAGGTTACCAAAGGGTTTTATAGTCAGGTGGCTAAACTTTTTACTGACCTTGTCGGAGGAATACGAAAAGAAGGCAGCAAAACATACCAGGGAAAAAACCTTTTGATATTACCTGGCAGCCAGAACGATACGATACGCAAGGAGTTTGCTGTTCGACTGATAGGCCGTCTGGTATTCTGCTGGTTTTTGAAGAAAAAGAAATCAAAGGGTGGCGTGCCTCTCTTGCCGCAAGAGCTTCTCTCTACAGAATCTATTAATAACAAGGGTATTGGCGGATATTATCATAGTATCCTTGAACCATTATTCTTTGAAGTCTTGAATACCCCACAGGACGAACGCAATAAACAGTTCAAAAAAGCCCCCTGGTCAATAATACCGTTCTTAAATGGTGGTTTATTTACTCCGCATGAGGATGACTTCTACAAACTCACTTTTAACGGAATCTCTGAACATCTCAACGATTTGATTATACCCGATAGTTGTATAAAAGAGCTTTTTGAAGTTTTTGAAACGTATAATTTTGCAATAGAAGAATCTACTCCCCTCGATATTGAAGTGGCTGTTGACCCGGAAATTCTTGGTCGAATATTTGAGAATCTTCTTGCCGAAATAAACCCCCAAACCGGTGAGACTGCACGCAAGGCGACCGGCAGTTATTATACTCCCCGGCCTATCGTCGAATATATGGTTGATGAAAGCCTCAAGCAGTATCTATTGACAAAAACAAAGCTGTCGGAAGAAACAATTTCCTCGCTGCTCAGTTATGCACAGGAGACCACCGATTTGACCGATACCGAAAAGGATGAGGTTCTCGATGCCCTCGATACGATAAAGATTATTGACCCTGCCTGCGGAAGCGGTGCATTCCCAATCGGTATCCTGCAAAAGATTCTTTTAATACTCCAGAAAATAGACCCAGATTCAAAGAAGTGGCTTACAAAAATACTTGCTAAAATTGAAAACAGCTTCGCCAGAAAAGAATTTGAAAAAGAACTCAAATCCGAAACATTAAACTATATTCACAAGCTTGGTATTATTCAAAATTCGATTTACGGCGTTGATATCCAGCCGATAGCAGTTGAGATATCAAAGCTGCGATTCTTCTTATCCTTGATTGTTGATGAAAACGTCAGCGACAAAGAGCCGAACAGAGCCGTTAAACCGCTTCCAAATCTTGAGTTTAAGTTTGTCTGTGCAAATACGCTTATCGGCCTGCCGAAACAGGATAAGCAACAAACAATGTTCGAGGATAAGGATTTAATTAGTGAATTGAAAAGACTTCGAGATGAATATCTGGGCAGTTACGGCAACGAAAAGGAACTAATCGAAGAAAAATTCCGCAAAGTTCAATCAAAGATGTTTGCACATACTCTCAACTGGAGTGAAAAAGAAACCCAGACCTCAAAACTTTCCCAATGGGACCCGTTCTCACACGAATCCTGCCCTTGGTTCGACCCCGAATGGATGTTTGGAATAAAAGAGGGATTTGATGTAGTGATTGGGAATCCACCATATATTTCGATTTCAAAACTTACAAAAGAATCACAAAACCAGCTATATAAGTTGGCATATAAGAATTATACCAAAGTGGGAGATGTATATTGCCTGTTTTTTGAAAAGGGAATCGAAATACTGAGGACAAAAGGCACAATCAACTTGATTACATCAAATCAGTGGTTGCAAACCGAGTATGGCAAAATTCTGCGGAATTACTTTGTAGAAAACACAAATCCATTACGGCTTATCAACTTTGGCGGCTTAAAGGTATTCCAAAGCTCAACTGTTGATACGAGCATTTTCATTTCCGAGAAAGAAAGATGTGCCTCTATTCTCAAAGCATGTCATTTTAAAAATGATTACGAGATATCTATGCCAGTAAATGTTTATTTCGACCAAAATAAAATTGAAATAAGCGATTTGAAAACAGATCGATGGTTCATCGGCGATGAGAACCAATGTCTTCTGAAAGAAAAAATCAAAACAAAGGGTGTCTTATTGGGCGATTGGAATATTCAGATAAATTACGGCATAAAAACCGGCTATAATAAAGCATTTATTATCGATGGAAAAACTAAAAACGAATTAATCGCAAAAGATAAACGAAATGCCGAAATTATAAAACCAATTCTTAGGGGAAGAGATTTAAGAAAACATGGATATCGATTCGCCAACTTGTTTTTGATCAATTCGCACAATGGCATAAAAGAATTAAAAATTAAGCGAATTGATGTAATAAAGGATTATCCGGTTATTTTTGCCTACTTATCGCAGTTTAAAAAAGATTTAATAAAACGACAGGATAAGGGTGATCATTGGTCAAACTTGCGCAACTGTACTTATTTCCCCGAATTTGAGAACCCCAAAGTCATTTATCCAGAAACCATCGTGCGACGTAATGAGTTCAGTATAGATACTACAGGCATGTATCTAGATAAAACTTGTTTTATGATAACTGGCGAAAGCCTGTGTTATTTAAATGCTGTTTTAACTTCAAAACTAATGGAATGGTATTTGGAAAGTGAATTGCGTTCGTTAGGCAAAAAAAGCATTCAATATTCAAAACAATATATTGAAAATATACCTGTGCCAAAAATTTCTGAACCTGCCCAACGCCCCTTTATTGCTCTTGTTAACCGAATCCTTGCCATAGCTAAATCCGAAGATTATCAAACGAATGAATCTATGCAAGCTGAGATCAAAGAATTAGAAAATCAAATTGACCAGATGGTTTACGCACTTTACGGCCTGACGGCCGCCGAAATCGCCATTGTGAAAGGGCATAGTAAAGTAGATTGACGAGGTAATCGCCGCCCCTCGGCGGACCAAATCGCAAATTTTCTTTGTGCCTCTGTTCCTTTGTCCCTCTGTACCTGGGCAAAAAACAGTGTTAATCTGCGCAATCCGCGATTAAATTATTCGTGCCCATTCGTGTTAATTCGTGGCTAATTTTTATTGACTTTTCTTCAAAAATATGTTATAATTCCCGTCAGTTTGTCAGTAGGCAAACGACAAACCGCCCCGTAGGGCAAGGTCTTCAGGGTTAGCAAACCCAAGTCAAAAATAATCGTTAATAACTATAAACTATCAACCAGCTAGCGACTAACGACTTGCGACTGGAAACTAACTATGGCCACCGAAGCTCAAATCATCGCCAATCGCCGTAACGCCCAAAAATCGTCCGGCCCGCACATGCAAAAGGTTCTTGAGATTCGCTCTATCGCTATGTTCCTTTGTGCCTCAATGCCTTTGTGGCTATGAGTCAATTATGCAAAACAAAGCCAATTTGCTGGACACTCAAATGAACGTAACTATTGTTTTAACAGAGTATTATGAAAATGAACGACTTTGCAGACGCGGTGAAAAACAAACCCAATCAAACCCAATTGCAAACCAGCCACCCCGTTTTTCAAAAAAAACGTAAAAAACCCTATTTTCTTGATTTTTTGTCTTTTTCCCTCCTGTTTTTCCTGTCTTCTGTCTTCTGTCTTCTCAATTTTCCCTTTTACATTGCTGATTCCGGCCGTGCCGGCTGGCAGGTTAGTTTTGAGTTTTGGGGGTAAAGATTCGGGAAAGTGATTTTAGGGCGGAGGTTTCTTCGGGGTCGAGCTGGTCAAAAAGGCGTTTTTCGCGCATATCGAAAGAGCGGCGGGGTCGGCCATCTGGTCCGTGGCGGCTGTCGCCATTGTGGATGCACCAGCCAGCGGCGCCGCCGGCTGCTGCGCCGCGGGCATCGGTAACGAAATCAGTAGAGTTGGGGTCCCAGCCCTCGGTGAAGCCCCTTCGGAACGGCTCCTGATAGTGCAGCGGAATAGTATGGCCGAGGTCTTTCATCCAGGCGAGGTACTCTTTGGATTTATTTTCAGTTTGACGTGGGGAGCCAGGGTCTCTTGGGCGATGCGGGCTGATAAAATCCACGCGGACTTTTTCGAGATAATTCTTCATCTCTTCGCGCGAGATGTCGCCGGCGTGTGAGGCGGTGATAAACCGCGCGGGGTCGATGCGCTTGGCGGCATCACGCAGTTGCCGGAGGTCGTCAAAGCTGACGAAGCGTTTGTCTTTTATGTTTCGCTCGTTGCCCAGGTCGAGATACCAGTTGCGATAGGTTGCCGTCGCCGAGACGATTGTCTCGACCGCCTGGCGGTGCGTGTCGAGCGTTTGCAGGCGCGGCCCGCCTGTGATGCCGTTGCCCCGGCTGATGGTGACATCGACAATGATGCCTCGTTTATCGCACTCGGCAATGAGCCATTTGAGGTTCGACAGGTACGGTTCTCTTGCGGCCCCTTTGCCATCGACGGCGGCGATGTCGTTGTCGAAGGCGGCCCAGGTTGCCCAGACGCGGAGCCAGTTTATGCCGAGCTTTTGCATATCATCGAGGTCTGCGGTAATGAATTGCCTCGGTGCGCCGAGTGCTCCGTAGTAGCTTATGCCGAAGAGAAATGTCGGCTTGCCGTTGATTGTGAATTTGGCGCCTTCGGTGCCGAGTGTGGTTGTTGGAGTTTGGTTTGCATAGCTTATCGGGACGACAACAAGTAAGCAGAAAAGTGCCAGAACGATGCTTATGGATTTTTTAGTTTGCAATTTTGAGTTCATAGTTTGTGCCTCGTGAATCGTGGTTTGTCCCGCCAAAGGCGGATATTTGACATTCGTATATCGTATTTCGCATATTGTTTCCGCCTCCGGTGGACACACCTAACGGCTGCTGGTTAAAGGCGAGTTGGGCGGGAGCGTTCGCCGACTTTTTTGAAGTGAGACAGGGCGCTTTCGCGGTCGTTAAAATCTTTATCGGTAAATAATAGCGAGGTCTGGCCGATGAGGATTTCATCGCCATCCACCAGTGCGGTCTCTGCGGTTATTTTCCTGGCGTTGATATACACGCCGTGCTTACTTTTCATATCGAGTGCGAGATACTGTTTCTTATCTTTGTTGTAGCGGATTTGCATATGCCTGCGGGAGACAAGGTCATCGAGTATCTGGATGGGCAGGGCCTCGGCTCGGCCGATTACGTTCGTTCGCTGGCCGAGCGGGTAGTAGTTACCTGGTTGTTCGCCGGATGTTATGATTAGAGAAGCCATAGTCGCTCGTATTTCGTATATCGTAATATCGTATATCGTAAATCGTAAAACGAAATACCGACGTTGACACCGTAATAGTACCGGCGGTCCTGTAAGAAGTCAAGCGCAATTAGTTCATAGTTCGTAGTTCATAGTCAAGACTCCGGATGCAAGACTCAAGACTAGTGTCTGTGGTCTTGGGTCATATTTACTCCTGGCAGCCGGTTTGCAGCCAATGCTGGGCGAGGACGGCGAGGTCCATAAGCTCAACTGTCTTACTATTATTGATGTCGGCTCCCTCGCACCACTGCGGCGGCGTGCAGTTCGAGCTGCGCCAGCGTCGGCGGAAGAGGGCAAAATCGTCGAAGTTCACGCTGTTGCTGTTGTCGAGGTCGGCCCCGCCGCACTTGGTGCTCTTGGACCACAGAATTGACAAGGGCATTGCCAGGTCGTGTGAGCCGGAGAGCGTCTGTGCCTGGACGTTATTGGCGCCCAGAGGAACTTTTGCCAGGACCGGGTAGTAGAAGGGCGACTGGTAGGGGTCGGGATATTCGGGGATGTTATCTATATTGAAGCCGACGACCCAGAGCGAGCCGCTGTCTGTGTCCTCGGTGATGCCGGTGACGTGGTGCATATCGTTGATTGTGATAGAGCGGGTGAGCGTAAGGTTTCCTTTTGTGGAGAACCCGTATATTACCGAATCGTTATAGTCGTCGGCGTTATACTGGGCCGAAGCCATATACAGCATATCCGTAGCGTTCGACATATATAATGCGATGGGGTCGGGCAGGTTGATGTCAGGGTCGGCGAGGTTGATGCGTTCCCTGGTTCCGTTTGGATAATATCTCCAGAGGATGTCACTTTCGTTCAGGGCGTGCACATTGAGGACGTAGATGTTGCCGGAACTATCGATTTCGATTTCCCGTAGATTGTTGCGGTACTGGTTGTCGGCCGGCGGGGGCGGGTCATCGTATAATTTGACGACGCTGTAAGGCGGATTCCCCGAAGAGAGCAACTGCAGCTTGGCTGCCGCGGCGTAGGAGTCGTTGCCGTCCGGATTGACCACCACGGGGACAACGTAGGCGTAGCCGGAGTCGAATGCAACGTCGAGGACGGGTCTGCCGACGGCGTTTTCGCCCTCGCCTTTGACGCCGACATAGACGGTGGCGGATTTGTTATAGCGAGGCTCTTCGGCAACTATGGTCTGGCCCGGCGGTATGATTGCAGCGGACTGGTCGAGCTTGCGCACGCCCGACTCCATATTGATGCGGTAGAGAGTGCCGTTGGGGTCCTGCACGATTTTATTGTGGCTTCGCTCCGGCGTGAGCGACTGGTATCGGACATACTGGATGGGGCTGCTGTCGAAGACGTAAAGGCGGTCTTTCAGCTTGTTGGATGCGGTGCTTGTGCCGCGTTTGCCGAGTATGAGCAGGTCGTTGAAATCATCTGCAGGACTTTCGAGAGGCGTAAGTGCGCCGGATGCGCCGATGTTATCAGCTTCGAGACTGTCTGACTCTGTGGTTTCGCTCAGAGGCACGCCGTCGCAGAGGTTTTTGCGGCCGTCGGAGTTGAGCGTCCAGTCCCAGCCGGTCGTGTCGTATGAATCGATGTAGCCGTCGCAGGTGAACGGGCCTTCGAAGCAGGCGTAGCTGCCAGTTCCGTCCGGAAGCAGTTCCGAGGCGCAGCCGCAGGCGCATAAGACCGTTACGAAGTCAACTTCGTTGACGACGTTGTCCCAGGTTATGTCCAGGCAGATGCCTTCGCAGTGGATTTCCGCGCTCCAGCTATCGAGAAATGCCGATGCGCCCGGCGGTATTGCTTCCAGTCCTGCACTTCCCATTGCGAGAGGCTGGAAATCGGCCGCTTGAGGTTCGACCAGCTCCACCTCGATGCGAGTGCCCTCGCTGAAGTTCAGGCCCTCGGTCGAGACGGTTTTTTGGAAGACGCCGAAGCGTCCGCTGCCTGCTGAGCCGGGCCGACCGGGAGGCGGAGCGGGGATGCGGGCCACCTCGATATAGTGATAATCCCGCATAGGGTCATTGGGGTCCAGTAATTCGGGCACATCCGACAGATAGACTACTAATTCAGTGCCGGGCTCGGCGGTATTAAATAGGTATTTGAACCGAATCAAAATTTTCTCCTCGGTGCACTTTGCGAACAAGGCCTTTGTGCGGCTCTTGATTATCTTGCCGTAGGTCGGGGATTCAGGGTCGAGGTCCGGGAGGTTTCGCATCAGCATCATTCCGGTTGGGTCGGGTGACTGGCCTTCAACTCGTTCGACCTGGATGCGCGTGGTGTCCGGCGGGGCTGGGTTGGGGTCGATAAAGTTATTATTTATGGTGCGCGCAGCAAACTGTTCCGGGTCATCAAAATCGATTTTGCCCAGAGAGAAACCCAACAAGGGGGTATTCTTCTTAACTTTGGCGGTAGAATCTTTTTCGAGGGTTTCATAGTATAGTCGATTGAAAGCGGTGTCGAGGACGGAATTCGGACCGAGGATAAGCTGCTTAACATAAAGGACTTCATATTCGCCGCCCTCGTCATAAGGGGATTGGAAGTCAGAACGGTTGGTCAGGGTGAGTTTTGCACCCTCAACAAGCTCCATCCGGTCAATCGGCCACGTGCTCAGACTGAATTCCGGCATCTCCGGGAGCGGGAATATGCCCGGCGGACAGGGTGAGGCAGAGCAGAAGTAGTCGTAGCCGCGAAGCTCAAACAGGCCGGCTGATATATTGCCGGTGCCTTCGGTAATCGTAACGGATATACTGTTGCCCTGAATCGTGCCCGTGAATGTGGAGGGGTCGATGTCTATATAACGGTCGCCGGCGGCGTGAATATCATTGCCGATGATTGAAGCCCCATCCTTAACGAGCAATTGTCCGTAGGGAGCCAAGACCGAGGTGGTGATTGTATTGTAAGCGACGACAGCATTGTCTTCGAAACTGGCGCGTGCTACATTGAGATTCGTGTACAGCAAATTGCCATAATCCTTTACTCGCAGCAGGCCATTACACTGGAGCGTCCCGTCACCGCTGAGGTCAACAACTGCTTCGTTTTCGATAACAAACTCTCTGCCGGCCGGAACCAGGACTGTTCCAATGCCGACGATGTTGCAGCTTAGATTGCAGTCGCTGGTTTCCAAGGTGGACCCTGGTTCTATCCAGAGAGAGCCGCCGTCGCCGATTATGTTTTCGGAATCGACCTTGACGGTTCCGGAAATGTCAGCGGTGGTTTGGTATATCCAGATGACGTTCGGGC
>Ga0315288_10008810_pt1 | contig 12713 bp, 20 predicted proteins | sample YL17G11_20_MG_FD_203454 | JGI IMG/M metagenome (GOLD analysis project Ga0315288, IMG submission 203454) | Sediment microbial communities from Yellowstone Lake, YNP, Wyoming, USA - YL17G11_20 | ecosystem: Environmental > Aquatic > Freshwater > Lake > Sediment | place: USA: Wyoming | collected...
ATCAGGAACTGGTGCATGGTTAGTGAGCCAGTCGCAACGGTCTGGGTGAAGTAGAAGTTCAATGCAAGAGCCGCTGTTGAATCGAAGCCAGTACCAACTACTGGAGCGGTGTTGTAAGGTACCAACGTACCACCAGGTCCAGGACCAGTTGCAGGAAGCGGTACTAGGATGTTTGCTTCTGATAGCCAGTAACCTTGACCGATCAATTGTCCGCTTGTACCGGAACCTACTGCACGACATGTGAGTAGGACTTCCAGGTACCACGACACACTCACTTTCGCTACAACGTTGAGGGGGATGGCTAAGGTGTCGAAGGCCACTACGGCTGCAAGACGCAGGTCAAAGCGTGCAGTACCAGGAGTGCCGACTACACACGAGATACGTCCGCTCGCTGTGAGACGCCATACACGACCAATCTGCCAGTAACCGGCTGGAAGGGTGGTCGGTACATAAGTCGGAAGACACGACGCTGCAGCGGCTGCTGTAAGCGTAGGGCCGTCCGTGTAAGCTGAGGCAATAACTTGTACGGGCATTGTTTGTTCTCCTTCCTTAGAGTTTGAATATCTTGTTAGCGCCGGTATCGAAGATGATTGGGATAACCTGTGAAGCTGCAGGAGTGAACGGTAGCCCTGATGATGGGGTATCGACGTAAGCGATCAATCGAGCCGTTCCATCTGCACCGGTGTGGTAGAAGAAGATCAAGGCGTTACACGCTACAGCTGCTGTTGCAGTGATGGTAGTGTCCGCTGCTCCTGCAACACCCTGGGTTACGGTCTTCGTACCTAATGCGGCGCTACGACCATTATCTACAGCACCGAGGTCGGAGAGGAACTTGTCGGCAGAATCATAGCTATAGGTACTCCTGACAAGCATCACACGGATGTCTTGAGTATCCCAGTCGATACTGCCATCCAGGAACCCTTCGCGTCCAAGGGGAAACAGTGCATTGGCCATAGATTATCTCCTTAGCCGCTAAGCTCAGCTGCCTTAGCTTTGCCAGCTGCTCGCTTCTGAGCGGGGGTCAACACCGGCTCGGATAGGACAGTGATCCCGGCGATATCTGAGACAGGTTCTCCGGCCTCGATAACGGCTACCTGCTCAATGAGCACTAGAGCAGCCTCTTCCGGGATCACTTCGCCTTCAGCGTTGTGATAGGTACCATTGGCACCAATGTAGATGCCTCCGGGAACTGTGTTTGCCATTTTACTTTCTCCTTTTTGGCTTCCACCCCGTCTTGCGGAGTGTACCATAAACGTACTTATTGAGCGCTTTACCTTTGAGACCCTTGTGTCTCGCAGTTCTCCGAATCTTCTTCTCAAGCGCCTTTGGCATGATATTCTCCTTTGGATGACCGAAGTTGGAGGCCTCCGGTCATCCTTAGGTTAGGGTGGATGGGTTACGCGATAGTCGGATCGGCGTAGGTTGCATTCGCGTCATAGAGCACTGCACCATTGGTGCGGGTCCAGACCGCGATACCGAACTCGGCTTCCATGTCCTTCGCGAGCAATGGATAGTCGTTATTCAACGCTGCAACGCGTAAGCCCTGCATCGCGGTAGCATCACGCTGCCGGAAGGCTAAAGGCTTCATCGGGTCTTCCGCATCCCAGACGAAGTAGTAGCTGGCGATGGCCCAAGACTTCACCCAGATTTCCGCTCCACCGAAGATACCGATGGCGCGATTATCCAGGCGAGAGATGTCTAAGGTCTGACCAGGCGTGTCTGACACACGGTAGATGATACGGGGATCCGGATAAGCCACAAAACCAGTTAAAGCACGAACGGCGGCTTCGTTCGTCTTGGAGATGGCCACCTTAACTGCTCCGCCATGACCATGTTCGATGACGTTATTGATCTCGGCCAGGAGGAAGGGTGCGGTTAAGGACGCTTCGCCATCATAGTGTGAGTGTGACGACGGAACGAAAACTTCACCGTTCGGGCCATCAGCAATTGCAGCACTATCTGCATTGACGAAGCGTTTGATAGCCAACGACACATTGTCGACCAGGTGGTCGAGGTGTGTATAGTTAGCTGAGACGTACGCGGCCTTTTTGATCTGGCGCAAGATCTCGCGCTTATGGGCCTTCTCGGCCGCAAGCACTGCAGTCGCCATATCAGCAGGTGAGTGGATCTCGAGCCATTTTGCAGTCCAACCGAGGTTGTACTGGAATAGCTTCAACGGGAAGCCGACGGTTGCCCCGGTGACGATCTTCTGAGTAGGTGTCAGGCCATACTCGTCAGTCTCTTGCATGTCGCCATTGGCAGACGACCCATAGATGCGCTGACGATCGGTCGTGATTTCGCACATCTCACCTACCATCTCGGCGACGAGAACGTTGTGCGCGGCCAAATCGTTGGCCAACACCTTTTCGATTGTGTCCAGCCCGAAGGCTGCGGCTGTTACAGGGAAGCGGGTCGCAAGTAACGAGGTGATATCAAGCGTACCAGTTTGGGAAGCCATGTCTCACCTCTCCTTTATGGTTTGCTTCGGATGATCAGAATGTCAGTTGCACTGACAATCTGAGCAACACCGGTAGCATCACCTGTGGTGGCGCCATCGTCAAGACGACCAGCGGTCGCACCCACATAGCAAAGGTTGCCAGGGGTGAGGCCGGAGCCGTACTTGAAACGACTGCCGACACCAAACAGGGTAACGGGTTGACCAATTGCTACAGCCCGAGGGGTAAATCCAATGCACTCTGCGGGTTCGGTCGCAGCAGTACCATTGGACATGTAAACCAGGCCGTCGGAGCTCTTAATGTAACAAGGAGCTGCAACGTCTAGTGCCTCGCCGGCGAACAATCCAGCCACACTCTGACGAGCTTGGTTGGTGTCGAGACCGGCTGTGGCAACACGAGTAATCAGTGCCATAGGTTCTCCTTAGATTAGAGTGGCGAGTAACCGCGACGCTTCTTCTTGATGATTTCTTCTTGAAGAGCACCCTTAGCAGGGCTGCCGCGCTCACCCGCATTGAGGTTGATGTGTGCCGTATTAGGCTCACCAACCAGATACGGTTTCGCTTTCACTAACGCCTTAAGGGCCTCATCTACACCTGTTAGCTTACCATCGTCGCTAGTCTCTAGCGTAGCAATGTCAATTAAGGTGTATGCATCTTGCGGGTCGATGAAGCTCATCTTCACGGCCACGGCCAATACGGCGCTCTTGACACGTTCAGTCTGAAGCTCTTGCTGGGCCTTCAGTGCCTTGTCCTCAGCCGCCACTTTCTCGGCCTTAGTCTTATCGAGCTCACTCATCTCATCGGTCTTACGTTTGGCTTCGGCTTCTTGCAGCACTTTAAGTTGGCTCAAGGCAGCTTTACCATCCTTACTAAGAGTACGCTCGCTTACGAGTGCGGCTTTAAGACCTTTGGTATGAGCCTCAATCTCTTTCCGCACATCCTCGTCTAGCGTCGCCAAGAACGCATCGTATAGCTTGACGGGGTCTTTCTCTTCTGCGGCTAACCTTGCAGTTTCGGCTGCAGCATCAGCATCGATCTTGGCTTGTTCTTCAGGGGTGGTCATGGAGTAGTTCCTTTCGGCTTCTCGCCTTGTACCGGCTTCACGTCGGTAGTAGATGGTTCTGGGACCTGAGTCTCAGATTTGGGGGTGAGGGGGGTGACTGTGGGAGCCAACACCCAACTAAACTCTTGCAGTAACTGAGGTATGAGTGCTTGCGCCTCAGGCAATGCCGATACTATTGGCCATATCTTTGTGAAGATGGCAAGACGATACTCGTCTGTACGCTTCATGTTCACAATCTGCTCTTGCGTATAGCCGGCCTCGTTCCAAATGGTCTCTTTGGGGACGCCGAGGGCTATCTTTGCCGTCAAGTCCTCAACTGTTTCGTTATCGGCCCAGATCGTCTCAAAGGTAACTAACTCGTCAAGGGTAACACCGCCAAACATGTTCGCAACTTTGCGAGCCATGCTCATACAAGCTTCCCAAGCGTCACCAAATAGGATACGGCGGTCCTTTGCCTTCTTCTTTAATTGTGTATTCTGTTCCTTAAGCGTCTCTTGCGAGGCAACTAACTTCGTTGTAGTGAACCGCGAAGTCGGCGTACCGGTTACTTGTGCGGCCATTGTTATGAAATCCTTCAGCGTGTTGACCAATGCTGTCGGATCGTTACCCGAGATGACCTGTATCTTACCATCCGGGTCCTTGGTACCTATAAATTGCCCAGCGCCAACCTTGAGGAGGTTTGACCCATCATCCTTGGGTGGCTCACCATCTGTAGTCGGATACCAACCTAAGGCCGCGAGCATCTGAAAAGCGGATAGGTCGTTAGAAGCTAAGATATCGATAAGTGTCTTATTGATAGCATCCTGAATCGAGATCGCATCCCACGCTTCAGGTGTCAGGTTTACATTGCGGAAATGGATGACTGGGATGCCGGCAGGTTTTCCGTCTTTACCTATCCATGGAATCGGCCACGGTTCCGGGGGTATTGCGGGATCCGGATTAGGTGGCTCAATAAAATGTTCCCACGATGAAATGTATATCCATTTCTCAATATGGTCAGGATAATAAATTGTGCGACGTGTGGCCGTAGTAGGTTGACCGGTTTCGTCATAGGTTGTTTGAACCCACTGCTTAATGCCACACCTAGCAGGCTGATTTACATCGTCGTTCTCGTAGAGCATCCAACAGCCCTGGCCGTCACCGTCTACATCTAAATCAGTAAATTTATAGTTATGTATTAGACGTGGGCGTACATTACTATAATCGAAGTCGACAATAATAAATGTTTCGCGATCAGATAAAGCAGACTCATGTACCTCAGCTTGGACAGCATCCATGTGATTCTGTGTCCAGAGGTCCCACGCCCACTTGGCCTGAGTCTTGAGTCCTGTCGCATCAGGTACTTCACTAGTATTGAATCCGCTTACACTGAGTTCATCCTTGACCGCTAAGGTAATGGTACGACAGATATTGAGGTTGAACTTTCTGACTTCGCCGTGGAGTTTGACAAACTCTTGAACTCGCGGCGTCATGTATGTGTCCTGATCCCCGTTATGATACTTACGGGCGAGGACTACGATAGCATCGTCCTCTTTAACGGCAGCAATCAACGCGTTAATGTAGGACATGTCCACGGTAACAATGGGTGTGGATGAACTAAGCATTATTGCCTCTCTGTATAGTTGACTGCAAAGGCGCCAACGGGACTGGCTGCCGCACTAGTTAGGGATAGCATATACGCAACTGCATGATCGTCGTGCTCTCCCTCAGGGGCCTTAAGAGTCGACCCCTCAATGAGAGATAACTGAGTCTTAGTTGTTGGGCAATGGATGATTGCCCTGCCATCGCGTAATACGTCTGCACCGTTTGAGTACATAAGTTCCTTACTCTTAGAAGTGGTTTGCCATCCTACACGACGATCTTCGCCGCAAAGCAACCGATTACGAAAATTGTAAATCTCTTCAAGTGCCAATATTACTGCATGGCCGTGATTATTACGTTCAACCATCAAAGGAGCACCACGAAAGATCTTCGATAGACTAACTAAGTACCCAGCAAATACTTTCGGTTCCACTTTCCCGTCGAGTACACAAACCTCTTCAAGTGTATTGCGGTCTACAACACTAGCTACTGATGGGTCGCTAGTTGGATTACCCTCAGCAGGGTCAGCACCAATCATATATTGATGACCTATATTTAGTGGTGTAAACAACTCCAGAAATGGCAGGTTGTAGCCATGGTCGGTAATAACAGGCGTTTCGCGGAAACATTTCATTATCCACGCATATGGTATACGCCTATCTAACTGCGGTGGTGCTAAAGCCTCGTCGTCTGTTGCCGGATACTGCTGGTAAAGGTCGTCTAGACTACCTGTGCGCGTTAGGATGTCCGCCTTTTGTGTTGCATACCACGCAGCATCACGCTCCGGTCGGACGGACCACGGTAGGAATATTGCATTCCAAGGACTCTTGCCTGCCTTCGCTGCTCGATAAGTTCTCTTGAACAGACTATTCGGCGTCGTCTTATCAGCTCGGCTCAATAAGCACATACCACCGCCGCCATCAATTGTAGGCTTTACTGCATTCATCAGTGAATCTAGGTCAGGCAATAAGTCCGCTTCGTCCACAAATGCAAATGATGCAGTATAGGAATCACCTGCTGTAGTCGGAAAACCATATGCAATCGATCCATTACTCAACGCCCACTCATGTGAGGCGTCCTGGAGTATTTGCTTTACTCGCATCCATTTAGGTAGTCGGCTATAGATACCACGTAGTCGCTGTTTCCCTAAAAGGACAATTGCTTCGTTCTCTCGTCTCGAGAACAACAATGCAGTAAATGCCGGCTTGAAGAGCATCTTCCACAAAACGAAGCAAAGCACTAACCACGTTTGGCCTAGTTGCCGCGCCTTCAAAATAACGTTTAGCGGATGTGCTACAAGTGCCTGTAAAACCGCTACCTGTTCAGGCCAGAGATGAAACGGAATCCAATCGCCTTCTGTTGCATCATAAATCTGGCAGTAGTTGTAAATAAAGTAGGCAGCCGACTTACTACACTTTAGCCACTCGACGCGAATCTCAGAATCAGTTGTGATCATGTTCCCAATCGTCGAGCTCAGTCGTTGCCTTCCCTAATTCGTCGGCAGTGAACTTTGCGGGTCCGATACCGATATTAGTCGTACCAGGTAAGCCACCACGATCGAGAATCTCCTTAGCTGCCGCTACTGCTTGCCGCGGATTGTCAAGTGCACCAACAAGTGCAGTGACTGCAGTGTCCAGATTCCGCATTAGCTTATCTCGAGCGGTATCAATGAGTGTGGAATACTCTAGAATATTGTTCCTATCAAAAGCCTCTGCTCGATCGTGCCAGCGGAACTTTTTATGTTGACGTTGCCAATGCGGTAAACCTTTTGCACTAAGTGATCCTGACTTGAGCGCAGGCGAATCCGGCTTCTCCGCGTTCAGGCATAACATATATGCACGCGTAATAGTCCTACTAGGCCCTAAGGGCAAGAAGTACTTTGCAAAGCGCAAGTACCACATGCTAAGTTCCTCAGGCATTTGTAGCCACGGCGGATCGGGCAATGGGGCCAGTATTGTGACGGTAGTATCTTCAAGGAGCGGAGTGCCAGGTAGAGTCATAGTTACTCTTATTATACTACGGTAGAGTCCAAAAAAACCCTACACAGTAAAGGGACTAAATCGAAGCTATGAAAGAAAGGGAGAAGTGTTTATAATTTATCAATAAAGGAGACCTACCCATGGACAACGAAAAAGAAGTCGAGATTGTGCAAATGCATGCAGCTGGAATGAAAGCTCCAGCTATTGCGGTAGAATTAGAGATATCTGTTTCTGCCGTACGGACAGTGCTACGTAAGACTATCAAAGCAGTCACCCGTCCCGCCTTGGATGAGGACGCCATCATTCAAACGTATACCGATGGCGTGCCTGCAGGAGAGATACTACATGTTTTTAGTATTACCTATGCTACGCTCTATCGGGTGCTCGCAGCCCATGATATCAAAACGAGAGCAGCAGTAAATGCTCCAGGACGGTCCAAGCAGTTAGAGGCCGCAGTCAAGTTGTATGAAGCCGGAGCTCCTCTTTGGAGTATCCTTCAAGAGACCGGCATCTCCCAACCTGTACTTCATAACGAGTTACATAGGCTGGGCGTCAGCTTGAGAAGGCCGAGGGTACTATGATAACGGTCGCCCTTAGTATAGAGAAGCTATGCGATGAGTACTGGGAGACGTTACATCACAATCATGAGCCCTTTTATGGCCTTAATGGGAAGCATGCCGCTACCATCCAGTTCCTCATCAACCTGACCGAGTACGCAGTCATCCAGATTCATAGTAGTCACCCTTGTCGGGATCTCGAACGGGCTTGTATCATTGAATGGGCTTCGGGCAGTACAAACTGGATTACTATGCACGACCTGGACGAGATGCTAACGTACGTCCGTAAGATACCAGAAACTGTTGACGTCTTTGTTAGTGCTAATGTCATTGATTGGCTTGACCAGGTCAACAAACCGGTTGACCTATTGTTCCGTAAATGGCAAAAGGAGATAGCATGAATGTAACAGTCCTACCTATTAGTCACTTTTGCATCATACTCGATGACAATGACAAACGCAAAGGCTTTGAGGTTATAGAGACCTATGTTGTAGCTAATCACATCCGTACACTCGACAGCAAATGGCAGTACGGCCGAACAGCTGATGGTCACCGTTCAGTCAACTTCAACGGCTTTGTAATACCCCCTTCAAGCACAGTCCTGGGTGAACAGTCCCCGAAGGGTGTCGATTCCTTCGTGAAAGGAGGTGAGATTGATGGACATTGAGACGGCCCGTGGAATCGCAGCTCGCATTTGGTGTGATCAGGATTACTCGCAGTATGTGATGAATCCTGAACTGGCAGAGCGCATTGCGAGAATGCTCCAGGAGGAAGCTAATAAGCAAGACGCCGCTCCTGTACCTGAGCCGGCATAAAGTCAGGTTGGGGGAAGCCTCTATCCTCTCGGGTAGAGGTTTTCTGTTGCCTGGCGTGTAGGGGTAAAAAAATGACGCCCGTCTATGTTTATGCTTATGGGCCAAAAATTGAGACCTATGTATTTTTGCCTCAACCGGGGACCGGCAAGGAAACTTCCCGGTTAAGTTTTGTTAATTGTTAATATCACTTACTTATCTACCCAATTTCAATTGGTTACTTTTGTCCTATATAATTGGAACGAATAGCCCTATACTAAAACAAAGAAGACAAGTATACTCTAAATTATATGAAAGGACATGCCTATAAATTAGACAAACTTAGTCGAAAAGGATTTACATCATATTCTTGTACACTATTCTAAAAGAAGAGGACAAAATGGACACAAAAGATCTAAAAGGTAATAAAGCTCAATTTGACAGAAAAGACTATCTAGACATAAAAGAGATAATGGAGGAATATGGTCTAAGTGATATGAGAGTTCGAACTTGTATAAGAAATAAGACCTTAAAGAGTATATTGATCTTTGTAGGTCAAACTAAAACACAACAACATATTTGTCATAAAAACGATGTAATTGCTTGGAGAAATAAGTCCAACCAACACACCAAACGAAATGATGGGCGAAATAAGTACAATGTCTATTGTACTCCAAGCGAAAAGGTTATGTTAGACCAATTGATGTTGGATAATAAAATCCAACTTCCAATTGGTTTGGCAAACTCAAAGAAGATTGGTCAAGAGTAACCAATCTAATAAAGAAGGTCTAGTAGAGATACTAGACCTTTTTTGTCCACTTTGTTGTAGACTATAAAGGTCTAAATAGTAAACTTTGAAGAGCGACTTTTGGGACATATATAGTCTAATATGTACCAATAGTCGCCAAATCGGACAAAAAAGGTCTAATTCGTATAAAGGTCTATTAGGTATATAAGACTATATATGTCCTAGTCGCTGACAAAAAAGGTCTAAAATGTCTAATAGACCTTATAGACCAAAAAGGTCTTATATACCTAACATACCTTATAGATGTAAAAGGTATTATAGATGTATAAGACTTTGTTTATGTAAATAATTTGGGGGACCGAAAACCCGGGAGTGGTCCTGGACGACCTATTGACGGGAACCCTGGGGGGCGTCCTATGACGCCCAACCACAATGGGACGCCCGATAGCGGGTAGGCCACGATGCTGGTCATGGGACGCATAGGGTCATTTACAAGGCCGGCCGGTCGTCCAAAAAAGGTGAGAGGGCCTGGCCGCACTATTGACAAAAGAGGCCTCTAGTAAGTTCCCCCAAGTCATGGTATAATTATATTACCATAAGGAATTGGGACCGTGGGTTCCAAAAGAACATAGAGGAGGTATGTCATGGAAATAAAAGTTGGTCGTGTACTATATTGGTTCTTTGTGATCTTGGCCGTAGTAGCAGTGCTATTGGCCTACAGTGTAATGTAAAGGAGAAATGGACATGGATGAACTCAGGAGGCTCAAGTACTTGGAAGTTGTTCATAAAGCCCGCGCACTTGGATGTTCCGTGTACCTGGACGTTGTAGATTCCAAAAGCGTCCAGCACCCCAAAAGGTTGGAGTACCTGCACATCAAAGGATCCAATGCGTTCGACGGCGACCTGTTTGCATTAGCGCATATGGTCGGCGGGCGCGTAAAGCGGTATACCGCAGTATCCGGTTTGTACAGGGAACAAGTTGGTCCCGCGATGACCTTGTTCCTAACAGATCTCGATGTAGTCCGACGCCACCAACATCCCTTTGGTGGATTCTCCCGAGTACCTACTATGGAGGTATGACATGAATGAAACGTACGAGGCAACGCACCTCACCCCAAGTGATGTGTTAGCGCATGAGGCTCTTCAGCGACTCATGGACCTAATGAATGAGAACGAGGTCTCCCATTGTACAGTGAGTGTGGAATGGGTGGTCTGCCCGGCCGACGGCGAGGAAAGGGAAATCATAGAGAAGGCCTCTATCGATATCCAGATTGACGACCTCAACGAAGCCGAGATCGAAGGCGATATTAGAACCACGAGGACCGCGAGCATAAAGTAAACCCCCCGCGACCTATGACGAAGGTAACCCCTAGGACAGAGGACCTGGGGGTTCCTTTTTTGGGAGAGCATCCGGAAATGGTATTGACGCGACCAACCTCATTTGCCCAAAAGAGTCCACTTGTAAAGTTCGCCCAAGTGTGGTATACTTATTGTAACCTAAGGAATCCAAATGGGTTCCGGGCCCCAGCCCCCAATAAGGGCAATACTCGAAAGGAGTAATGTACCATGGCACCAAAAAGTAACACCTCAGCACCAGCGACCACCCTCCACACTTTGAAGGAAGTCGCCCAGGAGCTCGGCCTGACCGAGTTCCGCGTCCGTAGTGCCATCCGCAAGGGTGACCTAAAGACGACCATGGAACCAGTGAAGGATGGTTCCAAAACCAATCGCCATATGATCGCCGAGGCCGATGTCCTCGCGTGGCGGTCTGCGACTGGATCCCATACCCGCCGGGCCGATGGCCGCAACAAGTACAACATCTACATGACGCCGGCAGAGTACGACCAGGTGATGGCCCTCCTGGTGGACGCCAAGCTCGAGACTCCGGTGATCCGCGCCAACACTCACAAAGTTGTCGCCGAAGCCGAAGCCGAGATCGAATAGTCGATGAGGGGCAAGGGGGGCCCCTCTCCTAAGGAGACATGATCATGGCAGAGAACGAAGTAATGGCTAATATGCAAGCCGCCGCTGATGAAGCCGCGAAAGAGTTCCAAGCCACTTGGACGGCCAAGGAAGTCGCCGTCTGGATGAAGAAGTGGTACATGAAGGCGGGCTACAAGCGCCTGTGCAAGATCCTCTTACGGGCGTTCGGGCAGATCAACTAACCCCCGAGCCCTAGCACGAAGAAGGTACGTCGGTCGTCCATTCCGGCGTACCTTTTTTGTTGCCTACCGTACATGGGCCGGCGCCCTATGGCTCCGATGGCGAAAGATAGGACGCCATGGGCTCGAAAATCCGTGAGCGGTTCCGGGAATGGTATTGACGGGCACAGCCCTATGACGCATATCATGCGATTCAGGCGATTGGCGGTCAGGGGTTAGAGTCTTGTGTGTGTTGGTTACGATGGCGAGTTTTCCCCACCCGAATCCCGCATACGCATCGACCATTCGACCCGTAACCATATGACATGGTCCGGCGCGGATATCTCGTACCAGGTCCTTTACAGACCTCTCGTACCAAGTCCTTTACAGATCTATTACACTAGTACCTAACATAAGAATAATAAAATAATAATAATAACTACTCCCCCCTACAATATAGAATAGTATATAGTTTTCTAACTCTTTTGATAGAGATGAAGTTTTAGTATTTCGTCACTATTATAATTGTCTACACATGTATACGCTAAGAAAAAGTAGGAGACAGTAGTAATTATTATCATTCATTCTCAATCCGGGATCGGAACAAAAGAGCCATCTTGTAGAGAACCCAACGTTACGTTATAATTATTGTAACATGAAGAATCCCAATCAACCCAAGTACCAATATGGAACAAGGAGGTAAAACGGCATGGATGAACAATCTGCGTTCAAGGTTGAAGCAAGGATCCACGCGGTCCTCAAAGCTGGAGGAGGTAGAGAAGCCGATATCCAAAAGTTCATGGAACAAGTACGAGAAACCGAATGCCATGACCTTTATATCGCAATCGAGACGGAAGACCTCTTAAGGGAGTTCCGTTTGGAATGTCCTCCCAAACCAAAACATCGGCTACATACAAAGGAATTCGTTGGCGAACATCACTGTATGGTTAAATGTAGTGGATGCGGCGCAATTGTAATTCAGGATGATGCGCGGTTTGGATCCTTTGGACCTCTGACCATTCCTGAACCGTATTGCGTTCTCTGCGTCGACGCAGGTAAAACCGACTTCGCGGATATGTCGGATAATACCTTCATACTCAAACCGCGGCTACGCTAGCAAAAAAGGAGGTAATATGAACAAACCCAAACCACCCATCCAACGTTACTTTGTAACCTTGCGCGTTGCGCGAAAGGACCCCAATGGTGTCCTTAAACTCCATAAGGTTGTACGAACAGAACACTTTGTAACCCTTGGGGAGGCTCGGACGAATCTCGATTCGCTGATGTCCTCAACTAAGGGGAGACAAGAGTATTCGGTCGGAACAATCTTCCGCATCAACAAATGGAACCAACGGGAGTCGATTGAACATGCTGTTACGTACCAGCAAACCGTCCGAC
>Ga0315288_10008813_pt1 | contig 12711 bp, 15 predicted proteins | sample YL17G11_20_MG_FD_203454 | JGI IMG/M metagenome (GOLD analysis project Ga0315288, IMG submission 203454) | Sediment microbial communities from Yellowstone Lake, YNP, Wyoming, USA - YL17G11_20 | ecosystem: Environmental > Aquatic > Freshwater > Lake > Sediment | place: USA: Wyoming | collected...
ACCAGGCCCTGACCAACCTCAAGCCCGGCCAGCTTATCAACATGTTCAACAGCGTCGCCATTTTGAGCAGGCAGGACGTCGAGACCAGGTACCGCAAGGCGCAGCTTGGCGAGCTGATTAAGACCTTCGATCGCGAGGCGGCGGCCAAGGCCCAGGCCCATGGCGGCGCCCTGACGGGCGAGGATCTGGCCGAGATCCGCAAGGCGGTGTTTGGAGAAGTCAGTAGCCGGTAGCCGGTAGCCGGTAGCCGGGAAGAGAAAGACAAGAAAGGCAAAAACATGGACGAAATCAAACTTGGAAACACCGTGCGAATCAATCCCCTCGCGGGGGCCTCGGCTCTCGTGATCGGGATCTGGGATGACCTGTATGGCGCGAGAAAATACCTCTGCCGCTACGCAAGCAACATCGGAACGATCTGCGACTATTGGCTCCCTGACAATGAACTGACGTTGGCGACGAAGGCGCAAGAGTAAGGCTCTCGGCTACCGGCTACCAAAGGAAACCGGCTACCGGCTACCGGCTACCGGCTACCAAACGTATGACTACAGGCGAAGCGACAATCCGCAATCCGCAATCCGCAATCCGCAATCCGGCGGAGTCGGTCATCCGCCTGGCCCCCTGCCAGCGGCGGCTGTTCGCCGATACGTCGCGGGTGATCGTCGTCAACTGGCACCGCCAGCGCGGCAAGGACTTCGCGGCGGCGGCAAAGGCCGTCGACCACGCCATCCGCACCGGCCAGGACTGGTACATCGTCTCGATCACCCAGCGCCAGGCCGACGCCACTTTTGACAAGGCCAAGGCGATCGCCGCGGCCTTTGCCGCGACGGCCAAGCGCCGGGCCGAGATCACGGCCACCGAGCGGGAGTATGTGGAGCGGGACCGCGAGATCGACCAGCTCTTCCGCTGCACCGCCCGCACGCTCCACCTGCCGGGCGGCGGGTCGGTGACGGCCCTTCCCGGCCGCGACCCCGACACCCTGGCCGGCCTGACCGGCAACGTGATCTTCACCGAGTTCGGCCTGTTCCCCAAGGGCGGCTACGACCACTGGCGGGTGGTCTTCCCCCTGAGCACGCGGGGCTATCAGGTCATCGTCATCAGCACCCCGCGCGGGAAAAACACCAAGTTTTACGAGCTATGCTCGCAGCCCGAGACCTACAGCGTCCACTTCCAGGACATCAACAAATCCATCGCCGAGGATTTCGTCCTCCGCGACAACAACGGCAAGCCGACCGACCTGGAGACGTTCAAGAAGCTCTACGGCGACGACGCCGGCTGGCGGCGCGAATACCTCTGCGAGTTCACCGGCGACATGGAGGCCCTGGTCACCTGGGCGCAGCTCGTCGCGGCCGGCCAGCGGGTCGAGGGCCTGCCTCTGGATGTCATCGAGGTCGCCGACGGCAACGGCTGGCGGGCGGATTTCTGGCGGATGTTTGCAGGCAATGGCCGGCCGGAGATCGGCTGGGATGTGGCCCGCCACGCGGACCTGTCGGTTGTCTGGGTCAACGCGCACAGCGTCAACGACATCCGCCGGCTGTCAAAGCTGGTCATCTGCCGGCGGACGAGCTTCGCACTCCAGCGGGAGATCATCCGGTCATTGCTGACGGCATATCCCCGCGCGGTGGGCTGCGGCGACGCAACCGGCCTTGGCATGGACTCCAACGAGACGCTGGCCACGGCGTACGGCTCCCGCTGGCAGCCGGTGACGTTCACCCAGCGCAACAAACGCGAACTCGGCTCGGGCCTGATGACCGCCTTCGACGAGGGCTCGATGGCACTGCCGGCGGCCGCCGTCGAGGGCCAGTACAAAAAGATCGCCACCGACATCTACGCCCTGCAGAAGCAGGGCGACAAGGCGAACCTGATTATCTCCGAGGGGCTGAACCCCCTGGAGCCGGACAGCCACTGCGACATCGCCTGGGCGGCCGCCCTGGCCATCCGGGCCAGCGGCATCGCGGGCACGACGGCGTACCTGAGCGTGGCGTGAAAAGGAAATGTTCAATGCTCAATGCTCAATGCTCAATGACCCAGCGATGCACGAACGTGGACACTAAGAACGAGGGCTGCGTGCGAGCCGCCGGGCACACCGGCCGCCACAAGATCCGCGACAATCCCGATTCCATCTTCGGCGGCGCAAAGACGGCGCCGAAACTCAGCTCCGCCCTTAAGGCGCGCAAGCGGCAGTTCCTCAAGGCCGCCGACGAAACAGCCGCGAACCCGGCCGACGACAAGAGCGGCCGCATCGCGGCGCTCTGTGAGATCGCCACGGCCCTGGGCATGGTGCGAATCGTCACCGGGGACTCCATGGCGTGGGTGAACCCGACCAACGGCCTGGCGGCAGTGCTGGATGAGTCAAACATGGACGTGCACACGGCGACGATCTCGCCCGACGGGCCGATCTCCCCGGCCTCGCCGCCCGCCCTCATGAACATTCTGGGCGTGCCCGGCCTCACGCTGGCCGACGGCGGCGTGCTGTACGCCAGCGGAGGCAAACTGATCGTACAGACGCCGTCGGGCGGCCTGCGCCCCGCCAGGCTGGAAATGGATCCCGCGATGGGCCCGGCAGGCGACGGCGAGGGGCGGTAACGGAATGCAGAAGTCTGAATGCAGAAGGCAGAAGTCAGAAGAAATAAGGCGAAAGTATGAATGCAGAAGTCAGAAGTCAGAAGTCAGAAGTCAGAGACAAAAGCGGGAATGCCGCGGAGCTCTTCACTTCCGCCTTCCGCCTTCATACTTCCGCATTGAACGATGAACATTGAACATTCGACATTCTCCGGCATCGTGTCAGCCGACGGCTTCGCCGCCGGCGGGCCCATGATGGCTTCGTACCCCGCGCCCGTGCGCAAGGAGATGTCGCTCGGGCAGACCGCCGGCCAGTGGATGGCCGGCTGGAACGAGGGCTTCGGGCGATCCTACGACGGCCCGGCCAGGCCCGCCAGCCAGAGCGTCTGGGCCTACGCCTGCATCTCGGCCATCACCGGGGCGGTCGGCAGCGTGCCCCTGCGCGTCAGCAGGTCGGCGGCCGCCGGCACGCGGGCCATGTGGAACCTCCGCCACGTGCGGACCGGGCCGCGAGCCATCCGCAAGACCGCGGCGATCGTCGGCAGGGCGGCCGAGGGCGAGATCGTCGAGAGGGGCCTGCTGGTGGACCTGCTCGATCGGCCCATGCCCGGCCTGACCCAGCGGGACTGGATAGAGCGGATAGTGGGGTACCTGTATGCCTGCGGCCGCGTACACATCCTCAAGGCCGAGGAAGTCGGCAGCCGCCCGACGATGCTCGTGCCGATACCCGGCAGCGCCACCAAGCCGCTCTACGAGAAGTCGGCGCAGTACAAGCGCATCGACGGCTGGGAGCTTACCGGGCCCGACGGCGGCCGCTACGCCGTGCCGGCAGAGCTGCTCATCACGCTGACGCTGTTCAACGCCGATGACCCGGATGTCGGCCTTGCCCCCCACGATCCGGCCAAACTGTCGATCGCGGCCGATTACAACGCCGCCAGGCACGTGGCCGCCTCGTTTGCCAACAACTGCGAGCCGGGCGGGATCCTCAAGGTCGAGGGCCCGTATTCCGCCGAGGTCAACGACCAGATCCGCCAGGCATGGCAGCAGCGCCACGGCGGGGCGGACAATGCCCGCAAGCTGGCCATCCTCTTCGGCAATGCCGATTACAAGGCCATCGCCCAGACGATGACGGACATGGGCTTCCCCACGGTCAAGCAGTCAAGCCGCGAGGAGGTCTGCGCGGTTTACCGCGTGCCGCCGAGCGTGGCCGGGTTCTTCGGCACGTCGGGCGACGCCAGCGCGTACGTGACGGCGGAGCAGCAGCGCTTCTGGCAGGACACCGCCGGGGTGCTCTGCGAGAAGCTCGCCACCGCCCTCAACATCGGCGTGGCCCCCATCGTCGAGGCGGGCCTGGAGGTCTGGGCGGACCTCGAGGATGTGCCGGTCTACCAGGCCATGCGCCAGGCTAATATGAAGGCCGTCGGGGAGCTGTGGTCCAAGGGCGTGCCCCTGGCGGACCTGTCGGACATGCTGGATCTGGGCGTCCCCGAGCGGCCTCAGCACCTCATCGGCTATCTGCCCGCCGGTCTCGTGCCGGCAGCCGACATCAGCGGACCGCCGAATGGCGGGGAAGTTGCGCCTCCTCCGGATAGCGATAGTGTGGGGCAAGGAACGGCGGAACCGGGAACCGGGAACCTGGAACCGGGAAAAGCAAACAGCGGAACTCCGGGTTCCATGTTCCGGGCTCCGGGTTCCTCTCCAGGGGCCAAGGCCCCCTCCGCTGTTGACGTCCTGGCCGCGTCTCTGTGGAAAGCCTGGGAGGCATCCTGGCGGCCCGTGGCGCGCGGCATGGAGCAGATGCTTCGCTCCCACCTGCTGATGCAGGAACGCAAGGTGATCGCGGGGCTGAAAGAAAGCATTCTCAACGCAGAGCACGCAGAGAACGCAGAGGGGGAAGATGATAAGAAAAAATCCTCCGCGTGCTCTGCGTGCTCTGCGTTGAAATCTCCTGAAGTTGTGGCCCGCGTGCTGTTCGACATCTTCGGATCCGCCGAGAGCCGCCAGGTGCTCGAGGCCCGCGTGCGGGTCTTCATGGCCGACGCCCGCGAGCTGGGCATCCGCCAGGCCCTGGCCGAGGCCGGCCTGGCCGGCGCGGCCCTCGATCAGGCCATGCGCGAACTGACCGCCGACCCGCGAATCATCGAGGGCCTGCGCAGCGATCAGGTCCGCATCTCCACGCTGGTCAACGACCGCACCCGCAGCCTGCTCCGCGCGGAATTGCAGACCGGCCTGGAGTCCGGCGAGACCATCCGCCAACTCGCCAGCAGAGTCCAGGGCGTCATGCAGGGTCGCAGGGCCCAGGCGTACACCATCGCCCGCAACTCGGTCGCCCAGGCGATCAGCCACAGCCGCTACACCGCCCAGCAGGGCTACGCCACCCACGAGATATGGGTGCACTCGCGCGGGCCCGGCATCCGCCGCCAGACGCACGTCGAGGCGGAGGTCCGCTACCGCGCGAATCCCAAGCCCATCGGGGAGCTCTGGCAGATCGGTTCGGCGCAGTTGCGCTACCCGCGCGACCCCAACGGACCGCCCGGCGAGATAATCAACTGCCAGTGCATGGCCATCGGCAAACGCATCTACCCCGAAAGAAAAGAAAGTTCCAACGCAGAGCACGCAGAGCACGCAGAGGATATTTTTAGAACGGAAACCATCCTGGCCGCGCAGTTGGCCGAGGGGTTCGTGCAGATCGCGGCGGTAAGCGGCCTCCTGAGAAATGAACCCTCTGCGGCCTCTGCGTGCTCTGCGTTGAAACCTTCTTCTTCTTCTTCTTCTTCCCCCGGAGAATCCGATGGATAACGCCACGGAATCAGCCTGCAAAACGTTCGATATCGCCCCGACCGACGAGCTGGCCCAGGGCCGGATGTTCAAGGGGTTCCTCCAGGCCAAGTCGGTAGACCTGGCCGCCCGCACGGTCAGCGGCCTGGCCAGCACGATCAACCTCGACCGCGACGGCGACGTCGTGCTGCCCTCGGCTTTCCGCAAGGACCTCAAGCGGTTCCTGGCCACCAACGCCCCGTTCCTGGCCGCCCACCGCCACAGGGCGGAGGATGGCGCGCCCACCCAGATCGGCTGGGTGATGTCGGCCCGGGTCACGGCGGCGGCGCTGGAGTGCGTGTTCCGCTACGCCATCACCGAGGCGGCCGAGCAGTGGTGGCGGCTCGCCAGCGACGCCGAGGGCAAGGGGCACGCCTTCAGCGTTGGCTTCCTGCCCCGCCGCGCCCTGCGCGGCAGCGTGGCCGACGCACTGCGGGCCTACCCCGAACTGGCCGACACGTTCCGCGAGGCCGGGCTCAAGGGCGAGGACATGGTCACCGTCTACACGGAGGCCGAGCTCCTGGAGATCTCCGCCTGCCCCGTGCCGTCCAACCGCCAGAGCCTCCAACTGCTGTCGGCAAAACTCTTCGGCATGGAAGATGGCGACGGCGCAAAGGCGATGGAGCAATTGAAGGCCCTGGTCGTGGAGGCGGTGGAGTCCGCCATCTCAAATCCGAAATCTGAGATTCGGAATCTCCTCCAGGCCGCGATCGACAATATCACATCCGACCTGGCCGTCGAGATCGACCGCCAGTTCTGTGAACTGAAAAGCCTGCTGCCAGACAGCGTCAACCCCATCGAGGATGCCTCCGCCCGCGAGGGATCATCCGGGGCCGGCGAAGCGGCGGCCGGCAAGGCGCGGGCAATCGAAATGCGCAGGGCGGCGGACGCCCTGCGGGGACAAACGACATAGGACCAATCCGTCCGATCCGTCCGATCCGACGGATAAGGCCGGGCCATCGCAAAAGGAAAAGCAATGCAAGCAACGCTAGACAAACTTCGAAACATCTCCGCCGCCATGGGCGCCGAGCTGGCCAAGGGCACCGACGCCGACTTCGCCAAGCTCACCGACCTGGCCGGCCAGCACTCGGCGGCCCTCAAGGAGGCCGACGGCGGCCTGGCGGGCACCGAGGAGCTGGCCAAGCAGGTCGCCCAGATGCGGGCCGACCTGGACTCCAACGGCAGGCAGCTCGCCCAGATCCGCTCGCTGGGCCTGCGGATGGACGGCGGCGGCCAGATCCGCATCCCCGAGGGCCTCGACCGCCGCGTCGAGATGCTCAAGGACAAGCGGGCCTTCTACAGCGACGAGACGGCCGCACGGTTCGGCGCGTGGGCGGCCACGCGGATCCACAACCCCGCCGACGGCGACCTGCACAAACGCATCCGCGAGATCGCCGACGATGTGCTCAAGCAGAGCAAGGCGGGCGCGGACATCGACTACGGCTCCACCACCGGCGGCGAGCTGATGAGCAACGAGTTCCGCGCCGAGCTGATCCGCAACGTCGAGGCCGTCGGCCAGGTGTTCCCCCTCTGCAACCGCGTGCCGCTAAACACGATGGGCACGACCACGTACCCCAAGCAGACGGCGGGCCTGACGAGCTACTGGACGGACCAGGCCGCCGCCGTCCAGCGCAGCGGCCTCACGTTCACCACCGTCACCCTGACGCCCAAGAAGGTCGGGACGCTGACGGCCGTGCCCAACGAGATGCTCCGCGATCCGGGCCTCCTGGCGGCCCTGGGCCAGTTGATCGGCGTGGCCATCACCTACGCGATGGCCGACAGGCTCGACCACACCGTGCTCAACGGAGATGGCACCGCCGACCACGGCGGCTTCACCGGGATCCTCCAGTCCGCGACGATCGCCAGCGTCGCGGCGGCCGCCGGCAACCCGACGATCGTCCTGCTGGACCCGCAGGACATCGACGACGTCATCGCCGGGATCGTCTACTCCTACGCCCTGCCCAACGCCCGCTGGATAATGAGCCTCTCGGTGCTCATGGGCGTCAGCCACAAGCGCACCACGGCGGGCGACCCGATCTTCGACCGGGGCAGCGCGGGCTTCCCGGCCAACCTCGATGGTTTCCCGTTCACCATCGCCAGCAGGATGCCCGCCAAGGCCGCCGTCACGGCCGGCGTGAAGTACGGCATCTTCGGCGACATGCGGCTGGCGATGTACGTCGGCATGATCGCCGGCGTGACCATCGACCGCTCCGAGCACGCCTACTTCGCCGAGGACATGACGGCCTACAAGGGGCTCATGCACGTGGCGATCGCCGAGGCCGAGGCCAACGCGGTGGTCACCGCAAAGACCACGACGTAGCCGAAAGAAGAACAACGGAACCGGGAACCGGGAACCGGGTACCCGGCAGCCGGCAGCCGGTAAAAGCAGTATCCGTCGGATCGGTCGGATCCGTCGGATGAAAAAGAAACAGCCGGCCCCGGCGGGCCAAACGGCCCGCCGGGAGCCGGCCAAAACAGAAAGGCACAACCATGAAGCGAATCGCGAAAAAGTCCATCATCCCCCTCATCCTCATCGGCCTGATCGTCTCCGGCCTGGTCGGCATCTCGGTGCTCGAACCGGCCCGCGCGGCCTACGCCGGCGGCGGCGTGCCGAACATCTCGGCCAAGGCGTACACGGCCGGCGTGACGGCCAATCGGTTCGTTAAGTTCACCACGGCCGGCGTCATCACTCCGGCCGTGGCGGCCGGCGACTCCACCGTCGGCATCTGCGCCAAGACGGCGGCGGCCAACGGAATGACCAGCTACACCCCGCCCGGCGGCGAAGCCAAATTAACCGCCGGCGAGGCAGTGGCCGTCGGCGATCTGCTCTGCCCCGGCCTCCTTGGGAAGGCGTATGTGCTCAACCACTCGCTGGCCCTGGCGCAGCGAGCAGGCGCGATCGCCCTTACGGCCGGCGCCGCCGACGCCACGATCGACGTCATCGTAGTCGCCTCGGAGGCCCCCGGCCTCAATGCCACGATGACGGCGGTAACCGGCGCCATCAGCCCATCAGTCAATGACTCGGGCACCGTCTACAACGTGACGGCCGACGCCGTAATCACCCTGCCGTCCGTCGCGGCCGGGGTGACCTATACCTTCGTCTGTGACGGCCCGGACACTACGGTGCAGATCTCGCTCAGCCCCGCCGCCGCCGACAAGATTCAGGGCATGGGCGCCGCCGGCGTGGCGAACAAGGACCGGATAAACACCAAGGCCACGGCCGCCCGTGGCGACTACATAATCATCACCGGCGGCGCGGCGACGATCTGGAGTATCGTCCGCCAGTCCGGCACGTGGGCGGCTGAAGGATGAGACGGCAGTAGCCGGTAGGCCCGGCAAGTAGAACAACCGCCACGGCACGAGCAGGGCCTTCGCCCTGCTCGTGCCGGCGGGCAACGTGGTGATCTGGCAGTTAAAAGGAAAAGGCAAATGGCAAAGCAGACAACGGACGCATCGAATCGTTGGGTCAGAGTGCGGATCTTCAAGGCAATCGGACTGGGCGGGCTGGCGTTTCGGCCGGTCCTGAACGGCCGCAACATCGTGCCCGTCGAGGCGGTCATCCTGGAAGCCGACGCGGCCCTGCACGGCAAGGACTACATCGAGGTCCTGGCCGTCGCCGCCCGCCCGGACAACGGCGTGCCCCGCCTGGTAGGCGATCAGGATGTCACGGAGATCAACACGCAGCAGACGGGCGACGGGGCCGTCAACACGCAGCAGACGGGCGACGGGGCCGTCAACAAGTAATCGATCGGACGGATCGGTCTGATCCGTCGGATCTGTCGGATCGAAAGCCATGCTGGCCACAAGGCAACAAGTCAAGGACCGGATGAAGCTGCCGGCCACCGACACCGAGTGGGATGCGGTGATCGACACCATCCTGCGCAACGTCAGCGAGATGCTGGCCCGCGAGGCCGGCCGGGTCGTCGACGGCGTGGCGTGTTTGGAAAAGGCCACGGTGGTGGAGACCTTCAGCCCGGATCGCGGCGTTATGTTTCTCTGGCTGGCCGCCCGGCCCGTGGTGAGCATTACCAGCATCACCGAGGCCGTCCAGGGCGCGCACGCCACGGCAACGGCCCTGGTGAACCTGACGGACTACTACGCCAACCTGCCGCGCGGCCGGCTCATCCGCATCGGCCGATGGCTGGCCGGGGCCGAGACCGTCAAGGTCACATACGTCGGCGGATATGTGCTGGCGATGCCCTGGGTGGCCGCCACGGTCTACGTCGCGGGCGACGTGGTAACCCACCTGGGCTGCATCTACGAGTGCATACTGGCCGTGTCGGGTTCCACCGCACCGCCGGCCGACGCGACGCACTGGACGCCGAAGGCCGCGTGGTCGGCGTCGGCATGGGTGTCCGGCGCGGCCTACGTCGCCGGCAACTCCGTCAGCAGCGGCGGCATCCTGTACGCCTGCATCCTGGCCGTCACGGGCGCCACCGCCCCGGCGGCCGACCCGACGCACTGGGCGGCCATCGCCCAGTGGGCGGCCCTGCCGGGCGACATCAACGAGGCGGCGATCCAGCAGAGCCAGTTCTATTTCACCCGGCGGCTGAGCGTCGGGCAGTCATCCGGCGGCATCCAGGGCGCGAGCGTCCAGAGCTACGCCCAGGATGACCTGCTGCCGGGAGTCAGGGAGACGATGCGGCGGTACAGCCGCGTGGTGTAAACACGGGATCGGTCGGATCGGACGGATCGGACGGATTGCCCGCGAGAAACAAATGGCACTGGCCACAATCGAAATCACGCCTGAGAGTTGGGCGACGATCGAGCGGATCGGCCGGGCGGTCGATGGCTGGATGGCCGCCGTCGGCGCGGCCCTGGGCGTGGCCGTCTGGCGTGGGGGCGAGGAGGTCGCCGAGTATATGGAGATGGGCGAACTGGGCCTCACGCCGGGAGAGGCCGGACGTGGCGGCCTGGCCGAGAGCGTCCAGGGCTGGATGCTTTCGGAGTCCGAGCCTTTAGGGGCCATCGGCGTGCCGGGCAACTACCCCGCCGCCGTGTACGCGGGCATCCAGGAGTGGGGCGGAACGATCTACCCCAAGAACGCCAGGGCCCTGGCCGTGCCGGTAAGCCACGAGGCCAAGATGCACGACAGCCCGCGAGAGATGGACGGCCTGGTGCTGATTAAGCGGCCCGGCAAGCCGCCCATCCTGGCCAGGGTGACCGGCGACACGGTCGAGTGCCATTGGGTGCTGCTTGCCAGCGTGACGCTCCAGGCCACGCACTGGCTCTCGACGGGAGTCGAGCGGGCCGCGCCCGAAATGGCAAGGGTGCTGCTGATGGAACTACAGCAGTTTTTGGAACGAGCTGCTTAAGGAAGAAAAAGAAGAAGGTTCAACGCAGAGCACGCAGAGAGCGCAGAGGAGATAAGGCAAATGAGCGGAAAGGCGAAAAAGGCGATGACGGCGATCCGGGCGAGCATTCTGGCGGAGCTGCGGTTCCTGCCGGCCGATGACCAGATCGCCGTCGTCGAGGCGCTCGGCAATGTAGCCCTCGGCCTTATCGACAAAGCCTCGCGCCTCTGCGAGTCGGATATGAGCGGATCACTGGTACCGCGGTAGCGATTCCGGGTTCCGGGTTCCGGGTTCCAGGTTCCTCTTAAATGGCCAACAAAATCGACACGGCGATAGCGGCGATGGTGACCAAGCTGGGCGAGCTCGTCACCGCCGGCACGGTCAAAGCCGTGGAGCAGCAGCTCCACGACCCGCTGGGCGAGAACCGCTACCCGCTGGTCGGAATACTGTTTGACGGCGCGAGCCGATCGGGCGGCTCGGCCGCCCCGCTGTGGAAGGTGGATGCCATCCTGCGGATCGTGCACCGCACCAAGGCCGGCGCGGGCAACGCCAGCCTTACCGACCTGATAAAGGCCGTGCAGGAAAAGCTGGATGCCCTGAGCGATTCGGGCACGTTCGGGGCGGGCATAGAGCTGGGCCGCTGGCAGGCGGGCCACCACTTCCAGGTGGCCAACGTGCCGATCACCGCCTCGATGGCCATGCGGCTGACGTTCGAAGGGAATCTTTAGGAAATGCCATGAATGCCAGAGAAGAATGCCAGAGAAGAATGCCAGAGAAGAATGCCATGAATGACGAATGCCAGAAATGCCATGAATGCCAAGCCAAGGCGCCGCTGCACCGTTTGGCATTCCTGGCATTCTTCTCTGGCATTCGCGGCATTCTTCTCTGGCATTCTTCTCTGGCATTCGTGGCATTCTTCTCTGGCATTCTTCATTGAGAATGAAAGGACTTGACACATGTCGGCAACACCAGGCTACAGCGTGCCGTTGTACGTGCAATCGGGCACCCACTATGGTGGGGCGATCGCCAAGCTCCACTCGGTGGTCATCAGGACCACGCCGACCACGCACGAGGACCCCGGTGACCCGGCCGAGGTGGGCGGGCCGGCGGTGGTGGATAGCCCCCGAGACCGGATCGACATCGAGCTATTCGGCCGAGACCCCTCGGCCCTGCGCGCCCTCGTCGGCGCGGCGGCCACCAACCTGGTGCTGACCACCAAGGGCGACGCCGGCCTGCCCGAAACCGAGACGATCAAGAACGTCGTCTTCCACAGCTACGGCGGGCCGTATCAGGTCCGCTCGCGGGAGGATGGCGGAACGGTTCGCGCATGGAGCATCCTCGGCACGGCCGAATGGACAGACAACGACACCTTGGCCCTGATGTGGAAGACCGAGGCGGTGGCGTGAGAAGAAAGGCAGAATGCGGAATGCTGAAGGCAGAAGTGAAGAGATAAAAAACGCGAAGCTCTTACTTCCGCCTTCCGCCTTCCGCCTTCCTACTTGGAGTTGAGTAATGGCAAAAGACGATTCAATGCCCTTGTACCTCGTGTCCGCGACGTTCGGCGGAGCCCCCATCCGCAAGGCGCTCGCGGCCCGGATAACGGCGCCAACCATCGTCCACGAGGACCCCGGCAAACCTGCCACCGCCGGCTGGCCTGCCAAGGTGGACGTGGCCCGCTACCGCGTGGATGTGGAACTCATCGGCCGCGACCCGGCCGCCCTGCGGGCCCTCAAGGGCGCGACGGCCGCCAGCCTGGTGCTGACCACCAAGGGCGACGCGGGCGCCTCCACGACCGAGACCCTGCTGAAGGTTTATTTCCACACATTGCCCGAACCCTACATGGTTCGCAGCCGCGAGGACGGCGGCGTGGTCAGCGCCTGGGGCATTCGCGGCACGGTGCAGTGGGTTCCCGGCAACACGCTGGCGGCGGTGTGGGTCACCGCCTAGAAGGCGGTGAAGGAAAAGGCGGAACCGGGAACATGGAACCCGGAACCCGCAGAAGAAAAAACGGCGGAACCTGGAACCCGGTATTAGGAACGGC
>Ga0315288_10008815_pt1 | contig 12711 bp, 14 predicted proteins | sample YL17G11_20_MG_FD_203454 | JGI IMG/M metagenome (GOLD analysis project Ga0315288, IMG submission 203454) | Sediment microbial communities from Yellowstone Lake, YNP, Wyoming, USA - YL17G11_20 | ecosystem: Environmental > Aquatic > Freshwater > Lake > Sediment | place: USA: Wyoming | collected...
GGCGCGATTCAAGAAAGCTTCCGAGAAGAGGTCCCATTAGGGTGAGGGATTGAGGTGTACCCCAGTTTGGCAAGACAGCGTGCGCATTGCCGACGATGGGAGGCCATTGACACGCGCGCAATGAAAGGAACAACACGTGGCGCCGAGGTGAGTCCGTGAAAACGACGTATGCCCAGGTGGACGGCGAGGGACACCTGAAGATACCGGCCGATGTTACTCGGGCTATGGGTTTCGAGCCGGGCGCGAGGGTCAAGCTCGGACAGCTCTCGGATTGGCTTGTCCTGTACCGACCTACAACGCATCTGGCTCGCATCTACATAGAGCCCACGACCGTGTGCAACCTCCAGTGCCGGACCTGCATGCGGAACGCATGGGAGGAGCCTCTCGGCCACATGGATTCGGACACCTTCGGTCGGGTCCTGGAGGGTATTCAGGCCCTGGAATACCCGCCGACGGTCGTCTTCGGCGGGTTCGGAGAGCCCCTCATGCACCCCGAGTTCGTCAATATGGTGCGGGAGGTGAAGAGACTGAACGCTCCGGTGGAAGCGATCACCAACGGCATGCTTCTCGATGGGGAACGAGCGGAGGCGCTGATCGACGCCGGGCTGGACACGCTGTGGGTGTCGATCGACGGCGCGTCCCCGGAGTGCTATGCCGACGTGCGGATCAAGGGCGACCTCGCGCGGGTGATCGAGAACCTGGAGCGCCTGCGGGGCTTGAGGAGACGAAAGCGCTCCTACACGCCGCACACCGGCATCTCCTTCGTTGCGATGAAGCGAAACCTCGCCGAGATCCCCAACGTGCTGAGACTGGAAGAGCGCGTTGGGGCGCGGAAGTTCCTTGTCACCAACGTCTACCCGCATACGCCCGAGCTGCTGGAGGAGATCCTCTACAAGCGCTCCATTGGTGAGACGTTCTGGGGCCGCTCGAACATCAGAATGGCCCGGATGGACCTGACCCGGGAGACGGCGTGGATTCTGGAACCGGTGATCAAGGGGCACTTCGGGGCGAGGCTCGAAGGCCTTGAGGTGCTCTGGCCCTTGGATGCCTGCCCCTTCGTGCTGCGGGGGAGCACCTGCGTGCGCTGGGACGGGAGGGTAAGCCCCTGCCTACCGCTCCTGCACACTCACACGAGCTATCTCGGGGGCCAGCCCAGGGTTAATACTGCCCACACGATCGGCTCTGTGCGCGAGCGTAGTCTTCTCGAGTTGTGGGCATCTCCTGAATACCTCACCCTCCGGAAACGGCTCGAAGACTTCGACTTCGCTCCCTGCACCTCGTGCGGTGCTTGCGAGATGGCCGCCGGGAACCAGGAAGACTGCTTTGGAACCCCTGCTCCTACATGCGGCGGGTGCCTCTGGGCGCAAGGGTTCATCCAGTGTCCGTAACGTGCCTGCGTGGGCGATTCAGATGGGCAGCCCGCGGGATGTGGGAGTGGTAGGCGTGATTACGACCGAGACAATCTGGAAGGAATATCACGACAGGCTCTACGCCTTCATTCGCCGGCGCGTTTCCGATCGTTTCGCCGCTGACGATATTCTGCAGGACGTGCTCCTGAAGGTGCACACGGCCTTGCCGTCCCTCAAGGAAGGCACCAAACTGCAAGGTTGGCTGTATCAGATTGCCCGAAATGCAGTCATCGATCACTACCGCTCCCGCAGACCACAGGAGCCATTGCCCGACTGGCTGGCCCAACCCGCATCCGAGCCCGCCGAGGCCGCGCGGCGGGAGCTCACCGCATGCCTGCGCCCCATGATAGATCAGTTGCCGGCGCCGTACCGGGACGCGCTGACGCTCGCCGACCTGGAGAACCGGCCGCAACACGAAGTCGCGAAGACGCAAGGCCTCTCACTTTCGGGCGCCAAGTCCCGGGTCCAGCGCGGTCGCGCCATGGTGAAGGGCCTGCTTGCGCAGTGCTGCCAACTTGAGTTCGACCATCGCGGCACCCTGGTGGACTATGACCCTGGGGATCGTCCCTGTGGCTCGTGTTGAGCGCGGGCGAGACACGCCGTGCGTCTTTTCGCGACCACGCTCGTCTATTGGGGTGACATGTGAGCGGTGAGCGGTAGGCCAACACCCCATAAAGAGGAGACCACCGATGGAACGACGGCGCAATGAGGAAATCCGGCAGGCAGTGGGCGCAAATTCCGGCAAGGTGGCGGCGGTAGGACCCATCGGGTGCGGATGCGCGGCACCCAGCCCGACGCCGGCAAGCGGCTGCGGGTGTAACGTCATGCAGTTCGACGGTGTTGAAAATGCCGCCATTTCAGACGAAGGAAAGGAGGCGCAGACGCTGAAGACGGCCCTGAATGTCGATCTGTTGGTGATTGACCTGGACAGTTGTAAGCGATGCGTGCCCACTGGAGATCAGCTCAAAGTTGCGGTACGTCTTCTTGCTCCGGTGGCTGAGGCGCTTGGAATTGAGCTGCGGCATCATGAGATTGTCGTGCAGACGCCGGAAGAGGCGAAGGAGCACGCCCTCTTGAGTTCACCGACGATACGGCTGAATGGGCGGGATATTGCTCAGGACATCCGCGAATCGCTATGCGAATCCTGCGGGGATCTGACCACCGGTAACACCATCGTTGACTGCCGTGAGTGGCACTACCGCGGCAAGGTGTACTCTGCGGCGCCCTTGCCCTTGTTGGTCGAGGCGATTATGGGCGCCATGTTGACCATGGAAATGCCGCCGGTCGTTCCATCACCCCTTGCAGAATTGCCGGAGAACCTGCAACGGTATTTCAAGAATAAGAAGCAACCCACACGCTGTTGTTAGCGAGACGCTGGTACGAGACCTGGCCTAGCCATCGAGGGGAAGAGTGTATGTGCAAGACGAAGACTCCCTGTTGCTGCGGGCCCGCGACCCCGGTGCACATCGACCAGATCCCAGCGGGCCCACAAACGCCGAACGGTTGCTGCAGCCCCGCGACGCCGCTTCAGATCGCGTCCCCACCCCCGCCTGCCGCCCCAGCGGCGTCGTGCTGTGCTCCCCTGGCCCGGCTGCAAATCGCATCCCTCTCGGCCGGACCGGCGCACCGCTCGGCGGGTGGGCTCTATCTCTGGTTGGCCGCCGCGCTCGTTGCGTGGATCGTGCTCTACGCCCAGCTTCCTGCCCTCGCCACCCGGGCGACCTACGGGTTCCTGGGCCTGCCCCGCGGGGCGGCCTTGACCGAGGCGGTCGCCTTCTTCGTCTACGACGCGCCCAAGGTGTTGATGCTCCTCGCCCTGGTCGTTTTCGCCTGGGGGATGGTCCGGTCGTTCTTCACCCCCGAGCGGACCCGCCGGATCCTGGCGGGGCGGCGCGAGTCGGTGGGCAACGTCCTGGCGGCGCTCCTCGGGATCGTCACCCCGTTCTGCTCCTGTTCGGCCGTGCCGCTCTTCATCGGCTTCGTCACCGCCGGGGTGCCGCTGGGGGTGACATTCTCGTTCCTGGTCGCAGCCCCGATGATCAACGAGGTGGCGCTGGTCCTGCTCTACGGCCTGTTCGGATGGCAAGTGGCCGGGCTGTACCTGGGAACCGGCTTGCTGGTGGCCATCGTCTCCGGCTGGGTCATCGGGCGCTTGGGGATGGAACGCCATGTCGAAGCCTGGGTGTTCCAGGCGCAGGCGGAAGAGGGGGATGAGCAGGAAGCTCTGGACTGGCCGGGCAGAATCCGGTCCGGGCTCCAGGCAAGCCGGAACATCGTGGGGAAGGTCTGGATGTATGTCGTGCTCGGCATCGGGGTGGGCGCCTGGATCCACGGCTACGTGCCGGAGAATTTCCTGGCCTCGATCATGGGGCGCAGCGCGTGGTGGTCGGTCCCGCTGGCCGTGGGCATCGGCATCCCCATGTACTCCAGTGCCGCCGGCATGATCCCAATCGTGCAGGCCCTCTTGGGGAAGGGGGCTGCCTTGGGGACGGTCCTGGCGTTCATGATGGCGGTCATCGCCCTCTCGCTCCCCGAGATGGTCATCCTCCGCAGGGTCTTGAAGCCGCGACTCATCGGCACCTTCATCGGGGTCGTGGGGCTGGGCATACTCCTGGTGGGGTATCTCTTCAATCTCCTCCCGCTGGAGGGCATCGTGGCGGCGGGTATTCCCGGGCGATAACCCGGAAGTGCTGCAAAGAAGATGACCGTGAGCGGCCCTGGCTGCATGAGGTACACGAAAACGGAGGAGCTGTTGCGGGATGCCCTGGCGGAGGCCGGGATCGCCCCCGCGTTAAAGAAAGTCCGCAATATCCAGTTCGCCGCCACGGAAGCTGACGGCAAGGCGAGGGGAAAGATCCTGACGGAGAGCAAGGTCGACTGAAATCGGCTGCGAATGCCTCAGCACGGGGAAGCGTGCGACGCTTCGCAAGAGGTTGGATGAAACCGATGACGAACGATTACGCTCACGTTGACGAGGGTGGAAACCTGAAAATTCCGGCCGAACTGGCCCATGAAATGGGCTTCGTCCCCGGCGCCCGCGTCAAACTGGACCGGCTGGCCGACCGCCTCGTGCTGCACCGGTCCACCGGTCAACTCGCCCGCGTCTACATCGAGCCGACGACCGCCTGCAACCTCCAGTGCCGGACCTGCATGCGGAACGCGCGGCAGGAGCCCATCGGCCGCATGGTGCCGGAGACCTTCCGCCGGGTCTTGGAAGGAGTTCGGGGCCTTCCGGATCCCCCCACCATCTTCTTCGGCGGCCTGGGCGCTCGAGAGAAAAGGAATTGACATGAGGCTAAGAGTTAATTACCATATTCGCATTAAATCATAATCCTTGTGCCGGATAATCCGTCCCACTTCAGGAATCCCCCACCGGACCGCCGTCGGCGCCGGCCCAAGGCGGTCGAACGGAATCGCCGCCGGGGTGCGGGCTGGCCGCAAGGAGGATTGGCTGTTGACCCCAAGAGCACATCCTATTTCCTGAACCGTAAGGAGGAAGATTCCATGAGGCGGATGGATTGGACGGTTGCCGATCTTCTGAAGGAGTACAAGCAGGGGCGCCTGTCCCGGCGCCAGTTCATCGCGCTCATGACGGGCGCCGGCATCTCGATGACACTGACCTCGGCCGTTCTGGCGGGCTCACCGTCCCACGTGTCTGCCGCCACGCCCACGAGACGGGGAGGCGGTGGCACATTGAAGTTGCTTTGGGCGCAGGGGCCGGTGCTGCTGAACGCCCACCTGGCTGCGGGCGCCAAGGATTCTGATGGCTCGCGCCTTTTCACCGAACCGCTGGCGGCGGTCAATGCCGACGCCGAGCTTGTGCCGGTCTTGGCGGCGGAGATTCCCAGCCTGGCTAACCGGACGCTCGACAAGGACGGCAAGTGGGTCATCTGGCGGCTGAAAAAGAACGTGGCCTGGCACGATGGCAAGCCCTTCACCGCCGACGACGTCGTCTTCACGTGGGAGTATGCCGCGGATCCGGCCACGGGCGCGATCACGCGGGGCACGTATGGAAACATCCAGTCGGTCGAGAAGATCGACAGTCATAGTGTCCGGGTCAATTTCGCCGAGCCCACCCCGGTCTGGGGCGTGGCGTTCGTGGGTCCGCGTGACCACATCTTTCCAAAGCACCTCATATCCGCCTACAAAGGGCAGAATTCGCGCAATTCCCCCTACAACATGAAGCCGGTGGGCACCGGTCCGTACAAGATCGTAGAATTTCGCCCCGGCGACCAGATCGTGGCCGAGATCAATCCGAACTACCACATGCCCAATCGGCCGTCTTTCGACCGGGTGGAGATTAAAGGTGGCGGTGATGCCGTGTCGGCCGCCCGCGCGGTGCTCCAAACCGGGGAGTATGACTACGCCTGGAATGTCCAGATCGAGCCGGATATGCTGGCCAATTTGGAGAAGGCCGGGATCGGTCGCGCCCTGATCACTCCCTGGTCAACCACCGAGCACCTGCAGTACAACTATACCGACCCTTGGACCGAGGTGGATGGCGAGCGGTCCAGCGTAAAAACCAAGCATCCGTTCTTCAGCGATCTGAAGGTCCGCCAGGCCTTCTCTTTGGCGGTCAACCGAAAGCTGATCGCGGAATCCCTGTACGGGCCTGGCGGGTCCGTGGGCGTGTACATGGTTTTCAGTCCAAAGAAATTCTGGCCGGGAGAGGGCACGTGGGAATACAGTCTCGAGAAGGCCGGCAAGCTGCTGGATGAGGCGGGTTGGATGAAGGGGCCGGATGGCATCAGGGCCAAGGGCGGCACACGAATGAAAGTGCTCTTCCAGACCGCGGTCAACCCCGTGCGGCAGAAGACTCAGGCCATCCTCAAGAAGGACCTCGAATCCCTCGGCGTCCAGGTCGAGTTGAAGTCAATTGCCAACGAGGTCTATTTCTCAACGGATCCGGCAAACCCGGACACGCGGGACCACTTCTACGCCGATATGCAGATGTATACCGATGGGCCGCTCTCGCCCGACCCGCAAGCCTTCATGGAGTATTACACCACCTGGCAGCTCTCGCAAAAGGCCAACCGATGGGCGGGGCGGAACGTGGTGCGCTATCAGAACCCGAGGTACGACGCCTTGTGGAATCAGGCGAAGACGGAATTGGATCCGGTGAAGCGCGCTGACCTGTTCAAGCGCATGAACCAGATCCTGCGCGATGACGTGGTAGTCGATGCCCTGGTGAACCGCAATAGGATTACGGCCGTCAAGAAGAACCTGCAGGGTATCGAATTGACGCCCTTCGACTCCGACCTTTCGCAGCTCGCCTACTGGTATCGCGGCTAAGTTGCCGCTCGGGGGCTCTTCGTGGCTCCTGGAGACCGGTGTGCGTGTCTCCAGGAGCTCGCTCTTCTGGCGATGATCCGCCGGCGGCACTCCCGACCCTGCGAGGATGGCGGGCCGATGAAGGCTCCCCCTCGACGGTGGATACGGACTGGATGCCCCCAGGCCGCAAGGCTTCGATGGACACTTTCCTGCTGAAACGTCTCCTCATCTCGATTCCGACGATGATCGGAATCAGCATCATCGTCTTCGGGGTCATCTCGCTGGCCCCAGGAGATCCGTTTGCGGAACTGGCCCTGAATCCCAACGTGCCGGCCGAGATCAGGGAAAGCCTCCGCCGGCAGCTCGGGATCGACGATCCCGGACACATCCGCTACCTCAAGTGGGCCGGTGCCCTCGTTCGGGGCGATTGGGGCTTCTCCTTCACCAGTCGGGTGAATACGCTCGATCTGATCGGTCAGCGCCTACCCACCACGCTCTTCATCATGGGGACGGCGTATCTTGTGGCAATGCTGGTAGCCGTTCCTGTCGGCACGCTCTCGGCCATTCGGCAGTACTCTTGGACCGATGCGATTGCGACCACCTTCGCCTTCCTCGGGTACTCGCTGCCCACATTCTTTACCGGCCTGCTGCTGATCCTGGTGTTCAGTATCAACCTGCGCTGGTTCCCCATGATCTACTCGGCTCACTTGACGGCTAGCGGTCTGCATTGGGTCTTCGAACAGTTCAGGCAATCGATCATGCCGATCACCGTTGTCGCATTGTTCGAAGGCGCGTTGCTCACCCGGTACGTTCGCGCGGCGATGCTGGACGTCATCAGCCAGGATTACGTCAGGACCGCGCGGGCCAAGGGCCTGGTCGAGCGCCGAGTGATTGTGCGCCATGCCCTGCGGAACGCGCTGATCCCGGTGGTTACCATTCTTGCCCTTCAGCTTCCGAACATCTTCACCGGTGCGATTATCACTGAGCAGATCTTCCGCGTTCCCGGTATCGGGTCACTCCTGATTGGTGCGATCCAGCAGAGTGACACGCCCGTGGTGATGGCCATCGTGGTCGTCTATGCGTTGGTGGTGGTGGTCTTCAGCCTGATCGCGGACGTCCTCTACGGGACACTCGACCCGCGGGTCAAGTACCAGTAACCAGTAGGGGGGACCGTGAAGCCGCCTATGGCCAGCCCACCGGCGACGACCAGACAGGGAGAACGGCAGACGAGGCCGCCCCGCTCGGTCTGGGCCAACGCCTGGCGCCAGTTTCGACGGCACCGGATGGCCACAGTGGGCTTGGTCGTGCTGACCCTGCTCGTCCTGGCGACTATTATCGGCCCTTTCGTGTACCCCCACCGTATCAATGACATTGACATGGCGCAGACCCTCCGGCCGCCCAGCCTGGCACATCCGCTGGGGACCGACGACCTCGGCCAGGATGTGCTGGCAAGAATCCTCTATGGCGGCCGGGTCTCCATTGCCGTCGGTCTGGTGGCCATGCTGATTTCCGTCACTCTGGGCATCGGCGTGGGTGCACTGGCGGGATTCTGTGGTGGAACGGTGGACAATGTCCTCATGCGTGTCACGGACATGTTCATCGCGCTTCCCCAATTGCCCCTGTTGCTGCTGGTGGTGTACCTATTTCGCGACCAGTTGCGCCAGAGAGTCGGACCGGAAATGGGGGCCTTCATCCTGATTGTGGTCGTCATCGGCGTGTTGCGTTGGATGCCCATCGCCCGGTTGGTGCGCGCGTCTTTCCTGTCACTCAGAGAGCGGGAGTTCATCGAGGCGGCCCGGTCGCTCGGGGTGTCTTCATTCCGCCTGGTCATGGTGCATCTGCTGCCCAACGCCCTTAGCCCGGTGACCGTGGCGGCTTCGCTGAGCGTTGGGGCGGCCATCCTGGCCGAATCGACCCTCTCGTTCCTCGGGTTGGGCTTCCCCCCTGATATGCCGACATGGGGACGAATTCTCTATGATGCCAAGGACCGGTTGGACATGGCACCCCACTGGGCCATATCCGCTGGGCTGATGATCTTCCTGGCGATTCTGTCCATCAATTTCATCGGTGACGGCCTGCGCGATGCTTTGGATCCGCGAAAGACCCCGTAACCTCGACCGGCTCCCTGGTGCGCTTTGACCTGACAAGAAAAAAGAGTTGACATGAGGCTTAGAGCTAATTACCATATGTACACTAAATCATAAGGTGATACGCCATGCCAGATGACCGCATGCAACAGCGCAAGGCCGATCTACTCAAGGCGCTCGGCCAACCCACTCGGCTCAAGATTCTCGAACTGCTCGCCGACGGGGAGCGGTGCGTCTGCGAGATCTTTCCCGCTATCGGGGGCGAACAGTCCAACGTCTCGAAGCACCTCGGCTTCCTCCGCGCCCAGGGGATCGTTGTGGCGGATCGCCGAGGTATGCGCGTCTTTTACCGGCTGGCCGATCGACGGATCGTGAAGCTGCTGGATGACGCGGACGAGTGTCTGAAGGGAACACTGAAGACCAGGCTGGCTCTGGTTGGCTGATTTTTTTGGTAAAATGCAATGAGTAGTTGGTCATAAGGTAATTCACTAAAGCGGAGGTAAACGATGAAGATCCAAGTTGCGGGTCCAGGGTGTCCAAGGTGCGAAGTGACGGAGAAAAATGTCATCAACGCCTGTGCGGAGTTGAACCTTGCCGCAGACGTCTCCCATGTGTACGACAGGCAGGAGTTTCAGGAGCTTGGTGTATGGGTCACTCCAGCGGTCATCGTGGATGGGAAAATCGTCGTGTCGGGGAAGATCCCGTCGGTGGGAGAACTGAAGAAGATTCTATCCGGAGCCGGCCAGGCGGCCTGACTGCACCCGAGATGGTTTGATCACTCCCGCAACAGGTGAGGTCATCATGGACTGGGGGACGTATCTCGTTCACTTGCTACAGAGCGGCCTGGGCAGCCTGGCCTCGTACCTCGCAGCCCACGTCTTGCTGTGTCTGCTCCCGGCGTTCTTCATCGCCGGGGGGCTTTCGGCCTTGGTTCCCAAGGATTCCGTCACCCGGCTGCTGGGGCGGAGCGCGCCGAAGATCGTTGCCTACCCGTCCGCAGTCATGGCGGGAAGCGTCCTGGCGGTCTGCTCGTGCACCATCGTGCCGCTTTTTGCGGGGATCTATGCCAAGGGCGCGGGCCTCGGGCCGGCGATCACGTTCCTGTTCTTCGCGCCGGCGGGGAACATCCTCGCTCTGGCCTACACCGGTGTCGCCCTCGGTGGGGAGTTCGCCTTGGCGCGAGTCGTCCTGTCCCTCACCTTCGGGATCGGCATCGGGATGATCATGGCGCTGGCCTTCAGCCGGGACGACCAGGCGCATGCCGAGGCGGCCGACACCGGCTTCGTCGGCGGCGAGGGTTTGACCGCCAGGACGATTGTTTTCTTGGTCCTGATGGTGGGATTGCTCATCTTCGGGACTCTGCAGGTGCGTCTGCTGCTCGATTCCTACGGCTCGTTCACCCTGCCGATCCATGGTTTGGATCGGGCGCAGGACCTGCTCTTTCGACTCGTCCCGTTCGATGCGGCCAAGGGGGAGGAGGGGGTCTCCGTCCAAGGGGCGATCCTGGTCGGTCTTCTCGTGCTCATCGGGCTCTCGGCTTGGAGGGGGCTCGGGGAGGTGCACGAGGGGTATAATCGCTGGACGTGGGTGTCCCTCGGCTTGATCGGATTGACCCTCATCGTGGCGGCCATGCGGATGGAGCCCACGGCGCACGGGTTGGAGATCGCGCTGCCGGGGAAACTGTTCGGCGTCGTGCTCACCATGGCCGTCCTCGCCTACATGGCACGAACACGCTTCGAGGCCTACGAAGTCCAGCAATGGCTCTGGGAAACCTGGCGCTTCGTGCGCCAGATATTCCCTCTTCTCGTCGTCGGTGTGTTCGCCGTCGGCATCATTCGGCAGCTCATCCGGCCCGAGTGGGTGCAGGCGGTGGCCGGGAAGAACTCCATAGGCGGTAACCTCGTGGGCGTGGTCTTTGGCGTGTTCATGTACTTCCCGACGCTGGTGGAGGTCCCCATCGCCAAGATGTTCCTCTCGCTGGGCATGCACCCCGGGCCGCTGATCGCCTACCTGATGGCCGATCCAGAGCTGAGCCTGCAGAGCATTCTCATCACGGCGAGCATTATCGGGAAGGCGAAAGCCTGGACCTACGTCGGCTGGGTGGCCCTCTTCAGCACGCTCTCCGGGCTCGCGTACGGAGCCTGGGTGGATGGCATGAGTGGGTGGATACTTGCAGGTTTGCTGGCAGCGTTCATCGGCGCGCTGGCTCTGACCCTCCGGCTCATCGCCAGACACCAGGCCGGGAAGATACGCCCCGTGGATGCTCAGGCTATCGGTGCACCATCCAAGTGAGAACGTGTCGCCAAATTGGCGATTCTCGAAGCAGTCCTGGGGGCGAAGTAGGCGGCGGTTGATACTATCGTGAGAGGCTTTTTGATCGCGTGAAGCCAGAGAGACGGCGAGAGGGAGACAGCTCGTGAGCATCCCGACGGGAAAACGATTTGGCTTTCTGGGTGCCGGGGTGATCGCCGAGGTTTTCATCCGGCGGATTTTGAAGAGCAGCCTGGCCAAGCCGGGTGACATTTTCGCTTACGACATCAATGGCCCGATCCTGGAGCGCCTGGCGATGACATTTCGGGTCCAGGCCATGGGGAGCAACAGCGAGGCCGTCGCGGGAAGTGATTTCGTCTTCGTGGCCGTCCCGCCGCTGGCGGTGATACCAGTGCTGAAGGAAGTCGCGCCTGCTCTGCGTGAAGGCCAGATCGTCTTCTCCCTGGCCGCGGCCGTGTCCACAGACCTCATGGAATCCGCCATCGGGAAGCCGGTTCCCGTGGTGCGCTTGATCCCCAACACACCCTCGTGGATCGGCGAGGGCATGAACCCATATTGCCTGGGCAGTCACGTTGGCCCGTCGGAAGCGGAGACAGCGCGGGAGTTGCTCAAGGTCTTCGGCAAAGCCAAAGAGATCCCCGAGGAGCAGATGGCTGTCGCCACCGCGCTCACGGCGGTGGGGCCCAGCTACATTTTCCCGATCATCGCCGCGCTGGCCGATGCCGCTATCGCCCAGGGGCTCCCACCCCATATCGCATTGCCCGCCGCGACCCAGGTGGTCGTCGGGGCCGCCAGGCTGGTAGCAGACACCGAGCGCAGCCCGAGCAGCTTGAACCTGATGATCGGGACCCGGACGCTGGACGAGGCGGCGGCGAAAAAGCTATTCACGCAAGCCGTGGAAAGTGCTCACGGGAAGATTCTTGCAGCGCAAGCCAAGATCGAAGCGACGGTCTTGAAAGCCTGAGCCTTCTGACGCTTGGCGAAGGAGGCTAACAAGTGAAGATCCAGGTTGTGGGACCAGGGTGTCCAAGATGTCAGATGACGGAGAAGAACGTGGTCAATGCCTGCGCGCAGCTCCATTTGGCGGCGGACATTTCACACACCACAAATATGAAAGAGATAGTCGCGCTGGGTCTCCTGCATACATCGGCGGTGATTGTGGACGGCAAGATCGTTGTGTCCGGGAAGGTGCCGACCATCAGTGAGCTGAAGGCGACGCTGTCGGAAGGCAAGGCGCTGTAACGATCAGGCCACAGGATGCTTTCAGGTTATCTCAAAAGGGAAGAAGCTTATTGGGGAGACTTTGATCGACCCAAATGGCCGGTGATCAGATGAGGGGGGAAACGGCAATGGCGGTTGCGGCGCAGAAGTGCAGTTGTGAGGTAGGGCAGGCGGCTGGCGAAGAAGGACGGGGCGCAGCCGTCCGGAATGATTCTCCGGGCCGCTATGTGGCGGCCGTCGGGGTCGCCGTCGTAGCCTGGTGGCTGATCTACCGGCAATTGGCGCCCGTTGCGGCGTGGGCCACCTACACGATGCTGGGCCTGGAGCAGGGCACCCATCTGGCCGGGGCTGTGGAGTTCTTCCTGTTTGACACCCCGAAGGTCCTTATTCTGTTGACACTGATCGTGTTCTGGGTGGGGGTCATTCGCTCCTTTTTCACCCCCGAGCGCACG
>Ga0315288_10008816_pt1 | contig 12711 bp, 9 predicted proteins | sample YL17G11_20_MG_FD_203454 | JGI IMG/M metagenome (GOLD analysis project Ga0315288, IMG submission 203454) | Sediment microbial communities from Yellowstone Lake, YNP, Wyoming, USA - YL17G11_20 | ecosystem: Environmental > Aquatic > Freshwater > Lake > Sediment | place: USA: Wyoming | collected...
GAGGTCGCGCTGGCATGCTTCGACGCGCGGAGCACGGCTATCAGGTAGAGCAGTATCCGGTCCTGGGCCGAGTACTTGCGCCCTTTCCGGTCTTTGGTCGGCACGATAATCGCCATGCCGCCGCCGACCGTCTCAACATGTCGGCACACCTTGTCCAGGCATTCTCGAAATGCGTCAGGCTTCTCGCCGTTCGGCCTGGCGCCGTCGTCGTCTTGCATCGCGCTCCTTTCTCGATTGTTCTGACTGCTCCTCAGGATAGCAAATCGAGTCTTGGAGTCAAGACAATGATTGCCGACAGATAAAGCGCTGCTTCCTGCACGCCGGGCAGGGAGACAGCGCTGCTAGTACCGCAAGTCAGGACTCCTGATATGCGGCTTGCTAAGGCGATACATCTTCCTTTCGCCTCACTCTGACAGACTCCGCAAATGGAAGCCCGGGTTCGGTCGCAAAGCGCAGGAAAACGTCTCCCGGCAGTGCCACACGGTGAAGCTGCGCTCTTGCGTCACTTACGCGCCGTTGTTCGAATCCACCGGAATCCACATCGAACCGTTCGGAATCCGTAGCCAGGGACGGAATTCCCGAACGGTTGGCTTGAGTTGCGCCCGTCAAATTCCGAACGGTTCAGCCGGTGGACAGGGTGCCGCTCCGCACGGTTTGGTCCAAGGATTTCCTTGAAGGACGCGGTGAAGGGGATAGGCTATTCAGGCTAGTACCGCGGTTGGGTGTTGGCGCGCGCTTCTCCAACGGTACGTGTCGGACATCAAGCCGCATCCAAAGGCAGAGAGTTGATGGCCCGTGGGCCGAGTTGGTAGCCGACCTGGGGCCTGAAACAAGAGGGTATAATGGACTGGTGTGCGGTAAGGACGGCGAGGTCGTGAGGCCGGAGGCTATGTATGAGTTCGCCTCCGGGGCAGCGTCCGCCTGATGGCTTCTGTGGTATCGTCGGCAAGAGCCCGGCTATTCGCCGGCTCATCGAGCTGATACGGAAGCTCGCCCGTGCGATGACAAACGTCTTCATCGGCGGAGAAAGCGGCGTGGGCAAGGAGCTGGTTGCCCACGCAACCCATCTGGATGGCCCCCGCAAAGACGGGCCTTTCATTGCGGTCAACTGCGCTGCCTTTCCTGAGTCGCTGCTGGAGGCGGAGTTGTTCGGTGTCGCGAAAGGGGCCGGGACCTTAACGAGCGCGCGCCCAGGGGTGTTCGAGAGAGGACAAGGAGGCACCGTCTTCCTTGATGAAATCGCCGATGCAAGTCAGGCAGTCCAGACCCGACTCTTGAGGGTGGTTCAGGAGCGGCGCTTTGTACGGGTGGGCGGCAGTGAAGAGATACAGGTTGACGTGCGGGTCATCACGGCCAGCAACAAGGACCTGCTCCGGGAGGTAGAGGCCGGACGATTCCGCGCGGACCTGTTCTATCGGCTAGTCGTGGTGCCCGTGGATGTGCCCACTCTGCGTGAGCGGCGCGAGGACATTCCGTTGCTCGCTGAACATTTCCTCGCCAGGCACTGCGAGAGAATCGGCAAGCCCCTGATGACCATCTCGGACGAAGCAATGCGCCTCCTGGTAGACTATGACTGGCCCGGCAATGTCCGGCAGCTCTCCAACGTCATCGAAAGGGTTGTCGTCCTGGCCGACGAGTCAACAATCGGCGCGGCAGCGATTCAGGAGGCACTGACGCGCCAGCCCAAGCTGCGGTCCGCAACCGCGCGAGTATCGCCAGACGACCGAGAGGGCCTGCTGGCGCTCCTGCAAGAGGAGGACTGGAACGTTGAAGCAGTTGCGCGGCGTCTGGGACTGACTTCGCGCGCCATCAAGTACCGAATGAGAGAACTCGGTATCAAGAGACCCTAGTCATTTCCGGGAAATGCGTTTCCCATTTCCCGGAAATCTCCCCCCACTTTCCTGTCCTGATGTGCGGCCATCGCGGACTCGTGAATCCGCAACACACTGCATTCCCGGCGCTTGCGGCGCGCCTTGGGCGACGAAGCAAGCGATGGCACATTCCCTGCCTTATTGGGGGGCATGAACACAATACCGAACGCCCCGGCGAAAAGGTCGTGCAGGGCCTGCAGAGCGCGACCCAACGCTGGGATTATGAGAGGAGGTGATTAACATGAGTCGCATCCAGAATTGGGACAACGGGTACAAACCCGATGCCATCAAGACCAAGCTCGACGCCAAGCGCCCGAGCATGGAGACCGTGCTTACCACGATTTACATGGACCAGGAAGCGGTCGAAGGTCTGGTCCGGGGTACGCTGGCCGGAATTACCGGCGCCACTGCGCCGACTGTGCTCCAGTCGCCGTTCTACCAGGCGGCCGCGAAGCAGTTTGCCAAGGTGACGAAGCACTGGGCCGGTGGCGGCATCGTGGACATGGAGATGACTGCCATCATCACCAAGTGGTCTGACCGGGGCCTGAGCTCAACCGTGCTCACGCAGATTGCGTATGAGGTCTTCCACTGGACCCCGCCTGCGCCGTAAGCCCGGGCGCTGTGGTCGAACACACCCTCCGGGCGACTGCCCGCCCGGAGGGTTTTTTGGACAATGAACCAACACAAGGAGAAATGAACATGAAACACAAGACAAGAGTATCTTTGGCCGCGCTTTTCGTGGCCGGCTGCGTCGCGCTGCTGTTGCTTAACTACTCCAGCCCGGTCGCGACGCGCACGCTGAGCAACATCGGACTGCGAACCGGCAATCCGTCGTGCTCGACGATGGTAACGCTGCCGCTGGTCGGCTCGGCTTATCTCAAGCCCGACTCAATCATTTTCCAGATGTCGGTCCGGGCGCCGTCACCCCACGCCGCGCCGTCGTGCTCGGTCTTCGCCAAAGGCACCTATGGCAGCTACCTCTCCACCGACTGGACGCCGTGGGCATTCATCCGCAAGGTGGACTCCGGCGCAACCTGGTTCGAGGTCGGCCGACCGTATGCGTCGTTTGACTTCCTCTGGCTCAAAGTGAAGCTGGCGGCGGGCGACACCGCAGTCGTCAACCTGACGTGCAAATACCTGGGCGGCATACCCATGCCGGAATCAGTGCTGGCGTCGGTCGACGTGAAGACCTCCGCGCACGAGACCCTCACGGTCATCCCTCCCTTCCCGGAGACCCTGTACAACGTGGGTCCCGAGACCATCTACACTCTACCGGCTGCGCGTGAGACTATCGTCGTCTACAAGGGCTATCAGGACACAATCCACGTGAACCTCACGCCAACCTGGTCGCATCGGACTATCAACGTGGCGTGCACCCTTGACAACACGACCGACTTCTACACCATCCACCCCACCGCGGGCGGCGCGCCAACGATCTGGCTGCCCCGCGCCGTCAACCGCTCAAGACCGATATACATCGCCTGCGACACCAACCCGATAATCACCATCAACCTGAACTGTCAGGCCGGGGACTCCTTCTTCAACAAGGCGACATCCGTACTCGGATTCGCCAAGGCCGGTTCCGCCCGGGTCGTCTACGGGAACAACGCTCACAAGTGGGCGTTCGTGAGGGACAGCCTGTAGCCGAACGCAGCGGAAAAGAGCTATTCCGGGCGCTCCTCGCCCGGAACTATTCTACACAGAAGCAGGTGTATGAATTCGGGACGCTCCCCTATTCCCGGCTGCAATCTCCTCACTTGTCATACGCTTCTTCGCTTACTCCAATTCTGAGTCTGAGAATAGCAGAGACGAAGGAGAAATCAAGCGCGGCGCGTAGCGCGGCGAAGCGCCGCGCCAAGTAGGTAGGAAACAGTAGGTAGGAGATAGGGACCGGGAGTTTCGGGGACACTTCCCTTTTCTCTGCGGCACGACGCTTCAAACGCCGATGCCCCGGAACAAGCCGGGGCATCGAAAGACAATCGCTGGTCTACCTGGCGGTGTGGGCTTTCAACTCAGTCGCTGTGTCACTGCGCACAATCCGAACGACCCGGCTTACTCCCTTACTCCCTTACTCTCTAGCTCCGTCTTCTCTCACCTTTGACCGTTGACCTTTGCCTTTTGACCTTCGACTTCCCTATCCTTGCTCCCTGCCTCACGTTCCGTGCTGCCACGACGAGATATAGGCCTTCTGTTCCGGGGTAAGCTTGTCAATGCTGATACCCATGGAGGCCAGCTTGATGACGGCGATCTTCCGATCCAGCTCATCGGGCAACTTGTAGACCTGGTTCTGCATCTTGCGGGCGTTGTTGACCAGGTATTCGCAGGCAAGCGCCTGGTTGGCAAAGCTCATGTCCATCACCATCGCCGGATGCCCGTCGGCTGCGGACAGGTTGACCAGTCTTCCCTCGGCCAGCAGGTAGAGCTTGCGGCCGGACTTGAGCTCATGCTCGACGCAGGAAGTGCGCATCACGCGGCTGCGCCGGGTCATCTTGTCCAGCGCGGCCTTGTTGATCTCCGAATCGAAATGCCCGGAGTTGCAGACGATAGCGCCGTCCTTCATGACGCGGAAGTGCGCCGCGTCAATCACGTTGACGTCGCCGGTAACGGTGATGAACAGGTCGCCGAGCCGGGCCGCGTCAATCATCTTCATCACCCGGAAGCCGTCCATCCGCGCTTCGAGCGCCTTGACCGGGTCCACCTCGGTGACAATGACTTCCGCGCCCATGCCCTTGGCCTTGAACGACACGCCGCGCCCGCACCAGCCATAGCCCGCGACGACGACAACCGACCCGGCAATCAGGAAGTTCGTGGCGCGCAGAATGCCGTCGAGGGTCGACTGGCCGGTGCCGTACCGGTTATCAAACATGAACTTGGTCTGGGAGTCGTTCACCGCGATTATCGGGTACTGCAGGGCGCCGTCTTTGGCCATGCTCTTCAGCCGGATGACCCCGGTCGTGGTCTCCTCGGTGCCGCCCAGTACGTTCTTCAGCAGTTCCCGCTTCTGGGTGTGCAACGTCGTCACGAGGTCGGCCCCATCGTCCACGGTCAGGTCCGGCGAATGTTCGAGCGCCTGATGGATGTGCTTGAAGTAGGTCTTGCGGTTCTCGCCTTTGACTGCGAACACCGGAATCCCGTAGTCCGCGACAATCGAGGCCGCGACCTCATCGGTGGTCGAGAGCGGGTTTGAGGCGCAGAGCCGCACGTCCGCGCCGCCGGCTTTCAGAGTAATCGCCAAGTTCGCGGTCTCGGAAGTGACATGCAGGCAACCGGAAATCCGGCGCCCCTTGAGCGGCTTCTCCTTTGCGAAGCGCTCGCGCAGGGTGCGCAGCACCGGCATGAATCGGTATGCCCATTCAATGCGGGTCTTGCCGGCTTTGGCCAGTTTGATATCCCGAAGGTCGTAGTCCATGTTGCCTCCTACATACCGGCGACGCGCCGGATTGCCGAAATCATGTCCAGCCGCTCCCAGGTAAACAGGCTCTCATACGCCCGGCCATTCAGGTTCGCCACGCTCGATTCGCTGCGGCCGAAGTGGCCGTAAGACGCAGTCGGCAGGTAGATCGGGCGGCGCAGCCGGAGTTTCTCAATCATCGCGCGCGGCGTGAAGTCGAACAGCCTACGGATAACGCTCACGATCTTCTCTTCCGGCAGCTTCGCGGTGCCGTTGGTCGCAATCTCAATCTGCGTCGGCTCGGCCCGGCCGATGACGTAGGCGAGCTTGATTTCCAGCTCGTCGGCGAGCCCGGCCGCCACGCAGTTCTTCGCCACGTAGCGGGCGAAATACGATGCCGAACGGTCGACCTTGGTCGGGTCCTTGCCCGAGAATGCGCCACCGCCATGACGGACCCAGCCGCCATAGGTATCCACGATGAGTTTCCGGCCGGTCATCCCGGTATCGGACTGCGGCCCGCCGACCAGGAACTTGCCGGTCTGGTTCACGTAGTATTTGGTATTCGCGTCGAGGTACTTCTTCGGGATTGTCTTCAGCGCCACTTCCTTGATCATCTGCTGGCGCGCCTTCTCGGTAATCCGGTCGCCGGTCTTGTCCAGTATCTCCTCGGTGTGCTGGCTGGCGAGCACGACGCTGTCCACCCGCACCGGCTTGTGGTTACGATACTCGACCGTCACCTGGCTCTTGCCGTCCGGGCCCAGGTAAGGCAGAATTCCCTTCTTGCGCACGTCGGCCAGCCGCCGGGACAGCTTGTGGGCGAGCATTATCGGCAGCGGCATCAGCTCCGGGGTCTCGTTGCAGGCATAGCCGAACATCACGCCCTGGTCCCCGGCCCCGCCGGTATCCACGCCCTGGGCGATGTCCGGCGACTGGGTGCCGATGGCGTCCAGGATTGCGCAGTTCTCAGCGCTGAACCCGTACTTCGTGTGCGTGTAACCGATACTGGTCAGCAGTCCGCGCACCAGTTTCTGCAGGTCAACCCAGCCGGTCGTCGTAATCTCGCCGCCGACAATCACCAGCCCGACGGTCACGAACGTCTCACACGCGACCCGGCCTTTCGGGTCCTGACGCATGACCTCGTCGAGTATGGCGTCCGAAATCTGGTCGCAGATTTTGTCCGGATGGCCTTCGGTCACTGATTCGGAAGTAAATAACTCTCGACGCAAGTAAACCTCCTTGTCGTTCTCAGAATTGTCTAACCGTTCTTCAGCAGACCTTCGTAGAGCACAACGTACCGGGCAGCCGAGGCAGACCATGAATCGTCGCGGCTCATGCCGCGGGCGACGATGCGCTTCCAGCTCGCCTCGTCGGCGAGCTTCTGCAATGCCGTGGCTATTGTAGCCGAGAAAGCCGCCGCTGTATAGTCCTGAAACAGGAAGCCGTTGCCGTTCTCCGGGTCTGCCTCGCAGTCGACCACCGTATCCGTCAACCCGCCGGTGCGGTAGGCCACCGGCACCGAACCGTACCGGAACGCGATAAGCTGACCCAGCCCGCACGGCTCATAGCGCGAAGGCATCAGCAGAATGTCCGACCCGGCATACAGCCGGCGCGCCAGCTGGTCGTCAAACTTGAGCGCCAGCCCGACCCGTCCCGGAAACCGCCCGGCGAGTTCCTGCAACTGGCGATGGTAGACTTCCTCGCCGGTGCCCAGCACCGCCAAGTCCGCGCCCAGTTCGATAATCCGTTCCGCCACGGCACAGACCAGCTCGATTCCCTTCTGACCGGACAGACGACCGATGAACGCCAGGAGCGGCCGGGACGACGCGTCAAGCCCGAATTCCCGGGCGACCCGAACCTTCACGCGCCGCTTGCCGCCCAGCGATTCACAGCCGTAGTTGTCCGGGTTCAGCGCCTTATCGGTCATTGGGTTCCAGACCTGGGTGTCGATTCCATTCAGGATGCCGGCCAGGTCTCCTGCGCGATGCCGCAGCACGCCGTCCAGGCCGAACCCGAGTTCCGGGGTCTGGATCTCCCGGGCATAGGTCGGGCTCACGGTAGTCAGCCGGTCGGCATGGACCAGCCCGGCCTTCAACAGGTTGACTTCACCATAGAACTCGAGTCCCTCGATACCGAAGTAGCTCGCCGACAGACCGGTCAGGGGAAACGACGGGCCTGGAAACCGGCCCTGGTACCCGAGATTATGGATCGTGAAGACCGTCCGGGTCCGGCGCCGGGTGCCCTGCTTGCGCAGTTCGCGCACATAGACCGGAACCAGCCCGGTCTGCCAGTCGTGGCAGTGGATGATGTCCGGTTCGAGTCCGAAATGGGTCAGCGCCTGCAGCACCGCCCGGTCAAAGAACAGGAACCGCTCGAGGTTGTCCGGGTAGTCGCCTTGAGTCGTGCCGTACAGACCGTCGCGGTCAAAGAACCCGGGATTGCCGATGAAGTAGAACGTTATGTCGTCCTGCTTCCGACAAAACAGCCGGGCGGTCTCGACTCTCTCCCCAACATTGACTGACAGGCTCGCGAGTGCGCGCCCGGCCTTGACGCCGCGATATGCCGGTGAGAACACCATGACCTCGTGTCCGGACCGGAACAGCGCCTTGGGCAGGGCGCCGGTGACGTCGGCCAGCCCCCCGGTCTTGGAAAAGGGCGCGACTTCCGATGCAACCAGGACAATCTTCATTGCGAGCAGAAGACCCTCATAAAGGCAAAGTACCTCTGACTTCACTATTCTGACTTCTGCCTTCTGACTTCACCGTCACACGACCTCCCGCAGGTATTTCGCCGCAGCCTCCGGCGGCACCGGGTTGATGAAGAACCCGCTCCCCCATTCGAAACCAGCGATCGTGGTTTCGCGCGGCATGATCTCAACGTGGAAGTGGTAGTGGTTCAGTTGGCCGCCGTCGAGCGGCGCGTTGTGCACCATGAAGTTGTAGTCCGGGCGGTCCAGCAGTTTGGTCATCCGCTGCAGCACGTCCCGCAGCGCGCGCGCCAGGCCCAGCGCCTCCGCGTCGCTCAATTCGCCCAATGACCCCAGGTGGCGCCGCGCGACGATACAGGTCTCGAACGCGAAGCGCGATGCGTAGGGCGCGTAGGTGATGAAATGGTCGTTCTCCGCGATGATGCGCCGGCCGTCCTGCGTCTCCTGCGCCAGCAGGTCGCAGAAGATGCAGCGCTCGCGAAAATCCCAGTACCGCCGTCCTCCGGCGATTTCCTCCTTCACCTGCTGGGGTACAATCGGGGTCGCAATCAACTGCGAGTGCGAGTGCCGCAGCGAGGCGCCCGCAGTCCGGCCAGAATTCTTGAAGACCAGCGCGTACTTGAGTCGCGGGTCACGGGCCAGGTCAATGACGCGCTGGGTCCACGCGCGGACCACATTCAGAAAGCCGGCCTCGTCCAGGTCGGCCAGGTCGAGATTGTGCTCCGGCGTCTCGATTATCACTTCGTGCGCCCCGACTCCGGTCATCCGGTCATAGATACCCTCGCCCCGTCGCTCCAGTTCGCCCTCAACCCTGAGTGCCGGGAACCGGTTCGGCACCACCCGGGTCACCCAGCCCGGCGTGTTCGGCAGCGAGCCGTCCGGGCGGATGGCAAAGACCTCGGAAGGAGTCATTGCCTCCCGGCCCGGGTCGAACGGGCAGTTCCCAGGGTCGGGCGGAGGTTCGCGTTTCGTGCGGAAGTCCGACGGCCGAGCCGCGCGCTCGAAGGCGACAATCACCCATCGACCGACGACCGGGTCTTTACGCAACTCCGGCATACAGGGTTCTCAATAAGCGGACAAGGGACCGTCGGCCGCAGACCGAGCAGTCCCCTGTCCTGCGACTAGAATCTCACCTGGCGATGATATCCACCCGGCGGTCCTTCCAGTATTCGGAAGGTTTGTCCGCCTTGGCCTCGGTCTCGCCCAGCGACTTGAGCTCCAGCCGGGCTGCGTCTACCACGGCCTTCTCGAGGTACGCCCTCACGACCTCAGCGCGCTGCCCGGCGACCGCTTCGTTCACCTTGGCGTCGCCGACCGTGTCCGCATTGCCGACCAGCAACAGCTTCAACTCGGGCTGAGACTTGAGCGCGGCGACCAGGCTATCCAGCGTCTTGCGCGCAACGGCATCCAGGTCCCGCTTGTCGAACCCAAAGTAGACGCTCCCCAGCACGCTCTGCGCCGAGATGTACTGCGGGTTGAACGGTTCTCCGGACACCGGCAGCACGTTCACCATCCCGGTATCGCCGGGAAGACCCGGCAGCGTCTCCGGCGGCATCGTCTCGGGCGGTTCGTCCTTCAGCTCGATGACGACCTTCGCCTTCTTGCGAAGCGCGGCCAGATAGTCGTCGAGCAGCTTCTTCTCGGCGGCCTGGCTCAGCTTCCGCTCAATCTTGGGCTTCACTTCGGACAGCGGCCGGACCGTGGCGGCCTTGTGCTCTTCCACCCGGTAGATGGCAAAGCTGGTGTCGTTCAGCTTGACCACCGCGCCGATGGTCTTGGGTTTCAGCCCGAACAGCACTTTCTCAATCTGCTTCGGCTTCGAGCCCCGGGTAATGACGCCCATGTCACCGGCGGCCCAGCGCGTCGCCGAGACCGACACCGTGCGCGCCATCGAGTCGAAGCTGACCGGGTTCTTCTTGTCCAGCAGCAGCCGGCGCACCGAATCGGCCGCCGACCTCGTCTTGAACGTAATCTCCTTGGCCCGGACCTGCTCGGCAACCTTGAAGTCCTTGATGGTCTTCTTGTAGTCGGCCTGGATTTCCTTGTCCTCGACCCGGACCCGATCCGTGCTCTCGCGCTTCTTGAGCATCGTGCTCAACAGCGACCGCTCACGGTCCAGCGTCGCGCCGGTCACGTCGCTGCCCAGCCAGTACTTGTTAAGCTCGGCCAGGCGCAGCACGAGCTTCTCGGTAATCAACTGGTCCAGCATCTTCTTCTTGCCTTCCGGGTTGTCGAACTGCTGGCGGTACATTGGCGGGACCCGCTCCATCGTCTTGTTGATGTCCGCCATCAGCACCGGCTGGCCGTCGACCACTGCCACCGTATCCCGATTGGCCGCCAGCGCTGAGGTATCCTGCTTCACATGGCCCTTCTTCAGGTCTTCCAGCAACTGGTTCAGGCGGGCCTGGGTCTTCTCCGGCTTGAGCCGACCCTCGATCTCACCCGCCACGTCGTCGTAGGTGCGTTCCTTGCGTTCGCGCTTGTCCTCGAGCTTCAGGATGACGTAGCCGTCTGCGACCTTGAACGGTTTGCTGACGTCGCCCTGCTTCATGCTGAACGCGGCGTCGTCAATCTCCTTGGCGCGGACGCCCTTTCGGAAGAAACCCATGTCGCCGCCCCGGTCCTTGTCCGGCGCGACCGAGCGGGCCTTGGCCAGCGAGTCGAACGGCAGCTTCTGGCTAACGACCAGGTCGTGGACGGAATCGGCTTCCTCTTTGGTCTTGACCTGGATCTCCCGCGCCCGCACCTGCTCCGGCGTGATGTAGTCGTTCCGGCGCGCCTGGTAGTAGTTCTTCTTCATCGTGTCGTCGATTACGACCTTCTTTACTACCTCGCGGTCGTACCAGGTCTGCAGCATCTGGTCCCGGCGGAAGTCATTCATCTGAGTTGTGAAGTCCGAGCTGGCAGGCAGTTTCGTGAGTTGCGCCTCGGCGAAGATCAGCCGGTCGTCAATCATCGTGTTCAGCAGCTTCAGTTTCTCCTCGAACTTCTCATACTGCGCCGGCGAACGGGAGACCTGGTCGTCGAACTCCAGCCGGGTAATCGGGTAGCCGTCAACATAGGCCGCCCGGTCCTGGTAGTTCTTGCGGAAGCAGCGCTCGATGGCATTCAGGGCGTCCTCGGCAAAGGTCGAGCCCTGATACTTGATGGCGACCTTCTCGTACTCCTGAGCGGCATCGAGATACTCCTCCTCGCGCTCATCGGTCACGCCCAGCCGGTAGATGACGTCGGCGACGCTCTTCCCGTTCGGGTACTGTTCAATCAGCGCTTTGTAGATGCTCTCGGCATCCTGGTAGTCGCGCAGCTTGTCCAGGTACAGGTCGCCCAGCTCAATGCTCAGCGTCAGACGCGCATCCGCATCCTTGGCCGCCGCCAGGGCGTCGGTGAGCAGCTTCTGCGCCGCGCCGTAGTCGCGGCTCATGTACAGAGAGTATACTCCCTCCGGCACCGCGCTGCCGGCCGCCCAGGCCAAGCCGCCGACGATACCGACGAGCGCCAACGCAATCAAGGTTCGCTTCATCAATCCTCCCGTCGAGTTAAGTCACTATCAGACCGCAAGTCCTGTCCGAGTCTGGTCAGAGCTTGGAACACGGCTGAATGCGGCAATCAGCATACCATTTAAGGGCACACTTGTCAACAGCCCTACGCAGGCTCAAAATCATTGTTGACAACGAGTTAGCCGTTGCCGCTCGATTCCTGCCGGACAGCGTCTCGCACGGGCGTCATGTCCCCATCAGGTGCAGCCAGAGCATAACCTGCATCACGAGCCCGGACACGACCGGCACCGCGACGTTGTCGTTCACTTCGGTCGGTAGCGCCTCGACCAGCGACGCCGCAAATGCTCCGACCAGTCCTACCGGTAGCGGCAGGCTCCAGTAGGGCAGAATGCTGCAGACCCAGGCTACCCCGACGCAGGTCAGCAAACCGGCAAGTGTCCCCTCCAGTGTCTTGTGCCAGAACTTGACCCGGCCGATGGACAGTCCGACAATCGCGGCCGCCGTGTCCCCCAGCGCCAGGAACGCCGTTGCCGGCACGAAAACCCGCGGCTCATAGATGAACACCACCAGGAGTGACGCTATCAACAGGTGGCTGCCGCCGGTCAGCGTAGTCAGTTCCCGGCGTCGGAGCATTGAACCGAAGAGCACGACGAAGACGTCTTTCAGTCGGTGCAGGCGCAGGCGCAACAGGTCAACCGCAACGAACAGGACCGCGACCACGATGAGAAGGAACTGGCTGAGCAGGAGTTCACTGCTCCCGAACCGCCGGTCGTAAATCAGGAAAAAGAGTATCGGGACAAGAAGCGCAACCAGGTGGACGAGCTTCCTGCCGACCTCAGCGCCTAGAACCTTATCCCTCCCGCAATCTTCTGACTCGAGGGCAGGTCCCGCGCGTCGCTGTAGGCCGCTGTCTCAAAGGCATAGTCGACGAAGAACTGCCGGTATTGACCGCCCAGACCCATGGTGAAGTTGCCGCGATGGAACCCGGCCCGGCCGAACAGCATGTTGCGGAACTGGTATTCGACGCCCAGGTTCTCCTCTAAAGGCAACCCTTCGAAATTCCCTTCAGCCTCAATCCCGAGCAGCAGCCGGTCCTGTTTGCCGAGAGAGAACGCTTTGCCGATGCCGAGGGCGACCCTGGGCAGCACGCTCTCCCGGGTCCGCGTATCCCAGAACAACGGCATTGTCGACAGGTTCCTCATGCGTAGTCCGACGTTGAAGTCCTTCACCAGCACCACGGTCGCGCCG
>Ga0315288_10008817_pt1 | contig 12709 bp, 8 predicted proteins | sample YL17G11_20_MG_FD_203454 | JGI IMG/M metagenome (GOLD analysis project Ga0315288, IMG submission 203454) | Sediment microbial communities from Yellowstone Lake, YNP, Wyoming, USA - YL17G11_20 | ecosystem: Environmental > Aquatic > Freshwater > Lake > Sediment | place: USA: Wyoming | collected...
ACTGCATCGGCTGCACCTTATGCGCTCAAAATTGCCCCGCTGATGCTATTGAGATGAAACCATACGAGAAGCACGAAATAGACGCCGCGAAATGTATTCGCTGCGGGACGTGCAAAAGCGTGTGTCCATCGGACGCTATTAAGGTTCAGTGACAATGCCAAAGCTTTTTGTAGATAATCGCGAGGTTGAGGTCGATGATGGCGCCACGATTCTTGACGCCGCTAGGAAGCTGGAAATCGAAATTCCCACGATGTGCTTTCTGCAAGGACATAAACCTTTAACCAGTTGTATGCTATGTATGGTGAAAATCAGCGGGTTAAATAGTCTTGTGCCTGCCTGCGGGGCTATTGCAAAAGATGGTATGCGGGTTGAGAGCGACTGTGAAGAAGTCCAGCAGGCACGGAGGATGGCTCTGGAATTACTATTGAGCGACCATTTGGGCGACTGTATGGGTCCCTGTCAGGTAATATGTCCTGCCGGGATGAATATTCCTTTGATGATTCGCCAGATTGCCGAAGGCCTGCTTCGTGATGCAATTGCTACGGTGAAGAAAGATATTGCACTGCCTGCGGTGCTGGGAAGAATTTGCCCCAAGCCTTGCGAACGTGGGTGCAGGCGGGCGGTGTTTGATGAGCCGGTTTCAATCTGCCTTTTGAAACGGTACGTGGCCGACTTCGACCTGCAATCTGCAAATCCGTATTTGCCGGTTTGCAAGCCGAGCCAGGGCAAGCAGGTGGCCGTTGTTGGGGCCGGCCCGGCAGGACTGGCTGCCGCTTATTATCTGCAGCAGGATGGTTTTGATTGTACGATTTTTGACGAGCACGAAAGGCCGGGAGGTATGCTGCGATATGCTGTTTCACAACAGCAGCTTCCTCCGGATGTGCTCGAGGCAGAAATTGTTTTGATTGAGAAGTTAGGCGTGAAGTTTCGGTGCCGAACACGGGTAGGTGACATCTTATCGATAGAGGATTTGCGTAGAGACTTTGACGCCGTGTTCATAGCGGTTGGGGAGCTAAAGTTAGGTGACCCGCCGAAGGTGGGGATGGGCCTTAAGCTGGGGCCAGATGGAATTGCTATAAATGGTAAAACTTATCAGACCAGTCTGGCAGGGGTGTTTGCAGGTGGAGATTGTGTCCGTAGGCGAAAGCTCACGGTTCGGGCGGTGGCTGATGGGAAAGAAGCTGCGGTATCTATCAGTCAATATTTGTCCGGCCAGGTAGTAACAGGCGAGATTAAGGCGTTTAACATTCACATCGGCAAACTCAAGAATGGTGAGATAGAAAAATTCATCAGTTCTGCTGGCAAACCGCATCGGCAGATGCCATTGCGGGAAGGTGAGGGATTAACCGACCAGCAGGCGAGTGAGGAAGCCAGCCGCTGCCTGCATTGTGACTGTCGAAAGGCCGAAAACTGTAAACTAAGACAATGTGCTCAGGAATATGGTGCCAGACCCGGTCGGTACAAAAGCGAGCGGCGGTTGTTTGAACAATATACTCAACACCCGGAGGTGATTTATGAGCCGGGCAAGTGTATTGGCTGCGGGCTTTGCGTTCAGATTACCGCCGAAGCAGGCGAAAAACTTGGGCTAAGTTTTGTAGGCCGGGGTTTTGACGTCCGCGTGACGGTGCCGTTTGGTAAATCAATCGCTGAAGGTCTCAAGAATGCTGCAAGCCAATGCGTAGCGGCCTGTCCGACGGGAGCGCTGGCATTTAAGGACAAAAGCAAGTAAACTTAAAGAGCGAGAGAATTTTTCTGAGCGATTATGACGGATGTTACCCGCATATTAAGTGCGATTGAGCAGGGAGATGTTCGGGCTGTAGATGAACTTCTTCCGGCAGTCTATCAGGAACTGCGTCAATTAGCTGCCTGGAAGTTATCTCACGAGCTACCCGGCCAAACCCTTCAGGCGACTGCCCTTGTCCACGAAGCATACATCCGTTTGGTAGGTCAAGAGGTCCAGAATTGGAAGAGTCGCAGCCACTTCTTTGCGGCGGCAGCAGAGGCAATGCGCCGTATCCTTATCGAGAATGCCCGTCGCAAGCAACGGCTAAAACGTGGCGGTGACCGTCAGAAGGATGATTTCAACAATGCACAGCTCGCTATCGAGGAAACCTCAGAGGATATTATTGCACTGGATGAAGCCCTTGCAAAACTCACGCTGGAGGACTATGAGGTTGCCGAACTGGTCAAACTTCGCTACTTTGCAGGGTTGACTATCGAGCAGGCCGCTGAAGCTCTGGGCATAACTAGTCGCACCGCCAATAGGTACTGGGTCTATGCCCGTGCCTGGCTGTATCGGGAAATCACCAGAGCAAATAAGCCCCCTTCGCCGTAGTTTCCTGGCTCATACAAAAATCTTTCCAAATTTTCTGATTTTTCTGTCGCATTTTGGGCTTAAATATCGCATTGCAATATAGAGGGAGGTTGCAAAGGAGCTATGAAAATGAAAGAAGAACCGAAAGACATCAAATCAATCTTTTCAGAAGCAATTGAAAAGAAAGATGCCGAAGAGCGGGCAGCTTACCTGGACAAGGCGTGTGGGAATAATGCTGCTCTTCGTGCGAAGGTGGAGGCGCTGCTCAAAGCCCACCAGCAAGCCGGCAGTTTTCTGAATGCACCGCCTTTTGACCCAAACGTTACGTTGGACACCTCTCCTTTGACAGAAGGTCCGGGTACCATCATTGGCCGATACAAGCTTTTAGAGCAGATAGGAGAAGGCGGCTTTGGTGTGGTCTATATGGCCGAACAGCAGGAACCCATCCGCCGAAGAGTAGCACTTAAGATTATCAAACTCGGTATGGATACAAAGCAGGTTATCGCCCGCTTCGAGGCCGAACGACAAGCCCTGGCGATGATGGACCATCCTAATATCGCCGGGGTGCTCGATGCCGGTGCAACCGAAACGGGCCGGCCATACTTTGTGATGGAGCTGGTTAAGGGAATACCTATTACCGAATACTGCGATAAAAACAATCTCGACACTCAACAACGACTGGAACTGTTTATTGATGTCTGTAAAGCTGTCCAGCATGCTCATCAAAAAGGCATTATTCACCGCGACATTAAACCCTCGAATGTGATGATTACACTGCACGATGGCAAACCGGTGCCAAAAGTAATCGATTTCGGCATCGCCAAGGCAACAAGCCATCGGCTCACCGAAAAGACGCTTTTTACCAAATACGCCCAGATGATTGGCACACCGGAGTATATGAGTCCAGAGCAGGCAGAAATGAGCGGCCTGGATATTGATACACGCACCGATATCTATTCGCTGGGAGTCTTATTATACGAACTTCTTACCAGTGCCACGCCTTTTGATGCTAAAGAGCTTCGCGAAGCTGGATATATCCAGATGCAGCGGATTATAAGAGAAACCGAACCCCTAAGGCCCTCCACCAAGTTAAACACGATGGGTGATGCACTAACTGACATTGCCAAACACCGGCAGAGTAGCCCTGCTTTGCTGCCAAAACTGGTGCGCGGCGACCTGGACTGGATAGCAATGAAGACGCTGGAAAAGGACAGGACACGCCGCTATGAGACAGCCAATGAATTGGCAATGGACATCCAGCGGCACTTGAGCAATGAGCCGGTTGAGGCCAGTCCACCCAGTACGCTCTACCGGGTCAGAAAACTTGTGCAGAAGCATCGCAGGACCGTAGCGGCTGTAATCACGATAGCAGCTATCCTTGTAATAGGTTTATTGATCAGCACTACAATGTATTTTGTTGCCAATCGGGCACGCCGGAGCGAGGCAGTTGCTCGCACACAAGCAGAACAGGCAAAGGTTCTTGCCGAACAGGCGAAAAATGCTGAGCAGGAGCAGCGAAAGTTAGCCGAGACAAAAGCCGAAGACTTACGCCGTTCTTCGTATGTTAATAGCATTCAATTAGCTGACGCATCGTATCGCGAAGGCAATATACGCCGTGTCCACGAACTATTAGATTCCTGCCCCAATGACCTTCGTGGCTGGGAATGGAACCGAATCAACTATATCTCGGACCAAGCATACAAAACTATCCATGGACGTGACGGTACCTGGTCTATTGCGCTGAGCCCAAACGGCAGACATGTTGCCTCGGGTGGCAGTGGCGGAACAATCGCACTTTGGGATACATCAAGCGGAACGGAAATTCTTACTTTCGCCGCTCACGAGGGCTGGGTCCACCGCGTTGCATTTAGCCCGGATGGTAAGCGAATTGTCTCAGGCGGCGACGATAAGTTAGTCAAAGTGTGGGATTCTACCAGTGGTAATGAGCTTATGAGTCTATCGGGACATAATAATATGATTTTTTCTGTAGCGTTCAGTCCAGATGGCAAGAAAATCGTCTCGAGTAGTTGTGAGGACCGCACTGACAGTGTACCGGAACGTCTAACCGGCACAGGCCAAATAAAGGTCTGGGACGCAGTAACCGGCGAAGAGTTACTGTCCCTGCAAGAGGATTCTACATTCCCATGTGTCAAATTTAGCCCCGATTCATCTCGCATAATTACAGTCACCAGAAGTGGCGGGAGTAACAGAAGTAATATGATTAAGGTCTTTGATGCCGCAACGGGATGTAAACTTATGACCCTTCAAGGGCACAAAGAGTCGGTCTATACTGTTGCGTTTAGCCCGGATGGGAAGCGAATCGCGTCTGGAAGTTATGATGAGAAAATTAAACTGTGGGATACGCAAACTGGTAAGGAGCTCTTGACTCTTTCGGGGCACAAAGGCCAGGTCTTTTCGGTAGCTTTTAGTCCCAATGGCAAGTATCTTGCCTCGGGAAGTGGTGACCAGACTATCAGAGTGTGGGATGTAACCACCGGTACCAAACTCATGACCCTACAGGGCCACGAAGCTGGGGTTACTTCTGTTGCCTTTAGTCCAGATGGCGAGCAAATTGTCTCAGGGAGTTGGGATAACACAATTAAGCTCTGGGATGTGCCCCAGAAACCCAAAGTCACAGTCCTACGGGGTCATGATGAATTTGTGTCTTGTGTCACTTTTAGCTCCGATGGGAAGACCCTCGTCTCAGGTAGTCATGACAAAACAATTAAGTTCTGGGACTTAGCAACACATAAGGAGATTATGATATTACGAGGACACGAAAATAAGGTGCGCTCACTGGCTTTTAGCCCTGATGGAACAAGGCTTGCCTCCGGTAGCACAGGCGGAATATTCAAAGTTTGGGACATAGCCACCGGGAAAGAAGTAATGTCACAAGAAGTACAAAAGGGAGAGATAAATTCAATTTGCTTTAGCCCCGATGGCAAGAACATATTTGTTGGCGGGGGTGAGGGTATAGTAAGAGGATACGATGTTGCAAACGGTAAGGAAGTAGCAACACTTACTGGACTTGAAAAATACGTCTGGTGCGTAGGTTTTAGCCCCGATGGGAAATATATCGTTTCTTGCGCTGAAGAAGGAATGGTCAAAATTTGGGATGCAAATACAAAGGTAGAAGTCATGACTTTGCAGAGCCGTATAGATGATTACCACACGGTATATTCGATAGCGTTCAGCCCCAATGCAAAGCAAATAGTCACAGGAGGTGCGGTGACCAAAGTATGGGACTTAGCAACAGGTAATGAATTAATGACCCTTGGGAGAGACGGAGACTTTGTTGGGTCTGTTTCTTTTACACCAGATAGCAAGCGAATAATAGCAGGTTGTAGGAACGTTAAGATTTGGGATGCTGAAACAGGTGCGGAGGTTATGACTCTGGGCGAAGCCGAAGGGTCATTATGGCCGATATCCATCAGCCCTGATGGTAGGACCATTGCTGCTGGTTGCAGCGATAATAGAATTATACTCTGGGAATCTGCCGCGCGTTCTGGTGGGTAGTAAAACGAAATAAAAGCCCTCTACGAAGGCAAGGACCCACCACGTAAAAAAGACTGAAAACGGGCAAATTACGTCAGCAAGGTGTTGTGTCTTACGCTCGGGTGGCATAGGTTATACCTGCAAAAACCACTCGGTTGTGTGAAAAATCTGCCTGCAAATCACAATTCACCATCCCATTTTCTTGTTATCTCCAGTTGACTTTTCCCGCCAAATGTTGTAAAACTATATTAAGTCGAAAAGGTCTTTTTTTATTTTTAGACACCGATTGACACAGATTAACGCTGTTTTTATAAGTCTGGATTCCCGCTTGCGCGGGAATGACAAGGTGGTTTGTGGGAACGGCAAGGTGGTTTGCGGGAATGACAAAGTCAAGGATTAGGCAAACTCAAACGGGTATCAGTATCAGGAGAATTGTATGGAATTACGAAGGATGTCAAAAAATTGTGTGCTGGCGGTGGTTTTAGGGCTTTGTTTATGGGTAGTTACAGCCGAGGGTGCAGATTGGCCTAACTTCCGGGGGCCGAATCATAATGGCATATCAAGTGAGACTGGCTGGTCTGCAACCTGGCCAAAAGAAGGGCCAAAGGTGCTGTGGAAGGCCACTCTCGGCACAGGGTTCTGCTCGATTGCTGTAAGCGGCGGCAGGGCCTATTCAATGGGTAACATCGACAATAAAGATATACTGTATTGTTTTGATGCCAGCACGGGTAAGGAGATATGGAAGCAGTCGTATCCGTGTCCATTATTTAAGAAAGACCACGAAGGCGGTCCTTCCGCGACGCCTACGGTCGATGGCGACTCGGTCTATACCTTCAGCAAAAATGGCGATGCGATGTGTTTCAAAGCGGCCAATGGCCAAGTGGTCTGGCAAAAGAATCTGCCTAAGGAATTGGGCATCAAATATCCCACCTGGTATTTTGCAAGCTCAGCATTTGTATTTGATAACCTTATTATTCTTAACGCGGGGCCAGCAGGTATAGCGCTCAATAAAACTGATGGTAAAGTGGTATGGCAAAGTGGGAACGGTCCGCCCGGGTATGCGACTGCGGTGCCTTTTACAATGGGCAGCGAAAAATGCGTGGCGTTCGCCGGATGCAACGAAGTTATTGGGGTTGTTGCGGCAACGGGGAAGGTGCTGTGGAAGTTTCCGTGGAAAACCGACTATGATATAAATGCGGCAGACCCTATCATTTCAGGTGATACAGTGTTTGTTTCTTCCGGATATAACCACGGCTGTGCGCTGTTAAAAATCGAGGGTGACAAAGCTACGGAGGTCTGGAAGAATAAGAATATGCGAAATCATTTCAATAGCTGCGTGCTATGGGATGGATATCTTTATGGTTTTGATGAGAGCACGCTGAGGTGTCTGGATTTTAAGACAGGCGAGGTGAAGTGGTCTCAGGAAGGACTCGGAAAGGGAAGCTTGATGATTGCGGGTGGCAAGCTGGTTATCCTTAGCGAAAGAGGTAAACTCGTAATAGCGCAGGCCTCGCCGGATGGGTTCAAGGAGCTTGCCGCCGCCCAAATTCTGATGGGCAAGTGCTGGACCGTCCCTGTTTTAGCTAACGGCAAAATCTATGCTCGCAATAATCCTGATGGCCAGTTGGTCTGTGTTGACGTGAGCGGCAAGTAATAAGGGGAGATAGTCGATTGAGGATTTTAGATTTCAGATTTCAAATTTGAAATTCGCATACGAATTCTGACTTGAGTGAGGAGGCAGGAGACGGTGGAGTGTGGAAAATGCTGTTCAAAACAAAAAACCACAATCCGTCAGTTTGTCCGAAGACAGGTAAGCCACTTGGGCGCAGCAGAAAGTATCGCTGGCTATGGTGGTTGTTTCCGGTTACAGGGCTGCTGTCGCTTATCTGGTTTGTAATTCGTGTGGCGCCAAAGCCCTCACGGGCAACATATCCCTGCCAGCGACTCGCAGCGCCGCTTGCAAGCGGTTTTGTGGTCTGGCTTGCGGGGCTGATTGGTTCGACACTGGCATATCGTAAGGCCAAGCGGTTGCTTCATCAATCGCGATACTTTGCTGCTGCCGTTTGTGCTGCTGTGGCTGTTATGATGGTGTGGTGGTCGCTGAGTATAAACGCCGGCAGCCCTGCCAGGGCGGGGTTCACGCCGACCGACCCGCCTAACAGCCCGATGGGTGTGGCAAAAGGGATTCACCCGGGGCGTGTCGTGTGGATATACGACGCCAATTCGACAAGCTGGAATGGCTCTACCGGAAGCTGGTGGAGCGATACAAACACCAATCAAGCCGTAGTTAATTCTATGATGTCTAAAGCCCTCCAGTATCTGACCAGCGAGGTAACCGATGCAAAGGCGTGGGATGCGCTTTTCAGACAGTTTAACCAGACACATGGCTTTGGGAATGTTGGCTACCAGAGCCCGGAAAAGATTGTCATCAAGATTAATATGAACCAGCAGGACAATTGGAATGCGTGGGGAGCAGGCGCCGGCATGCCCAGCCCCCAGGCGATTTACGCCCTTCTGGACCAGTTGACAAATGTGGTGGGGGTGCCCGGCTCTGCGATTACCATTTACGATGCTGCGCGATATATCGGCGACCCGATTTACAACAAGGTCAGGAGCAATGTTAATTTTCAAAGCATTACCTTTGTGGTTAAGAATACTCTGGCAGGTAATGGGCGTATCGCAGCAGTTCAAGATACAGCTAACCCACTTTATACACAGGGCCCTCCAACTGCTTACCTGCCCACGTGCGTTACGCAGGCCAAGTATCTAATCAATATGGCGTTGCTTAGGCCTCACCAGTTGTATGGTGTTACTTTGTGTGGAAAGAACAACTTTGGGTCGGTGTATTTTCCGAACAATGGTGGTTGGACGCCTTCACCGCTGCACAATTATGGCGGTCGAAGTAAGGCGATGAATACATATAACTGCCTGGTCGAGCTGAACGGACATAGGCACCTGGGTGGAAAGACGCTGCTTTATATGGTTGACGGACTGTATCCGGCAGTTCACCAAAGCGGCAATGTGGTAAGGTGGCAGACTTTCGGCAATGACTGGTGCTCCAGCATATTTGCTTCTCAGGATCCGGTAGCAATTGATTCTGTTGGAACAGATTTTCTGCGAACTGAGCCGGCGTGTAATACGGATGTAATAGGGAATCCGGACAACTATCTGCACGAGATGGCGCTGGCAAACAATCCGCCTTCAGGCACGTCTTACGACCCCGAACGTGATGGAACATGGCTTTCGGGTCTGGGGGTCCACGAGCACTGGAACAATCCGACGGACAAGAAGTATTCCCGCAATCTGGGAACCGGCGATGGCATTGAACTGGTGACACAACTGCTGATTTGCGGCGACTTCGACTCAGACGGCAATGTTGATATGAACGATTTTGCCGTTTTGGCCAATGCCTGGTGCTCTCACCAGGGTGACGCCGAGTGGAATTCGGTCTGCGATATTTCCATACCGAGCGATAATACTATCGATATGCTCGACCTTGCCGTCTTCACCGACAATTGGCTGTGGAAAGAGCAGTAACGTGCGCCGGAATTGCCTTTTCGGAAAAACCTGCAGCCATTGAAGCTTAATGGTAGCACGTATAGTGGTTTGAGGGTTTTATTTTTTCAAGCAATTTTTACTTATGGGACTGCTGGACCAGCTTCTGCCATAATCTCTTTTGTTCCTTATAGCACCTATCAGTCATATCTGCCTGCGGCGGATTCCCTTCCCATCCCAACGTCTGTCGGAAAATGCTTGACATAAAAAGTGCAAAATGGTAGAATAGTTTTGTCTATCTGGTGGGGTTGCTATGTTTCTTGGGCGGGTGATGTTCCCATTGTCGTTTGGAGGAGGTGCCGCAGCATCGGCACATCCCAATTGTATAGTAATAGACGTTTGGAGAAGGGTGTTTTTCGGTGCAAAGAGCCAATCAACCTGGTCCGTGGTTTCGGACGACCGCTGTGCTTATTGTTTTGTGTCTGCTGGGAGGATGCTCGGTTCGACCTGCTATGACAGTAATGGTAACCGGCAAGAACCTTCAAGGTAGGGCAGACGTACCGGTAATTGAACCGAACCATGCGGGCTACGAAGATATTGATAACGGCAACTGGAATTGTGGCGGTCAGATAACCGACAATGCGAAACCTGGAATTCCCTGCCGCAGTAAATATCATCCTTCTTACGCATCGAACCGCTGGATGGTAGTTGAGGGGCGGCTGGATAACGGTAAGAAGTATCCGGTTGTCCTCGATACGGGGGCGTCAATGGCCCTTATCGTTAACGATACCCATATCGCAGAAAATAAGCTTGCGATTCACCATATAGCAACTGACAGCGGTAATTTTATGGGCTTCGGAGTATGTTATCTCCCTAAACTCCACATAGGAGAAATGACGTTGGCTGACTCGTCTTGTATTTACCAGCAGAAGCTCGCGGAAGTCAGGTTATTAGGACTGCCGGTTGCTAAAGACAAGGCCATCATCGCAGGGTTGCCGACGTTGCGAAAATTTAAGTATATTGCCTTTGACAGCGTAAGAGAAGAAGTGGAGTTTTCGCTTCAAGAGGTGTTTGAACCCAAGGGGTCAGATTCGTGGGCGCAATATTCATTTACGATAGAAGAAGGGTTGGGAGGTAATGCTTACCTGTTTGTGAAGATTCTTATCGCAGGGGAGGAGACCGAATTACAGCTTGATACCGGCAGTGGCAGGGGATTAGCGATTGGTGAGCAGCTTTGGGAAAGGATAAGCAAGAAACTCCCGGCGGCAAAGTTAAAGAAGGGCGAAGATTTATACCCTTATATTGGCTGGCTGGCCTGCCGTCGCGGCGTCGTTCCAAAACTTGAGGTTGGCGGCAGGATGGTCAAGGATGCAATGATTTCTGTTTTTCCAAGCGACAGCCCACTATTGGACCAGTGCGAGGGACTGCTGGGGATGCAGTATTTTCAAGATACCGTAATGGTTCTCGATTTTGAGCGGAACCTGATGTGGGTAAAGAACCACAAAGCCAGTGATTAGCGGTTATCCAGGACCTTAATCTGTAAAAGGGGGCCTCGGACGATTGTCTTTCGGCCCCCTATTCTATTTTGGAGCAATTCTTTTGAAAGTTTGTAATTATGGTGTGCTTGGACTGCGCTCGTTTCCTCCGCCTCCACCGCCAGCTCCTACAGCGACTGCTGTGGCTCCGCCGGCGACGGCACCAGCGGTTCCTAATCCCCCCATACCGCCCATCAGTGCCGGTGCGACTGCGATTTTCATACCTGCTACGCCGGTAACCTTAGTTGCCAGCGCTGTGCTTATAGCGCCTATTTTACCCGTCGAAGCCAACTTGCCGAGACTTTGCAGCGCAACCGTGCGAGCAACAGGTATGTAAATTGTGGCCACTGGGTTGGGAGCACCTTCGCAAGCTGTTGCCGCACATATATTGGCCACCTGCGCAGCGCCTAAACCCTCATACTGTGCCCACTGTGGCAGAGGAGATTCCTTGGTAACCTTGATGGTGTTTGTTGTCAGCCCAACTTTTCTTACAAGCTTTTCAAACTCGCTGCCCAGACCGTTTAAGTCCACCGATTTTCCTGTGGCATCGGTCTTGTATGTTGCAACCTCATGCCGTAGTTTCTCTTTCGAATTTGTTTCCGCCTCGAAAACGGATATGCTCATATAAATATCTTCCATTTTCGGGTCGAAAAGGTAAACAGCATTAGTCCTGGCTCTAACACTCTCTGTGGCTCCCTTTGCGTTCGTGGCTTTGATAACAAACGGTTCTGATAAAGCCCTGACCGCTATCATTTCACCAAACACTTTGGTTTTCAGTTGTATGGCTGTTAAAGTAAGGTTCAACTCGCCGGGAATCAGATGGTTAAGGAACGGCATAGTAAAAGATTGTTTCCATGTTTTCCCAATATTATTTTTTGTTACGTTCTTGAGCGAGCTGACGCAGCGGTTGTTTATCTTTTCGAGCAACTCTATATCTTTGCTGTCCGCCGATAGATATTTGGTATTTTTGTCAATAACGAATGAAAGTTCCCCGGCAGATGACTGTTGGTCAGGAGCTGGACCACCCTCAGCCAAGTTAAAGTCATTTGAGGAGACCAGGTAATGCACTTTATTATCCGATAAAAACTGCTTTTTTACGGTTAGTAGCGCATCAACCTGATTCCTGAATTGAGTTGGGCCGGTGTATTCTACTGTTGATAGCATTTTGTAGTGCTGCACGCTCTCGTTTTCCGCTGCCAGGATGGTTTTGCCGGATGGCAGCGCCAGCACTACAGCCAGTGCAATAATCAGATAAAAATCTTGCCTGGACCAGAGACATTTTGTTCTATTCATGTTTGCTCCTTTCAAATACTTGTTTTCCACAACACAACAATTTCAAATTTGAAATCAAATTTTGCTTCGAAGTATCCAGTTAACGCCTAAAAAACAGCACGTTTGAACAGTTTTTGAGCTTTTTAGTCCCCTATGGTTATAAAATATACCCATTGTCCATAAGGACCATTTTTCTCAGCCCGAGAGTATTGTTTTGGGCTAATTACGAGACTTTCAAAGACCCCCAATGGTTGTAACGGTATCTAAAGCCCCATTATGACCAGACCTTAACTATATCGACAAGATTGCCAACATTAATTTCGTTTTTTTTCGTTTTTTGGAATAAAACACCTTGTGTTACTGTTGGAAGTGCTCGAAAATCGGCCTTGATGCCTGGTGATAAAGGGCTGTACCGGAAATCCTTATGCCTTCTGCCGACGGGAAACATCCTTACCTTTCCCCACAAGATTCTGCCTGTCCGCATTTGTCACCTGAAAAACAAGCGGGGCCTATGCCGATTCACCCGGCACAGACCCCGAACTGATATGAAGTTACCGACTCGTTAATTTATCTTTTTGCACGATAGACCCACACCCGC
>Ga0315288_10008818_pt1 | contig 12708 bp, 12 predicted proteins | sample YL17G11_20_MG_FD_203454 | JGI IMG/M metagenome (GOLD analysis project Ga0315288, IMG submission 203454) | Sediment microbial communities from Yellowstone Lake, YNP, Wyoming, USA - YL17G11_20 | ecosystem: Environmental > Aquatic > Freshwater > Lake > Sediment | place: USA: Wyoming | collected...
CAGAGGTTACCGTGGCAATGCGACCGTGGCCATGATGATATTTCAACAGAGCTTTTATGTCGATATCAGCAACACCATCCCCGTACGTTAACATAAAGGTATCGCCATCAACGTATTTCTCCACCCTTTTTATGCGTCCTCCGGTCATTGTTTCCAGGCCGGTGTCGGCAAGCGTGACTATAAAATCCTGTTCGCTGTGCAGGCTATTATATGATATATTCCCATGGCGACCGAGGCGCACGGTGAAGTCATTGCTCATGGCCTCGTAGTTAAGGAAATAATCCTTGATCATATCACCTTTGTAGCCCAGGCAGAGTATGAACTCACGAAAGCCGGCACTGGCATATATCTGCATGATATGCCAGAGGATAGGCCGCCCACCTACGGGAACGAGAGGTTTGGGACGATATTCAGTCTCCTCTTGCAACCGCATGCCCCTTCCGCCGCAAAGAATAACAGTTTTAATGGTTGATCACCTCAAAGCGATCTGTTTGACCGATTGGCTCTCCTGCAAACAGGAACAGAAGCAGTATAACATAGCTTTACAATGCCGTAAATGATGTCGTGTGGCTTGAGCCGCCCAAAATGATAGCCCAGTCTCCAGCTTTCGATCCTCTCCCTAGCATCTTCCAGAGAAAGAAGTCAGCTTTTGCCGTACTCGCAGCAGCTGTAATTTCATAAGTGCTGAACGTATTGGGGGCAGGCCACAAACAGAAAGAAGGAAACTACATCCTGATAGTTGTTCCATCAGAAGCTACCATCGTGTTTCTAAATATTCTCTTAGCCTCTGCTTCGGCTTGTTTCCGATCTTCAATTGACTTGTAGATTGAGGCATCGAAATGACATAACAACAGCTGCTTTACCTCGGCTCTCACAGCTAATTCTGCGGCTTCTTGCGGGGTTGTATGAGGCCAATTCGTGGCAAAATGTCCTGACTTTGAGGCGCACTCATGAATCAGAAGATCAGCATTCATGCATAACTCCAGGCTATTATCGCAAACGGCGGTATCAGTTAAATAAGCAATGGCCTTTCCATCCAGGGTCACTCTATAACCATAGCAGGGATCAGCGTGTAGTAGAAATCTACAGGTTACCGGAAAGGGGACTTCATGCGCACCTTCAGAAAGTTCGTGAACCCTGACATCGAACGGTAGATCACGAAAAGGAATAGTGAATGGATGCTGAACGAGACGGTTTAGAGTTCTCCGCGTGCCCCTTTGACCATAGATATCTATCCCCTGATCCAATTTGAGCTTGCTTATGATATGAAATCCGAAAACATGATCCAAATGGAAGTGGCTTAGAAAGAGATGAACAGGTTTGTGCTCAGTGAGGTAATTCTCCAGCTTATAGATACCTTCACCAGCATCAAAGACTATGTAATGTCTATCAGAATCGATAAGCACACAGGAAGTGCTGCCTGTTTCGGTGCTGTACCACCCATTAGTTCCTAAAAAGACGATCTCCATTGTTTTCTCCATTAGCCCGAACCACCATGAGTCTAGGGCAAACCAGATATAAGAGAATATTGTACTCCATAGTAATATTTGGTGTGAACTAGCTTTCGACAGGCACAATAGGGGTTCTAGGCGCCGAAAACCGTTTGCGCTACTGAGCATCGGTTGATGTGCCCTATTACGACCAATATTCCCATACGGCTTTAATCCGATCTACCATCCGTGCGAACATGCCACGTATTTGCTGAGGATATGCATAGGTGTGGGTTAGTGATCTTGGAATTGCTTTGCCTGCGCAGCTGCTATCATAACTAAATCACCGCGCCAATATCTCTCAAGTGCTAGGGTATTTGCTCTCATCTTGAGGTTGGATTTCAGTCTGAGTTTCGGCAAGACATAAGAACAGCAAAGACAGCTTGTTAGGGGAGATGAATGCATAAGCCTTGACAGTGCTGTAGGAAAAGATCTATCTGAGGATCAGGCCTCATTCGAGCGTAAACATGGTCACAACAAGAACATAGGTCTGCTGTCCCGTCAGAACAGGAAATTGAGCAGTCGACAGGGGTAGACAAAGATATTTTCATCCTTCTTGCTAAAGGATGGTTATTCAATGTCCCTTTTTCAACCCACGCTGAGGTTGACACTCTCTATCGCCTGTATTATGATGCTAGGTTCACTGCATTCGATAGGCCCTAAGGGGGTACAATACGAGTAGGAAACGGGGTTCTCGGGCTGTCTCACAAGGTGACCACCCAATTTGGGACCAAGTAGGAACCGGTGCCAGACGGGGTTGGTGCACCCACAAGTTATATGGCGTATCAGACCATAGGGGATAGGTGCATGGGCAAGGCTTCATCTAGCGGTTTAGTGTCTGGCTGTTGTATTGGCTGGTCTAATGTTCTGGAAGGTGAGAGTGAACAAAGAGTGTCGTAACTGTTGTTCGTCAAGTACTGTCACGCTAAATCAGGGATTCTTGGAACCGTTCTTTTTGAAGCGAGTCTATGGGATGCACCCGATGTCAATAGCAGAAGTGTTCCGCAAAGGGGCATACACTTCTCGAATACCTGCCAAGGCTTTGCTGGGATACCGGCTCCTCGGGCTTCTCGGCCCATCTTGGAAAGGACGCATAACGGCTTATAGATCTCCGGTAAGAGTTGATATAAGAGTTTGCCAGAGTTGCGGATTTGTTGGACCAGAAGTTGCCTATACCTTCGAAATGTTGAGTGGTCTCTATGCGGATTATAGGAGCGAAAGCTACAATGCGGAAAGGGCTATATATGAGCCCGATTACAATGAAATAAAAGACTATGTCGGCAAGTCAAGCGAGGAGATTTCAAGTAGGATGAGCAATTTGGACAACATTATAGCTAGTTGTATTGATGTCAATGACATCAATAACGTTATTGATTGGGGAGGGGGGGAAGGAAGATTTGTTCCAACTGCTTTCCAGGCCAAAAATGTGTGGGTTCTTGACGTCTCGAGCGAGCCGTTGGTAAGCAATTCATATCACCGAATAAGTCAAATACCTCAAGGCGTTAGGTTCGAATATGCACAGATCTGTCATGTTCTTGAGCACGTTGCCTCGCCCTATGAATTTGTTAAGAACGTAATCCCGCACATTAGCGACCGAGGCTATATATACATAGAAGTGCCGCAGGACCGGGCCGAGCAAGATATTCAGAGACTTGTTGATCGTGACCCCGGTGTCCAACATCACATTCACGAGCATCTTAATCTGTTTTCAATGAAATCGATGGAAGCCCTTGCACATGTCTTGGGTCTCCGAGTCATGTATTTGGAACGAAAACGATTCGACCTCGGTTGGGCAGCTGCGGATATTATATCGACACTACTAAAGAAATGAACAAGAACCTTTTTCTACTACACTACAGATATGACTGACAAGGCAATTCTTACTATCAGAGGGGGTATCGTAGCAACGTAGCTGTAGCACAAGCCGGAGGCTCGAAGGTGAACGCTGGCCTAATGAAGAAGGTGTGTTGCTCATAGCAAGCCTCTCCTTTTTATGGGATAATTGATTGGGGTCTGTTGGTCACTCGAAATGCTCTTTTGGTGAGGTTGCTTACGGAGTATGCGGAATGGAGATGTCTAACAAGGCCTGCAGAAGACGAATAGACAAGATATCGCAATGACTTCACCAAGCCGGAAGAAGACATTCCTATTGGGCACAGCTTCGCACTATGGAACGACTATTGTTTCTATACTCGTGGGTCTAATATCTGTACCTGTTGGCTTGCATTATTTTGGTGTTGCTCGATATGGTATTTGGGCGGTTATATCTTCGGTAATAGCCTATTTGGGTCTTTCAAATTTGGGTATTACCACAGCGGCAGTGACTCTAACGGCAAAGGCATCAGCACCATTTGAACAATGGGCGGTTTTGCGGCGGTCGTTATTCCTATTGCTTGTTAACAGTGCTGTTGTTTTAGGCGTGGTCCTGGGAATTGCTCATTTTTATCCAGGCTGGGTTGTAGTTCTGGGAAAGATTCCTGCCGGTTTGCATGGAGAGGCGGCTGAGGCGGTGATAGCAACTGCCATTTTATTTCTGCTAAATCTTCCCCTCACTGTTTTTGCTGCCGGATTCATTGGGCGTCAAAAGGTCTACTGGGAACGGACTTACGTCTCCGTAACAATAGTTGCTGGTCTGCTTGCCCTGATTTTCACGGTTTTTCTGCTGAAAGGTAGTCTGGTTACCCTTGCTATCTTCACTGGAATCGCAAGGCTTTTGGGCAGCATTGCATGCGCTTCACACTTTTTATTTACCAATTCCGAACTTCGTCAAAAGTTTGATAAACCGATAAGTAAAGAATTTTCCACCAATTCTATTTTTGCCAGCGGCGTTAGATTTCTTGCTATTGGTATCGGGGCTACGATCGTATGGAACACAGGTAACCTGGTTATCAGCCATTTTCTGGGAGCTGAGATGGTCACCCCTTACGCAGTAACCTCTGCGCTATTTAGTCTGGGGTTCTCAGTATTCATTGGCATAAATAGTACGCTCTGGCCAATGTACGGACAGTCGGCAGGAAGGAATCAGTGGGAGTGGGTACAACAGACGTATAATCGTACCGTTCACTTATTGCCGATTATAGGTGGCCTATTATGGATAGGGGCGATAGCATTCGCCCGCGAGATTATCTCCCTTTGGGCGGGGCCGGAGGCGTACGGCGGGCTACTTGTAGTCGTCGCCCTGGGAGGCTATGGCTATACGCGTTCACTGGTAGAGTCTCATGCCACCATACTTACTGCCTTAAACCGGACAAAGAGACTTGCTGTCTATGAGGGGCTAGAGGCTGGAGCCAATGTAGGTATCTCCCTGGCACTTGTCAGAGTGCTTGGCATTGGTGGAGTAGCTCTGGGCATGTTTTTGGGGTCTTTTCTGACCGTGTTCTGGCTATTGCCACGGGATGTTGCCTATCAAACAGCGGGGAAAGTCAGCATTCATGCCAGACCTATTATCAGCCACGCTATCGGTGCTATGTTCCCTTGCCTGGCGTTTGTTCTTCTCTCGTATCTCTTCATACCTGTAGCATCGGTGCGTGTTACCGTAAACATCTTCGTCGTCATTCTCTACCTGGCATTATCGTTGCGTATTATGTCGCCTGATACCCGCAGTCTAGTCAAGAATATACTTACTGAGGTGTATGTCCGCATAAAAACCCGGAAGGTCAAGATATGAACAGATGCGGCGGCGCAATGTCTAATGTACCAAAGGAACATAATGGCGAATTTGGCTATGGTGATGTCTGGACTTTCAGAGCGATAGACGCAGATACAAAGCTAGTCCCTGCTTGGTTTGTTGGATTAAGAAACGTGGATTGTGCTTGCGAGTTCGTTAATGGCTTAAAGGGCAGACTAGCAAATGGAGTTCAGCTTACTACCGATGGTGATGGGATGTATTTAGAAGCAATCGAATACACTTTCGGTGCAGATATAGACTATGGGATGCTAGTCAAGCTATATGGGCAAGAGCCTGAAAGTGGAAGGCGTTATAGCCCAGCTAAATGCCTAAGTGCCAAAAAACATATTATGCAGGGCAATCTTGATTATGAGACGATTTCAACAAGCTGTGTAGAACGCCAGAATCTTACAATGAGAATGAGCATGAGGCGGTTCACGAGATTACCCAACGTCTTCTCAAAAAATTAGAAAACCATGGATATGCTTTGGCTCTTTATTTCATGTATTACAATTTTGCCTGTCCACGCAAGACTTTGACTAATCCCTATCCTAGAACACCCGCGATGGCTGCTGGACTAACCACCCACATTTGGACGATAGAAGAAATAGTGAAGTTAGTCAATTGAGTAGGTCGGCGAGCTAATAGGTCAATTTGAAGCACTTGAGGTAGGTTTATGAAGACGTATAACGTCATCCTTGACTTCAAAGCTGTCAAAACCTGCTAACCTAGCCATTTCTCGCACTTTGCCAATAGTAGGGTAATCATGCTCACCTGTGAAACACTCTGCATTATCAATAAGAATCACATGCTGGTTAGAAATTGGATGTTGGAATATGCAATGGAGTTCTCCCTGAATAGCAGTCTCTCGTTCCCCCTGTGTGGATAAGTTAAATCCTGAACAGTGGGCATCCAGAAAAAAGAGACAAGGCTTATCTATGTTAGACAGCACTTTACTCAAGATTTTACTGCTATCCCCTTTTATAATTTTAATGTGTTTATCGTCTACAAATCTGCTCTTTGAATAGTTGTACAGTGCTGTATCTAGTTCTATTGAATATATTTCATCGAAAGTATCTTTTACTGCACTGACCATTACGCCCATGTGAGTTCCTGTCTCTACAAAGACATGCAGGTTAAACCTCGATGCGTACTCTTTCACAATTTGATGGTTTTTTGCATCCAACCGGGAGATAGGCTGTCCTGCCTTAATCCATGAACGTATATACTTTCTATGTTGATAGTGCTGGTAAATCCACCTGTGTTGATACTGCTGGTAAATCCACAAGGCAGGTGTTCGTCTTAGGACACTCCTTACACTATTGGGGAAATACATCGTACTTGCCTCACAATGACACCGACTTTTAGGAGTAGTTTATCACACCAACCCGAAATCGTGATGTAGTTGCTGTAAGAGGTGGTCATTTAGGGAGATTGTTTCTTTATCTGATTTGAAAATGATACACTACCATATCTAATGGCGACTCGCTGGATTAATGGTGCTAAAATTAAAAGGGGTATCTCATGAAAATTATCCTGGCTGTCATGCCCTATGATTATGGCATTGAGGCAAGAGGCTATCCCTGCGGGTGCTGCAATTTGTTGGAAAATAAAGGATAACGCAATGAAAGCATGAGGGAGACTATCTATGGCAACAATCAGTGCTGTTTTAGGTGTTTATAACGAGGAAGCGCGTATCGAGGCAACGCTGCGCTGCGCGTTATGGTGTGATGAAATTGTCGTGCTGGATAAGCAAAGCACTGACCACACCCGCGAAATTGCCCGACGGTACACCGATAAAGTCTATGAGATGCCTTATTCGGATTTTGAGCCCGATGAACTTCAGAAAGCCCTTAAACATACCAGTGGTGAATGGATTTTGCGGCTCACTGCCAGCGAAGTCATGCACCCTGTACTTGCTACTCAAATCCGTGAGTTAATTGAGCGTGATGATTTTCCATATGATGTTATCCATGTACCCTTTCGTTGCTATGTCTTGGGCCTGGAAACAAAGCGATCACCCTGGTACAGCAAGGTACACCCCGTTGTCTTTCGCAAACGGGTGGTGAAGATTCATCACGACAGTGTGCATGCGGCTGTTGACTTTGACACGAAACGGCACTACAAAATGGCCAATTCCACCGAGCATTGTATGTACCACCTTACCCATGAGACGGTAGATATTATGATGGAACATCATTTACGCTACTGTCGTGCCGAAGGACGACTATTTCCACCAGATTCGTCTATGGGTAAGGCGGCTCTGTCTATCCCTATAGCGATTTATCAGGTATTTGTGCAGCGCAAAACATTTCTGATGGGCTGGAATGGAATTTCGCTGGGAGCTGCCTATCTTTCTTACTTTTTACTCCGTTTTGTTTATATCTGGGAGCACCGCCACTCTGAAGCGCCGAATGTGTATCAGCAGATCAGAAGCGGTATCCTCCGGGCCTGGGATAGTCATGAAACTCATGTTTGAACTGGAGAAATACACCTCATGAGAAATCTTCCACTGGTCTCAATCGTGACCCCTTCTTACAATCAAGCACAATTCCTGGAAGAGACCATCCGCTCAGTTCTGGAGCAGGACTATCCACACATTGAGTATATCATTTGCGATGGTGGCTCAACCGTTGGTAAGGGTGCCAGAATAGGTAGCAAGTCAAACATATTTGGTTCAATCATCTCTGATAATGTGACTGTATCCAGCAATTGCATCATATCGTGTTCGACTATTCGGGAAGATGCTTTCGTGTACGACGGTTCCTCTCTACATGAGGTTGAAGTCGGCAGATTCAGCTATGTTGGCAGAGACTCTGTATTAGGCCAAACCACAATAGGGCGCTTCTGCTCACTCGGGCCGGAATTATTGTGTGGTCATGGAGAACACCCCACTGATTTTGTAAGCAGTAGCCCAGTTTTTTACTCGACCCGGAAACAATGTAGGGTATCCTTTTCGGATAAGGATTATTTCGCGGAGAAGAAGGCAATCACCATAGGTCATGATGTTTGGATTGGAGCAAGGGCCTTAATAAGGGACGGTGTGAACATTGGCCATGGTGCGATTATAGGGGCTGGTACCATAGTTCTTGTTGACGTTCCTCCCTATGCTATTGTTGGAGGTGTCCCAGCAAAACTCATCCGCTTCCGTTTCGCAGAGGATATCATCAAAAAGCTTCTGGAGGTGAAATGGTGGGAATGGAACGACGACATGTTACGGAAAGCTCAGGCTCTATTTGCCCAAGACAATGTTAATCGCTTCCTAGAATGGGCAAATGCAAATCAAGAAATTGCTTAGTTACCTAAATTAGGGAAATGCCCCAGGGTACGAAAAAACGAGCAGGAATAAACGACCAATAATGAAATCGCTAGTTAGAGAAGGTGTTGCTAAGGTACTCGCGTTCATAGGTATCGAAGTAACTCTAACTGGATCAGGCGTATTAGGAAGCAGAATCAAATCTGTCATATCCACAGGAGGCAGATTCAAATTTGCCCCTTCTGCGGAAGATAGGTTTAAATGGATTCAAAACATGAACATCAGGACAGTCATTGACGTTGGAGCGCATAAAGGTGAATCGGCTCTACAGTTCCATAAGCTGTTTCCAGATGCAAGGATATTCTCTTTCGAGCCCATATATGACTGTTTCATAGAATTGAACTCTACTATGAAAAACGTGCCAAATTTTAGGTCTTTCAATTTAGCCCTAGCCGAAAACAAGGGTAAGCTCACCATCCATCGTAGCGAATTTTCTCCAAGTTCGTCCTTGCTTAAGATGGCTAAACTCCACAAAGAGGCATTTCCCTTCTCAGCAGATGAGATTATCGAGACTGTTGACATCGACACCCTCGACAACATTGCCAGCGGGCTCGAATTAGTGGATAATATTTTACTTAAGGTGGACGTGCAAGGTTACGAAGACAAGGTAATTTTGGGCTCCACAAATGTTTTGAGCAGAATCAAAGTGATTGTTATTGAGACATCGTTCCACGAATTATATGAAGACGAACCACTTTTCTCGGATATATATGAACTGCTGAATAGACATGGTTTTATGTACTCAGGAAGCTGGGGAGATCTAAAAAGTCCGCTTGATGGAATCCCTCTACAGCAAGATAGCATCTTTATCAGGAGGCGGGAGTGTATCTCGTCACAAGACGAGACACGGTAGCAAGGAATACCCCCTTTCTTGAGGCTTCTGCGCCGGTAGTTTGGTGGGAGGAGCAATCGTGAAAAAAGCACTAATCACAGGCATAACAGGGCAAGACGGCTCATACTTAGCTGAGTTTTTGCTCAGTAAAGGAAGAGTTATCAGCGAGGAATCTCTACGGGCAAGTCTTATTGAGAGGGGGCAATCGCGGGCAGTGCGGTTTAGTTGGGACGCCATGGCCAGGGCAGTTTACGAAGGATACTTAAAGATAATATGAAAATCCTCGTAATAGGCGACACAGGGTTTGTAGCCGGATATCTCCTCCCTTATCTCGTGGAGCGGTTTCCCGGGTGCTCCATGTACGGGATGGCAAGGCACGACCCCGAGGATCTAAATGTCGCTGTTGAGCATCTAAGAGGAGATACCACATCGACAGATGAAGTGGCAGAGATAGTAAAGAGAGTACTGCCTGACATCGTTATCAACTTATCATCCTTCAGTTCTGTGTCCGAAAGCTGGACTGCGCCGGTGGCGTGTCATCAGATTAATTATCTGGGGGTACTCAATCTCTGCCTCGCGATAACAGAGCATGTGCCTAATACAAAGCTGATCCACATTTCTTCGGTGGAGGTTTATGGAGGAAATGCTGACCAGTCGGTGTGTTATAACGAGTCATCGCCCCTTAATCCTCGGAGCCCTTACGCTGTTTCGAAGGCAGCCTCCGAGTTTATCATACAGCAGTACGGAGCTTCACATGGGCTGCATTACACCATATTGCGTCCCTCCAATCACACCGGCCCTCGTAGAAAGCCGCTTTACGTGCTGAGCGGCTTCGCAAAGCAACTTGCTGAGATCAAGCGGGGGCTTAGACAGCCAGTCCTGTCCGTTGGAAACCTTAATGTATACAGGGACTTTGTGGATGTTCGCGATGTAGTTCGGGCTTATGGCCTCGTATTGACGTCAGATGGGGCGCATCAACAAATCTTCAATGTGTGCTCCGGTAGCAGTTATCCCATCTCGTGGCTGCTTGACCGTATGATCGACGCTGCCGGTGTCAACGTGGAGATAAGAATCGATCCTAGCCGCTTCCGGCCGGCTGACGCGAATTACATTAGAGGCAGCAACTCAAAAATCAAAGACGTCACCGGTTGGCGACCCGAGGTACCGATAGAGACAACGCTCAAAGACCTCGTACTATTCTGGGAGAACGCTATTTAGCTTTGGCCCCGACTATTTTCAGGAGGTGAACGATGAAAAAAGCACTGATCACTGGCATAACAGGGCAGGATGGCTCGTACCTGGCTGAGCTTTTGTTGAGTAAAGGATACGAAGTGCACGGTATTATCAGAAGGTCGAGCACTTTCAGCACCTCGCGCATCGACCATATCTACGTTGACCCCCATGAGCCCGGCGCCAGGCTCTTCCTCCATTACGGCGACCTCTCGGATAGCACCCAGCTCACCAATCTTATTTACAGCGTTAGACCCGATGAAATCTACAACCTTGGCGCTCAGAGCCATGTGCGCGTGAGCTTCGATACGGCCGAGTACACCGGCGACGTGGTTGGTCTGGGCACAACGCGCCTGCTGGAGACCGTAAGGCAGAGCGGCATTAGAGCCAGATTCTACCAGGCTTCCAGCAGCGAGATGTTTGGGGCATCTCCACCACCACAAAACGAGCAGACCCCGTTCCGCCCGCGCAGTCCCTATTCCGTCGCCAAGCTCTATGCCTACTGGATGACAAGCAACTACCGTGAGGGCTACGGCCTGTTCGCTGCCAATGGCATCCTGTTTAACCATGAGTCGCCGCGCCGCGGCGAGACTTTCGTCACCAGGAAGATTACCCGTGCTATCGCGCATATCATCGCTAAAAAGCAGAGATACCTCTACCTGGGCAACCTGGACGCCAAAAGAGATTGGGGCTATGCCCCGGAGTATGTGGAGGCGATGTGGCTCATGCTACAACAGGACAAGCCCCATGATTATGTTATCGGTACAGGGGAGACGCATTCGGTCAAGGAGTTCCTGGTGGAGGCCTTCGGCTACGCGGGGCTCGACTGGCAAGAGTCTGTGAAGATAGACGCGCGCTACCTCAGGCCTCTGGAGGTGGAAACGCTTATCGCCGACTCCTCCAGAGCCAGGAAAGAGCTGGGGTGGTCGCCTAAAGTCACCTTCGAGGAGCTCGTCAAGATAATGGTGGACGCGGATATAGAGGCTCTGGGCTTGAAGCCGCGTGGGGAGGGCAAGAAGATACTGGAAAAGTACGGCATGAGCTCGGTCGACCGCGCCCTGTGCAAGCCGGGTGGGGAAGGCGGGGAGAGGGCATAGCTCATGGCTCATAGCTCATAGCTCATAGCTGATAGGTGATAGGTGATAGCTGATAGGTGATAGCTCATGGGGAATTTGGCTTTGAGGACTTAGAGGTTTGGCGCAAGGCGATTGAGTTTGCGAAAGGAGTCATCGAATTAGCCGAAAGTGTTGAAACTGACCGAAAGCATTTTCGATTGATTGAGCAACTGGAGGCATGTTCCACATCTGTTGCTTTGAACATTGCTGAAGGTAAGGGAAGATATTCAAAGAAGGAGTTTGTTCAATATCTGTATATTGCCCGGGGTTCCTTATATGAAACTATTACCCTCTTGGTCATACTTAACAAGAACAACTGGATCAGAGACAGTCAGCTTGATGAGGCAAAGGCTTTTGGTGAGGAAATCGGGAAAATGCCTTCGAGTATGATTACTTCCATTAGGAATGCAAAGGACCATGAGCCATGAGCTATGAGCTATGAGCTATGAACTATGAACTAAGGAATAAAAAGATTCTGGTAACAGGCGGCGCCGGCTTCCTGGGCAAGCAGGTCGTGGAGAGGCTGGAGGAGAGGGGATGCGGAGAAATTTTCGTCCCGCGCAGCAGAGACTACAACCTGGTGGACATGGAGGCGGTGAAAAGGCTGTATAGAGACGCGAAGCCCGACATCGTCATCCATCTGGCAGCCAAGGTAGGCGGCATCGGGGCGAATATGCAGAACCCGGCGACCTTTTTCTATGAGAACCTGATGATGGGCGTGCAGTTGATAGAGCAGGGCAGGCTCAGCGCCCTGGAGAAATTTGTGACCATCGGCACAATCTGCGCATACCCCAAGTTCGCGCCCGTACCATTCAAGGAGGAAAAGCTGTGGGACGGCTATCCCGAAGAGACCAACGCCCCCTATGGCTTGGCCAAGAAGATGCTCCTGGTGCAGTCACAGGCCTACCGTCGGCAATACGGCTTCAACGCCATCTATCTTCTGCAAGTGAACCTTTACGGACCCGGGGACAACTTCGACCCCGAGTACTCGCATGTCATCCCTGCCTTAATCAGGAAGGTGTTCGACGCCAAGGCAAAAGGTGAAAAGAAGATAGTGG
>Ga0315288_10008820_pt1 | contig 12708 bp, 7 predicted proteins | sample YL17G11_20_MG_FD_203454 | JGI IMG/M metagenome (GOLD analysis project Ga0315288, IMG submission 203454) | Sediment microbial communities from Yellowstone Lake, YNP, Wyoming, USA - YL17G11_20 | ecosystem: Environmental > Aquatic > Freshwater > Lake > Sediment | place: USA: Wyoming | collected...
TCCAGATCGGCGCGGGCAGCCTATACGGCACGCTGCGGAATTGGATCGGCGTCGAGAACCTGAGCATGCTCCTTTACGACGACCGGGCGCTGGTGGAAGAGATGGTCGAGGCGCTGGCCGAGTGCGTCATCCAGCCGCTCGCGAAGGGCCTGGCCATCGCAAAGGAGCAGGGCGTGACGTTCGACTTCGCGGGCATGTGGGAAGATATCTGCTATAACCGCGGGCCGCTGATCGCCCCGAAGATGTTCCGCGAGATTTGTGGGCCGCATTACCGGCGGATCGCCGACCTCTTGCGGAAGTACGGCTGCGAGTTCGTACAACTCGACTGCGACGGCAGGATCGACGACCTGCTGCCGGTCTGGCTCGACAGCGGCGTCAACGTGGCGTTTCCCGTCGAGATCGGGGATTGGGCCGACCCTGTTGAACTGCGGAAGCGCTTCGGCAAGGGGCTTCTCATCCGCGGCGGCTTCGACAAGCACATCCTCGCCAAGGGCAAGCCCGCGATCCGCGCCGAGGTCCGGCGCCTGACGCCGCTGGTGGACGAGGGGGGCTTCATCCCCCACTGCGACCACCGCGTCCCCGCCGACGTGCCGCTGGCCAACTACGTCTTTTACGTCGAGGAGGCGAAGCGCGTCTGGGGCAAGGGCCTCGCGAATCTCAGGCCGATGGGAAAGTTGAACGTGTAGGCCGGCTGCTCGGCACCCGCGTGGGGGTCGGCGATACCTCGTGTAAGGCGGCTGCCCCTCGCCGCATGTCAAGACAGGTCAGGCCTTGCGCACGGCGATGCGGCGGACCTTGAGGTCGCCGGCGGCGGCGCAGAGCCGGAAGTCGCTCCCCTGGTTCTGGCGGTTGGCGAAGCGCGGGTCCTTGAGTGTGAAAGCCGCCTGTTTCCACTGGCCGGTGCCGGCGCGTTTCGCCTCGCCGGCCGACTTGTAGGCCCCCGCGAGCGTGGCGGCGGGGTCCTGGGAATCGTATTCGAGCGTGAACGGGGCCGTGCCCTCGTCGAGGTATTCGACCGTTACCTCGAGCGTGCCGCCGGAATCGAAGTAGAACGAGTCGTCGGCGTCGAAGTAGAGATACCGGTTGCTGCTGAACTTGTTCGGCAGGGCCTGGAGGCAATCGACGCCGCCGGCCGTCGTCGCGCCGGCCTCGCCGTCGCCGCCGGTCTTCAGGCGCAGGCCGTCGCCCTTGCCCTTCGGTCCGAAGGTGATGGCGACTTCCGTGGCGTCGGCGAAGGGTCCGCTGGGCCGGCGCCGCTCGCCCGCCTTCCACGCCGCGGCATAACCTCGTGTGATATCGATATACTGCCGTCCATATTCCTTCGTATCGGCGATGTCGGTCCCCTCGTGAAGTTCGTTCCACGTCTCGACGGCAACGAGGTTCGGCCGCCGGGCGGGGTCCATCGCCAGGAGGATGTCCCAGTTGCGCTTGTAGAACGCCCCGTTCTCACGGTCCTTCCTGGGCGTAGTGCGCCCGGGGACGGCGTGGTCGTCGTAACCCGGCCCGACGGCGGCGACGCCCAGGACCTGGAGTCCGAAGGCCGCGCCCCACGCGTACGTCGCGTCGGCCGGCAGTCTCCACGACTGCTCGGCCACGACGTACGGGCGCGCGCCGCCGAAGTCCTCGGCAAAGTGCGTGCGGACGTAGTCGAGGAGTTTCGGGTCGTCGGCGCCGCCGGCGGCGAAGGCGGCCGCGTACAAAAAGACGATGGGCCGCCCGTCGATGGTCGCCCAGAGTTTGGGCGGCACGAGCGAGAAGAAGTCGCGGATCGTTACGTAGAACCACGCCCGGCCGTCGGCGGTCGAGAGGTCCACGCGGCGGCCGGCGCCGTTGTACTGGAGGGTCGAGGTGTCGTAGAACATGCCGATGCGCGGCGGCTTCCTGCCGGCGGCTGTCAGTTCGTCGGCCGCGGCGACGAGCGGCGAGAGGCCCACGGTGCTGAACTGTTCGCCCGCATCCGCCGCCGGGCAGCCCCAGTAGACGGGCAGGGCCACGTCGATGCCCGCGTCGAGGATGTCGCCCAACTGCTTCTTGTGCCACGCGGCCCGCCTGTAACTGTAGCCCTTGGGGTCGGCCGGATGGTCGGTCAGGGCGTCGGAGCCGTCTGCGTTTCGGAAGTGCTCGCCAGATTCATCGTCATACCAATAGAAGTAGTACGTGGCGACGATGCGGTCCTTTGCGGAGAAGCCCGCGGGCGGCCCGCGATCCTTCGCGAACCCGATGAACTTGCCGGGGGCGGGCGAGCGGAGCAGCGCCTGCTCCGAAAACCGGTCGTCGGCCGCCGGGGCGCCCGTGGCCACGGCGACGGCGGCAATGCCGAGGGCCCAGACTGTGACGTGAGGCCGCATGGGGTCACCGTTCCTTTCTGCCGCGCGGCTTGCGGCGTTTGTCGTCCTCGCTGTGCGCCCGCAGGATGAGCCGGATGGGCACCTCGGGGAAGGGCAGTTCCTCGCGGAAGCGGTTCTCGACGAACCGCCGGTAGTCCTCGCCGAAGAGGTCCGGGTTGTTCACGAAGAGGACGACCGTGGGCGGCGCCACCGCCACCTGGGTGGCGAAGTAGATCTTCGGCAACTGGGCGGTGGGCGAGGGCGGCTGGCGCAGGCGGATGGCGTGCTCGATGACGCGGTTGAGCTGGCCCGTGGTCACCCGGGTCGAGGCCTGCTTGTAGAGGTTCCGCGCCAGGTCGACCGTGGCGAGCACGTTGCGCGAGTCTTTGGCGCTCGAGCACGAGATCGGGGCGTACGTCAGGCCCGGCATAACCTTGTCGAGGTAGTCGGCGAAGTCGCCCGGCGTGGCCTTGCCCTTCGCGAGGTCCCACTTGCTCACCACCAGGACCACCGGTTTCATCTCCTGCTCGATGGCGGCACCGAGGTGCTTATCGACCATGCTTACGGGTGTCGCAGCGTCGATGAGAAACAGGACCACGTCGGCCCGGCGTATCGACTCCATGGCGCGCGTCAGGCTGTAGAAGTCGATGTCGTTAGCGATGCTCTTTCGCTTGCGGATGCCGGCGGTGTCGATGGCGATGTACGTGAGGCCGTCTTTCTCGAAGCGGATGTCGACCGAATCGCGGGTCGTGCCGGGAATCTCGGAGACGATGACCCGCTCGCTCCCGGCCAGGGCGTTGATGAAGGTGCTCTTGCCGGCGTTGCGTTTGCCGACGACGGCGATCTTCATGGCGACTGCGGCGGGGGCCTCGGCGGCCTCGGGCGGCAGGCGTTCGAGGATGGCGGCCATGAGTTCATGCCGCCCGCGCGAGTGCTTGGCGCTCACCGGAATGACAGGCTCGTAGCCGAGCGCGTAGAACTCGCCCGTCGCGGACGCCAGGCGGTCGTTGTCGGCCTTGTTGGCCGCCAAAATCACCGGCGCCTGGAGGTGGCGGAGGCGTTCGGCCACGTCGCGGTCGAGCGGCGTAGGGCCGTCCTTCACGTCGACCACGAAGACGACGATGGCGGCTTCGCGGAGGGCGAACTCGATCTGCCGCTGGACGTCGGCCGCCAGTTCCTGGCCCGTGCGAAAGTCCATGCCGCCGGTATCGACCAGTTCGAACCAGCGGTTCTCGTACTCGACGACCGTGGAGACGCGGTCGCGCGTGACGCCGGCCGTGGGCTCGACGATGGAGATCCTACGCCGGGCGAGCGTGTTCAGAAGGCTCGACTTGCCGACGTTCGGGCGTCCGACGATGGCGACCTTGGGCAGGGGCATGGCTCTCTCGTCTTTTCGGGCTGTCTCGAAATCCGTCTTACCGCAGAGAACGCAGAGCACGCGGAGAACAACAACATCTTTGTTGTTATAAAGAAAAACTCTTTTTCTGTCTCTGCGTTCTCTGCGGTCTCCGCGGTGAAAAGACCCGGCCTAAGGCTCGAACCGCTTGAGCGGCAGCCGGATGCGTTTGCCGCTGCGGGCGGACTTGTAGATGGCGCAGATGACCTCGACGGCCTTCTTGTGTTCCGCGGCCGAGACGACCGGCGGGCGTCCTTCGCGCGCGGCGGCGGCGATGTCGTCGATGTTGCGGATGAAGATGTCGCTCAAGATCGCCATGGGGTCGGCGGCCGCGCCGACCGTGGCTGCCGCGGCGGCCGGGGCGGCTGCCCCCTTCTGGGCCTTCAACTCGTCCTTCAGTTGCCACACCGTGGCTATGTCGTCGCTCAGGTTGATCATGCCGGCGGTGCCCGTGATGACGTGCCGGACGGCCGAACCGGGGAACGACGCCGTGGACCCGCAGATGATTCCCAGGGCCCCGCTGGCGAACTCGACGGTGGCGACCGCCACGTCTTCAACCTCGATCTTCTGGTGCGCCAGGAGTGCGGTCCGCGCCGTGACGGCCGCGACGGGTCCGCAGATCCACAACAGGAGGTCGATGGCGTGGATGCCCTGGTTCATGAGACACCCGCCGCCGTCCAGTTTCCACGTGCCGCGCCACTGGCCGGAGTCGTAGTATTCCTGCGCCCGCCACCACGGCGTTGAGCAGCCGACGAACGTCAGGCGGCCGAGCCGTCCGGCGTCGACCGCGGCCTTCGTGCGGCGAGAATCGTCGGCGAAGCGGTGCTGGAAGATGCCGCCGAACGTCGTCCGCGATTTCTTGAACGCCTTGAGGATCTGGTCGCAGCGCTGCGGCGTCACGTCCATGGGCTTCTCGGAGATGACGTGCTTGCCGGCCATGGCGGCGGCGATGGCCAGGTCGCCGTGCAGGCCGCTCGGGACGCAGATGTCGATGAAGTCGATGTCTTCATGTGCCAGAACGTCGTCGACCTTCGTAAACCACGGCACGCCGTACTGCTTGCCGTAGCGTTCGGCGCGCTCGGCGACGATGTCGACGACGGCCCCGAGTTGGATTTCGCGGGTGGACTGGTAGCACTTGCAGTGATGCGGACCGATGTTGCCCAGGCCGACGACGGCGGACTTGAACATGGCGGCGCCTTTCGAGTCTGGCGTTGTACATTGTCGACAAGGCGCGCCCCGACGAGCGGGGCGGCTAAATGGCCGACTCATCGTATTGCAATCCGACCCCAGCGGCGTTTGCCGACCTGAAGAAGATCGCCGGAGGCGATGGCCACCTGGGCCTTGGGGTCCGCCACGGGCCGATCGTTGAGGCGCACCGCCCGCTGCTGGATGAGCCGCATGGCCTCGCTGTTGCTGCCGGCAAAGCCGGCGACCACGATAAGCCGGGCGAGGCCCATCCTTCCGTCGGCCAGTTCTGCCGCCGGGACGGCCGCCTCGGGAATCTCGCTCGGCTTCTCCTTCTCAGAAAAGACCCGCCGAAACTCGTCGGCGGCCCGTTGCGCGGCCTCATGTCCATAGTACCGGGCCACGATGGTCGACGCCAATCGCTCCTTGGAGTCGCGCGGGTGGGCGGTCCGAAGCACCTCCCGGATCTCGCCCTCGGGCACTTCGGTCAGGAGCGTGAAGTAGTTCTCCATCAGCGTGTCGGGGATGCTCATGAGTTTGCCGAACATCTCGTTCGGCGGGTCCGTGACGCCGACGTAGTTGCCCTTGGACTTCGACATCTTCTCCGTGCCGTCGAGGCCCACGAGGAGGGGCATCGTGAGGACGATCTGGGCCTCCAGCCGCTCGTCGCGCATGAGTTCGCGGCCGGCGAGGCAGTTGAAGGTCTGGTCGGTGCCGCCAAGTTCCACGTCGGCCCGGATCGCCACCGAATCGTACGCCTGCATGAGCGGGTACAGGAACTCGTGGACGCCGATGGGGTCGCCCGCGCGGTACCGCTTCTCAAAGGTGTCGCGCTCGAGCATCCGGGCGACGGTCATGCTGGCGGCAAGGCGAAGGACGTCGGCAAACGTGAGTTTGGCGAGCCACTCGCTGTTATAGCGGAGTTCGAGTTTTTCGGGGGCCGAGTCGAGGACCTTGCCGGCCTGCTCGAAGTACGTGCGGGCGTTCGTGCGGATCTCGTCGTCAGAGAGGACGGGCCGCGTGTGGTTCGTGCCGGTCGGGTCGCCGATGCGGGCGGTGTAGTCGCCGATGATCAGGACGGCCTTGTGCCCGAAGTCCTGGAACTGGCGCATCTTGCCCATGACAACCGTGTGCCCCAGGTGGATGTCTGGGGCGGTGGGGTCCATGCCGAGTTTGACGCGAAGGGGCCGGCGCTCGTGGACGGCCCGGGCGAGTTTGCCGCAGAGTTCGTCCTCGGTGTAGATCTGGACGGCCCCTCGCCGCAGGGCCGCCAGTTGCCGGAGGGCCTCTTTCTTTGCCGGTTCTGGAATCATGCCGTCCACGTGCTATACCTTCACAGTCGCTCTGTTTGGACCCGCCAATATAGGCGGAATCGGCGCGGGTTCAAGGCTTTTGTCGCAGCGGCGAAATGACGAATGACGAAGCCCGAATGACGAATGAATGACGAAACGGCAATGACGAATGGCCAGATGCACTTCTGCCGCGTCATTCGGATTTCGTGGGCTTCTTCTCTTCCGCCAACTCGCGCAGGACCTTGCCGAGTTCCTCGACGGTCGCCCCGTATCCCGCCCAGTTGCCTTCGCGCAGTTGGCGCTGGGCCTTGTCATAGAGTTCCAGGGCGCGCCCGACCACGGCGGGCGGCCCCGTGGGGGCGGCCGGCGTCGTGGCGGGCGTGGTTGAGGGCGGGGCGCCGCGGAACACGGCGTCGAGCGCCTCGTTCAGCGTGTTCCGCATGGCAATGTAGTCCTGGTACGAGACGATCACGCGCTTCAGTTCGGGAATGGCGCTCGATTCGCTCTTCAGGTACAGCGGTTCGACGTACAGCATGGAGTCGCGCACGGGAATCACGAGCAGGTTCCCGCGGACAACCCGGCTCCCGTGCTGGTTCCACAGCGTCAGCAGCGGCGAGATCTGGTCGTTCTGGTTGATACGGGCCTCGACCTGGCTCGGGCCGAAGACCAGCCGGTCCTTCGGGAGCGTGAAGACCAGCAGCCTGCCGTACTCCTTGCCGTCGGAGCGGCCGGCCATCCAGCCCACCATGTTGTCTTTCTTGGCGGGCGTGAAGGGGAGCATCAGGATGTACTCGGGCCCCGCGGCGCCCGGGAGAGTCATGATAAAGTAGTAGGCGTCGATCATCTGGCCCCGGCCCTCGAAGACCTGGCGCGGGCGCTGCCAGAGGTCTTCCTTGTTGTAGAAGATCCGCGGGTCGGTCATGTGGAACGCCAGGTACTGCTGGGCCTGGATCTCGAAGAGGTCGTTCGGGTACCTCAGGTGCGCCCGCACCGACTGGGGCATCTCGTCGATGTCACGGAACAGGCGCGGGAAGATGCTCCGCGCCGTCTGCACGATCGGGTCCGTGGGGTCGATGACGTAGAACGTCACGGCGCCGTCGTACGCGTCTAGGGTGATCTTGACCGAGTTGCGGATGTAGTTGATCGAATCGTCGTCGCGGTAGACCCTCGTCGAGTACGGGAACCGCGACGTTACGGTGTAGGCGTCGAGGACCCACACGATCCGCCCGTCGGCGACCACGGGGTAGGGGTCCTTGTCGAACTTCAGGAACGGCGCCAGCCGGTTGACGCACGCCCTCACCTGCCGTGCCCACAGGACGCGCGTGTGCGAGGTGAAACTGTCGGTCATCAGGATGTTGAAGTCGCCGAAGTAGTAGGCGAACAGCAGCCGCCGCGCCAGCGAGTCGAGCGGCACGCCCGCCTTGCCGGAATACTCGGTGTAGCGGTTCTCTTCGCCGAGCGGGTAGTCGAACTCCTTCTGCGTGGTGCCCGTGAAAATGTAGTCGTGCGTGAGTTCGCCGAAGTATATCTCCGGCCGCTTGATCGGGATGCCCACGCGGCTCTGCGGCGGGATGTTGCGGATCCACAGGTCCGGCAGGCCCTCCGGCGTCACCTCGTTCACGGGGCTCATCACCAGGCCGTAGCCGTGCGTGTACAAGAGGTGCAGGTTGACCCAGGTGCGGCTGTCCTTGTTGAGGAGCATCGTCTCGAGTTCCCGCACGGCCAGCGTGACCTGCCGGTACCCCCCGTCGACCACGTAGCGGTCGACGTCGACGTCGTTGAAGTGGTAGTAGGGGCGGAGCGACTCGATCTGGTTGTAGGTCTCCAGGAGGACCCGCCAGTCCCAGATGCGGACGTTCTCGATGGTGCCGGGGGTCTCTTCGACCTGCTTGAGGGTCAACTTGCCGGTGCCCGAGAAGGGGCGGACCTCGACGCCGCCCAAGCCGAACGCCTGCCGCGTGGCCCTGATGTTGTTCTCGAGGTACGGCGCCTCCCGCACGAGTTCGTTCGGCTCGACGTTGAACCGCTGCACGATCGCGGGGTAACTCCAGATGGTCGAGCCGTGCACCAACACCAGCAGCAAGAGGACGACGGCGGCCGCCTTCACCTTTCGCCGGATTGCCGCCGCCACCACCAGGACCGCCGCCGTCAGGCTCGCGATCTGCATGACGCCGAGCATCGGCAGCCGGGCCTCGTAGTCGGCGTACCCGACGCCGAACACCGCCCCGCGCGACCCGAGCATCAGGTCGAACCGGTCGAGCCAGTATCCGAACGCTACGGCAGCCAGGACGAGCGCCGTGAGCAGCGCCAGGTGAATCGTGGCCGGGCGCGTGGCCCGGCCGAACACCCCTCCGAGCGCGCCGCCGATGAAGTACGCCACGCCCGCGGCGATGGCGCCGAAGACCGCCATGGATATCACGTATCCCCTCAGCGGTTCCAGGACCGGCAGGATAAACGCGTAGAACGAGGCGTCTTTTCCGAGAATGGGGTCTGACCAGCCGAACGACTGCCGGTGCAGGAACTGGAGCGTCTCATACCAGAAGCCGGTGGCGCCCTGGGCGAATCCGAGCGAGACCACGAGGATCGCGGCAGCAGCGACAATCTTCACGAGGCGCATCAACTGCGGGCCGCTGACCACCCACGGCAGGCCCTTGATCTGGAGGTACGAGGCCCCCGGCGAGAGCCGCGACGCCACCAGCGCGTTGCCCGTCAGCCACAGGACCGTCGCCGCAAAGACGCCCACGGCCAGGGCCACCTTCGCCCACAGTTCGGTGGTAAAGACGGTGGCGAAGCCGAGGGCGTCGAACCACAGGTAGTCGGCGTACAGGACGGCGATGCGGCCCGCCGCCGACAGTACGACGAGGGCTATGACGACGCCCAGGATGAGGCGCGTGCGTTTGGCCATGATTGGTCTGCGCTCCCGGATACTGTGTGCCTGAGTCGCCAGTGGCACGTCAAGCGCCAATTGATCGGTGGCATGGCCACCCGGCAGTCCACTACCGCGCGCATAACACTGCACTGAGTCCCATCATAGGATGCCGGCGGCGGAAGGGCAAGCGCGCGTTTTTTCTCTTGACGGCGGCGCCGGGCTGTCGATATCATTCACCGTTATGAAAGCGTGCGGCGAGAACCCGGTCCTGGCCCTTAGGCGGTAATCCCCCGGGGCCGCCGCGCGCCTAACCTGATGAACGTCGGCCTCGGGAAAGTCCGAGGCCTTTTTTGTTTGGCCGGGGCCGCACCGGGAAATCCGTTGCGGCCGGTGCCGGCCGCTATAGAGTAATGCCTCTTACGCGAAGGAGTAGTGCCATGGCTGGGGATCCTTCCCGGCGCGTGTACGTCTTCGACACCACGCTGCGCGACGGCGAGCAATCGCCCGGTGCCAGCATGAACCTGACGGAGAAGTTGGAGGTGGCCCGGGCCCTCGAACGTGTGGGGGTCGACATTATCGAGGCCGGCTTCCCCATCACGTCGCCCGACGACTTCGAGGCGGTGCGGGCCATCGCGCACGAGGTCCGGCGGCCCACGGTCTGCGGCCTTGCGCGGTGCGTGCCGAAGGACATCGACCGGGCGGCCGAGGCCGTCCGCGACGCCAGGCGCCCGCGCATCCACGTCTTCCTGGCGACGAGCAAGATTCACCGGGAGTTCAAACTCCGCAAGGCCCGCAGCGAGATTCTGCGCCTGGCGGTCGAAGGCGTCCGGCGGGCGAAGGCGGGCGCCGACGACGTCGAGTTCTCGCCCGAAGATGCCGCGCGGACCGAGCCGGAGTTCCTCAGCCGCGTCGTCGAGGCGGTCATCGACGCCGGGGCCACGACCGTGAACATCCCCGACACGGTGGGCTGGGCGTCGCCCGACGGGTTCCGCTGGCTCATCGAGCACCTCTTTGAGAGCGTGCCGAACATCCACAAGGCCGTTATTGCGGTCCACTGCCACGACGACCTCGGCATGGCGGTCGCGAACACGCTGGCGGCCGTGCAGGCGGGCGCGCGGCAGGTGGAAGTGACCATCAACGGCATCGGCGAGCGGGCGGGCAACGCGGCCCTCGAAGAGGTCGTCATGGCCCTGAATACGCGGCCCGACGTCTTCGGCGGATGCTGGACGCACGTCAAGACGCCCCTGCTGGTGCCCACCAGCCGCCTGGTCGAGCGGGTGACGGGCATGGCGGTGGCGCGAAATAAGGCGGTCGTCGGAGAGAATGCCTTCGCCCACGAGTCGGGCATCCACGCTGACGGCGTCCTGAAGGAACGCACCACCTACGAGATCATGGATCCGAGGGCTATCGGCCTGTCGAAGAGCAAACTCGTGCTCGGCAAGCACTCGGGCCGACACCAGTTCAAACATCGCCTCAAGGAGATGGGGTTCCACCTCTCGGACAAGGAGGTCACGCGGCTCTTCTTCGGGCCGTTCAAGGAGTTGGCGGACCGCAAGAAGGAGGTCTTCAACGAGGACATCGTGGCCCTGGTGGAGAGCGAGGCCGTCGCGGGCCCCGAGACCTGGCGCCTGTGCCGCCTGACGGTCGCTACTGCGACCGGGGGCATGCCCACCGCGACGGTCGAACTCGAGAACATCGCCACGGGCGACCACCGGCGCGATGCCGCCACCGGCGACGGCCCGGTCGATGCCATCTTCAAGGCCCTCGAGCGGATGACGGACGTCCGACTCACGCTGACCGACTATCACATCCGCGCTGTCACGCAGGGCACCGAGGCGCAGGGCGAGGCCCGCCTCGAAGCGAGGTACGGCGACCGCTCCGTCGCGGCCCGGGGCGTCTCGACCGACATCCTGGAAGCCAGCGCCCGCGCGTACCTGAGCGCCATCAACCGCGTCCTTGCGACCAGGAACGCCGCAAGGGCGGCCCGAAAACGAGCCGGGCGCGGGCAGGGCAAGAAGAAGTAAGGATTCACCGCAGAGGGCGCAGAGAAAGGCAGGCTGTTTCTTGAAAAGACAAGGCAGTTGACGTTCTCTGCGTTCTCCGCGCCCTCTGCGGCGCAAGAGGATTTGCGGAAGGCAACAGAAAGGTTGAAGACCTATGGCAACACCAACAATCGCAAAGAAGGCGGTCCTGGCCTACTCCGGCGGACTCGATACCTCGGTCATCCTGCCGTGGCTCCGCGAGACTTACGGATGCGAGGTCGTGGCCTTCGTGGCCGACCTGGGGCAGGGGCCGGCAGAATTGACGGGCATCGTCGAGAAGGCCAAGGCCTCGGGCGCCTGCGAGGTCTACGTCGAGGACCTGCGCGAGGAGTTCGTCACCGAGCACCTCTGGCGGATGCTCAAGGCCGGCGCCGTCTACGAGGGCAAGTACCTCCTGGGCACGAGCATCGCGCGGCCGCTCATCGCCAGGAAGCAGGTCGAGGTCGCCCGCGCGACCGGCGCCGACGCCGTGGCCCACGGCGCCACCGGCAAGGGCAACGACCAGGTCCGGTTCGAGTTGACCTACATGGCCCTGGCGCCGGACCTCAAAGTGCTCGTGCCTTGGCGCGACCCGCGCTGGACGCTCACCAGCCGCGAGGCCGCCGTCGATTACGCCGAGGCTCACGGCATCCCGATTGCCCAGTCCAAGAAGAGCATCTACAGCCGCGACCGGAACCTCTGGCACATCAGCCACGAGGGGGCGGAACTCGAAAACCCGGCGAGGGAACCCAAGCCCGGCGTCTTCGTCCTCTCCAGTCCCGTCGAGGAGGCCCCCGACAGGGCCGAGTACGTCGAGGTGGACCTGGAAGCGGGCGTGCCCGTCGGCCTCAACGGAAAGCGCATGGCCCCCGTGGCGATCGTCGAGGAACTCAACCGCCTCGGCGGCAAGCACGGCGTCGGCCAGGTCGACCTCGTGGAGAATCGCCTCGTGGGCATCAAGTCGCGCGGCGTATACGAGACGCCCGGCGGCACAATCCTGTACGCCGCCCATGCGGCCCTGGAGGCCCTCTGCCTCGACCGCGATACGCTCCACTATAAGCAGGGCCTGGCGCTGCGGTATGCTGAACTGGTTTACTACGGCCAGTGGTTCTCGATGCTCCGAGAGGCCATGGATGCCTTCGTCGACCGGACCCAGCAGACCGTGACCGGAAAGGTCCGCCTGAAACTCTACAAAGGCCAGGCCCTGTACGCCGGCGCCGAGTCGCCCTACAGCCTCTACAGCGAAGACCTGGCCAGTTTCGTCATGGGCAAGTCGTACGACCCGACCGATGCCACAGGCTTCATCCACCTGTTCGGGCTGCCGATGAAGGTGCAGGGGCTGATGAAGCGTAAGACTCAGCCGGCCGCGCCCAAGGCCGGCCGCAAACGCAGGTGAGCGTTGCTGCGTCAGCGACATTCATGGCATTTCAGGATTGAGTGTAGCACTTGAGGGTGGCATGGCCGCGGCGTTTGCGTGGTTATGTGCCGCCGTGGCAAGGGCACATGAACATGAACATGAATCTCGTGCTCATCGGCTACCGTTGCACCGGCAAGACGACGATCGGGCGGATCCTCGCCGACAAACTGGCGTGGCCGCTGGTCGACACCGACACGCTCA
>Ga0315288_10008821_pt1 | contig 12708 bp, 10 predicted proteins | sample YL17G11_20_MG_FD_203454 | JGI IMG/M metagenome (GOLD analysis project Ga0315288, IMG submission 203454) | Sediment microbial communities from Yellowstone Lake, YNP, Wyoming, USA - YL17G11_20 | ecosystem: Environmental > Aquatic > Freshwater > Lake > Sediment | place: USA: Wyoming | collected...
CCCGGGATACACCAAGCACCAATGAGTTCTCTCACCGAAGCACAGATCCTTGAAATCCGCAGTATCGTCCTCGACTACTTCTCCGAAGAATGCGATGTCGACAAGCAGACGCTCACCGATAGTACGAACATCGTGTCCGAGTTGCAGGGCGATTCGCTCATGCTCCTCTCTCTGCTCGAGACCATCCGCAAGAAATACGGCCTCACAATCGAGCTTAAGACATTGGGCCGCCACCTGATGAAGCGACCTGCCAACACCATTGGCAATGTCGTGAGTCTCACACGGATGCTCGTGGAACATGGCGACAACATCGTCAACATGGATGCGTAGCGCCGTGCCTGGCCTCTGCGCATGCGGCATCGATGCCGAGACCCCTGCGCGCTTCCGTCACATGGCAGACGACCCCGATTGGCCAATGCCGTTCGTTTTCAGTCGCCGGGAGATCGAGCACTGCCGAGCCCTCCGCCATCCAGAGCAGGGCCTTTGCGCGGCATTTTGCTGTAAGGAGGCTTTTTTCAAGGCGATAGGTGTTCCGTACAACTACCCCGATTGCGAGCTTCTCCTTGGACAATCGGGCGATGCACCTCGGCTCATCGTGGATAGGACGCCCATGCGCGAACACCGTCTGGATCGGGTCGAGGCGCGGATTCTCAGTCTGGATGCTGCGGAAGTCGTTGTCGTGGTGGATCTCTATTCCCGCAATCGCTCCGCCAATGGGGCTTCTGCGGGGTCCGGTCGATCCCGACTCCAGATGGTGACGGCATGACACCTCTTCACGTCGCTATCACCGGCATGGGCCTCATGACCGGACTGGGCCTGGACCTCGAATCGTCGTGGGACGGACTCCTTCGGGGCCAATGCCCTGCCAAGCGCCTCACCCTCTTCGATCCGCAGGGGCTCGCCTCCGACTTCGGCGTGCAGCTTCCCGATGGCGCCGACGAACTCTTCGCAAAGTCAATCATGACGCGCAACCGCCGGCAGATGACCCGCACCACTATGATGAACATTGTGGTGGCCGACATGGCCCTTGCCGATGCAGGCCTGGTGCTTGACAAGACAGACCGGTCTCGTGTGGGCGTGGTGGTTGGCGCAACCGGCACCGGCTATGCGCCGAGAGATCCCGCGGCCGTTGACGAGCACCGCATCTTACGCAATATGGCCAGCGCGCCCGCAGCCTGGATCAGTCTGCGCCACAAGCTGAGCGGTCCATCGTGGGTGGTGAGCACGGCGTGCGCCTCCGGAGCCTATGCGTTGCACTCGGCGTGCATGCTCGTGCTGTCGGGCCAGTGCGATGTGGTAGTGGCCGGAAGCGCCGACTCGACGCTCAACTACCTTGACATGAACGGATTCTGCTCGCTGCTGGCACTCTCCGAGAGCCGCCACGACCCGGCGCATGCGTCGCGGCCCTTCGACAAAGACCGCAACGGCTTTGTGATGGGCGAGGGTGGCGGCTTCATGCTCGTGGAATCTCCGGAGCACGCGCGGATGCGGGGTGCGCGCGTGTACGCGCGCATGGCGATGCCCGGCATTACATCCGAGGCGTTCAACATCCTGTCGCCGGAGCCTTCCGGCACGGGCATGGCGCGCAGCATGCTGGTTGCTCTTGTCAATGCGGGCATCCAGCCTCGCGACATCGACTACATCAACGCGCACGGCACGTCCACGCCCCAGAACGACGCTGCGGAGGTAGGCGCAATCAAGCAGGTGTTCGGCGAGCGCGCAACGAGGATCCCTGTCTCTTCCACAAAGTCAATGACCGGGCATTGTCTGTCTGCTGCGGCCGGAGTCGAGGCTGTCATCTGCTGCAAGGCGCTCGTCGAGGGCGCCATCCCACCCACCGCCAACCTCACGGCGCCGGACCTGGGCTTTGACCTGGACTTTGTGCCCGCCAAGCCCCGCACGGCGCCTCTCCGCCACGTCATGAGCAACTCGTTTGCGTTCGGGGGTCACAACGGGGTGTGCGTGTTTTCGGCGCCGGAGGCGTGAGGGCAGCGATGCTGCCGTGGCGTCTCGGGGCACGCCGACGTTGAGCTGCGACGGCTCCGGGAATCCAACCGACGCCACCCATCCGATCCCCTCCGCGCCTCCGCGCGAGAACGCTCGTCTCCTGATTGCCAAAAAAAGCGAAGAAGGTCTCGCGCAGAGACGCGGAGGCGCGGAGAAGACCGGGGGGGAGGAGAGAAGATGGCGTGCCGAGACTATCGGTATGCCAGCGCGGGACGGATCAGGTTGGCATATACGCGCAGCTTCTCTTCGCGGAATTTCGAGTCGGTGTGGAAGCGCAGGCGAACGGAGAGCTCCGAATCGATGCGCCGCTCCATGCCGTGCTCATCGCGCAGCCGCGACTCAGTCTTGCGGGTGTCGTCGGCAATCCCAACAATGGCATCGACAACGCCACGCTGCTTGGGAGGGGCATCTTCGCGCGTGGAGTTCTCCCACGTCTGGGCGCCCAGCATGGTTTTGAGCGCGTCGATCTCGGTCGAGTAGTCGCTCTGCCAGGTCTCATCCAGCCGCATGCCGAACTCATTGGCTTTGACGTGGATGTAGGTATAGAGGCGGGCATCGCTGTCGGGTAAAGACAGCTCCTCGCAGATCTGGTAGATCGTGCAGGCCGCGTCAAAGTGCCGACCGATCAGGTCGTCGACCCCTATATGTTGTGCTGAATCCATGATGCCTCAAATATAGGTTGTGTTTGGGCTGTCCGGGTCCGTGTCGAGGGGCCCATACCTATAATCTACCCAATCCTGGCCGCAAATGTGGGAAAATCTCGACAATCGCCTGGATGGGATGTGGGGCTTCCGGGTCGGGGAGTTCGGATTTGTCCGCGGGGCTGGTGGGGTGGGACGGCCTTACCGGACCTTGCGGACGCTTCTGAGGCTATCGCGCATGGTAAGCGCGTCGTCCCAGCAGAATTGGTCCTATCGGCTCGACACCTCCATGAGCGCGTCGAGGCGAGGGTGTGCGTCAGGGCACAAGCATCTTCCGGAACGCTCCGACCATCTCGTCGGCCTTGGCCAAATAGACCTCGACCTCGTCTGCCGAGAACTCCAACGACGGTTGGTAGTCCGACTGTTCCCGACGACTGAGCAGCACGTCGTACATACGACCCAACTCTTTGTCGAGCAATCCCGTGTTGACGAAGTCGCGGTGTACTGCGGACCGGACTGCGGAGTGCCTGCCGTACTGCTTCCCGCGAGAGATCAGCACCGCGCCGGCCGCATAGAACACCGTGTAGTACAGGCGATTGACGCAGGATGCGAGACGACCATTCAGGAACAGCAACCGTGCGTCGTTCAGAACTGCCTCGGACTTCTCAAGCCACAGTTTGACCAGGATGTCTCGCTGCTCAGCGTTCATACGACGATCCCGTCCGCCTCGATGTTCTGCTTCAGCGCCAACCCGGTCCACAGCCCGTTTTCCCAGTCTGTTTGGGCCACCACGTGCACGGTGAAGAGGGTTCCGAATGCCAGGTTGGCCTCGAACGCCTCGCCGATTACCCGATCGGTCTCTTTCCAGTCAAGGGCATCTCTGGTGATGATAAGCAGATCGATGTCGGAGTCGGCTCGCGAATCTCCTCGGGCTCTCGAGCCGAAGAGCACAAACTCACGAACAGAGAACAGTGCACGAACGCGCCGCTTGACTTCGTCGAGTGCGCGGCGCTCTGTCTCGGTCAATTGGGGGGGAACGCTTGTGGATGTTGTCATCCAGCATCTCCTGGCAGAAGCCGTCGTTTGGCGGTGCGAACACGCGACCGCCGATTGGGACCGCAGGCATTCGACCTCTCTGGCGACTCAGTAGGAAAATAGTCTGGGGCGCGGCCCACGGCTGTGTGCCGACTTCGCGAGTCAGCGATTCCACCTGGCCGCAGCGAGACTATCGCACGATGCGAACGGCCTTCACGCGAACGTGGGACCCTGTTCGCAACTGCACGAAGCACACCCCGGCAGGGATGCTGCCGGAAACCACCACCGCTTGACCTGCGCCGGTCCGCTCGATGCTGCCGACCTTCTGGCCGGATGTCGGTGCAACACGGTATTTTGATGTGGATTCGAACATTTCGCATCCGTCGATCAACACTGCCTCCTTGGAGTACCACTCATGAAGCAACGTGCGTTCCTTGCCTCGGCTCTTCCAGCAATTGCTCTTCTACCGCTCCTCCGTTGCGCGCCCCCCGTGCCTCCTACTGATCCAACAGCATTAGACTTTACAATGTCAATTATCGCGATTGATGCCGACAGTCTTGAGGTAGGTGACACACTGCACCTTGCAGTCGCGATCTACCCCGCCTATGCCGTGGAGAACCTCCGTGTTCAGGTCGGGCAACCGTGTGTTGGCGGAGCATCCTTTGGCACCGCAGTGACATCGAGGCTCGAATGCGACACCGTTGAGGCGAAACTCGCTCTCACATGCGCCGGCCAGGTGTGGCTCTACGCTCATGCGGCTCTGGACAATGGGGATACCGTACCGGACTCCATCCAGATCGCGGTGGGTGATTCGACTTCCGTGCCTGCCCTGCAATGGCACCACGATTCCATTTCCGCGATTGTTAACGAGGGTCAGACCCTCTACCTGACGTTGGATGACTCGGTCCTCTATACAGGGCACGCTGCCGTTGCGTTCGCGGTGCTGGGAGGCAGCCCCTCTGGTGACACCATTCGTTTCGCAGGCTACTACGAGTATGGGGCGGGCTACGGCGATTCAGGCCACTACCGTGTACGCATCCGTGCCACAGACGGAGAACTCGCCGACACGCTTGCCCTGGGCCTCACAGTGCGCAACGTAAACCAGAAGCCGTTATTTGTCGGCAACAGCCCCCGTCAGACCTACATGGTGGCAGAAGGAGCCACGCTGCGGGCAACAGTTCGAGCAACAGATGCCGATGGTGACGGCCTCAGGTACTTTGTCGACTCGTGCAGTCTCCCACGCGCCCAGAGCGCAACTCTGATCGACACGGCGTTTTCCTGGGCATCGCGACTTGGGGAGGTCGGGCTCTACCGCGTAGTCGTTGGCGTTACAGACGGCAGTGACACGGCATACGCAGCCGTCCAAGTCGGCGTCGGGGCCGTCAATGTGCCACCCTCGCTGTCCATTGCTGGCGTGAGCAATGGACAAACCATTTCTGTCAAGGAGGGAATAACGTTGTCATTCACCGTCACGCGTCACGACGACAATTCAGGGGACGCGGTTCGCTTCATCGCACCGGTTCTCAACACGCCCTGGACCGACGGCAAAGGCACGGGCAGCTTCGACACCGCCACCGGGGCGTTCACCTACACCCCCGGATTTTCGACATCAACGAGGACGAGCGCCACGATGTACGACAGCATCACGTTCCGTGCTGTTGACAATGGCACACCACCAGAGAGCACGACGCTGATGGTGGCGATACTCGTCCAGGACTCAAGCCGAGCCCTGCTGCCTGTCACGGTGATTTCGCCCGCCAATGCCCAAGCGGAGGTCGGACTTCCGGTGATTGTCACATGGCAAGGTGGTGGAAGCCCTGACGTGGAAACCGTGCACTACCGGATCTGGTATGGTGCGACGCCGACCATAATCAACACAGCCGTCGAGGCAGATACGGCGCATCGGGCCAGCCTCGCTGCGCTGCAGGGAAACAGGTGCTACTCTCTGCGCGTTGTGGCAATTCCCGTGGCGCATCCACAGGATTCGGTGACAAGCGGCGTCGTCACATTCACGACCCTCAATCACAAGCCGGGGGTGGCGCTCACCTCCCCTGTTGGCGGGAAGACCAAGACCGACGCTACAACGGAATCCTTCTCCTATACCGGTACCGACACCGATGGCGATGCCTTGACATACATGATTTGTCTCGGAACCAGCAAGGCATCGCTCTTCTCGACGGGCGTAAAGCGACAGCAGATTGCCGCAACAACCTACGCCATTGGGAATTTCGGACAACTTCTGGTTGGTACCGGATACTACTGGGCTGTCGTGGCCACCGATGCGGGGTGTGCCGGTGGCGCAGCCGACACCTCGGAGATCGACTCGTTCACAACCAGGAACTCGTCTCCTGTTTGGAACTCGATTCCCCTCCCAGCCGACACCTCCTATTACCGTTTGAGTGTTCGCCTCGCGGCCTACTGCACCGGGGCGTCGGGACATCACAACCTGAAGTTCAGTGTTGTTGGTGGGCCGCGCGACAGCGTTCAGAAGGGGGCAACCGATACGCTTCGGTTTGTTGCCGACTCCCAGCAGATTACCATCACAGCGGTTGACTCAACCGTGCCGGGGGATGTTGTTATGAGCAACACTTCGATCCGGGCTCCCGGTTTCAGGAATGGGCGCATGAAGAGGGTGCAGTCTTCCGGGCAGCAGTTTACCATGGGGGATACGGCCTCTGGCTTGTATGGTGGATCGCAGCCACTCCACCTGGTGAGCTTCACGAGGGATTTCCTCATGGATACTACGAAGACCACCGAACTCGAGTACAATCCCCTGATGCTGGGCGCAACCAAACCCTCCGACACACTTGTGCGCGTGGCCTGGGGCAATGCAGCGCTGTACTGCAACGCACGAAGCAAGCGTGATGGCCTTGATACGGCCTACATATACTCGGTTGGCGTAACTCCGCAGCTTGACACATCCGCATACGGATACCGACTGCCCACCGAGGCAGAGTGGGAATTCGCATGCCGTGGAGGAACGGTGTCCTCATTCTATTGGGGAGAATCAACCGATACGGCAATTATCTCGCAGTATGAGTTGTTTGTCTTTGACGGCAGTTACACTGCGAATCGACCAGTCGCAAGAAGGCGTCCCAATCCCTACGGATTCTACGATATGGTCGGCATGTGGGAGGAATGGGTGAACGATTGGGCGGGCACCTACACGGGCAATGCACAAGTCGACCCGCTCGGCCCCGTCTCTGATTCGCAGAACCGCAAGATCATGAGAGGCAATCACTACCGCGGGGATCTCCCCTATTGCCGATCGGGGGCGCGCAACATGACAGGGATGAACGCGGCAAATTTTGCGTTCAGATGCGTATTGCGGGCGCGCCGATAGCGCGGAATGTTGGCTCTCACCGCCCTGCTTGCTTTCGCTGCTTGCCCAATTCGGTGTCGGCCTCGGCGAGCTTCGGATTGTAGCGCAGGGCGGTCCGAAACTCCTCCGCCGCCTGGGCATCCTTGCCTCGGGCGGCAAGGATGATACCCAGATTCAGGTGTGCTTCAGCGAACCCAGGGCGTAGCCCGATCGCCAGCCTGTAATGGAGTTCTGCGGCTCCGAGACTGTCCATGTCCGCGTAGATGACTCCGACATTGTTCTCCGCAGCCGCATTCTGCGGGTCATACCGCAGTGCGAAGTCATACGCCTTCAGCGCGTCCGCTTTGCGCCGCAAACCCCACAATATCTCGCCCTTTGCGTACCACACCTGGCCAGGCGTGAAGGTTTCGTCCAACTGGGTGACAGTATCGAGATTGGCAAGAGCGTTTCCCGCTTGACCGTTGCGCCCATAGGCCATCGCGAGCCAGTAGCGAACTTCGGCTGATCGACGATTCTTCTCCGCAACTTTTTCCAGAAGGACGAGCGCCAAGCTGTCCTTGTCAAGATCAAGCAGGCACTGTGCAAGATAGAGACGGGCCTGCGAAGGCATGAAATTCAGCTCGATGGATCTCTGGAGGAACGGCACCGCCTCCGCCGCGCGTCCTGCCTGCCAAAGCGTTGAACCAGTGTTGAAAACTGTTTCACCTCGATCGGGGTTGAGTCGTAGCGCTTCCCGGTAATGCGACAGCCCCTCCTCCTCTTGTCCTCGTTGAGTCAGGATGTTCGCGAGGTTAGTGTGGGCAATCCAGGCTGAGGGGTTGTATCGGAGAGTGTGCCTCCACACGGCCTCTTCACTTGTGAATCTTAGCTGGGATTCGACCGTGAGGGCGGCACACATGCACAGCGCGACGGCGAGCACACCCCTCCCGACAAAACGACCAAAAGGCCGCATCACCGTGACCCCTATGGATCCGCCTGCAACCAAGGCGCCAACCATGCCGAAGTAAAGGTAATGGTCGGCTACCCACGAAAACGTCATGAAGTAGACATCGACGAAACCGAGGGCGGGGAAGATGCCAAGAACGAAAAAACACATCCCAAGCAACGGCGCCCAGGTGACTCGTTTCCGAAACGCCAGAAGCAGCACAAAGAGGCCCACTATCGCGCATAGCAACAGCACAGCGGCGACCGTCGGGCCGGCCAGAGCCCATCGCGGATACACGAACAGTGTGGGCCAGGGCGCAACCATCTTGTAAAGGTAGAACCAGAAGCACTTACCCGCGATGATTACTTTGTCCACCAGTCCGCGCGGCTCAACAGTGGTTCCGCCCATCGATCGACTGAGGTTGAACCATACAGAGACTCCACCTACCAGGGCGGAAACCGCGAAGAACGGAACCGATGGCAGAACCGTGGCGAGCCGCAGCTTGGGTGTTTTCCACGCACACAGCGCCAAAATGGCAAACGGCAACATGACAATGGATGACTTGGATAGCATCCCAAACGCAAACGAGACAACTGCTGCCGCAAGGATCCTCCGGTCGCCCGACTCCTTGTATCGCAGGAAGAAGTGGATCGCGGCGAAGCCCCCAGACGCAGACATCAACGTCTTTGCCTGGAAGATCCATGCCACGCTTTCAACATTGCACGGATGAAGCGCGAAGACCGCCGCGACACCAAATGCCATGCGTGGCACAAGGCGTTTGAGCATGAGGAACACAAGCGCCACACACAGAAGGTGCAGAACGATGTTGACAACGTGATACCCGACCGGGTTCATCCCAAACAGGTGAAACCGGAACCATTCAAGCGAGTACGAAAGCGGCCAGAAGTCAACCGGCTCCTTGGTGAACCAGATCTTCCATAGGCCGTCCGAGCTCTTGATGATTGGACTCTCCGTCACGTAGGTTTTGTCGTCCCAGATGAATCCGCCGAAGAGGGACGGGAGGTAAACCAAGGCGGTGAAGAGGAGAAGACCTTTCAGGTGCCTATTGCCGAAGATCTCGTGGCGACCAGTTGGGTTGAGTGAAACCGTCGGCGAGGAGTCAGAGGTGGTGTTCTTGGACGGAGTACCGGATCTCTTTGACATGGTGTGCCAGTGCTCAGGGTGTGGCCCGGTGGCCGCAAATATCGACGGAGTGTGAAAATACGCCATCGCAGGGGGCTGGACCGTTGCGACGGCAGGTCTTCCGCTCGGGGACGCGGGCGCTGAAGAACAGGGACGGAGCCACTCTAATACATTAGCAGATCATGACCCAAGTGACTGTTTCGCCACGCCCGACGGCAATTGTCGGTCCAATATGTATTAGTGAAGCTCAGTCCCCAGTTCCATGAGACAAGCGTTCTCGCGCAGAGGCGCAGAGAAGACAAGAGAAGGCAGACACTGCATCCAGACCGACTGCTGACAGAGGGGTTTTCGTGGTCACTATCCGTACGACGTCCCCTCTGCGCGAGAATCCTCTTCTCTTGCTGCCTATAAACGGACAGTTCAGTCCGTCCGACAGAACCGCAATACCGAGGCCACAACCCACCGGGGATACCCACCGAGGAGCCGGATGACCCAAACTATTTTCTTCATAACGGCTTCCGATGTGTACTGCCCAAAACCATACCTGCTTCGTGGTGATTCGGGGCTTCACCCAAGCGCTGCAAAGGTCTTCTGAGAATGCGAATGCCGTTCAGCCTCATTTCTCACGGAACCCCATCCCGCTGGGTTGCACCGTGTATTGCGGTTGCCGTGATCGCCTTCGCCTATTTCTGGAACCTCGGTAGCCCGGTCTTGTGGGGTGACGAGGCGGACACCGTGGATTTCTCCCGTAACGTGCTGCAGAAAGGTGTCCCGGACGGCTTCGATGGGCGAAACCTCCTGGTCTTTGACAACTGCGCGTCTGTCAGCACCTCGCTTCTCTCGAAGAAAGCTCCCTGGGTGCAGTTCTACGTTGGAGCAGTTTCCCTTTTTGTTTTTGGCTCAACAACCATGGGGGCACGGGCGCTCTTCGCCCTCATCGGCCTTCTGACGTTCTTCCCCTTGTACTCTATTCTGAGGCGGCACAGTCGCTGCCCAGCCCTCATTGCCGCACTGGTTCTGGTGGCGCCTCAGTTTGTCTTGTTTCAAAGAAACGCCCGCTACTTCCCGATACTCGTCTTTCTATTCGTGACCACCATCTGGACGTACTATCATCGCTTCAAGCATCCGCACATGCGCCCGGTTCTTCTGTTTGTCTGCATGCTGCTGCTCTTTCACACCCACCAGTTGGCCGCATTCTGCATTGCGAGTTCCTTCTGCGTGTACGCCATGTTGAAGAAGGACAAGGCACTGCCGGTCCTCGCGGGCGCGTTTGCCTGCGGGGCGCTCTCCTGGGCCGTTTTCAATGCACTTCTTTCGGATGCGCGACCGGGCGAGTACTCCATCGTGCACCTGCTCTTCACGAACCCGGCGGAATGGCTTTCCCTTTTTGTCACAGGGTGCAGGGTAGGCATTCTCGATCTTGATTTCTCGAACAGTACCCCTTTGATCGGCTGGGGGGTGCTGGCAGTGGTTTCCGCGAAACGGAATGTGCGGGCGAAGATCCTGCGCGCTCTGGACAATCCGCTTTGTTACTTGTTGGGAATTGCGGGGGTCCTTCAGGTTGTCGGAGCTGCCGGCGCGATAGGGTACGAATCGCAATTCAAGTACTCGGTTCTCAGGTACTTCCCCAATATTGTCGGCTTCGCGACAATTCCCCTACTACTTGCGCTTGAGGCGCTCATTGCCGGTGATTCCTTCACCGAGGGCTCGAGGATCCAGCCATCCGTGGGAGCATCGTTGACGGCCTCGGCGGTCACCAGGAAATCACGTCGAAGACTGATTGTCCCGTGGCTTCTTGTTGCCGCTTTGTCCAACAATGTCCTGACCGTATCGCTCTGGCTCAGGCCTCTTTCCGACAGGCAGTCCGCTCTGTCATGGTGGTGGCCTGTATATGCCGAAATCATACGCCCGCCTCTCGATCCGATGAAGAGGGTTCTTGACCTCCTTGCACAAGAAGACTGCGGCACCGACAACGCGATCAGCGTCTGGCCGCCGTTTCTCAACGAAGTGCTCATACACTATGTCGGCTGGAAGTACTTCGTTGTTCCAGATATCAGGGAAGACTCGGAGTGCGCCAAGGTGGTCGCCGGCAAGATCGGGCATGCAAGGGTGCAGAAATTCTCCTCGCCCCCCAAATGGGCTGTCCTCGTCTTCGCAGAGGCCAGGGATGTACCGGCCGGCTACTCTCTGGTCAAGATTCCCTTCAACCGGGCTTCCGCCGATGCCACCCGGCCAGAGCTCACGAGGCATGGATTCGCCGTACCGGCCGGAGACACCGTTGGATTCATCAATGTTTACAAGAGGATAGACTGACCCGGTCACGTTCGGGGGGGCGGGGATCTCCGGCACTGACCGCTCATGAGCAAGGACGGAGCAACTTTAATACATTAGCAGATCGTGACCCGGGTGACCGCTTCGCCACTCCCGCCAGTAATCGTCGGTCTAATATGTATTAATGAAGCTCCGTCCCCGCTGCGAGCATTCTCCGCCTGGGGCGCGGCCTTGGCCACGGCTGTGTCGCGCCAAGTCGATCACTTGACGGTTTGGCGGGGCTTGCGCGTGCGACCCTTGGAGGTCTTGACTGCACCGATCAAGGCAGCCGTTGATTCGTCCGCCTTGTGGCGTTGTTTCTTGCCTTTCAGGAAGTCCTGAGCCTTTCTCACGCAGTACAGCGTGTGCTCGAAATTGTCTGCTGTCAACGGCAGCATGAACGCCACCGGGCTGCCATGCACCGTCAAAATGAGCTCGTTCTCCTTGCGCAAATTGTCGAGTATCTTTGGGGTGAAATTTTTCAAGTCGCGGAGTGTCACGAATTTCATACGATGCCCCTTTGAGATTGGAAAGAAGAACCCGTGCGTGCGGTTACTTGATCCATGACTCTCTGACGACAAAGATGTACTGGTTCGCCGCGCTACAGTGGAACTACTGTAGATGGCGGTTGTTTGGGTTGCGCCTCAGCGCAGTCTGCCGACACCGTGGTGTCCCTCAGGCAGGAGGGAACGGCGGCGGCAGTGTTGACAGCTTCGGCCTGGGTAGGAAAATAGTTTTGGGCTCGGTCCATTGCGACGGTGCGGGTTCTTGAACCCAAACTTGACTTGTTCTCCTATGCATCTCCTGACCCGAAATCGGTGTTCATGTTTGCTGAGGACACCGACGGCAACAGGTTCAGCCTTCAGGGCCTCTCCGATGGGACACTGCGGTACCTGGACAGTCTCTGTCGCGAGATGCGCAAGATCTGCTGCGAGCTGAGGGCCAAGGGCGTTGACGTGATCGTCTTTCTCACCGACTCCAACCACGATGACCCGGATGCGTGGAAGGCTGCCCTCAGCGGCGAACTTGCCCGCGTCCCGCTGGATGCGCGGCATCTGGCTGTCTGTGGTGCGTGCCAGCGTAACATAGAGTGCTGGCTCTGCGCAGGCGTTCCATGGATCTCGAATCGCCTCTCAAGATCGACACACGTGTTCCAAGTTGCAGATCCCAAGGGAGTCTTTGAGTCGGCAATGGGCATTACCAGGCGAGAGAAGTGCGAGCAGGAGATAGCCGAGTTGGTGGTGGCCGCCCCGATGCGCAACTGGCCCGCAAACAAGTCGTTCGACGCGTTCTACGAGGAGATACGACGCCACAGCAAGCTGCTG
>Ga0315288_10008822_pt1 | contig 12707 bp, 6 predicted proteins | sample YL17G11_20_MG_FD_203454 | JGI IMG/M metagenome (GOLD analysis project Ga0315288, IMG submission 203454) | Sediment microbial communities from Yellowstone Lake, YNP, Wyoming, USA - YL17G11_20 | ecosystem: Environmental > Aquatic > Freshwater > Lake > Sediment | place: USA: Wyoming | collected...
TAAAATCTAGCACCACAAGTATCTCTCCCGCTGGTGTAGTGACGAGAGTAGTAAGCTCATCGTCGTTTGAGCTATCGACCTACGGCGACGTACTAGAGATGTGGTACGAGCTAATGCCTAGCCAGCTCACTACAACCGATAAGGCTGGCCGCATTACCAACATTGGAACGCTAGATGTAACTCTTTCTAGTCTTCCAAGTACACTTCAAGTCGGATCACTTGCCGACATTGTAGCTGGTGTCTCTGGTTGCTCGACTAAGGCTATTGACCTTACCGTGACCAACATTGCTGGAACGACCGTCCACCTATCGTCTTTGCCAAGTGATCTTAAAGTCGGCGACTACGTTACGGCGGCTGGTTATTCTCCCGTGATGCAGCTTCCCGACGAGTGCTATCCTTACCTAGAAACCGAAACTTGCTACAGGCTTCTACAGTCTATCTCTGACTATGAAGGTGCTAAGTTTCTACAAGCTGATATCGAAGTAGAGCTGAAGAACCTAAAAATGTTGTTAGAGCCTCGTATCCAAGGTGAAGCAACCAAGATCATTCCCAGGATGGGACTTGCTCGCGGTGCACGTAGTCGTTGGAAATGGGGCTTTCTGAGGTAGGTAGTGCCAACTAAATTTATCGAGATCAAAAAGTTTCTAGGAATATTTCAGCAACAAAACAGCTTCTCGACTCCGGACGGCGCTCTTGAGGAAGCTGATAACGTCGCTATCACCAAAGACGACCGGATTATTAAGCGTCGCGGCGTTTATAGTTGGTACGCTGGTGGTGTTCCCAATATTTTAAACAACATCTATCCATACCAAAACACGATTGTTGCGGTATGCGAAGATAAGCTTCTTCATTTCTCTGAAACGGGAACCGCACCTAATAAAGTGGGATCGCCTACGACTAACGTCGGCACTATATCTAGCCCAAATACGCTTCAGTCTAGGTTTGTTGAAAGTAACAATAACCTTTACTTCACCACAAGCAATGGACCGCTCAAGCTGACCTCGTTTGATAGCGCCATTAGGGACTCAGGCGCTTATCCTGGCCTTGATATGACGGCAGAGCTACTAGCATCTAGCGGCGTGATTAACGGCAACGTCCAGGTAGCTTGGCGCGTAGTCTACGGCTACAGGGACGCCAATAGTAACCTGATTCTTGGTGCTCCTAGCGATATTGTAACTGTGACCAATCCAAAGATCATCGGAGCTTCCTGGACTCGCACAAAACCAGCTGCCAATTACATTGTTACAGTAACCAGTAACAACCATAACCTTGCCAGTGGCATGCGCGTTTTTATCAGTAACGCCGAAGGAACAAACGTTGTTACCGAAGGCTTTTATACCATTACGGTTACAGGCCCAAACACATTTACATTTGTTGAAGGGAGCGTAGTTGATGTATCGGTGCATACTCTCGACTATTCGGCAGCTAGGGCAGCACGTCTTGAGTTTTCTGTACCTTCGGAAATTGAAGCCACTACCCAAAGTTATTTTTATCAAGTCTACCGGACTAGCCAGTCAGTCGGAGATAGCGCGACTCCTACGCCAAACTTCAAGCTTGTCGATGAAAGAAGACTGACACAAGGAGAGATTGACGCTGGCTTTGTTATTTACTCCGACGATACCGACGACATCTTGCTAGGCGCAGAGCTTTACACCAATCCCAACTCCAGAGAGGGCGAGCTACAGGCTAACTACCGTCCGCCTAATTGCCAGGACGTAGGGATATTTAAAAACCACGTTATCTATGCCAACTGCACCACCAGGCACCTTATTGATCTGTCGGTAGTTGATACCGACAATACTACAATTCAAGAAGGTGACGGCATCACGGTGAAAGTTGGAGCGGTAGAGCGCAGCTACGTCGCTAGAAAAGGCATCGGTAACCAAACGGTCGATGCAGCGGCCACAGTCGCAACTGGCACTGCCACAGTAACCTACGCAGCACACGGCTTTCTTACAGGCTACAAGATTCAGGTAATATCTAGCACCAGCTCTATCCCTATTGCTGAGTATGCGGTTACAAAGATAGACGCCAACACGTTCACTTTCCCAGTGCCGTCTGGCACTAGCGGTACAGTTACTTTTGCCGGCATATCTAACGGAACCGATGATATTTTCTTCCTAGACAGCGCCAACGATTCAATCAGCATTAGGCTTAGAAATACGGCGCAAGGTATTGTAAAAGCAATCAACCGCGATGCGTCTAGCTTAGTCTATGCCAACTACGTTTCCGGCATTTCCGACGTACCTGGAAGGCTTAGGCTGACGGCCAAGGATTTTACCGATCCAATTGAAATTAAGGCTAACGGAGGATGCGGGGAAGCTTTCTCTCCTGTACTTCCTGATTCCTTTAGTTCTGGCACGCAGGTATTTAGTAAAAACGAACGCCAGCCTAACACGTTTTATTCGTCAAAGACTGGTGAGCCCGAGGCTGTACCGGTTGTAAATAACTTTCCGGTAGGCCCAAGAAACAGGGCCATACTTAGAACACTGATTCTCCGTGACAGTATTATTCACCTCACCGAGGGCGGCGTATTTAAAACAGTCGGCGATAATCCTGGTAACTTTACCACCACCATTATTGATACGACGGTAATCTGTGCAGCGCCGAATAGCGCGGTGATTTTAAATAACAACGTAGTCTTTCTTTCTAACCAGGGTGTCTGCCTGGTGACAGAAAACTCGGTTGAGATCATTTCCAGGCGAATTGAAGACCTTATTCAGCCAATCTTGACCAATGAAAACTTGATTCAAGAAACCTACGGCGTCGCCTACGAATCTGACCGTAGTTACCTTCTAAGCACAATTAGGCCAAACCAAAACGAAGCTTCGATTGTCTACGTCTTCAACATACTGAACCAAACGTGGACTTCGCGGGATACGGTCTTTTATGGTGGTGTCGTAGGTCCAAGCGACACGCTATATCTGGTGTCTAACACCAATAAAATCGTCAAAGAGAGAAAAACCAACACCAAAGTAGACTTCTCCGACCAAAATCACGCGGTCACAGTGGTGTCGGTTGCCGCAAACCTACTTTCAGCCACCATCTCTATAGCGACGGCCATCCCTGAAAAGGGTGACGTTATTGTTAAAAACAATATCTTCACCAGGATTAATGCAGCCACCAGCATTGGCGGTAACCTATATGCCGTCACCTTTACCAAGGCGACTAACCTACTGGCCGCTGACAGCGTATTTCTTTACGACCTGATTGAAAGCCGAATACAGCTGGCTCCCTTTCACGGCGGCATGATGGGAAGGGCCAAGCAGTTTACGCAGATGCAAATTCATCTTCGCTCTCCCGGCATTTACCGCATGACAATCAGCTATTCTGGCTACACTTACGGCGGAAGTGACGAGACTGAATGGGTTAGTCAGACGCAATCTGGCGGTTGGGGACTAGAGGCTTGGGGCTTTTTTCCGTGGGGACAGGCCGACGCTGTAGACTTAACATTTGGCACCGATCCGGCGCCAGTGATACGAACATATATCAGCAGGTTTCAGCAGAGAAATACGTTTATTCAACCAATTTTCACGCACCGTGAAAGCGGCGAGCAAATGGATATTCAAGCTTTAAGCTTTGGTGTCAGGCCGTATATGGAAAGGGTGACTAAGTAACATGGTCGATTCAAGAAAATACTGGCTAGGCGACCCAGACGTTGAAAAAGTAGTGCAAAAGCGCATGGAAAACCACAAATCTTGGGCGCTTTGGTCGTCTAACCCAGTCTCCCAGGCTTGGGTGCGCAACACTCTCGCCTACTATAGCCATGTGCTAGATCCGAACAGCTGGGACACCAGCCTTGTGTTCCAGGGTGACCAGGGCGAGCTAGTGAAAATGCTAGTTCCCCAGGCTCGCTCAATTGTCAGGCAAACTATTACGCTGATTACCGCGCAAAAGCTTTCGTTTAAGGCCCTGGCCAAGAGCGAAGGCAGGGACGTGATGAACGACGTAAGGCTTGCTGACGGCATTTGCAACGATACGGTAGAAAAGCAGCGGCTAGACACTAAAGGCGAGCTACTTTTAGAGAATACCCTAGTTCTTGGCGGCGGATTTACCAAAACAACGTGGGACACCAGCCTTGGCGATCCTTGGGCCGCAAGCGAAGGTGTCTTGGTCCACAAGGGCGGCGTCGACATCTCTATTCATAGTCCTATGGACGTTTACTATGAATACAAGATGGGCGACTGGCAAAAGATGGATTGGGTAGAAGTCCGGGTAAAGAAAAACAAGTGGGACTTAATCGCTCAGTACCCAGAACTAGAAGACGAGCTTCAAAAAGTCCCGACCGTCCAAGACTTCCACGGCATTAATATCTATAACAGCCAGCAATCGGTCAAAGACGACTACATCTGGTGCTACGAGCTTTATCATAAGCCTACGCCAGCAATGCCAGCTGGCCGGATGATCTTTTATGCGTCGGATAAAGCGGTATTCTACGACGGCCAAAATGAATACGGCTGTATTCCGGTAGAGCCATGTATCCCAGAACAGTTTAGCGGTGCATTTCTTGGCGTACCGTTTTTTAGCTCACTACTTCCAATGCAGGAAATGCTCGACATCTGTTTTTCAGCTATAGGCACTAATAACGCAAACCTCGGTGTCCAGAATGTGACGATACCAAGGGGCGCTGCCATATCTGTGGAGCAAATTCAGGGCATGAACTGGATCAGCTATACACCACAGAACATACAGGGCGGCGGAAAGCCGGAGCCTTTGCAGCTCGTACAGTCGGCACCGGAGACTTTCAAATTTATTGATTTGCTCCATAGCCATCTTCAGCAGGTGGGAAATAGCTCGCCGGCTCTTCGCGGAAACCCACCTCCTGGTGTCACCAGTGGTACAGCCTTCGCTACTCTTTCGGCTAACGCTATCGAGTTTATGAAGGGTACTTCTAAAGCATACTTTGCTTGCATGAAAAACACCATGGAGCACGCGATTAACGCGACGAGAAAGTTTGCCAAGATCCCGCAAGAAGTCGCTATGCGGGGAAAAACTTCCCTTGCGCAGGTCAGGGAATATACCGGCAAAGACCTAGACAATATTCACTCCATCTCCATTACTCTGCAAAACCCACTGATGCAGACCATGGCAGGACGAATTGAGATATCCGACAAGCTGATGAGTTCAGGGCTAATTACGACGCCGCAAGATTATTTCACAATTCTCGAAGGTGGAGATTTAACCAATCTGACCGATAACAAAACGACCGAAAACGATCTAGTGATGAGCGAAAACGAGCTTTTGGCTGACGGCAATCAGGTGTTTGCCCTATGGTCGGACAATCATCCCTACCACATCCATAAGCACAAAAAACTCTTAGACGATCCCAACGTAAGGTTTTATTCTGATAAGATTGAAGTCATTCAAGCGCACATCATGGAACATAGTCAGCTGGCTCAGACCACTGACCCCATGCTCTACCAGATGGCTCAAACTGGCCAAATGCCAGAAATGCAGCCACAAATGATGAACGCACCTCCACCCCCGCAAGGCGGCGAGCCACAGACACCACAGGCAATGGTTAGTCCAGAAGACGGGGAAGGCAGCGCACTAGCGGCTCCCGCTGATGTAGCTCCTGATTTACTTGGTAGGGGGAGGGCCTAATGGCTTACACATTCGACCGAATCAACACGCTGTTTCGCGGTAAAGACGACCAGGGCAATGTTATGGGCGACAAAAGGCCCAAGACGGTAGCTTCCGGCGACGTATCCTCAACTGATGCGACCGGCGGCGAAGCGGCAACACCTCAAAGCTTTGCGGCACCTTCAGCGGCGGCGATTCAGCGCAATGTGTCTAAGGCCAGAACGCCTGAGTTTACTACGCGGATACAGGGCCAAATTGAAGCCGGAAACACTGGCCTAGACACTGCTTCCAGCAAGTACAGCCAAGGATACAAAAATAAAGACTACGGCGTTAGCGCCGACGACATTAACGCAGCGGTAAGCGGCAACGCTGGCAAGCTTGCGTCGGTGCAAACGAGAATGTCTACGCCGCAGTACGGCCAAGTCGAAGCCTTTAAGCCAGAAGTAGACACTGAGATCGAAGACGCGGCTTTACTCGGTAGCGAAGGCGGAACAAAGAGGCTTCTCGCTCGTCAAGGCGGTAACAAGTACAACGCAGGAGAGGCGGCATTTGACGTATCTCTTTTGCGGAGAAGTCCCGGATTTAACCAAATAGCCGATCAGCTATCTAGGGGCGGCAAAGAGCTTTCCCAAAAGTCTACTAGACTGCAAAGCGAACTTCCGCAAGCAGCGCAGCAAACAGCCGACACTAAATACGTCGCTGGAACCGACGCGGCAAGGTCCATGCTTGGCACTATTGGCAAGGGAATCGTTGATCCGGTCAATGCCAAGGCAGCTGAAATTAGCGCCACAAGAGCTGGCCTAAGAACGACGCCTAATCAGAAGTTTATTAGCACCAAAGATGCGGCGGCAAAAGATGCGGCTGGAAAAGAGCTGTCACTTCTTAATCCTAGGGCGGCAAAACTACTGGGCGAGACTGGCATTGATCCGCTGAAATATTACGGCGTCGGAAAAGACGTTAGCGCGTCTGATTTATATTCCCAGGACGATGCTTTCAAGTTTAACAACATTCAGCAAATTCTTGGCGGCAAGAATCTTATCACAGCTGGCCAGGGAGCAGGTGACGACGAGTATTTTGATGATCCAAGCTATACGTCTGGCCTTATCTCAAGAGCCTCAAGCCTACGCGGAACTAGAGATCAAGAACAGAATGCAGCTATTCAAAAAATCATGAACGACGCGACCACCAGAGTAAACGAATACAACAATTCACTTGAGGGCGAGGAAAACGACGCCTTTAACAAGACTAAGTACGACATTGCAAGTCAAGTCGCTGGCATTGATCCCCAGATGCTTAGAGACTTGCAATCAGGCAAAAAACCACAAGGTCAGGTAACTTTGGCTCCTGAACCTAATGGTCCATTTATGCCGTTTGCCATAGATCAGAGCATGAATAGCGGTGTTTCGGTATCGCCGTCGCCTTCTGTAACGCCATATCAATCCTATCCAGGCATGCTTCCTTCTCAGCCTATGTCCCCTGGCACTATTGCTATAGGCAATCAGTATGATCCGTTCAGTCAGATCAACGAGCTTTTGAAAAGGGGAGTTGATCCAAATCAAGTGATTAATCGTCGCGCAAGGCTAACGGCAAACGACGTTCTTACGCCGGAAGAAGCGTCTCAAATAAACGCTTCAATTGAAGACCTTGGATCTATGCAACCAAAGGCTAAGGGAAGCACAGATTGGAAAAAGCCGGTTAGCATAAATTCCGACGCATTACGCAAAATTTATTCAGGGAGATAGTAAATGCCAGCTGGATTAATCATAGCGGCGGGAGTAGCAGCAGGGGCGCAGGTACTTAGCTCCATTGCCCAATATTATCAAGCGGCAGAAGCTAGAAAAGCCTCCAAAGCGGAGCTAGAGGAAATAAGAAGGCTTTTTGATTCTATAAAGCCACCGGACTACGACGCTACGGTTTATGATCCTCCTGAACTTATCATGCAGACTATTCCCGAGACTGCATTTGATATGTCTAACGTCAATCCTAAAGCCTACGCGGTAGCGGCGAAGTACATACCAGAAGTAGCTAGTTATATTGCCGAACAGAATCCTCAACTGGTTAAAATGTCGGCAGCTGGTCAACTGGGCCGCGACGCACAGATTCAAGCTCTAAAAGACATTAGAGCTAGAACTGGAGAGGTATCCGACGCCGAGGCGCAAGATGCTTCCGCAAGGGCTATGCGTGACGCACAGATAAACTCTCAGTCTCGTCAGGAGTCGGTGCTTCAAGATGCTAACCGCCGCGGTCAGCTTGGCAGTGGAGCAATGCTTGCCGCGCAGCTTCAGGGCGGCAGCGACCAAATGGAAAGGGGTGCCAATCTATCGAGCCAAGCCTATCTTGAGGCTCTTAGAAACAAGCTCGGAGCGATCAGGACCGAAGGCGAAATGGGACGACAACTCGGTAACGACGAATTTAGTCAGTCGGCTATCAATGCTGATATCATCAATAAGTTTAATCAGCGCGCTTCGACAAACATGAACGTCTACAATCAGTATGCGGCTGACACTGTGAACAAGGGACAGCTGTTTAACGTCCAAAATGCACAAAATGTAGCAAATCAAAATACTGATACATTGAACAAATCCGCTATCTATAACCGTAACCGTCAAGACGATATTGCTTCAAAAATCCGCGCGGATAAAGTCGGCGAAAGATCCTACATCAATCAGGCTGGTCAGCAAAACTGGCAAAACAAGCTCACCAATCAAAACATAGCCAACACGATCAAAAGAAACTCTTTCCAAGATCAGTTTGATATTGCTGGTGGCAAGTCTGGCATTGGCTACAAGAATATTGGCATGAATAACGAATTTACTAGAGATCAAAACCAGGTCATTCAGGGACTAGGTAAAGGTGTCGCTGATACAGCTATGACAGCTGGCTACCTTGTCAATAAGTACCCAACTAAAGACCCGTATGCAGATGAAGAAGAAGAAGACACTGTAGGCTAATTTCTTTTGATAAAAATACTTATCGCTAGGTGGCATGATGGCTAAATATATCGACGCAATGGAATATATGAATGGCTCTCCCTTGGTCCAAGGTAGCCTAGACGATATTACTCCGTACCGTCCTGGACCTCGCAGTATTGGTGCTTTAGAGGAAATGGAAAGAGAGAAAAGAAGGCGCGAGCTAAGAGCTAATCTTAGTAAAAAAAGATCCGCCATAGTTCAGCGGGCCAACGAAGACAGAGCGCCTGATTTTCCAGAGCTTCAATCATCGCCAAACATGATTGAACAACGCGCAGAAAATACACGTCCAGAGCTAAAAAGCGGCATAGACCGCTTTATGCCTTACGATGCTCCCGTTAGGTCTCAATCAGAATTAGATGAACCGATGTACACTCCTCCTGTTTCTCCGCAACAAGAAGACGACGAGCAGGAATTTGCGGATATGCCTGATAACATGCCAGACAGAAACTCTAGGGGTGGTGACGAGTTTTTTTCAACAGGTGGTCTTAATAAAGGCTCAAATAAACCAAGAGTAAAGCTAGACAGTCGTAAAATGCTTTACGACTACCTGACTAATCGCCGCAAGTCAGAGCCAGAATTTCAGCAGCAATACAGAAATCTATCAAACGACGCCGAAACTGGGCGCGTACTAAATACGTTCGCTTCTGGCCTTGGTGAAATGGCGTCAATGGCCGGAACACTTGGCGGAAAACGCGCTGACACTGGCGACATGAAGGCCCTTCCTAACGCCATTTACGGCTCCATGAGGAAACAGGCTGATGAGACTTTGGGACTTAGACGCCTTGAAAATCAGGAGCAAGTATCTGACATCCGGATGCTACGCGACCTCGAAAAGGGAGACCTGGATAATCTTAGAATCCAAAAGATCCTCGCCGATCTTGAGCGAAAAAAGAATCAGCCTAAAATCACTCCATTCTTTAATTTTGGTGACCCTGAAAAAAATGTACCGCCAAGTGCTGTAGTTATGAATGATGGGGGACAGTTTAATACTCAACCACTGCCCATGGGAACCATGCCAACTAATTCTGGCTTCTCGGCTGGCCCAACTCTTTACGACCAACAAAACAATCCAATTCTTTCACAGGCTCAAAAAAGCACTGGTCAATATAAATTTACTCCTGGACCCGCTGGTACAAAAACCCCAGAAATCATGCGGATTGAAAATGACAGTCAAGCAAAAGAGGCATCTCTTGAACTAAGTCGCCTTAAAAACGAAATGACTAACGCTAACGCTCAAGAAAGAAATGAGCTTCAGCGTAAGGTGTTTGAGCTAGATAAGAAGATTCAAGGCTGGAAAGAGAGCCAAGGAAATAGGTCAGGAGATCAAAGGGACAGGGCTTTAGATATTCAAGAAGACAAGGCCAACAATCCAAGGCCAGGAAAAGACGTAGCTGGCGAAACTTTAGATAAAACCTTCGCCAAGGACTACGAGCAATATGTAGCCATGGGTGGAAAAGACCTCTTAATGCAAAAACTAGCTACTCTTAAAAACGCTAGAGATAATCTTGCAAAAATCAATCCTCCGCCTCGTGCCGCTGGCGCTCTCGGTGAAGCAGGTATCGACTTATTTGCTCCTGAGTATGCAGAAATTATGTCTAGTGTTCGCGGAGCAATACAGGAAACACTTAGGCAAACTCTTGGCTCTCAGTTTACCGAAAAAGAAGGCGAGCGAATCCTCGCAAGATCGTTTAATCCTCGGCAAACTAAAGAAGCTAACCTTAGAAATATTGACCGAGAGATACAAAACCTAGTTGGCAGAGCAAAAGCCAAGCAAGCGTCTGTCGATTACTATGAAAAGAACGGAACTTTAAGAGGCTTTAAGTCTGATAGCGGAGCTAGTGGTGGCGCTCCAAAAAAACAGCACAATTTCAAATTAAATAAAACCAGGTTTACTTACCCAGACGGACGAGTTGAAGAAAAAGAAGGGATTTTATAAATGCCCCTCAGTGAAAAAGATGAATGGGTAGACGCCGAGGACGACGGTTGGCAAGACGCGGAAGATGACTCTACCGATGAATTTGCTAAGTTTACGACTAATGCACTGCCTGTAGCCGAAAAATACGTTGGTCCTGTCAGGGAAGCTGGTAAGGCTGTACTTGGTGCGGTTGGTAAAGTTGGTGAGTTTATGGATAGCTACGCTGGCTCTCCTATGAGGGCCGGGATTGGCAAGGCCATGGACTACGATCCAGCTAAAGCTATGCAGTCGCCAAAAACTTCAAATATTGGCAGCGAGTTTATCAAAGGCTACGCTGGTCAGTTTGGCGAACGTAGCGAAAAGGCTCCTAGCGGCAAAGATATAGCGGCTAAGGCAGGACTTTCGACAAAAGAGTTTTCTACCGGAATGGTTCTTGATCCATTTAGAGGAGAAACTCTTAAAATGTCTCCTGCCGGTATGGCTGGTGCAGCTGTCGAAACATTTGCCGACCCACTGGCTATGTTTTCCCTTGAGGGGTTGACGCCTTCAAGGATTGCTAAATCAGCGTATAAGGCTAGCGGCAAGGCAGGTACAGAGGCGACCACTAAGTTTGGCCGTGTAGCTTTTGGCATCCCAGAGGAACAGTCAAGACGCTACATATCAGACCCTTCGAAAGCTGAAATGGCCGCAAAAGAATGGCCCACGGAGAAAATGGAAGGTCAAATTGTTGGCGACGTTGGAAAGATACGCGGCGGATTTGAGCAAGCTACAGGAGAAAAAGCTAGGCTAGAAGCTTACCTAAAAGACCTCTATAAACAGCGCCAAATGGACATTAAGCAAAAGACTGTTCCGCTTGACGTAGTGCGCGGTGTCCAAGGTCAGATGGAGAACGAAAAAGCTATTCTTGGCTCGATGAGCCAGAAGGCTGACGACATACTAGAAAAGAGCGGGGCATCATTTGAAAGAGATCACTTAATCGCGCTAATAGACCAAATTGGCCAGGGAGAAGGAAAGTACATAGTCGGAGATGCGGCTAGCGATGCTATGGCGAAGCTTTTTAAGACCAGAGAAAGACTTCAAAGCCTACCTCAAACTTTAGATGGCCCACTACTACGCGACGTAATGAGGCAGATTAGGGACGACATAGATTTTGGTATGCAGTCGGGTGAGTTTAATAGTCGCCTAAACCGTATGCGAAAAGAGTTTACCGGAAGGGTAAGCGACGTACTAAAAGAGCAAGTTCCAGACTACGCAAATATCATGCAGGAAATGCAGCGCAGAAGTTCCTCGCTTGAGAAAATGTCTGGCTCTTTTGGAAACGAGGCGCGTGGCATTGGCACGCTTTCGACGGTACAAAAAGGCGGGGCTAAATCACCTATTTTAGATGAAACTCTCAGAGAGTTTAGCGGCGTCACCGGCAACCAAGACTTGCCAAGGCTTCTTAACGAGTATCAGTCTGACCTTGATCTTCAGGGACGTATGCAGCGCGGAGATATAAGCCGAGAGCTATATCCTAAAGAAGCGGGCGATATTGACCAGGCTAGTAAAGCACTGGAAGCGCAGAGAGCAAAGTTTGAGGGTGTTAGACCTCTTACAGAATCGCGCACACAGGCTGTAATCAATCAGCAGCAAGGCCCAAGCGGTGGAAGGCTTTACGACAGGCGGGCGCTAGATTCACTTCAGCAAGAAACTGGCGTGCCGTATAACGAGATTATTCAAGACTCTGGTGCCTACCGAGCATTTGATAAAGATGCTACTAGGGGAACACGTTTAACAGGTATGGGAATGGGCATTGGTGGCGCGGTTGGAACCGCTGCGCTTGGTTCTGGCCTTGGAACAGCAATAGGAACTGGCTTTGGCGGAACCATGGGTTTTATTGGCGACAGACTTGGTGGCCCAGCCTTACGGTCGGGAATTAAAGCTTCCGTTGGAACAAGAAGAGCCTTTGAAAAGGCCATGGGCTACCTTGCAAATAACCCAGCTTTTAAATCAAAATATGGTCAAGTCTTAATCCAAGGTATTGACCGTGGCGGCTACCCAGCGGCGGCTTTGTATCACAATTTGCTGATGAATAATGATCCGGAATACAGAAAATTCTTTGAGGAGTCTGAACAGTGAAAGAGTTCCAACTAGCATCGGCGCAAAGCGTAACTTCGACATTTAATAGCGTACAGCTTGATCTTGGCGACATGGTTAATTTTGCCATTCAAGTCACTTTTAGCTCGGCGACAATCAAC
>Ga0315288_10008823_pt1 | contig 12707 bp, 13 predicted proteins | sample YL17G11_20_MG_FD_203454 | JGI IMG/M metagenome (GOLD analysis project Ga0315288, IMG submission 203454) | Sediment microbial communities from Yellowstone Lake, YNP, Wyoming, USA - YL17G11_20 | ecosystem: Environmental > Aquatic > Freshwater > Lake > Sediment | place: USA: Wyoming | collected...
GTATGCGGCCAACGCGGCCGAAGGCAGGACGGAAGAGGATCTGGTCGTATGAGGATTCCGATAATAATCTGCGCGGTTGCCGCGTTCCTTTTCCTCGCATGCGCAGCGTCCGCGTCGCGCCTGTCAGACCTCTGGGTGAACGCGAGCAAGATGGAGACGGACGTGTCGTACACGTCGATAATGTGCATCCTGGGCGACTGCCGGAGCGCGTGGCCGGTCGACACGTGGAACACGTCCGCCCAGGTCCTCGCCATCGCCCAGTCGCGCACGGACTGGACGGCCCATGATAATTATCCGGCCGGGTGCGGCGCGACCGAGGCGGTGCGCGTCATCGGGGACGCCCTCACGTGCGTAGACCTGACAAGCATATCGGACGGGAACAGCTCGGAAGAGATGATCGCGGCCGTGAACAATTCCTTCATTTACAACCTGACCGCGTATAATGCCTACTACGTCGACAACGCGACGGAGCGCGAGCTGTTCACGAGGGCGTACAATGCGAGCTATATGACGAGCACGTACAACTCGAGCTACGACGCCCAGCTCGGGCACAATACCACGAACGAAATCTTCGCAGCCGTGAACAACGGTACGTTCCAGACTGGCAGCGAGCTGTGGAACACGACCAACGAGGCGTTCCGAGCTTCTGATAACAGCACGTTCCATCGGATAAACCTGCTGTTGAACTTCTCCAACATCACCGTATGCGCAGAGGACCAGATATTGAAGATAGTCGGAGGCGCATGGACATGCTCTGCCGAAGCCGGAGCTTCTGGTAATACCACCGCACAGGTGATTGCTGCCATCAATTCCACTGGGAACGGGTTCTTCAACCTCACCTCATGGTACACCTGGTACGTGAACAATGCCACCGAACGCACGCTGTTCACGAACACTTACAACGCAAGTTATCTGACTAACAGCTATAACGCATCATACGACTCGCAGCTCGGGCACAACACCACGGCGGAGATACAAGCAGCACAGACTATTACAGGCAATACGACCAATCAGATATTCGCAGCCGTCGACAACAGCACGTTCCACCGGTTCTCGCAGCAGATAACATGGGCCAACCTGTCGAGCTGGTCGCTGAACAACGTGTGGACCGGAAGCCTCGGCTGGGGAAACGTGTCCGCGAGAAGTCTTGACATCGTCTGGGCGGGCAAGTTGGACTGGGGCAACATAAGCAACGCGGTCATATACAACGCCTCTTATGACGCGCAGCTGGGTCATAACACCACCGACGAGGTCTTCGCTGCCGTTAACAACAACACCTTCCAGACCGGCTCGGAACTGTGGAACACGACCGCGCAGGTGCAGGCCGCGCAGACTGTGAATACGACAGCAGAAGTCCGAGCGGCGCAGACGATAAACAGCACGACCGAAGTAAGGACTGCAATCTATTCGGCGACTATGAACTTGTCGAACATAACCGCGCCTTCGGACTGCGCGGCGAGTAATTATGCGTACGGTTTCGACAGCAGCGGTATACTGAAGTGCCGCGCCGACCAGACCGGGGGTGGTGGAGGCGGAGTTAACTACTGGCAGACCGACGGGGCGTTCTGGATGTCCGCGAACGAGAGCGCGGGCGGGTACGGGAACATCAACATAACGAACCTCAACGCCACGGCCGGGGTGAACGCGAGCCGGATGTGCATAGGAGGCACTTGCGTCACCGCGTGGCCTTTCAATACCACGGCAGAGGTACAGGCCGCACAAAAGACAACAGGCAATACGACTAACGAGATATTCAAAGCCGTGGACAACCGCACGTTCCACAGGTACAACGACACCATGACCGCGACGAACATCACGGCGAGCATAACGTCCGCGCAGCTGGCGCAGGCCTTCAGCGTACTCTGGGGCAATGTCACGGGAAGGTCGCTGGACATAGTCTGGGCGGGCAGTCTCAATGCGGGCAACCTCTCGAACATATTGGCGAACGCGCGGTTGGACGCGTCGGTCAAGCGCGTGAACGACTCGGCGACTTTGAACATATCGAACATAACCGCACCCACAGACTGCGCTTCGGCTAATTACGTTTACGGATTCAGTAACGTGTTGAGTTGCAGAGCCGATTTATTTAATACGTCGGCGCAGATACAGGCGGCGCAAACTGTCAACACGTCAACGGAAGTCAACGCTGCATTGAACTCGTCGTTCTTCACGTTGAACAGACCGTGGGCCGCCGGGACGTTGGGATGGGGCAACGTCTCCGCAAGAAGCCTCGATATAGTCTGGACCGGGGGATTGCGTTGGGACAACATAACGAACTACGACATCAATGAGGCTTGGGTAGGAACGCTCGGCGGTCGGAACATAACGAACGCTACATTGACTAACGCGAGTTTAACATCCGATTTCACGCTCCGCTGGGGCAACGTCACCAACCGCGACTTGAACATAGTCTGGCTTAACAACCTTGCATGGGGCAACATAAGCTCGCGCAGCCTTGATATCGTCTGGGCGGGCGGACTCGACGCGGCGAACATAACGACCGGCACTCTCAGGGATTCGTTATTGAACGACGCGGTGTACCAGATAAACGGCACGACACGCCTGACGCAGGGCAACCTCTCTTCCGCGTTCTCCATACTGAACGCCAACGTCAGCGTGACCACGGACTTCAACATGGGCAAACAAAACATAACCAGCGTAAGGAACATCACCTTCGTGAACGATGCGGGTGCAAACACGGCGATGATCTACTGGAACGGGACGGGGCTGATAACGAAGATAATTTAGGTGGTTGATTATTGGAAAAAGGAAAATGGGTTCTGGCGGCGGTCTTATTGACAGCGTTAGTAGCAGTAGCGATAGGCATGGCCGAATACGCCGAACCGGGAAGTTTTAGGCCGTTGGTAATGGACGTACTCGGCGGAGCGACTGCGCCGGAATTGAATGCAACGGACATAGACCCGAAGTGGCTGGGGACGGAGACGGAAACAGTAAATTACGATGCCAACGAGAAGATAATGACCAATGGAAACATAACGATGAAGGCTCCGTACGACACCGTCTGCAAATGGTCAAACGCGTCCTCGCTGTGGAAGGACTGCGAAATAACCATAGAAGTCAACAACAGCGACACGAAAAGCGACCTTATTCTGAAAGGCGATACGCTTCTGGCGAAGTTCCTCAAGGACGTGAAGGACTTCAAGGTTTCTACTACTTATTCATATGCAACTTACCAAGACTCTGTTTTGAACAGCACCTGCTACGATGCTCTGGCGGACAAGGAAAACGCAACCTCGTGCTATTACGACTATGCACGCAAGTCCTTCGGCGGTTTCAGCCAAGTCACGAAGCTGGACAAGATTTACAAGGATTCCGTCATCGGCATCAAACTGGAGTTCAAGTCGCCGATAGTTGCCGAGGCGGGCGTGTATCTCAGGAACCATTTCAACTTCACTCTTCTCAGCGATTATAACATGACTTTAGACCCTGACGTTTCCGATTGTTCTGAATTGACACAGGCCAATTCCACCTATCTTCTGACCGCCAGCATACCGGGCTCCCCCTCGAAGGCGTGCATGAACGTCACGGAAAACAACATAGTCCTCGACTGCCAAGGATTCACGATAGACGGGACGGACGCGGCATCTTCCTACGGAATCAATATCACCCGCAAGACTGCGAACAACACCAACATAACCGTCAAAAATTGCATATTGACAGATTGGACATACGGCATCTACCTCTACACCAGCTCCAACAACACCCTCTCCAACATCACCGCCAGCAGCAACGGCTTCTACGGCATCTACCTCTACACCAGCTCCAACAACACCCTCTCCAACATCACCGCCAGCAGCACCGCCAACTACGGCATCTACCTCTCCTCCAGCTCCAACAACACCCTCACCAACATCACCGCCAGCAGCAACAGTTACGGCATCTACATACAATCCAGCTCCAACAACAATATAACGGGCGGTTCCATATCACTCTCTACAACCAGTGACTATTATCTATCTACAGCATCAACGACAAACAACTTCACCAATACGAACTTCACAGTTTCAAGAACGATTCGATTTGATGATGCGACAAGCTGGTTCAACTATGCCAATGATACGAGCGGACTCTGGCTGAAGACGAACATGTCAGCCGCCAAGACAATGTCAAGGACTCTGAACAACTGGACGCAGACTAATATGAGTTGGAGCGATAATATAACGGTGACAACGGCAACGGCAACCTACAACCTTACTGGTATGTTGCCAAGCACGCAATATTATGTATACAATTTCTCAGTCTTGGCTTACACGATAACCACGGGCGCGAACGGATTCCTGAGCTTCACGATTGATTTGAACACGACTTCGAGAGAGATACGAGCCACTACACCGCCACCACAATGGAGTCTAAACTCTACAAACTCGACATTGGCAGGAACGGCAGTCAACCATTCGCTTAATTGGACGAGTTCGGCTGGATTGAGCGGCTACGTCTTCGGCTTCTGCAACGGGACATACCAAAATAGTTATACAGCCAACGCGACAGTCCTCTACAATCTTACCAATTCAACGAACAACATAGCCTTCTACGGAAGCGCGGCTGGTGCAAAGCCTCCGGGATGGACCAACAACTGGGCCGGTTCGAACGCGACCAACGCAAACTATGCAGCTATGCAGACATCGGACAACCAATACGGGAATTCGACTGCCACCGCAAAGGACTTGGAGACTTACTGGAGGTTCAATTTCACCATAAATGAGAACCAGACAGGCATAAACATAAACAGCATCAATCTGACCTTTGAGGGTTACAAGAACGCAAGCGAAGCCGGCGCCTGCTACATAGCGACATTCCACAACACCACTTGGAACAAAATATTCACGCTCACCACAACGGATGCAACTTACATAGCGAATTGGACGTCTTCGTTAAACAACTTCATAGATGCAAACAAATATCTTGTCTTCATGTGCCAAGGAGACGATTTTGACGGCGACTCCACAAACAGGGACACCGTTTTCGTGGATTTTGTGCAAGTGGGTGTGGACTACAGCTATACCGCCTATAATACAGCATATTGTAGCGATGTTAGTGCAATCCTTACGAACGACACTTGGACGGCCTTCAATTCCTACACGTGGTCGAACGTGACGAAAGTCATAAACAGCACCACGGGCGCGAACATAAGCTGGCAGGTGTTCGCTAACGACACATCAAATAACTGGAACAAGACGACTGTGTTCAATTACACGACAACCACAGTAGATGTTACTGTACCGACAATCGGCGCAATCTCCGCCAACAGCACCGTCACAGGGACGTATGCGAACTTCACCGCGACCGTCACGGATGAAACCGCGCTCTCGGGATGGATAACAGGCACGAACGCCACTGGAACGGCGGAGAATGGAACATGGATTGCGGGCGCTACCGGAGTGGTCGCTTGGAACGGCACGACGCTGCCAGCCATAGGAACGGTCGTGAACGTGACCTTTTATGCGAACGACAGCTCGAACAACTGGGCGAGGAGGACGCAGCTGTTCACGGTGACGAGCGCGTCTACATGCGTCTACGGCGGCTCGGGCGACTGGGCGGTAAGCTGCGCCGAGGGCTGCACGATAAGCGCTGCCACTAATATAGGAGCGAACACGATAATCTTCACAGGGACGGGAACGATAGCAGTGAACGCAGAAGTAGTGGCGCACAGGAAGGAGCAGTACGCCGGATGCACTGTTTACGAGTACGGAGGGACGAGGATACAGATTATATAAATAAAAGGAGAATGATTGCTATGAAGAACTGGCAGAAGATAGCGGTGGTATTCGTGATAATAGCACTCTCGGGCGCAGGCTTCTTGATGAATTCATGGATGCAGGCCGCCAATGCAAACGCATGTACTAACACTACAATCGCGGACTACAATCGTGGCTACCTGCAGGCCGTGCAGGACATAGTGACGCTCGCCTATACGAACGGCGTAGTCAAGATACCTTTCAACGAGACGTTCAACTATGCGCTGATGCCATGGAACGGTGTAAATAGATGAGACTGGAAATAGAGCAGTCGGCGCTGAAGTGGAGCGCCGTGGGATCGTACTGCGGATAGGTGGACGGGGTGTGGCTGAAGACGATATCGTTCTGCGCGTTTGCAACACTTGCGCTCTGCTCTCCTGCCATGGCGGACGTGACGTTCGTAGATAGCAACGTGACCGCGCTCGTGACAGGTGCCAACTGGACTGCCACGGCCGGCGCGAACTTCTCGTACGTAGAAATAGCTTCGGACCACGCCACGTGGAATGATACGCCAGTCTACATCACCACCAACGAAAGCCAAGTAAAAGCCACGCCCATGTATTTCAACGCCACGTACAAGGAGCTGAACATCACGGCGGCGCCGTCCGTGCGCGCCAACCTGAGCATAGGGACGTTCGCGTACCTGACATCGGTGCTGATGAACACGACGCCGTGGAACACGGCATCGGCTGCGAACCTCGTCGGCCTTGCGCCGTTCGTGATGCCCGACGCACTCACGGCCGACTGGGCGTTCATAGTGCAGGGCGTGTTCGACCTCGTCATCACGCGCGTGCCGTCGAACATAGTCACGCGGATGCCGTACTGGATCCTGCCGCTCGCCGTTGCAGCTGTCGTGGCGTTCCGCTCGAAGGACGCGATAATACGGAAAACGGGCGACTCATCTATATAAACCGGCCGCGCTTAATACATCATAGACGATTCTTAACGGTGCTTCCGATTGGCTGACCAGATGACAGAGGACTTCCTGAGGAAGATGAGCGGCGACGCGATGACCCAGCCGATCGCATACGACGGCGAGATGTTCAAGCACTTCGACCGTCTCATCAGCACGGACGCCATCGACCCGAAGATGAAGAAGGACTTCTGGGGGTTCTCGGACAAGGAAGCCGTCATCTCCAACATGAATCCGACGACCATCATCCAGGTCCTGCGCGACTGGGAGATAAACGAGCTGTGGTGGATGATGTCGCATCCGGAGAAGGATTTTGACTTCGAGCAGATGGCGAGGATGGGACAGGCCCGGGCGCACCTCAGGCAGCGCCTGCACCGGAGCCTCAACGGCTTCGAGCGCAAGCTGCAGGCCACGGAGATAAAAGAGGTCAACCTGAACAAGGGGCAGGAAGGCAAGACCGCCGGGCTGCTGAACTTCTTCGGGCTGTTCAAGAAAAAGGCTGATGGTCAATGAACAAGGGAATGATACTCATAGCCGTTTTCGCGCTGCTTTCGATAGCGCTGCCGGTGCTGGCGGTATTCAACATCCTGCCGCCGCTGATATACATCCTCGCATCGTTGGGCGTAGGCATGGCCATGGTCATAACCATGGTCATCGCCTACGTCTTCACGAACGGCATCCTCGAACCAGCGCTGGCGGCGCGCATGTCCGGCAAGGCGCTGTGGATAATCATAACGGCCACTCGCCGGTTCAAGCTCGTAAGCGGCAGCACCGACCAGCGCCTGTTCCAGACGGGCAAGGACGGCTCGTTCATCATCGACCCCGAGGCGTCGTTCAGCTGGCCGCATGGAGTATCGGGCAGCATAGCGATAGCCAACCGCGGCTGCAACCTGAACCCCGACCTCGTACAGGCGGCCACCAACCTGAAGGAAATCGGCATAGGCGATAGCAAGGCATTGGACACGTCCGTGGCCGAGCTGAAAGCCGCCGGCAAGGACGCGCTCGCGCTCCCGGCCGAGCAGAGCATCGTCGGCCGGCCGCTGCGGTTCAGCGACGTGTCGGACTTCTTCCACAACAACCTGAACCCCAGTTACATACAGTCGGTGATAAAGATGTCCGTGGCGAACGCGCTGGAAGGCAAGAAGGACTTTCCCATAGCGCTCGTGATGGGCATAAGCATACTTATGATATGCGCCGGAATCGCATACCTGATAATCACGGGCGCTCAGTCCGGAAGCGGCTCGGCGCAGTTGCTGGCACAGTGCCAGAACCAGTTGGCCGGCTGCTCGGCGCGCGTGGTCACGCCTACGGCCACGACCACTACAGTGCCAGGCATATTCCAGCAGGGCATGTCGGTGACGTAGATGGCATACGATAGCGGCTATCGCAGGGGACAGGCGGAGGAAGAGGACGCCGAGCCGATAAAACAGATGGCCGTCGCCTGCATAACCATGGCTGAGGACCTGCGCACGAGCATAGCCTTCGGCCGGGACGACGTGCCCATGAAATGGCGCGAGTTCATGCGCGTGTTCTCCATGCTGCACGGCATCACCAAGCCGTTCGTGCCTGCCAGGGACCGCGCGGACGTGGACGCGTTCCTCGGCAAGTTCCTGATGTACGGCTACGCCGTCCAGCAGTACAAGAAGATACAGGACGCGATAGCGTGCGGCGAGGCCGACGACAGCAGGACGCAGGCGCTGCTGAAGGAGGTGCAGGCGCTGTTCGAGACGGTGAACCCGAAGGCGTCGCTGGCGGTATTGGACGGGTATATAACCCTGCTGAAGAACCGCGGGATGTACTCGATGAAGGAGACTGTGATAATAGACGAGGGATTCGAAGATGACGACGGAAAAGATACTGCCGATGCTGATGAACCTGGAAAAGCCGAAGCCGCTGGCTAGGGCAATCCTGCGCGTAGTCCAGCGCGACATGCGCAACTACTTCATACTCATCAGCGGCAAGACCCAGAGCCGGAAGAGCACGCTTTCCATCAAGCTGGCCATGGACATCCAGCCGGACTGGGACATGACCAAGCAGATGGCCGTGCTCAGCGGCAAGGACTATATAGACGCGCTGATGAACCCGGCGCTGAAGCGCGGGGACGTCGTGGTGCTGGACGAAATCCAGTCCGGGCTGGGCCACAGGGAGTGGTTCAGCTTCATCAACAAGGCCTTGAACAGCATCGTCCAGACGCACGGCTACCGCGGCCTCATAGTCCTTGTGACGACTCCGTACGCCAAGTACGTGGATTCGGACACGAAGGCGCTGTTCGACATGTGGATTAAAACCCTCGATAAGAACGACGGCGAACGCTGGGTCAAGGCGAAAGTGTACACGCTCGAGCAGAAGGAATACATCAACGACCGCGAGAAGAAGATAAACATCCTGACGATCCGCCCCGTGAACATGCACAACCCGCAGCAGATAATAGACGCCATACGGTTCAAGTATCCGCCGGAAGCGATACTGCAGTACTATTATAAGTGGTCGGCGAGGATGAAGTCGGGCATGACTGCCAGCCTCAGCGCGGCCGCGGGCCGCATCGACAAGAAGAGCAAGGACGTCGATTTCGACGCCGCTTCCGAGGCCGAGAAGATAATCGCGAAGATAGAGGCCGGCGACAGGCACTTCGTCAAGCGCCAGGGCAGGCGGACGTATGTGAACATCAACGCCATCCGCAACGAGCTGAAGATAGGGATGGGTAGGGCGCGCGACGTCAAGGAAGCCGTGGAAACCAAACTGGGTGACAGGATAGATGAGTTCGTCGAATGAAGTGCCGGAGCGCGAGGAGCTGGCGCAAAGGATATGCGCCGTCAAGGACGGGCGGGAGCGGGCCTTCCTAGCTGCGACGTACCTGACTGCCGGGCGCATCAACGAGGTAGTCCAGTGCCGCAGCCGGCTGAAGCAGCATACCGTCATGAACGGCGAGGGCGAGCTCGAGTTGGAGGAGTTCTACGATTATACGCGCACGCCGGGCATCAGACCCAATGACATCGAATGGAAGGTGCATGACGGCAAGGAAGTCATGGTCATAACCCTACTCAACCAGAAGAACCGCGTGCACCGCACGAAGGAGCTGCCCATCATGGTCGCGCTCGAGCGGCAGTTGGTCGAGGCCGTGCGTGTCATAGCCGATGCGCAGAAGGATAAAGATGCGCCGATGTTCCCGTTCAGCTACGTCACGGGCTGGAAGATCGCGCGCCGGTGCCTGGACATGCATCCACACTTCCTACGGCATTGCAGGCTTACACACTTGTCGAATCCTCCATACAGGTATGACCATGTCCGGTTGATGAAGTTCGCCGGCTGGACCAGCACGCAGCAGGCGGACCGCTACATCCATACGCGCTGGAGTGACTTCGTGTAGCCCGCGGGCTACCCCACGCGACTTCTTTGCGACGGTAAAAGATGCTTTGCGCTGTGGCAATCTATTAAAAATTGGGACAATCCCTTAAAATATCCAATACATAGCGATTTGGTATTAGAAGGAGTCGAATTTTCGCTAGGTTACATAATATAATATTGCAGATACCGTTGTGTGCGTATATGCGCCATTATACATCAATTGAATTTATATTCAGATGGTTTAGAACCGTTTCCTGTTATTTTGACATGGCATTTGAAACATACTCCGACTAGATTGCTTATATCATTATTGGTCGGGTTGCCATCGATATGGTGAGTTTGTAGGAGATGCGATTCCCTACAGATGCTGCACTTAAAATCACTTTTCACAAGGGCGAGCCGTCTTAACATGGTACTCACTTCTAGGCGATGTTTTTTAGGATATTCTATCTTATGAGCACATACCATAGAACAAGTACGTTTTCTCTTATAAGTAGTAACAAAAACCGTTCCACAAATCTCACAAATCTTATCATATTTCATACAATAATTTGTCGGCGCACTTATAAATCCAACGTATGTCCTCGACCACCGAATCCTTTAAGTATACCTAAATGCTTATTCCTTTCATGGCTGATGGTATTACCTGGACGTTCGACCGCCGCGCGCTTCCGGCGCGCATGCGGACAGGCTATGCCGCCGAGATGCGGCGCGGGCACATGGTGCTGGGCATGGCTTATGATGGCGTGGCGTTCGTGAACCTGCCCGCCATCCGCCGATTCAGCCTGCTCACGCGCGTCATGGAACACGAGGCGCTGCACCTGGTATGCGGCACGAGCTGCGAGGATGTGATAGAGGCGATGATGAGATGAAGGAGGTATGATTGGATGATGAAGGATTCGAAGCTGAAGGCGAAATTGTTGACATTCTGCATGGCAGGCGGACTCGGAATGATGTGCGAATGTATAATGCTTTCATTGTACGGCGCCAGCGCAATAACGGCCATATTCATGGCTCTGGCCACGTGCGTGGCGGTAAAATACCTCGTGAGCGACCCAATCGAGGAGCTGTTCGTGCTGATGGATGCAAAATCGTGCTGATGGATGCAAAATTACAAAGGCGATGAATATGCCGCTGAAACACGAGACCGTCCGCATAAGCTTCAAGCTGCCCGAGCCGGCGGCAGCAGCGTTCAGCCGCATGACCCCGAGCCGGCGCGTGCGGCTGATGGCGAAGGTGCGGACGTGGACGATGTTCCAGATGGCCGCGCTGACATTGGAAAGTCAGGAGAAGGGAAATCTCCAAAAACCGTAGGTTGTTGGACATGGCACGCTTCAAGAAGCACGAGTTCGCGGGCGGGGCGTCGAGCGCCAAGCTGTCCCGCGCGAACCTGGCGCGGCTGCGAAGGATCGCGCCTGTCATAGACGAGGCGGCGACGCTGACGCTGGACGCTTATGAAAGGGAGATGGTAAGAACCGCAGGTTCTTGCAAGGAGGTCTGATTGAAAGATGTCTGAACTGAAAAGCTCGTGCTGCGGGGCGGACGCAAGGCTCCACCGCGAAGTCGACAGGGAAAAGACCAGCATCTATCATACGGAATACAAGGATGATTATACCTGCGACAAGTGCAGCAAGCCGTGCGAAGTAGAAGCGTCCCCTGCCACTCCCCGAATCCCCTGCGACTTCTGCGGCAAGGATACGGACGGCAAGCTCGTACTGCGCGACGCGCGGATAGGGAAGAAGGACGGTTCGGACGTCGTGCTATGCCCCGATTGCTTGAACCATTATGCCGCAGGGGAATACGGCAAGATAAAGCTAAAGTCCCCTTCGGAGCCGGGACAGGGCACTAATGGTAGCCACTTGGCGAATGTGGAGAAGAAGGTTGGGGACACGTCTAAACCAACCGTTGTGCCGCCCGAAAGCCCCGCAAGGAACATCTGCAAGGCCTGCGGCTTCGACAGGAACGCGCCGAGAGAGCCGATAGTCTGCGACAGCAACCCGCTTTCGATAGCCTCATATTTCGAAGACCAATGCGAGGGATGCGGGCATAAGAAGGACGGCTCGAATATCATTTCTCCTGCGGAGCCGTGTCAAGGAGTTAGAGGACATAGTGCAGATGCGAGTGTCGCCTCTGTAAAAGGACTCGACCTTCCTCCTGAAAGCTCCGGCAGGGAAACTTTAGGAAAGTTCCATCAAAACGACGACGAGATAGTCGGGAAGGTGCTGAAAGATATAAAAAACGGACATGGTTATTGCGGCCGATGTGGCCTGACGCTTTCGATAGACGAATTTCCAAACCATAACTGCAGAACTATGAAAGACATCGATAAGGAAATCTGGGAAGAATCATTAAAGAAAAGAGACTGGGAACTACTCCAAGAACTCATTTGGAAGCACGCCTTCGATGAGATTGACGAAGATTATTCTAAAGCTAAAGGAATGAAATATAATAATCTGCCCGAACCTTATAAGACATTTTTCTTTTCAAAAATAGGGGATATGCATGAAGAGCATAGTAAACTGTTAGAATTCGCAATCGCCGAGACGAGGAAGGCGGACGACGCCGCCCTGATAGAAAGGATTGAGAAAATTATAGATGCGGACTTTGATTGCAGGATGAAGTTCAAAGACCTGAATAATTTCGAGGTATGCGTGTTGGACTCTGTAAGGCGGAACATAAAAACAGAATTGGAA
>Ga0315288_10008824_pt1 | contig 12707 bp, 14 predicted proteins | sample YL17G11_20_MG_FD_203454 | JGI IMG/M metagenome (GOLD analysis project Ga0315288, IMG submission 203454) | Sediment microbial communities from Yellowstone Lake, YNP, Wyoming, USA - YL17G11_20 | ecosystem: Environmental > Aquatic > Freshwater > Lake > Sediment | place: USA: Wyoming | collected...
AAGCTGGTGACCGGCAGGGGCGCCGTCGGCCGGCGGCGAAAACGCGACGAGGATGATCCCGCCGGTTCCTTACTTGCTCCAATACGTCGTCTCCGGTGTGACCCTGGGCAGCATCTACGGCATGATCGCCCTCGGGTTCACCCTCATCTACAACGCGACCGGGGTGGTGAACTTCGCGCAGGGCGAGTTCGTCGCGTACGGCGCGCTGATCGCCATCTCATGCTCGACCGCGGGTTTTCCCATGCCACTCGCGGTGCTGGCCGCGGTCGCGGCAGTGACGGTGTTGGGAGCAGTGCTCGAGCGGGCCGCCATCAGGCCGGCGCGCGGCTCGTCCGTGATCACGCTCATCATCATCACCATCGGGGCGTCGATCCTGCTGCGGGGAATCGCGATGTGGGTGTGGGGGCCCGACGCGCTGCCGATGCGGCATTTCTCCGGCGAGAAGCCGATGCAGTTCGGCGGAGCAAGCATCCTCCCACAGCACCTGTGGATCATGGGGATCGTGCTGGCGACGATGATCGCGCTCTGGCTGCTGGGGGATAGGACGCAGGTGGGCAAGGCGATGCGGGCCTGCGCGATGGACCGAGAGGCGGCGCAGTTGGTGGGCATCCCGGCGGCGAGGATGGTGATGCTCTCCTTCGCGCTGAGCGGGTTGCTGGGCGGCCTGGCGGGGGCGATCGTGGCGCCACTGGCGATGGGCGAGTACAACATGGGGATCATGCTTGGGCTGAAGGGCTTTGCCGGGGCGATTCTGGGGGGGATGGGCAATCCGGTGGGGGCCGCGCTGGGCGGCGTCGTGCTAGGGCTTCTCGAGTCACTGGGGGCCGGGCTCCAGTCAGGGTACAAGGACGCGATCGCCTTCGGAGTGATGCTGATCGTATTGCTGGCGAGGCCGACGGGGTTGTTGGGGAGGCGGGCGCGGTAGGGCAGGGCGGGCGAAAACGGCATCACCGCGGATGAACGCGGATGGGCTCGGATGAACGCGGATGGTAGGAGCTTCGCTCCTGCCCAGGCGGAGAATGGTGAACGGCCGGCGGGGATGCGGAGACATCCCCGCCCTACAAACGACATGAAACGCGAGATCAAGAGATACCAGTTGATCGCGTTGGTGGCGCTTGCGGCGCTCGCGCTGCCCCGGGTGATGCGGGCCGACTACACACTGCATCTGGTGGCGATCATCGGGATCAACACGATCATCGTGCTCGGGCTGAACCTGCTGATGGGGTATGCCGGGCAGGTGTCGCTGGGGCAGGCGGCATTCGTGGGCATCGGCGCGTACGCGTCAGCGATACTCACGGTGAAGGTGGGCCTCTCACCATGGGTCGCGCTTCCCGCTGGCGTGACGCTGAGCGCGCTGACGGCGGCGATCGTCGGCGTGCCGCTGCTGAGGCTCCGCGGCCACTACCTTGCCATGGGCACGCTGGGCTTCGGGATGATCGTTCAGATTGTGCTCGTGCAGTGGGAGAAGCTGACCGCAGGCACCGTCGGGATCATGAGCATCCCGCCGCTGAGCGCGGCTGGCATCTCGTTCGACTCGGCGCCACGCATGTACTACCTCGTCGCGGCGTGTGTGGTGCTGGCGATCGCGCTCGCGTCGAACATCATCGACTCGCGGGTCGGGCGGGCGATGCGGGCGGTGCACGGCAGCGAGGTGGCGGCGGAGACGTCGGGGGTGGATACGTCGCGCTACAAGCTTCAGGTCTTCATCCTGTCCGGGGCGATGGCGGGGCTGGCGGGGAGCCTCTACGCGCACCACACCAGCTACGTTCACCCGGACTCGTTCGGGTTCGCTTACTCTATTCAGCTGGTGGTGATGGCAGTCCTCGGCGGCATGTCGAGCATCTGGGGAGCCGTGTTCGGGGCGGGCGCGGTGACGATCATCGCGGAGCAACTCCGCCAGTTCCAGGAGTTCAGCACGATCCTGTTCGGGGGCGTCCTGATGCTGATCATGATCTTCATGCCGGCCGGCATCTGGCGGGGTCTGGGGGACCTGATGCGCCGCGTGCGCGGGTTCAAGCGGCGAAGCTCGCGGGTGGGTGCGTGAGAGAGCGATGGCCGACGAGCGCGTCCTCGAACTGAATCAGGTGGTGAAGAGGTTCGGCGGCCTCACCGCGGTGGATAGCGTCGACTTCGCGGTGAGCCGCGGCCAGATCAAGGCGCTAATCGGGCCGAACGGCGCCGGGAAGACGACGGTCTTCAACCTGATCACCGGCGTGTATGGCGTCGACAGCGGCGAGATCCGAGTATCGGGCCGGCGGGCAAGCGGGCTGCCTTCACACCGGATAGCGGCGCTGGGGGTGGCGCGTACGTTCCAGCATATCGAGCTCTTCGGGAACATGAGCGTGCTCGAGAACGTGATGGTGGGTGCGCACACGAGATCGAACTCGGGCCTGCTCAGCTCCGCACTGCGGCTGAAGGGCATGCGATCCGAGGAGCGGAGGCTCGTCGAGAAGGCGGAGGCTTGCCTGGCACTCGTCGGGATGGGCGAGATCGCTCTCGAGGCCGAGGCGCGGTCGCTGGCGTTCGGCCAGCAGCGGCTGCTCGAAGTGGCACGGGCGCTCGCGGCGGAACCCGCCCTCGTGCTGCTGGACGAGCCGGCCGCGGGCCTGTCGACGGCCGAGAGCGCGCGGCTGGGCGAACTCGTGCAACGAATCCGCGAGCTGGGAGTAACGGTGCTGATTGTCGACCACGATATGGATCTGGTCATGCGCATCTCCGATGAGGTGGTCGTGCTCGATCACGGAGTGAAGATCGCCGAAGGATCGCCGCGAGAGATGCAGCGCGACCCGAAGGTGATTGCCGCCTACCTGGGCGAGGAGGTCTGACGTGCTGACGGTCAGGAGCGCCGATGCGTACTACGGCAACGTCCAGGCACTGAAGGGCGTCTCGCTGCATGTGAGCGAGGGCGAGATCGTCGCGCTCATCGGCGCAAATGGCGCGGGGAAGACGACGACGCTGCGAACGGTGTCAGGGCTGCTGTCGCCGCGGCGCGGAAGCGTCACCTTGGGCGACCGCTCTATCGGTGGACTGGCGCCGGAGGCGATCGTGCGGCTCGGGATCAGCCAGGTGCCGGAGAACCGGCGGCTCTTCGGGTTGCTGTCGGTCCGGGACAACCTCCTGCTCGGCGCATACCACCTGCGCTGGCATGAGAAGCGGGGGAGCATGCGCACCGACTTCGACCGGGTGTACGCGCTCTTCCCGGTGCTGCAGGAGCGCGCGCAGCAGCTCGCCGGCACGCTCTCCGGCGGAGAGCAGCAGATGCTGGCGATCGGTCGGGCGCTGATGAGCCGGCCGCGGCTGCTGCTGCTCGACGAGCCCTCGCTCGGCCTTGCGCCCCGCGCGGTCAAGGCGATCTTCGATGCGATTCCGCAGTTCCGCCAGCAAGGGCTGACCGTGCTCCTGGTCGAGCAGAACGCGCGGGCGGCGCTTCAGATCGCCGATCGGGCCTATGTGCTCGAAACCGGGCGAGTCGTGATGGAGGGCACCTCCCTGGACCTGTTCAACCAGAAGGAGGTGCAGCGGGCGTATCTGGGGCGGGGATATCGCCAGGTCTGGGAAGAGGATTGAGAGCGCCTGGGGTGCTCCCGGCCCAGTGCGCTAAGGGATTCCGTCAGGTGCTCTAAAGGAGGCAGGAGGCGATGCCGATCTGGAATGCACGCATCGAGAGAATGCCCAGGGCCGAGTTGGAGCAGCTCCAGCTCGAGCGGCTGCAGGCCACCTTGAACCGGATCTGGGACAGTGTGCCGTTCTACCGGCGGCGATTCGAGGAAACCGGCCTCATGCCCGAGCACATCCGCTCGCTCGATGATGTCCGGCTGCTGCCTCTCACGGTCAAGGAGGATCTGCGCGCCGGCTATCCTTACGACCTGTTCGCGCTGCCACTGCGCGAGGTCGTGAGGATCCACGCGTCATCGGGGACGACCGGGCAGCCGACAGTCGTCGGCTACACGAAGAACGACCTCCGCAACTGGAGCGAGCTGGTGGCGCGCGTGCTCTCGGCCGGCGGCGCGACGAAAGACGACGTCATCCAGATATCGTTCAGCTACGGCCTCCTCACCGACGCTTTCGGATTTCACCAGGGAGCGGAGGAGATCGGGGCGTCGGTGATCCCCGTGTCGGCCGGCGCGCCGGAGCAGCAGCTGAAGATCATGCGCGACTTCCGCAGCACCGCGCTGGTGGGTACGCCCACGGATGCCCTGCGCATCGCGGAGGCGCTGGAAGAGCAGGAGATCCCGCGCACGAGCCTGCACCTGCGCTGGGGGATGTTCGGGTCGGCGCCGTGGTCTGAGAACGTGCGCACGCGCATCGAGTCGCTGCTTGGCATCTCGGCGACCGACAACTACGCCATCTCGGAGGTCATGGGGCCGGGAGTATCGGGCGAGTGCGAGGAGAACAAGGGCGGGCTCCATATCAACGAGGACCACTTCCTCTGTGAGGTCATCGACCCGGAATCCGAGGAGGTGCTGCCGCCAGGCGAGCCGGGAGAGCTTGTTATCACGACCCTTACTAAGGAAGCGCTGCCCATTCTGAGGTATAGGACTCGCGATCTCACCTCGATCGATGCTCGCCCCTGCCCGTGCGGGAGAACGTTGGCGCGGATGGCGCGTGTGTCCAGCCGGACGGACGACATGCTCATTATCGGCGGGGTGAAGCTGTTCCCCGCCCAGATCGAGCAGGTGCTGACAGAGGTCGAGGGGGTCGAGCCCCACTACCGGGTGATCGTGGATGAGGTCGGCGGGGTGGACCGGGTCGAGGTGCAGGTCGAGGTGTCGGGCGCGCTGCTGACCGGGGACGTCGGCCGCCTGCTGAAGATGGAGAACCTGCTGCGGCGGCGGCTCCAGGCCGATCTGGGGCTATCTGCCGAGTTGAAGCTTGTCGAATCGCGGACCATCGGCCCGGTGGAGCATCCGTCGCAGCGGATTGTGGACCGCCGACGGGCGGAAGGAGGTGAGCGCTCGAAGAGAGAATGAGCGTCGGCAACCTCGCGTCGCCCCGGGCGAGTGGGCGACGCTATCCCACCGAAGGAGGGGATACCAGGACACATGAAGACTCACTGGCTGGTCGGTACGTTGGTCGTGGCGTTCGTGCTCGGCGCAGGAGCCGCAGCGATCGCCGCTGAAGGACCACCCGCAGTCGAGGTGCATGGCTGGTCTCTGACCCGGTACTACATCGATACGGTCGTGAACGACACTCAGGACAGTTCCGGCCTGATCACGAACAAGGTCGAGAAAAGCCACCTCGAGTACGAGCGGTTCTCTCTCAGCGGCAAGGCCCGCTTGGAGGGAGGAAAGGAAGCCTACGCGGAGGTCTACGTTCACCCATGGCTTCCGAATAGCGATCCGTCCTTCCTGTATCTGGAGAGCCTGTACCTGGACGTTCCGCTCGCCCAGGGCGCGAAGCTGCGCCTCGGGAAGGGCCGGAGCACCGCGTTCGGCATCGTGCCGAGCTACGGGAACAGAAAGACCTCCAACTACAGCCCGCTCTCCGAAACTTTCACGATGGACCGCGCGCTTGGGGTGCAGTTCCTTCAGACGCGCGGCCGGGATAGCCTGAATGCTGGGCTGTTCGAATCCCAGCGAGTCGGTACGAGGTCGATTGGCATGGCGGCCGATTCGCAGCTCGATCTCGGATCGATCGGTCGCACGGCGGCGTCGCATCTGGTGAACCGCGATACGCCGGCGAACCGCTCGGGTCAGTTGGAGCTGAGCGCTCGCTATGGGCGTCAGATGGGCGCGTTGAATGTCGGGGTATCCGGCCGCGGCGGCCATCTCGACCAGACCGACTCGAACTTCCTGGCATCGAAGTTCACGACCTACGATGGGACGAACAAGACGCGGCTGTACTACGGGCTCGATGCGACTTACAGTCGCATGCCTTACTATGCAACGGCCGAGTACTATGGCGGAAGGCTCGGTGGCATCCAGCAGACCGGCTATGCCATCATGCTCGGAGTCGAGCCCAATGCGCGATGCACGGGCATCTGGCGCGAGCTGAGCCCGGCGTGCAAGGGCCTGTTCGTCCGCTATGTGAAGCTGGATATCGGCACCCCGCCGGTGATCAACCAGCCGATCACGTGGGACACGCAGCAGTGGTCGTTCTCCTACGTGCTGCCGATCAAGACCAGGTTGTTCCCGCTCGGGAAGTGGGTTCAGATCGAGTACGAGATCAACAAGGAGAGCGCGCCGGCCGGGGCAGACCAGATCCCGAACAACGTGTTCTTCCTGGAGCTGTTCAGCGCGTTCTAGCGCGCAGGTTGCTCGGGCATAGCGTCCGAGCGAGGATCACACGGGAGAAGGAGCGGCTCCGGCCGCTCCTTCTCTGTTTCTTCCGGGGCACTGCGTCAGGCGAGGCCGCTGCCGGTGGTGGTGCAGACGAGCTTCCCGTGCTTTACGCCCCGCGTGCTGATGAGCCGGTCTGCGATCGCCTGGACCTGCGCGGTCGTGCCCTTCACGACGACGACCTCGAGGCAGTTGTGCTCATCCAAGTGAATGTGGGTGCTGCAGATCACCGAGCCGTGGAACCCGTGCTGGATATCGGTGAGAGCGCGCGTCAGCTCGCGTGTGCCGTGGCTGTAGACGACGGTGATGGTGCCGACGACCGGCCCCTCCTGGCGCTCCCATTCACCCGCGACGAGGTAGTCTCGCATGATGTCGCGGATCGCCTCAGAGCGGGCACGGTAGCCCTTGGCGCGGATGCGTCTGTCGAAGGCTTTCACCAACTGGTCCGGTATGGAGACCCCAAAGCGTGTGACTGCCATCGTGCTCGTCTCCGGCGAGGCGTAACACCATCGGCGGGGATCGTAACACCAGCGGAGGCCGCCGTCAAGGCGCGACAAAACCGCCTGTCAGCATGCGCTGGCTCGGTCGGGAAGATGGCTCGGGACGCCCCCGGGGAAAAGAAGGGGCCCTCGTGCCTAGAGGGGGGAATCGACACGAGGGCCCGTCTGCGGGTAACGCAGACGCCCCCTTTATACCACGCGGCGGCGGTATGTCAAACCTCTGGGCCGGAAAAATCTCAGCAGAATGGGCGAAAACACCCCTCGGCGAATGCAGAGATGCCCCAAAACGGGCATGCGAGTGCCGCGAGATGAAGCCACGTTTCGCCTGGAGCAACAGCGGGCGTGAGCAGAGGAGGTCACGAGGTGTCACCCGCCCCGACGAACGCCGGGTATGTGGATATCGCGATCAAAGCGGCACTGGGTGGTGTGCTGATCGCGGTACTGCTCTCGCTGGCGCGCATGCGGCAGCATGTGATCACCGGGTTGCTGGTCTCGATGCCGGTGATCTCGCTCTATGCGTGGTGGTGGATTGGCACCGAGCAGGGAGCGGAGTCCTTGCGGGTGACGGTACGTGCCGCCATATTCAGCGCGATCCCATGGGTTGCATACCTCGCCGTCGTGTACCTGCTGGCCGGACGGGCGCCACTGTGGTTGGTGCTCGCCACGGGCTGGTTTGCCTGGTTCGCGATAGCGCTAGTCTTCTACGCTGTGCTGCAGGCGCGGACGTGAAGGGGTCGCGGGCAAGATGGTATAATCACGGCACGCCGGAGTGGCGGAATTGGCAGACGCGCGGGACTTAAAATCCTGCGTCGCGAAAGCGGCGTGTGGGTTCGACCCCCACCTCCGGCAGAGAATAGACGGCAGGCAATCCGCAGATTACGCAGATTGCACGGATTCGGGCGCGGGTCAAGCCCATCAGCGCCGCCTCGAGTTCAACGACCCGCGCCGCCTGGTCTGGTGAACGCTGCGTCTGTTTCTCCCGCGCGGTGACCCGCCGCGAGACCATCGGAGAGACCGCTCCGCCCTTGCGCGCCTCGCCTTCTGCGGGTGCAATCCAGCGCGAGGCCTACAGCTTCGCAGTTCGTTCCGCCCCGCGGCCCAGACCTGATCGCTGTCGCGGGGCACTCTGTCGTATCGGATCATCTCTTCGCTCTCCTCTCGAATCGTCGCGGGTTATGAGGCAGTCGCTCGATAGCTCTCCGCGGGATTCGGTACTTCGGCTTCGTGTCGGCCCTTAGCGCCCGCACTCGGCCCTCACGGACCGCCTCGTACATCCGGACTCGGCCGATGCCCAGCAGCTTCGCCGCCTCCGGCACACTCAACGTCGCACAGTCCATAGCTTGCTACCTCCATTGCGGATTGTGCTTCTACGTGTTATTATGCCATCGGCAGAGAGGGTGAAAGCTTTCCCCCTTCAGAGGAGCAATATGGACCCGAGAGTTCAGAGGTTGTGGAAGAAGCAGAGGGCCGCGATATGGAACGAGGAGCGGACAAAGGCTGATTGTCCCCTGCCCGTTCCCGAAGAGGACCGCAAAGAGGCTGACGAAATCTTCGCCGAGGACCTAGCAGACGCGGGCGAGTCCGACCTGCCTGACCTCGCGAAGGACTATCGCAAAGAAGCGCGCCATGTGTGCAAGAGGTTTGCCCGCCACATGAAGCTAACCCACAAAGCGGGGCGCGCCATGGAGGAAGGGGAGAGGAAGGCAGCCTACTCAGACGGGGATGGTGACTCGTTCCGCCTTCGCCAGCGCCGTCGGGTCTTTCGCTTTGTTGTGAGCCATGAGGTCCCGCTACTCCGGCAGCTGGAGGGGAAGCTCAAGCCGGAGACGCGCATCAACTGGGTTCGTATCACGCAGGAGTGGCAGCAGACCTACTCTGACAGCTACAAGCCGTCTTCTATCGAGCGCCTGTACCGCCTTGCCTGCGCCGACCCTCGCATTGTGGACTCATACCGCCGGCATCTGGACGCTGTGTGCCAGCAGTGGGTCCCATGGGTCACGCAATTCGATTCCGTCATGCAGGGCTTCGGCCTAGGCCCCAAAGCCCAGGCGAATCGTCGCCGCATACTGACAGCCGCGCTCATCGAGAAGTTCTCCCTGCGGGAACTACACGCCGACTCTACCCCCTCCGACGCGCAGGTAGCGCGAAAGCCCAGTAGCTCAGTTATTGTGCGGGCAGGGATGGGAGCAGTCGGATTCAAGATTCCCGCAGACGCGAAGCCGCCGCGAAAGCCGAACCGCCCACCTGCCGGCCGCAAGTCAGGCGCCAAGTCCGACAACACCGGCAAGGCTCCCCGCCGCTCCCGTTAGCGGCCCCCTGCGCTCGCTCGGCCCACTCCCTCTTTTTGCCCGCGGCGACTGCGGAGTGACCATTACACACACCTCTGCGCCCACAGGCGCGACCGTCAACCGAGGGGGTAGGGTACACCCGCGGCCGGAACCCACCAGGACCTCCCGCCGGTCGTGGTGAACTGGCAGAGCAAAGGGACGTATCCTCACTGAGCTATCGCGCTGAGTAGCCAATCCAAGCAGCCGCCGAAGGATGGTCAAAATGCGGAAGCTGAGTCGTTGTGTGTTGCGCCTGTGTCTCTTCGTCGCCTGCCTCGCGCCGTGCGCGCCGTCCAGTGCCCAGACGCGCACGATGGCAGCGACCGCCCGCCAGACCGGAACCCCTCGGCCTAGCGCGTGCCGCGCTGCCGACTATGCCGCCGACGTTGTCGTACTCGTGGACGGCAAGCCCGTGGCCCGCGGTCTGTTGATTGGCGGGACAGTCTACCTGCCCATCCGAGCTACGGCTGAGGCCCTTAGCGTGTCCGTATCGTGGGACAGCGTGACGCACGTCGTGTCGCTCTCAACGGCTCCTGTCAGTGCTGGCCCGCCCGTGGGTGCGACTCCTGCTGCCCTGACCCCTGTCGCTTCTGCTGCCGCTTCTCCTCCTACGCCTCCTCGCGCCTTCAATGCTGACCTCCAGAAGCGCTCTCTTGCTTTCCTGGAGTCGCGGTTTCCGCCTCCCAACTCCCCCCCGACGCGGCCTCAGCTCGTGTCACCACCTCAGCCCGTCCTGCCCCCGCCGGTTTACATCCCGCCGGTCCCGCTGAAGCCCACCGACCGCCGGGTTAGCTCCGCCTTCCAATACGGCCGGGACAAGGCGGAGTACGACAACGCGGTGGAGGAGGAGTACGCTCGACAGGAGAGAGTAGCGACCATACTGGCAGACTACCGGCGCGAATGCGACGCTGCCACTGCCGCATACCATCGAGGGCTGGCCAACTACGACAGAGAACTCCGCGAATTCGATGCCTGCGTCCTCTCGCGCAGCGAGGCCCTGGCAGCCGCGAACTTGGTCGCTGCCGCCGCGGGCACACCAGCCGAGCCCGATTCGTGGCAGGCCCTCTCCACGCTTCTGGGCCAGGTCTCAAAACGCTTGCCTCTCACCCCTGAGGAATCGAAGGTCGCGGATGAATTGGCCAGGCTAACCACTCAGGAGGCGCTCTTGCCCCCGTCTGGCGAGGCCGCGCCCGGCTTATAGACGCTCTCACAGCGCGTATGCTTGAGGAGTTCCTCGGAGCCAAGCAGACGTGACGCACCCAGGCCGTCTTAGCAGCCTACCGCAGCCTCTTCCTCCCTCCTGCCTTCTGCACCGCTCCCAGGAACCTGTCACCTGGTGAGCATGGCCGGTGCTTCGCGAGCGCGTCGGCCTGTGAGAGTTCGCAGTAGCGTCGGGTCATTGCCAGGTCGGAATGGCCCAGCAGCTTCTGCAAGGTGAACGCGTCGCCGCCATTCCGCAGGGATATGACACCCGCCGGGTCGCCTCGCCCACCTCCGGCATAGTCATCGCCGTGAGCCTATGCAGGCGAGACGCCTGCGCTCCCAGGGCGAGTCATCGACTCGCCCCTACAATCGCGTCAGCGCTCTCTCCAGCAACCTCTGGTGGCCTTCCTCCTCGCTTTTGAGTTCGTCGAGGAGTTTGCGCATGTCGGGGTCGGTGGCGTGCTGGAGGGCTTGACCGTAGATGGAGATGGCCTCGCGCTCGGCCTGGATGTGCGCTTCAATGATCTCTTTCGCGCTTCGCCTGACGCGAAGCTGGGGGAGATCGGCGTTGGGCTCGCCGCCCAGCTGGTAGATCATGCGGGCGGTCTTCTCGGCGTGCTCCAACTCGACATCTGCGATGAGCTTCAGCTGCCGCTTCAGCTCTTCGTCCTGCACCTGGGCCATGTGCTGCGGCAACAGCCACAGCGCGCCGTACTCGGCGCCGAGCGCAATGTTCAAGGCCTTGATCAGCGCTTCTCTCGCATCGGGCATGGGCCGTCTCCTTCTTCCCTGCGATACGTTACCCACATGGCGCCAGCTTCCTGTCTCTAGCGCACGGAAGTTGTTCCCGGCGCGCCGCAGGCAGACCAGGGATTCGGGACGGGCGGGTCGAAGCCAGCCAACGGGCCTCCTGTCGAGGTCCGCTGCTATCACAGAATGCGTGAGGTCATCATGATGCGTTGGTGGAAGGCTGTATCACTGCTCTGTTTGCTGGCTCTCGGCACGCTGCTGGTGGGATGCCCTGGAATGCCGGGCATGCCGGGTGCTGGCGGAGCGGGCACCGAGCAGAAGAGCCCGCCGGGCGTGCTGCCGCCGCCGGGCCTGGAGAGCGGCGGCGTCAGGACCCTGATGGGGTCGACGATCACCGCGCCCGAGAACTCGTATCTGCTCGTGAGGTTCACGCGAGTTCGGGGACAGGCGGCCGGGGCGGCAGCCACATGGCAGAGCTGCCGCCGGGTGTCTGTGGTCGAGAATTGCCTTATGATCGAGGGCCTGAATTACGACGGTCGGGACGATGTCGCCCCCAAGGATGCGAACCTACTGATCCCGTACACGGACCTGGAGAGCTTCGACTGGAAGTACGAGGCGCGGCCCGCGCCGCCAGCAGCAGCGCCCGGCAAGGGTCAGCCGAAGCCAAGCGGGCGGACCCGGTAGGTCGGCCTTGGTGGGGGCACAGCATGCTGTGCCCCTACTGTGGATAGAGGCGCTTTATCTCCTGCTCGACGACGGAGATCACGTCCTCCGAGTTGTAGGATGACTTCGGGTCGTTGGGGTGGTGGTGGAAGGCGACCTGGCGCTTGCCATTCGGCCCGTCGAGGGTGAACTCGAACCTATTGTTCACGAGCACGGTGGCGCAGTTGAGCCGTTCCTTGCGCATTTCCTGCCGGCCGGCTACCGTTCTCATATCGAAGAGCTGGACCCTCACGCGGTCGGGCTCGCGCGCGGCGAGAGCCCTGAGCAACTGGGCGGTCTTCTGGTGGCAGTCGGTCACGAGTGGAGCAAGCATCTTGACGAGGATCTTCGCCTTCGGCGAACCCATGTCAGCCACTGCCCCATCGCCCGGCCGGATGAGCTCACCGCGCCCCAGAAGGCTTGGCGGCTCCGAGGCGGTCCAGCCCTGGGTCGAGCCGGGCTCCTGCCACAGTTTGGCGCTGATCCGGTCGCCGCTGCCTGGAACTTTCTCGGGGAGCGTCGTGTTGGGGATGAGGAATCGAACCGGGTGGGTGCTCCCGACCTTGAGCGCCGGCGTCCCCTGATCGATTCTCAACTGGGCCGAGTACCAGGCGCTCTCGCCCGTGTCGTACATCCTCTGGGCGGAAAGGAGCGTCCCTGTGACCTGCTCCACCTGGTACATCGACGCGGCCTGGGCAATCGATGCGGCCTGATACATCGATGCAGCCTGATACATCGATGCGGCGCTCGCGGCCTTTGCGGCTGCTTGGGTGCCGCCACTCGCGAACACGGCACAGATCAGCCCAAGGGTTGCGCATGCGCAAAGCCACTTCATATAGGGTCTCCTTCAGTTGTCCGCCACACGTCCGGCGGCCGAGTCCTCCACATGGTACCACCGAGCTCCCCCCATATCTAGAGACACTTCATGGAAGGCCGGGTCGCGGAGG
>Ga0315288_10008825_pt1 | contig 12706 bp, 20 predicted proteins | sample YL17G11_20_MG_FD_203454 | JGI IMG/M metagenome (GOLD analysis project Ga0315288, IMG submission 203454) | Sediment microbial communities from Yellowstone Lake, YNP, Wyoming, USA - YL17G11_20 | ecosystem: Environmental > Aquatic > Freshwater > Lake > Sediment | place: USA: Wyoming | collected...
GAGGCAGAAGTTGATCAGGAGAATGCAGAATGGCATTGGACGAACGGCCGAGGGTTTGTACGACCAGTATGCAAACCCGATCTACGTGGTTACCTCAGACAACAGGGTCCCCCAATGCCTAGGGCCGTCATAATGCCCAACAAAAGGTCGGCGATGTTTATCGCGAGTTGCCAGTCAAAACTCAATGGGTAGCACACGCAACTTGGTAACTGATGCTGCGGGTTTTGCAGTAATAACATCCGTGGCTGTCACATTGCATGGCGAACCCGGGCAAATAACGGAAAGGAAACCAACGACCAGGAAAGCGAACAGTCACCGCGGTCTCTTTTCAGGACTTCAAACTTAAACCGAGCAGCTTCTCAATGACTTCAATAACAACGAGAGCCGTCGGTCCCAGATTCTGCGCTATGTCCTTGATCTTTGACAGGGTACTGGGTCTAACTGAGTCTGCCTCGATTTGCCCTTCAAGCTCATGCAACTGTTTCTTCAGATCCTCGGCTATGGCTGACTTGAAATTCTGCTCCAGGAAGCGAACAAGATCGTCAATCGTCTTTGGACCAAGCGACTGCGTCTGGTTGATCTTCTCGCCTATTGCAATCTGACTGTCAGTCACGGGGGCATTCACATTGATTATGCTGAAGTTCACTGCAAGATCCTGCCCCCCTTTGCCCTCCACAGCCTCGATGCCGAAGCTCGTGAGATCATTCACGAAACACTCCTTCTTCGTCGTACCCATGGAGCCCAATGACCGTCCTCTGACAAGTCCAGCATCAATCAAGTACTGAATGTTGAAATTGGCAACCTCGTATGACGTACCGAGCAGTTTTGCGTAATCCTCGGGCCTAGTCAGGATTTCCATGCCTTTCTGCTTCCGATTGTAGAGGTCCTGCAAGATCTTGGCCCTAATGTCTTGATTGCTCAGCGTAGACAAGCTGATCTCCGATATTTCTAGAGACTTCAGCAGACTCTAAGGTGTTCTGGTGCTAAAGGCTCTCACTTGCCTGCGACAGGTTAACTGAACAGGTCTTGGATGACAAGCGGCGTGCTCATTCTTCCGTACGCGTCAGCGATCAGGGCATAGATGAAAACGTGAAGCGCGTCGTCAGGCTCGCCTTCAGCTGGATCCCCCAAGTTCGTGAATGTCTCCTGCCCGATGTGTGGAGCGCCTTGGGAGTTCTGGTATGTGCAAAGAGAGGACGGCACAACCGAGGCCCTTCTCGACAAGAGCCATGGAGTTGTGAGGACAGACAGGGGCTTGTTCCAGTGCGCTAGGTGTGGGACGTATGCTAGCCTGCCATGATAGTCTCATCGTCATCAGCAACAGGTCTATGACCACTTCATCGAGTTGATGGCTGCTATTCGGGCGAAGCGCCATGCCTAGACAACTGCATGTCCCTCGCCTCTGGTGCCTCGCTGCGGAAAACAAGGTATGGTCTTCAAGGTCACGGAGACAATTCAGATCCCCGCTGACTAACTCGACTTTCCACACTACCGCTGCCAGAACTGTCAAGCCAAATGGTATGACAGCGGAGATGCCATTGCACTCGTTGTCAGCTACCAGTTCGAGCTGCCGAAATGAGAAAGCGAAAGACTCATTCCGATCGTCTGTCAATGTAGCTGTGGGGCATCGTATTGCCTCGGCCACACGCTAACCTCGCGTTGACCGTCATGCTTCTCGCACTGATTGAAGGTTTGCTACTTCTGGCATTTGTCCCCTTGGTTGCATGGGATGGTCGAGGACAGTCCAATGTTCCTCCGCGGCCCGATGTTTATGGTCCAAAGCTAATTCCAGAGGCCGAGATGCCACAACCGTACTTTCTGAAGTACGGCCAGCTCCCCGCCTTCAAAGACGCAGCCGAGGGGCGGACTTGGCTTGAGATGCTATCAAAGCTCGGCGCTCAGATCTCAGGACCCGATGCTTCGTTTCCCTTTTGGGATACGTTGGTAGTGGCGCATGGTGTGGGCGCCGACGGATACTATTGGATATGGGTTCAAGGGGGCAAAGTATCGGAGGTTAACTCGTCCGTCGTTGCCACGATAGTGGAGTTCGTCAATAGACCAGCCAAGGAGATCGGGTTTGCAACCCAAGTACCAGTGAAGTTCGCAGAGGCTACAGGTTTAGGAGGAGTGGATGCTGCCAGCACAGACTCTTGAGGCAAGGGCCATGCCCTTAATCGTCTTGCCTGTCTCTGCACTGCTGCTGTTATGGGCTTGGGCTGGCGCCTCCGTGTTAGTGAATCCTAGCACAGTTGATCCCGCCTTAAGATGGGGTGGGCTTCTGATGCTCCTGCTGTTCGGAGGACTATTTCTCGCCAGCTTGGTAACGTTATTCAACTACAGAATCAGGCTGGACCACGATAAGATAATGATTCTGCTCCCCAGCTCTGTTACCTCTTCGTTTGGTTCGTAGGGTCGTTACTTTTCGTTTGGTGGAGGGGGTTCTGTTAACTTGATGTCACGCGGGAGGTCGTTTAAATATCCCAAGGAGCGACGATATTGAAGCCATGCCAATTCTAGAGAACGGCCTATCTTACGCAAGCAGTTGGACAGAGATCGCGCTATTCATAGTGTTTTTCCTTACGCTGCTTATTACGATCTATTCCGTTTTTTTTGTGAAGCCACGGTTGCATGTCGTTCTCGGCCTTGAGAACGGTCAGTTGAAGGGGCCGTCTCCCGTGGCGTTGCATCGGAAGTCAGGAACTAGGGTCGAGGCTTGCAACATCTGTTTCGTCAGAATAGGGGTCCTCAACCGTGGTCGAACGACGGCAGATGACTGCAAAGTGTATGCAGATTTGGTCAGAGGCACGGTTGCTCTAGGGAGGTTCGTCTACTACTTGAAATGGGAAATGGACAAGAAATTCACTGAATGTGATCTTGACAGATCCGACTTGCACAAGTCAACTAGTGATTTCTTTCCCTCGAAAACCGATCTTGAGCTAGGCCCCGGCCGTATTTTGAATGTGGTCTATGCAACGGATCAAGATAACAAAGCATACTTCGTATCCGAGAGAGAAAGAGCCCTGGACATTCCAAGCACTACTGATGTCTGGCTAGCCGCTGTCGGCCCGAAATTCGCGGCGCAGTTTATGGGGCGATTCCGTATTTCGATTACGTCTTGGAAGGACATCAGAATCTTCCGAGTGACTCCAATGACCCGTTTCATGGACGCTGTGCGAGCATTAGTAGCACACGTCAAAAAAACGTGAGCTGTGTCCTTACAACACTATTAGTCTCTGGTCATTTCTAGCTTTGCGAGTTTCCTCAATAGCCCCAAGTCCCGTTCGCATCCCTCTATGATTGCTTTCAATCCCATCTTCCGTATGTGCGATAGTAAAGCTGTGTATCCCTTCAATCGTTCTCCCTTGAGATAGGCTTCCAGTATCTTTCGTTCCCAGTCGCCTAGTATCTGTGTTCTCACCATCTTAGCCACATGCAGTAATATGCAAGGATTTCACTACGGATTTCTTACTGTTTGGTCGGAAGGTGGCTCTTGAGCTAAAGCTGGTGAAGAATTCGTCCGATCTCTCAAGGGCGAAAGACGCAATAGTAGCTGACGTTGTGGCCTATCTTGATGGTGTTGCCCGGTGCGTGTTCTTGCTGTACGACACTTCGGGAGCCGTAGATGATGTCGCTAAGCTGAAAAATGAGCTAGAGCGGAACAAAGCTGTACGCTTGGTTGTTGTTAAGCACTAGAGTCACCTACTGCCGAGATCATCTGCGGACTTTACGGGCGAGAACGCATCAGGCTTCCGAATAATAGGAAACTCATAATGCAGATCAACTCGCTCCGCTACCAAGTGAGCAGGACAGGCAATCTGCTCTTTGAGTCGCCTGGAAAAGAAGGTGTGCACGATGACTATCTGTGGGCGCTCGCCTTGGCCTGCTATGCAAGAGAGACACCCCTGGTCGTCAAGGATCTATTCGGAGAAGACTGATGAAGTGCTGCTTGAAAGCCTGCGGTCAACCCGCGCCTTTTCGATACATCAGCCCTGAGGGACCGAGTTCTCTGTCCGCGATCGGCATTTCTCTATGCTAGATCCATTGGGCGCTGACTGTTCTTTCATTCCGCACATTGCCAGTATTCACCGTCGATTTGGGCTCAAACAGCAACACATGCGCTTCTTCTTCGGCAATTGGCAAGTGTTCCACGCCTCTAGGAACAATAACAAACTCACCCTCTTCCATTCGGATATCTCGATCCCGTAGCCTGATGACCAGGCTACCTTTGACGACGAGAAACAGTTCGTCCTCTTCCTCGTGATGGTGCCAGACAAATTCTCCTTTCAGTTTTACCAACTTGACGTACCAGTCGTTGAGTTCGCCCACGATCTTCGGACTCCAATGCTCCCTGAAGAGGCTGAACTTCTGGGCGAGGTTCACTTTTTCCATTGCGCGATCGTCGCTATTTGTTGCAGACCTAAGCCTTTTTCTAGTTTCCTACGAGGCGATCGAGGTGCCTAGACAACTGGATGTTCCTGGGCTTTGGACATGCGTACTTTCTGTGTAGGCCACGACTGGGCTGTTGCACCCGCATATTTCAGGAACCTTCGTCTATCCAAGAATCGTTACTCCCCTCAACTAGCCAAGCCTTGACGCGATACTCTGCTAGCAGTATCCGTACAACAAAGCATAACTGTGAGAAAGCTGATTAGACTAGATGATGTTTTCCGAGGCAGTCGCAATTGGGACAGTCGGAGCTAGTGAAACTCCACATCGCTCCCTGGGCCCTCCCGAACGAAGCAATGCCGATCCATATTAGATGGGAGCCGCAGTTCGATTTTCAGAGCGCAACAGTCAGTATTCCAGAGGGATTTGACTTCGTTGAGTTTACAAATCTAGACGAAGTGCGGCTTGAGGGCCGCAAAGCAATCGTCGACAAATCCATGGTCGCGAAGGGGGGCAGCTCATCCTATTTTGGATGTGTTATTTGCTGCAAGCAAATCCCCAAAGAAACCAGTCTCGAGGGGGTAGTGCTCATCTCGTTTGTTCATCATGAGCGGGTAGAGTTCTCGCGGAAACTTCGGGCCAAGATCTTCAGGCCCCAGCTGGCTTTCATCGATGCACCAGAAACGATCAAGCTGAAAGATAGTGGCACGGTTAGATCGCTTCCTCTTCATCTAAGATACACGGGTTTCGGCGATGTTCAACTGCGAGTGGAGGCCACGATTGGAGGGAATATCGTTTCTGAAAGTGGATCAATCGCCTTCGAGATTTTGAGGCGCCTTTGGCTTTCCGAGTTTTCCGAGAAGGAAGGAGACCAAACTGTAGCCAAGAAAAAAGAAACCCTGAAAGTGGCGCCAGAATACGTCAAAGCGATTGCAGACGAGGTGCAGCAGATTGTCGATACTGGGCAGGTGCCGACTGGCATGTTTGACAGAGAAGTCTTCGAGGAGATTAGCGAGTGGCTTCAAGATCCCCACAGGAAACAGGTCTTCATGGAAGTATTGTATTCGCGGACAGAAGACATGCTATTGGGCATGCTGGTAGATCTGCTTGAGAGCCATCCAGCGACAAACGTAAGGTTAGTTGATCCTAGAGCGAAGATCTCAACGCAGATCAAAGCACCCATAGAGAAATTGATGCTAAGGCTGAGATACCGAGATCTTCTTGGAAACAACTATGACCCAGTGGAGGTTCCGATCAAGATCATTGACGAACGCACTCAAGCGAAACCCGCTCTGGACATTCCGATAGTGATAGAGAAATGGGAGGACAAGCCGCTTCTGAATGTTGCTGGTGTCTAGCATGGATGTCGAGAGTACAAAAGCGAGTCTTGAGGGCATCAACATCGTTGTGGGTTGGTTAGATAAAGCAAGCGAGTACCTCAAGCCCTTCAAACCTGAAATCAAGAGTATAGTGATCAACTACAAGAACCAGAGAAGCGAGATCAACCTGTTACTTCACATACCAGACGGCATACGACGGAAATTGCATTCTGTCGAAGTGCCTGCATACCAGAACTTTGTCGTCCAGGACATGATGGATGAAAGCTTCGTTCGCATCGGAGGACTTTGGCAATATGAGGATGGGAAGTGGAAGCTCGATCCTGGCAAACTTCCAAAATCCGAAAGATATCTACTGATGCTAAGAGGAACGGTGCCCTCTGAGATGTTGGATCAACTTGTGCGAATTCAGCCTGCCGTGAATCGCGATCAGACCGAGGAATTCGACCGCTTCTGGTTGCATTGCATGCTGCGAAATGCCGCCCTCCTAGAGAAGATGTGGCAAGAGCTCAGTATAGATGAAGTAAACGTTGGCGTCAAAGTCGGCATAGAGCGCTGTTTCTCAACTACCATACCAAAGGAGCTCAAAGGACGCCTTGAAGCAACACAGCGCTGGATTGCCGCGGGACGAGGAAAGGACCGAGAAGAGGTTAGGCGAGCTTGGCAGCGAATGAGAGAGGTCACGCGAAGCTCCAAGGTCTCCGTCGAGGAAATTGTCCAGACCATTTACAGATTGACCACTGGAGAAGCCTTTGCCACTTTTCTAGCAGTTGACGATCCGTACAGGATAGGTGAGATTAGACGGGAAGAACGACTTGTCGGGCTATTTCCTGCGCGGATGGCTGTCGAGGCGACTACCGAACTAGGGCTCAAGAAGCCTACAGCTGCTGGATACTTGAGTTTCAAGAAGAAGGCCTATACCAGTGAAATCAAGACCTCACTGGACAAACTAGGGGTCTAGTAAATCGATTATCGTATTTTCTGTCTAGGGCGGAGGGACTGATGAATACGTCCGCAAAGAAAATCAGCCCCAAATTTGCTCCTGACTATCTTATCAGGCGGACCAAGGGCCAATTGCTTTTCTCTGCGCTAAGAAGACGTTCAGGAGTTCTATGAAGAAAGAAGAATATCTCTGACCATATGACAAAGGCATAGCTATGAGCACTCCTAGTGAACTGCCGCAGAAGCGGGCCGATGCTCGATTCGCAGTTGACGACGCTTTCATAGGACGATGGGAATGCCAATACGACAGCACCGAGCATGATGAGAAGGAATATCAGAAGATCCTCAGAGCGGTCTCAGCTGACGTCGCTCGTATGCACGGAATATCCAAGCCCACTTTCGTCCAGATCCTAGATTGGAAAGCGCCTCGAGTCAAAGGCAAAGTTAACTGGAAGCAATTCGCCTCTTATCGGAAGGCTTTTCGTCGATGCTTGGAGACTCCAGACGAAGGCAAACTGGCTATTCTGACTGATCTGGACGGCATTGGTGCCCCTGTCGCGTCTACTATTCTTCATTTCGTGTACCCTGAGCGTTTCCCAATCATGGATGTGAGGACTGTAGAAGCCCTGTATCATGCAGGTTACCTTGAATCAAAGCAGAGAGACAGCGCACGGTACGTCCCCTTCCGCCAGGCCATGCTGGCCATCGCTCAGCGTCATGCCGATTGGTCTCTGCGCCAAATAGACCGAGCACTGTTCGCTTATCATAAGAAATGGTTCAAACGGAGAAATATCCAACGAGAATCAAGAAGACGATAGAGTCAGTTCACGGACTGGGGCGCCGAGAAGCATCACTCACTATGAGAATTGGGTCAATGGCAACGCGAACACTTACAATGCCTCTTTCAAGGCCTGCCTAGGCTTGGACGGGATGCTTGAACAGCTATCCGCCTACGACGGTGCTCTCAAACTTGCTCACGACACAACATTCGATGACAGCGGCAAAGGGCACTCGGCGAAGTGGGTGGATGAAAACTACAACCCCGCCGATGCAATTTTCCAGAGGCGAGTTTGCGAATCAATCAACTTTGGCGTAAATCTTCTAGCCGATGTGATTTACAGCGTCGCCCAGGCATCGGGAATCCCAGAATTCCCCAATGCAGCGGTGTCCGTTTTGCTTGTGATGGTCATCGCAGTGGTTGTTTTCCGCAAGAGAGACGCCCCTAGTTGTCAAATCCTTATTCGGAGAAGACTAGAGAGCCATCAGCCTCATCAAGCACAAGAATGAAGCTGGCGCACATACGCCGAAACTTGTACTTCCATGGAGACAGCCCAGTCTAGTCGAGTGGTCTGTGGATCATTTCACGTGCGTCGAGATGGAAGGGCAGGAAACAGTCGGGGCAAGAAATATCATCACTACATGCATGCCGAAGGCGAAGCTGACGACGCGCTCCATGCCTTTATCTACGCGCTCATCGCTGACGCTGCGGTCAGTAGACATCCCAGCAAGGGGCGATCGAGAGAATAGACGGAATGAACCCAGCCCACCTCAACTCGTCTATGAGACGAATCCGCCTGTTCAAGCAGGATCCAGAAATGGACGGAGACGACGGCTACGATTACTACTGGTCAAACTGGCTCGGGCCTCGCGATTGGAATACAGGCAATTACTATCGAGCTGAGCCATGTACCCCACCTTGATCACGAACGCATACTCCTCAGGCGGATACTGGTGGTACAGCCCCTCCAATTCCGTCTACGACCCACGAGGCTACTTCGTCAATGGCGTCTATGCTGACGCCCAATGCAACATTGAGTACCACCTGTGGGATAACGGCAACCCGATAGTGTTCACTGCTGGTCAGGGAATCCGCTGGAACGGTGTAGGACACTAGGCTAGGCTGCTCAGGTCAGCTCTGGCTTTCTTTCCCCTTTTTTGATCGAAGACCTTTGAAAAGATTTTCTTCCATCCAACTGCGATATCCACGATGACGACAAGCGGCAAGCCAACTGCAATTACGGACAAGGGCAAAACCAAGAATTGACATGACTCAGGAGGTCGAGTTCCCACAGCATAGTCGCTACACCCCGAAAGCGGGGACTTGAAAGGGGAAGTCGTAGCCCAGATGAAGAGCCCTACGCCACAGAGGGCGCCTATGATCACTATGATGAGGCTCAGAAGGATCTCCATAGCTTTCTTATTGATCTTCAAGACTGTTTTCACCCCCTCTTTTCCATACTTCACTCATGACGTAGAAATCGAGACTTCCTCTTTCTCAGGCATGAGAGTAGCTCTCGCCATCCCTTTCCCAACTTTTTGGTCGGTACTTCTTTGCTACGTGGAAGATGAGGAAACCTATCCCAGCCGCGAAAGTGCCAAAGATGAGACTCATGATGACGGTGTGCCTGAAACTGCTTTCAAGACTCTCGGCCTCACCGAGCTTCAAGATTGCGTACTGTCCTTGAACGAGGGCTGACTCGAAATCTCGTTCGTAGAAATTTCTCACGGCTGAATAGTAGGCGTGTCTGCTCTCAGTGAAGAGGCTCCTAGCCGCAGGGCTCCAAAACTCGTTCTCTCGGAAATATGTCTCATTCATCGTTTCGTAGATTGGGCGCAGGTCATTGAATAGTAACTTGGATACCTCTTCGAAACCGTAGTTGTAGGCTATCAGCACCATACTTGCCGTCTCAGCGTTCGCCTCTCTATCTGAAGTCAGGTTGCCGAGGAAGTGGCTTCTGATGCCCCCGTCTCCTCTTTGAAACATCCAGATCCTGCTTTCAAGCTCCGTCCTGAAAGGAAGAGCCTGATTCAGAACTCTGGAAGCGTAGAGGAGCAGGGCCAGCTTATGGGTCGTATAGAAGCCATCCTGTTGAGTCGGCTTGTCGTAGAGACCTGCTCCATTCCACATATCTTGAGCCCTCTTGAAGTAGTAGGATGCCATCAGATCGTTTCCTCTATTATGCTCACTCAGGGAAGCGTAGATCAAGAGGTCCGCATACTCGGTCCAATCGTTCATCAGCTTGCCGCTCTTGCCGCTCCGAAGTTCGGCCTTGACTGACCAACTGTCGTTCTTCGCCAGAATGATTTCTTGCGGGGTGTATGGCGGCACTTCTATGACGCCCCCGAAGAGCGCCTCATGCAGTCCGTCCTGAAGGATACCGAACCTCTCCAAACTTGCCTCGATCTTCATGGCGATGTCAGGATGGAAAGGTTTCAGCGCATGATAGGCGAGAAGATTGTCTGAAAGAAGCCAGTAGGTTTGATTGATCGAATCGTCAGGTGATTCCCTCACAAGACCAGCATCTGCGTCAAATTGTCTCAGAAGGAAATTATCCACCGCCGTCAACCTCTCTTCAAGGCTGATCGTGATATTAGACTGGCAGGCTGTGCTAGGCGTGTGAAGAACCGCTATCAAGAGAACGAGTGCAACGAATACCAGGCAAGACCGCTTCATGATGGATTCACCAGGGTTTCCGTAGCATTTCCTGAAAGGGTGTCCACGAAGTACTGGCAAAGAACCAACTCATGTCTTCACCCTCCTCTTGTTCAACTAGTATTCTGGCATCCCAATACTCGCGATCAGCATGAGACAGTAGAAAGCACCATTAGAACCAGACAAATGGTCCCCTTCAAGCTAGGCATCCTTCACCCTCTTTGCGGCTACTCGCCATAGCGAACGAGTCGAAACCATAATGATCGCCAACACCAGGGCCGAGATTACAATGATGAAACCTCTTGACGGGAATTCTGGAATCCTGTTCTGAATGCTCGCGACACCGAGGATCACGAAAGCCGTAGTCTGTGTTCGTGTCGCTGTCTCCGCGGCCCCATCAGGCATTATGTGGGTGGAGATGCCTCCGCTGGTCTGATTCTGCATCGACCAGACCTTCGCGATCATGTCCTTCTCAAAGGAAAGATTGACGCCAAGTTTGCCAGCCACGTAAAGCAGTAGACCGAGCTTGTAGGTAGCGTAGGCGTTAGGGCTCCCTCTCGCTTGGCCTTCCCCATACGCCAGACGATAGGCCTTGTCACGCAAGCCCATCCCGTCCCACATGTTGGCCGCCAAAGTGAAGTTGCCGAGCGCGCTCGCATGGTCTCCTCGATTGTGATTAGACAGGGCGACCGGTAGGAGTAGGTCGGCGTACTCACGCCAATCCTCAAACCTGTTCGTTCCATTCGCCACATCATATCTCAGCAAGTAGGAACCATTCTGGAGGGTAATGTGAGTGATATCTCTTGGCGGAATCTCAAGCGTCTCATCATCCCTCATCACGACATCATACCGAAGACTGAGAGGAACACCGTCCGCAGAAACGGGCAAATTGTATGTCTTGGCGATCTCAACAAGTCTGGATCTTATCCTCGAAGACAACTTTGAGTCGTACGGCTCCAGCGCCTTGAAGGCGAGCAGGTTGTCTGAAGCGACCCAATAGATGTTTGTCGCCACCCGAGGCGCTTCACGACACAGTTTGAGATCGGGATTATAGGCCACGGTACGCAAGTACACGACTGCCTTCTCCAGGTTCTCCCGCGGCGAGACAGCGACTGCTTTGGCATCGGTCACTCCCGCCAGCCATACGAGAAGCAGGACAACGAGCAATCCAGAACTTCTCATCATTTGTTGCGTTTGCATCCTCGACGCTTGGTATACCAAAGTCTGCGGAGCGCTAAATAGATTGTGCTACCACAATGGTGCATCAAATTGTGGCTCGGAAACTCGCTTAGTGAGGATGACATTGTGATACCAAAAAGGGACACCATCATGCTCCAAGGCAAGGGGAGATTCATGAACCGACCAAGTAAGACGGGAAAACGGGTCTACGACAAGTTCTTCGTGTACATACCGACAGAGATAGCGCGAGATGGCCTCTTCCCGTTCGGAGCAGGCGACGAGGTGCTAGTCAAAGTAGATCCCAAACTCAAGCGAGTAATCCTAGAGAAAACGTAGTCGATCGGAACCGTCGAAGACGGACTCGGGGATCAATTCGCTTTCAGAGAAGAAATTCTTCTATATAGTCACGTTCAATCCTCAAGGCGGCCTGGCAGTCCTATTTCCTTCTGTCAGGTTCTACGAACCCAACCTTCCATCATCGAAGTGGCCGACGCCAGTCAGGGACGACATCAAGCCCTATACTTATGATGAGCTTTTCAACGGAACTACGCACGGACACGAAATATGGTACAGGCTCTCTATTCCAGACGATTCGTCAAGTATTGGGCCGTGGAGGACCTACGTACTAGTTTTCGACGATGTCTACTTGGACAGATGGGGGAAGCCGATGGCTTGTCAAATAGAGGGCGCGTACAGATTCTGTCCCCCGGATCTTGACAACGTGGTCACATATACAATCATTGGCACGGAAGTCTCACCAAAGGCCCCGCCTACTCAACGACCGCTGACGGAGCTCATTCCTTCGGCAATTCAGTTCGGTATTCCTTTCGTCGTGACCTATTTTGGATACTTGCAGCGAGCTCAACAGATAGAGACACTGCTCGCTAAGGTCGCAGCTGTGCTCAAGCAGCACTGGCTCTTCATCTTCGTGATCGCGGTTCTTCTGATTTCATTGTTGTCGCGACTTTAGATCGCTTCTTACTCTCGGCCCGAGATACCTTGGGTCTGACCCACCGCGCTGTGACATTTGTAGGACTCCAGTTGAAACTACTCGCTCTTCGGAGGCCGTAAGTTGGCAGCAATTCTCTCAACGCATTCTATCGTTAGGTCGGCCATTCCCTTGAGTTTATCCTCACTTATCCCCCACTTGGAGTACATATGATGGACTACTTGGTTGCGATTGTCCACAGCTCGCTGGAATGCACCGTACTCGTTGTTGTCGATGAGTCCGATACTATTCAACAGAGCAATCACATGTCTCATTCCCATTCCCGGATGTGTGTCCTTCCATTGGAACTCGACCTTTTTCTCGCCAAGTGCCTTCCGAAACCAGAGAAGGCCCAGGCCCTCGATGAATGAGCCTCCGAGCACAATGACCTGATATAGGGATTCACGGTCGGCTTTCTCGAGGAGCGATTTCAAGTGGGAT
>Ga0315288_10008828_pt1 | contig 12704 bp, 9 predicted proteins | sample YL17G11_20_MG_FD_203454 | JGI IMG/M metagenome (GOLD analysis project Ga0315288, IMG submission 203454) | Sediment microbial communities from Yellowstone Lake, YNP, Wyoming, USA - YL17G11_20 | ecosystem: Environmental > Aquatic > Freshwater > Lake > Sediment | place: USA: Wyoming | collected...
TCGGCGCCATTTCAGTCGGTGGGGCAGGCACTACAACGGTTGTCTTCAAACCGCTTTACACCTTGACTGCGGGCGCGTCAAAGAAAGTCCGCGTCGTAGCTGACACAACCGGCCTAACCGCTACCGCGGGCACCACGAATGGTTCGTTGGTCCAGATTTATATGGACAATAGCACGAGCGGTTCGTATACTGCGTATACCGGTATTGGCGAGATTCTCTTACAGAACATCAACGCGATCGGCTGGTATGACGGCATATCCGACGGTCTCAATCTTGAGACCAAAGTTCTGCCGATCTACGCTCCGGCAATCAGATACTAAGGATTTTTTTTCGGACTTTCTGCTTGTGACAGAAAGTCCGTACAAAACAAAAACTCCCCCTATGGGGGAGTTTTTGTTTTGGAAAAATTATCCCCACCTTATCCCCAAAACTATCGATTCTTAGAATCGATAGTTGTTATGGCGGAGTTTTTGTTTTTGTGTTATTGTTTTGCCTATGTCTGAACAAATTGAAGTTTATCTAAACAGAATTATTAAATACGGCCTATACGCAATTTTGTTGACGCCGCTGGCTTTCTGGCCCAAGGCGCTTTTTCCATTTTTGACCCCGAAATTCATTTTATTCCAGATTTTGGTTGAGATTGTTTTTGGCGCCTGGCTTATTCTCAAAATGATTGATTTCCGAAATCGGGGCATCTTTGATTTCGGAAATCAATCATTTTTTCGCAAAAATTATATTGCTATCGCATTATCGCTTTTCATGGCTGTTTCTCTTGTTTCCGCGCTTTTTGGCATTGATTTTTCGCGAAGTTTCTGGGGCATAGGCCCTCGGATGACCGGCTTATTCGCCGAACTCCATTTTTTCGCTTGGTTCCTAATGCTGGTTACAGCATTCTCCAATACAAATACACGAATGAACACGAATAACACGAATAATAAAAATAATATTCGTGACATTCGTATGCCGTTAATAAATTCGTATTACTACCTAAATTTTTCTTTTTTCGTTTCTTTAATTGTCGCCGCAACAGCCTTTTATCAAAACCCCCAATGGGGTTTAGCCGCAGGTTATGGCATTTTCAGCAATCCGACATTTGTCGGCCCATATCTTTTATTTCATTTTTTCTGGGGATTATATCAAACATTGAAACCCGCGAAGTCGGACTTCAAAAAGTGGCTTTTTGGTGCCGGAACGACTTTTCTTTTTGTGATGATTTTATTCGCTCAGATTCGCGGGGCTGTTTTAGGGCTCATTGTTGGTATTTTTGCCCTTGGTCTCGGTTTAATTTTTACGAATATTTTCAGCCGGCGTACAAGGATTCTACTTTCTACTTTCTACTTTTTACTTTCTATAAGTTTAATCGGCCTTTGGTTTTTGCGCGGTAATGAGGTGATTCAGAAATTTAGCCCGATTAAAAGGGTGACAGGAATTTCTTTATCGGAGACCACGGTTCAAACCCGTCTTCTGGCTTGGCGAGTTGCTTTTAAAAATTTCAAGGATAATATATTTTTTGGGACGGGTCCCGAAAATTTCAATTTCCTTTTTAATAAACATTACGATCCGCGCCTTTTAAAATTCGGCGGCGGGGGATTTGGCGAAACCTGGTTTGATAAACCTCATAACGCTTTTCTTGAGATCTTAACCGAAACGGGAATTGTCGGAGGCCTGGCTTATCTATTGATATGGCTGGCGGTTGTTTTAGCTCTTTTTAAATTATTTAAGAACGGTCAAAAGATTTTAACTTCAATTTTAGCGAGCGCGTTTTTATCTTATCTTGTAACGGTATTTTTTTCTTTTGACAGTTTTGGTTCGTGGTTCGGGTTATATTTGTTTCTGGCGTTTCTCGCTTCGCGTGATAGCAATACGAATAACACGAATTTGCATGCGAATGACACGAATAGAAATACAAATAACACGAATGAAAACAAATGGATTAAAAATTTATTCGTGACATTCGTATTGATTGGTTTATTCGTATTGGAATATTTCAACTATGGAATCTGGCGCGCTAATTTGCTTAATGCCGGCGCCTTGCGTACGTTTTCTCGCAATCCTTCATCAGGTTTAATTTTATTTGATAAATCATTCAACCACTTTTCGCCCTATAAAGATGAATATCAACTTGATATGATTTCCTCGGTTGCTGCCGCTATTCAAAACAATATTCGGTTGCCAAATTGGGAAGTGGTAATCAATTATATGCTCGAGAAAGCCGACGAAGCGATGGAAGCTCATCCCGATAATGCCGCGTATTATACCGACATGGTTAAGATTTATAATATATTAGGCGTTTTGGGCCGCGACTCGCAAATTTTGGCGCAAGCTGCGGCTTTTGGCGAAAAATCTTTGGAATTGAGCCCGAACAGACAAGAAACGCTCTATTATTTAACCCAAACAGCGCTTCTTGAAGGAAAAACCAAAGCCGCGGTGGCATTAGCCCAAAAGGCGCTTGATCTTGAACCAACAATAAGACAGAGCCATTGGTATTTAGGCCTGGCCTTTATCGCCAATGGCCAAATCCAGGAGGGAACCGCCGAAATAAAAAAAGCGCTTGATATGCATTATGCGCCGCAAAATCAAGCCGAAAAAGAAATTTTGAAAAAATTAGGATTATAAATATTAGGATTATAAATATATTGTCATTTGTATAATAATTCAGCTATAGCAAAAAGATTATACAAATCAAAATAACTCCTCGTTTTTTCTTGTCATTTCATCAATTCCAAATTTTGTTTTAACTGTTAGGTAGGTGTTTTTGGCGCATTCTTGCGCTAAGCTCGGGTGGGTCAGCATTTTTTCTATTGCTTCGGCCAGAGCGGTGGAATCGGCCGGCTCAACTAATATGCCGGATTTTTCGTTTTCTATTGTTTCGGGAATGCCGGCGATATTAGTCGCAACAATCGGCATTTCAGCCGCCATCGCTTCCAAAATCGTCCACGGTTGGCCCTCTTTTATTGACGATAAAACAAAAAGATTAAACGCCTTGAGATATTGGCAGGCGTTGGGAATTCGGCCGATCAGGAATACATAATCTTCCAATCCATATTTTTTGATTAAATTTTCTAACTTTTGTTTTTCCGGACCGCTGCCGATTATTATAAATCGGCAATCCGGCTGCGATTTCTTAATTCTTGCGGCCGCAAGAATTAAGAAATCGAGGCCTTTGTTCTTATATAAATTGGCAATGGTGCCAATTAGTATACCATTTTTGGATTTAATAAATTTTTTTGCTTCTTCTTTTGGCAAAAATTCCAATTTATTGATATCCAAGCCGTTATAAATTGTTATTATTTTTTCCGGTTTGGCGATTCTGTTTTTAATTGCCAGCTGGCGGTCAAATTCGGAATTAGTTATAATAATATCTTTAAATGGCGCCGAAATTTTTTCAGCCCAAAGATAAATCTTTTTGATGATAATATTTTTTGGTTCCTTGAATGCCCAACCGCCGATTCGGTAAATTATTTTGGGATTTTTTTGCCAAAATAATAAGCGGTACAAACTTCCGGCAATTGAACCCGAGAAACCCGCTTCAGAGCTTAATAAGTAAAGAACGTCAGGATCAAATTTTGCGATAAGCCAGAAAATTTCAATAAATGCCAGAAAATTTTTAAACCCGAAAATATTTGAAAAATTTTTGATTTCAGCCGTTTTTATATTGTTTTTAGACAGTCTTTCAAACAATTCATTCCGTTCACCCATATTGCCGGCAGCGATAATAATTTCATACTTATTATTATCCAGGTGCGTTATAAGTTCATACAAAAAACGCTGGGCGCCGCCCATTTCCGATTTTGTTATTATAAATAATAATTTTCTCTTACCCATACTATCGGTTCTTAGAATCAATAAAGTGGCTTATTTAAGCCAAAAATTCAGTTTGACTTAACGACTCTTTTATTATATTATAAATCATATTGAACAAAATCACAAAAAAATTAATTTTAATAATTACGCCTCATATTAAAGGCGGGCCGTGGCAATGGGGCGTCGATTTGGTGAATAAAATTAATGAGACCGATAAAAAATTCTGCGCCGAGCAGATTTATTCGGTTAAAGACAAATTGCTTAGCCCCTTCAGGCAGGATGTGAAGCTCATTCATACAACTAATCCATTGGCCTGGTCGGTTTTATTAAGGCCGATTATTTTAACAATCCATGGAAAGGTTAACGGCTGGTTTTGGAAGTTTTTTTATTGGGCGGGGTATTATCGCGCACCGGTTGTAACCGTGCCTTCGGAATTTCTAAAAAAATCACTCCGGCTTAAAAAAGCCATTGTAATCCCCAATGCTATTGATATGTTAAAATTTACCGAAGTTATTCCGGCCGAACGAGGTTTTTTTAATGTTTTGACTGTTACAAAATTTTGGTTTCCGGAAAAGGCCCGCGGTTTGTTTGAACTGGCGCAGATAATTTTTAATTTATCTAAAGATTTTGACAAAAGGATAAACTGGCGGATTGTCGGATTCGGTCCGCTTTTAGAGGGGGTTAAAAGATCGGTGGCGGCGCTAGAACGGCCAAAAAATCTTAATGTTCAGTGGTTCGGATTTGATTTGCCCCAAAAATATTTTTCCGATTCAGATATTTTTGCTTATTTTTCGCATGAAGACAATATGCCAATCGCTGTTATGGAAGCCATGGCTTCCGGCCTTCCGGTTGTCACCAACAAAATCGGCGCCGTCGGCGAAATTATTGATAATGAAAAAGACGGTTTTATTGCTTCGGATCCTCAAGATTATCAAAATATACTTTTAAAACTGATGAATAACTTTAATCTGCGAAGCGAAATCGGCAAAACGGCGAGGAAAAAAATTGAAGATAAATTCAGTTGGGAAATAATTTTACCGAAATGGATTGAATTATATAAGCGATTTTTATAAAAAATATGGCGAAATTATATTTTAGGCTGGACGATATCGCGCCCAATATGAATTGGGATAATTTTAATCGCCTTGTTTATGTTTTTAAAAAATACGGCGTTAAACCTCTTTTGGCAATTATTCCGGACAATCAAGACGCGGAATTATTAAAATATCCATTTAGCCGCGAATTTTCGACAGTTATAAGCAATTTGAAACGGGACGGATGGATAATTGCCCAGCATGGTTATAAGCATGTTTGTGAGAATCAAAATGGCGGCGTCTTAAGCATAAATTCAAAAGGTGAATTTGCCGGGTTGGATTTTGAAACCCAAAAACGAATGTTGGAAAACGGCAAAAAAATTATTGAAGAAAAATTTGGTGACGTTAATATTTTTGTTGCCCCGGCCCATTCTTTTGATAAAAATACTGCCATGGCTTTAAAAATCAATGGTTTTAAATATATAAGCGACGGCATTGCGCTTTATCCGTTCAGAAAATGGGGGATTATTTGGCTGCCGCAAATTTTATGGTGGCCAAGAAAAATTTGGTTTGGAACGATAACGGTTGTGCTTCATCCGAATACAATGGAAAAAGAAGAATTCGGCGAACTGGAAAATTTTATTAAAAAAAACAGATATCTTTGCGGAAATTTTTCTGATTTAATGCAATGGCGCGAAGAGGTTATGTCGGCAAAATTAATATTTACATTCATTATCAACCAATTTTCTAAACTAATTTGGTACGTGTTATTTTGGCTAAAGGCGGATCGGCCTATGGCTGAGAAATATATTAATGCCGAGGCCTATGACAAACGAGCCGAATCCTCTGTTTTAGAAAATTACGTTTTGGGCTTGTGGCAGCCGTTTTTGAAAGATAAAATTGCCAAAATAAGTCCCAACAAAGTAGTTGTTGACTGGGGTTGCGGCACCGGCGAATATGCTTTAGCGGCCGGAAAAGCCAAGAAAATTTATTGCACAGACATTTCGGGCAATATGTTGAAGAAGGCGAAAGAAAAATTGAAAAATTTTAATCAAGTTGAATTTATTTGCAGCAATGGTTTTAAGAGCGGGATTCCTAATGGCGTTGGCGAAGTAGTTTTAACTATCGGCGTCTGGGAGTATGTTAACCCTGAGTTGTTATTTAAAGAGTTAAAAAGATTAACAAAGAAAGGGAGTCAAGTGATGGTTGTTTTTCCCAATATTTACAATGATTTAAACTGGATGAGAAGTTTGGTCAAGATAAAAAAAGTTGCATTGAGACCGGGCTATATAAAAAATCTTTTTTCCGCCCATGGCGGATCCGCCTCTGGCGGAAAAAAAGATTTCCGGCTGATTGAGTCGGCAAGTTTTGGCGCGGTTTCATGGTTCCCCAAAAAATTGCAATTTTTAATCCTTCCGATTTGGAAATTTTGCGATTTTATTTGGTCGCCTTTCCAAAAATTTTTACCCCTTGGCATAAATGTTTATTATTTATTTGAAAGAAAATGAATGTTTGTTTTATAGGAAAACACACATACCCTAAGGATGTTTTTTCTAACGAACAGGATATGAAGACCTGGCGCTCAATGGCGGCCTATTTTAATCGCTTGTTTGTTATTACGCAGTCGCCAGATTTACTTTTTCACAGAGCAAAGGAAAATAATATTAATATATATCTAATTCCGAATATTTTGGGATATGCTGGCTTTGTTACTGGGGCGGTTAAACTCGGGCTTTATCTGAGTTTAAAATACGGAGTTAATGTTTTTGATGCCTCAGAAGTCGCCGGCGGGGGAATAGCAGTAACAATTCTAAAATTTTTAACTGGCAAGCCGTCGGTTATTGAAGTTCAGGGTGAAATTTTTAAAAAACCGGAAAATAAGCAAAATATAAAAAGCCGTTTGCTCCAAAAAATCGGTTGTTTTGCAATGAAAAGGGCGGCACGGGTACGGGTCATAAGCCATGCTATATTTAATCAAGTACATGTCAAAGGAATTTCGGAAGAAAAAATCCGCCTCGTCTCCCTCCGTGTCGATCTAAATCTCTTCAACCCACTATCGATTTCCGTCAACCCACTATCGATTTCCGAAATCGATACAGGTGGGGATAAGGTGGGGATAACCATTGGATATATTGGCAGATTGGTTGACGGAAAAGGATTAGAAGATTTGTTATTAGCAATATCGAAACTTTCAGCCGCCAAAATTTCCTTTGGAAATTTTGGCGGGCAAAAATCTCTCGCTTTTAAATTGTTGATTTTTGGCAGCGGACCTTTGGAAAATAAATTGAAGAAAATAGCCAGTGATTTAAATATTGCGGAAAAAATTGAATGGCGGGGGTTTGTTTCTTATGGCAAAGTGCCGCGAGCATTAGGGGAATTAGATATTTTTGTTCATCCATCGTGGCACGAAGGATTCGGACGTTCCATAATGGAGGCGCTGGCAATGGAAAAGTCCGTTGTGGCAACGCGTGTCGGCGGTATTCCGGATTTGATAAACGACGGAGAAAATGGCTTTTTGGTGCCACCGCATAACCCGGAAGCGTTAGCAAGGAAAATCAAAGAACTTATAGAAAATAAAAATTTAAGAGAAAAATTCGGCAAAGCCGGCAGAGAGTGGGTTGCTAAAAATTTTGAATGGGATGAAGGCATCAAAAAGTTTGCCCAACTCTTTTTAGAAGTAAAATAATTATGCGCATAGCTAGAATAATTGAATATTTTCCGCCGCATTTGGGAGGCATGGAACGACACGGCTTAATTCTTTCGCAAGAACAGACCAAAATGGGTCATAGCGTAGAAATATTTATCGGAGTAGGCGACACGTCTTTGTTTCAAAAAACTTTCAAAGCACCGCTTCAGTTTTTACCTTTTTACAGTAAGGTGCGACGGCTTTGGTTTAATTTCTGGGCTTATAATGCAGTTAAAAGACATCACAAACAAAATCCGTATGACGTAATTCATCTTCACGGCGATTTTATTGAAGCATATTTTGGAGGCAAACTTTCTAAAAAGCTTGGCATTCCAGCGATTCTAACTATCCATGCCGGGCTAAATGCCAGACTTCTTAAGTCAGAAAATGCCAAGTATTTTTCTGGCGTCAAAAAAATCATTTGCGTGAGCGAGGAAATTGCCAAAAGTTTGGAAAATACAGGCATAAATCGCGATAAAATTCCGGTCATTTCAAGCGGAATTTATCTGGACGAATTTAAAAATAATAACAACGAAATTGTTAACATAAAAAACAAATATTCAAAACCGGTAATAATTTCGGTTGGCGTTTTGCGAATAAATAAGGGTTTTAATTTTTTAATTAACGCGTTTAAAAAAGTTGTTAGAATTTTCCCTGAAGTGACACTTTTAATTATCGGTGACGGTCCGGAGAAAAACAATTTAAAGAATTTGGCCGAAGGCGTTTCCGGAATTAAATTTTTAGGGAAAATGAATCACAGCGATGTGGTAAAATATTTAAAGGCCTCTGATATTTTTGCGCTTGCTTCTGTAAGTACCGCGGGCGACCGGGAAGGCACCCCAACTTCAGTTATGGAAGCAATGGCAGCGGGTCTTCCAATTGTGGCGACTAAAGTCGGCGGCAATTCATATTTAATAAAAGAAAAAGAAAACGGGTTGTTGATTGAGGAGAAAAACGATGCAATGCTAGCTCAAGCTATGATAAAATTAATCGACGATGAAAATTTAAGGCAAAGAATGCGTGAAAAAAATTTAGAAGATATTAAACAAAGGAACTGGCCGATAGTTGCTGAACAAATAACTAATGCTTATTTATGATAAACAATTGGAAAAATTTTTATGATAGTAAATTAAAAGAATTTGAAAATAAAAAGGTATATGATATCGGAGCAGGCAACTCAAATCATTGCAATCGTTTCAGAAGATATGTTTCAGTAGATGCTGATCCTAATTGTAAGCCCGATATAGTTGCCGATATTCATAATTTGCCGTTTGAAGACAACGCCATTGAAAGCATTTTATGTTGTTCAGTTCTTGAGCACGTTAAGGATCCTTTTAAGGCCACCTCCGAACTCCATAGGGTTATGAAAACAGGGGGCAAGGCGCTGCTTTCAGTGCCCTTTATTTGGCCGCATCATCCCGGAAGTTGTGGGGACTATTGGAGATTTAGTGAAGATGGCCTAAGAGTATTATTTGGAAATTTTTCTTATGTTGAAATAGTCAAAATGGGAGGATATTTTTCCGCTTTAGCTAATTTTATTCCTTCATATAATCGATTATTTAGGCCTGTAGCGTCTTTTATTGATAATTGTATTAAAATTCGGTCAACAACCCCGGGTTATATTATTTATGTGGTCAAGTAAAAAATTATTTTTTAGATGGTGGGTTATTGCCGTTTTGATTTATTTAATTTTTTCTGCCGTTGTCACCCGGCAGTACGGCACTAATTTTTTAATGCCGCTTAATGACGATACAGTTCACCATATCCAGTTGGCCAAAAATTTAATAAATTACAGAACTTTTTCTTTAGACGGCCTTAATGGGAAATACGAGACATCGCCCCCAAAACTAACAAATTTTTTAACGCCTGGCTATGCTCTGTGGCTCGCTTTAATTTATATTATTTTTAAGTCCTTTATTCCGGCAATTTTTATCGGCGCCATTATTTTTGCCCTTTCAATACCCTTAACATATCTCTTGGCGCAAGAAATTACCGGAAATAGTAAAATCGCTTTTTGGTCGGCATTGGTTTTCATGGTTGAGCCGCTCTCCATTTATCACTCCAGCCTTATGTTTACTGAACAACTTTTTGTTCCCGTTTTTCTTGCGGGGGTTTATTTATTTTTTAGGTATATCAAAGAGGGCAATGTAAAATTCCTTTTTGTTTCCGCTATTCTTTTTTCAGTTTCAACTTTAATTCGCCCGATTCTTTTTTATTTTTTGCCGGTCCTGGTTTTTATCGTATTTTTTAAAGAATTTAAAATATCTATAAAACACGCCTTAATTTTAGGGATAATTTCGCTTGTTTTGGCATATTCAATCATTGGAATTTGGCTTGTGCGAAACAAAACCGTTTTGAATACGTGGCAAATTTCGAGCAATACGGGCGCGATTTTATATGGTCATCATTACGAGCCGTTAATGCGCAGCTTAAATCTCGCACCAGGGAATCCCAATGTTGATAATTTAGATGTTTTTTCGCCCGAATATAATAAAATTTTAGGCAATTTTGCCATCGGAGAAATTTTGAAACATAAAGCGCAATACTTAAAATTACGTTTGACTTACGTACCGCTCTTTTTCTTAAGCAACGGTTATGACAACATCGTTAGCCGTCTGACTGGAACGCCCGGGTTTGATAAATATTTCAGGTGGGATTTAATCTCCGTCATTTCAAAAGGTAGTTTTGCCCAGGCTTTTAAAATGATATTAAATATTCCGAAATCAATCATTGCAGTTTTGGTAGGATTTTTGTTTTGGCTTTTTATCTCTATTTTGGCGCTTATGGGATTTTGGCGGTTATTTAAAAGAAAGGCAGGAATTGATAAACGGATTGTCGGCTTTATCGGTATTCTAATCCTGTATTTTGATTTAATAACCACGCCGCTTATAACTGCGCGTTATCGTTTGCCTATAAATGCTTTTATCTTTATTTTTGCCGTAAGCGGTATTTATTATCTGAAGGACAAAATAAAACAATGGATATAAGTAAAAAGGCATTTATTTGGGCGATAGTCGGTCTGATTATTTTAAGAATGATTCTACTTGTTTTGGTGATGAACAACGTTCCGTTCACCGATATGCAAGATGGTTGGCGGCCGAATTTTTCTGGGTCATATCATCCGGATGAAGATGAAATTTTTGATATTGCTCGGGCGCTGGCATTGGGTACCGTTGCTGATAGAGTCCCGAATCTCGGTTATCCGCTTCTTATAGCGCCGATCGTTTATTTGACCGGAGCGAATAAAGCCATTGATATTTACAAAATTGTTTTTGTTATTGAGGGCTTTATTCTTTTTTCTTTGGCAATAATTTCTGTGGCTTTGATTGGAAATAAAATTTTTCAATCAAAGAAATTGGCCATAGTAAATTCTTTTCTTTTTACCATCTATCCATGGTTATTATTAGGATTTTTTAAGCTGATTAATTATGACAATGTGGTGCCTGCATTTCATTATCAGCTATGGATATTTATCCTCACAGATTATCTCTCGGCATTATTGGTCTATTTGAGTTTTTATTTAATTTTTAAGTTTTTGAGCAAAACAAATGATTCTGAAAAAATCATTTTCAATCGGCTTGATTTAATATTGCTAGGAATTTTTAGCGGCTATGCCCTTCTAACGCGAATCGGCAATATCTGGTTATTTTTGATCATACTCGCAGTTCTTTTTTGGTTTAGGAAATTTAAAGAAACCGCGTTATATTTATCGGTTTTTACAATTGTTTATTTGCCTCAATTTATTTATAATGCATTAGCATTTGGCGCGCCATGGCGTTATGGCTATGTTTATGCCAGTCGTTTTGCAACTGGGGACGGTTATGGCTGGCACAATATTTTTAATATTAATTTTAAATTTTCTAAATTGTGGCTTAATTTCAAAAATTTTTCACCTGATTATTATATTATTTTATTTATTTTTGCTAGCATATTTCTAATTTCAATATCAATCCTTGGTTTTGAATATCTTAAGAAAATAAACAAAATTTTTGCGATCATAACAATTGCATGGTTTTGGTCTTACACACTTTTTTATTGGTCATTTGATATTTCCTTGAGCCAATTGAGATATTTTTTGCCGGCGATTCCCACCTTTATTTTCCTGTTTATTGGTGCCACGATTTATGCAATAAATAAAATTTATGGACATAAGCAATTATCACATTAATAAAACATTGAATGAAATGTTTTATGAATTAGATAAGGCGTCTCCAATATATCAACCGTCGAAGTTCTGGCGGGATTTGAACAAAATTCACATCGAGCAATTATCAACTGAGGGGCTTGATAATTTTAAACGTTCTATTAATATGAAATATTTTAATTGGGATATTTTCGGTATTATCAGGCACCAATTGCGATCGATGTTTGCTGAGTTATTTAGGGGTAATTTTCGCCCTTTATTTAGGAGCAAATTTATAAATAGGAGAAACACAGTAAGAGGGTTAAAAAATTTTAATTTTTTTTCAGCCGCGATTTATAACATTTATGTCGCATTTTTATTTGATTATGTTAGTCGCGGTGATAAACTGGGAATTCTAGGCAAAATTGAAGAACCAATGATAGGAAACCCGTTTATTATCAAGTGTAAAGATAGGTTGATATCACAGGACTTATGCAATTCGGTTCATGAATTTTACAGCATCGTTGATGGTGTCAAAGACAAAAAAAATTATTCTGTAGCAGAAATAGGGGCGGGCTATGGAAGATTGGCACACATTTTCCTTTCTACATTGAAAGATTCGTCTTATTGTATTATTGATATTCCGCCGGCGCTTTATGTAGCCCAAGAATATTTATCGCGTATTTTTCCTGGGGAAAAAATATTTTACTTCAGGCCTTTCGAATCATTTACTGAAATTAAAGAAGAATTTGAAGCTTCCAGAATTAGATTTATTATGGCCCATCAAATAAAGAAAATACCAACTAAATATTTTAATGTTGTGGTCAGCATAAGTTCGTTTCATGAAATGACGCGCGAACAAATTAAAAATTATTTTAATCAAATTGATCGGACTTGCAAAGATTGTTTTTACACCAAACAATGGCGCAAATCCAGAACCAAAGACAATGCCTATATTAAAGAAAACGAATATTCTGTGCCCGCGAACTGGCAAATTTTATATGAGCGCCGCCATCCAATCCAAAGAATGTTTTTTGAGGCCTTATATAAAATTGGA
>Ga0315288_10008830_pt1 | contig 12703 bp, 20 predicted proteins | sample YL17G11_20_MG_FD_203454 | JGI IMG/M metagenome (GOLD analysis project Ga0315288, IMG submission 203454) | Sediment microbial communities from Yellowstone Lake, YNP, Wyoming, USA - YL17G11_20 | ecosystem: Environmental > Aquatic > Freshwater > Lake > Sediment | place: USA: Wyoming | collected...
TGCCCGACGACGTCGTGGCGGGAGGCGCCGGCTCATCGCCCACGACGACCTCGCCATCATCGAATGCGGTCGAGGGGACAGGGATCGCGGTCTGGTCGTCCTTGCTGCTCTTGCGCTTCGCCATGCGCGCGAGCCTAGCACTCGAAAGCAAAACGCTCCCACAGGTTTCCCCGTGGGAGCGTCGCACTACGGTTTCGCGCGCGTCAGGTGTAGTGACGCGGGCGGAACTTCTTCTTCATCTCCTCGGACGGATCGAGGATGCAAAGCTCGCAGAGCCCGGCGGGAGGAGACGACAGCTCCTCTGCGGGGCACATGCACATGATCGTTCCGCCACACTCGGTCACATGGACCTCGCGCCCGAGGAGAGTCTTGCCCTCCTTGTCGGGATCGACCTTGTGATACTTCTGCCCGCCGTCCTTCACGTACAACGCTGTAGTCATGGTGCTGCTCCTTCAGTCGAGAGTTTGAGTGTTCGTCGGATGGTTCGCGACGAAGTGAATCAGGGAGGCGTGTACGTACCCGACTGGAAGGTGATGCGGCATCCGCTGCCGGGATGCTGTGCGCACGCGCTTCGAATGACGAACGTATCGGGGCCGGGTGTCCCGTCGACGTTCTCGATGAATCCAGCGGGAGCTGCGACGGTGAAGTTCGCCCATTCGAGAGCGACGCCCCCGGGCGGCACCATGAGTCCCGTCGCACCGTCGAACGAGTAGCCGACGTCGGAGTAGCCGGTGCCATCGGCGCCGAACAATCCGGGCGAGAACTGCGCAATGGTCGGGCTGCTGTAGCTGACGGACGGAGGGATCGGCGCGGTGTCGAACGTGAAGCACGACATGCGGATGTTGCCACCGTTGCTCAGGAAGATGCCGTTGCCGTTCGGGTTCGTTCCCCAGAACGCCGGGAAGTTGTTCTCGCCGAAGAAGAAGTCCTCTCCGCCCCAGATCGGCCCGCCGACCGAGAAGATGCCATGTATGGAATCCCACACGCTCGCCATCGCGATGTCCATGTGTCCGTTCGGACGGCACTGGAAGTCTGCCGCGCCGCCGCCGTACACGTCCGCAAGCGAGACGCCTGCTGCCGTGTTGATGGCGTCAGCAATGTCACCGACGTCGTCGGTAGCCGGGAACGTCGTCGTGAAGTTCGGCCCGCCGTCGTGGCTGAGCGTCAGCGTTTCGCCGCCGACGAAACCGAGCACCGTGTTGGCGCCCGCTCCCTGGATGACCGCGTAGCCGTACTTGTTGACGACCTCGCCGACCTGGAGCCCGAGCTTCGTGAGAACGCCCGTGCTGGCCGAGACGACCTTGACCTTGCCCGGTGCGGACGCCTGGCTGGTGAGTAGAAGCTGGTCGCCGGGTGAGCCGACGAAGCAGGGCTCATAACCATAGTAGGTGCCGAGGTTCACCTCGCCGCCACCGGGGTAGTTCCCGCCCGTGTTCCGGTTCAGACCTCCCATGTGGAAGACCTGTCCGCCGCCGACGATCAGTCCGCGGTCGATCGAGCAGTTTCCAATCGTCGCGCCGAACGCGCCGCCAGCTCCGCACTCCACGCCGACGTCGGTGATGCAGTTCGCAAAACCCACGAGGGTATCTGCGCTGCCCGCAACGCCGGGCAGCGAGATGTTGCTCGCTGACGGCTCCTCGGCGCGCTCCATGTGGAACTGGTTCAGAAGGAGCCCGCCGACGGGAATGCCTTCCTGCTCTGCCGCGCGCGACTGGTCGTAGCCGACCTGCATCAGACCCATCGCGACGTGCGTGTAGTCGATGATGCGGTACGAGTCGCCCGCGATGGGCGAGCCACCAGGGCTGACGCCGCCGCCGATGTCGGGCGTCGGGTTGAACCTCGCCGTGACGTGTGCCGTCTTCGCGGTGCCGCCGTTCGGGGCGAGGTCGCGAGCGATGAACGCGCGAACGCCGATGGCATCGCCGCTGGTGACCTCGATGCACATGCCGAGGTACTTGCTCCAGCCGTTGTTCGCCGAGAGCGACGAGTCGGTGACCTTGTTCGGGATGTTCGCACCGCGGTCCTTGTCGACGACCGCGGTGAACGAGCCCGTGCGAAGGACGATGGGTTGGCCGCGGAACTCCGCGGTGCAGCCCGGCGCCATCGTGTTCCAGAAGACGAGCGGATCGCTCGTCGGGTCCGGGTTGGCGCCGATGACCTCGACGAGGAGGCGCCCGCCGACTGGAGCCAGGATCGAATTGCGACCGACGCGACGCTGCCACTCGGCAACGGTCGCGAGCGGGCCGCGCTTGCCGTTCGTGAAGACTGCGCTCTTGCCATCGTTGGAGTCGCTGCCCTTGCCGGGGCGTCCGTCGATCGCCCAATAGGGCTGCGTCAGGAACGTCGTCGAGCCGGTGCTCTTGAGGTTCGTCGTGATGGGGACACCCGGGTCGGCTTGCCAGGTGCGGCCTTGCTGACGGAGCGAGACGAGCTGCTCGGCCATGCCCATGCTGACCGGGTCGGCAGGGATGAGGCGTGCGCCGCACGATTCGAGCGCGTCGATGTTGAACGCCGCATCGTCGATGAGCTTCCCGGCGCGAAGGATCGCTCCACCGAACAGCACGTCGTTTTCGAGAACGTATTCCTTGTTGCTCATTGGCTTCTTCCTCTTCCCGGCGTCCGGGTAGTTCCTGCGTTGCCCCTCGGTCGGGCAGTAAAGCAGAAGGGCTGAGGAGGTCTAGCGGTAAACGCGAGACGCGAGCGCGAGCAGTCGAGCGGCCGGAAGCGTGAGCTTTCGTGCGAAGAGGTTTCCTAGCATCCCGTCGAGGTTCGGCGTGAACGCCTTGAAGTCGTCGCCGTGGCCGATGAGCAGGTGGCAGGCGTTCCGCCCCATGCACAAGACGACGAGGTTGTCGTAGTCCAGCTCCAGGCTCGGGTGCAGGTGGAACGGGAGCTTGTGATGCACCTGAAGGCGAGTCGCCGAGCCGCACGCGGCGCACGTCTGGTGGAGTTCGAGGAACACGCGCGCGACGGCCGGCCACTTGGACGAGCGCTTGTGGCCGATGCCGACGTCGCGGAGCGCTCCTCGCACGCGCTGGACGAGGTTGCGAATCATGTTCGACCCGCATCGAGGTCGACGAAGCGCGCCTTCATGTTCGCGTCGCCGCGTAGCAAACTACTTGTGATTCTATGATGCCCGTCATGGATGTAGGTTACACCCGCCGCCTTCACGACGATGGGCACGTCGGTCGGCACCGGGCCGCGCCGCGTGGGGATGCGAAGCGGGTCGTCGATGTACTCCTGCACGCGCGCGGGCTGCACCGTGTGCTGGATGGCCACGAGCCCCTGGAGCGGGACGGATGCGACCGGCGCCTCTCGGATGCGCGCGTTCAGCTCGCCGTTCCCCATGCCCACGGCCGCCTTGTACGCGGCTCGGTCGGCGACGGGGAAGGGATGCTCGACGGCGCCCTCGTGGCGGTCGCTAGGACGCAGCAGGACGCTCGCTTGCGGCTTGGCCTTAGTGCGCGCCCAGGAGCTAAGCGGAGACGCCATAGCGGGCAGCCTAGAAGCTCCACCTCTCGGCGTCGAGCCAGACGTGCTGGCGCTCGTCGGTGCGGCGGTCGTCCTCGTAGTGCGGCGCGAGGTCCGTCGTCATCGTGTAGTCGTCTGGCTCCGAGTCGCGGGTCGGAGCGTTGAAGCGGAAGAGGGTCTGCTCGGTCGGGTCCATCGGGGGACGGGGACATAGCACGCCCCTCGACGACCGCGAGGTCACTTCGCGCGCGTCTTCTTCTTTATGGTCGCCAACTTGAGGATCTCTCCGACTCGGCGCTTTCCATCCAGCGGCTCCGACTTCTCGACGCCGAAGTCGGCTGCTCGCATTTCCTTCGCGTACTTTCTCTCCGCGAGGAGCGCGTGCGGCAAGCCGACGAGGAACCACTTCCCCTCGGTCGATAGTACCTGCAGAAGGTGCCATCCCTCGCGCGTTAGGTTCGCCATGTCGAAGCCGTCGACGACACGGAACATCCGGTACTTGTCGCTGTAGTCGAGCATCATCGGCCTTCCGCCAGTCTAAAGAGAGCGCGAACGCTCGAATGCACCGTAGCCGGACGATCACTGAGAGCGTCGTGCGGCAAGCCCAGACGCGCGCGAGAGACGCGGAAGAAGTCGTAACCGATCTCCGATGCGATGACTCGGTCAAGCCCCGATGTCGATTCGCCGGCGACGTGAGCCGCGAAAAGACGGAGCAGCTTCAACTGCAGTTCGCGCGGTAAGCCTCGCGAGCGATGACTGACGATGAGCCGAACACACGCCTGCGCGTTCTCGCTACGCTCGCCAGTACCGACGATCTCCTCCACGAGTTCGCCGATAACCTTGGGATAGCAGGGCCACGCGTAGATGAACGAAGCGATGTGCGGCGTCGTAATGGCGATGCGTTGCCCGGTGTCGCGCACGACGAGCGTCGGATGGATCGTGACCGCACGCTCGCAGAGCGAGATGCCCGTCGCGTGTCGCATGACAGTCTCTCGGTAGCTATGCGGCGTGAGGGCCGCGCCCCCAGTTAGACCTTCGAGGATGCGAAGGCTGTTAGCGACCGCTACGCGAACCTTCGTGTAGTCCGTAGCGTGGAACATGGTGAGAACGTCGTTCACGCGTCGAACTTTCATGCGGTCGGCGTCGACGATGGACTCGGGATCGAGTCCTCGCGTGACGAACATCGCAATCGTCATATCGGCCTCGATGAGCGCTTCGAGCCGGTGGTGCCCGTCTCGCAGATGCCCATTCCAGTCGAACGCGATGCCCTGATGCGTCAGCGACCAGTGTCCGAGTTCCATGTCGGCGCGAAGCCCCGCGAGGTGCGCCGGGCCGAGGTGGCGATTCGTCGGCTTGCCCGGCATCGTCAGCCACTCCATCGCTAGGGCCGGCGTGACGATCTCGATGCCGCTAGTCGGCAGCGGTTTCCCAGCCTTCGTATAAGGCGCGTACTCCCGCGGCGGGGCCGCCGTTGGTATGTGCGTAACTACTCCCACTCGCGAACGCATCTTCATCATGTCCCATCCCTTCGCTTCCCATTATGCCGCCGTGCTGACGAATCGAATCACTCCTCGCCGACGAACTTGTAGTTGAAGTCCTCCACATGGAGCGTCTGCTCCGGCTCGTCGCCGATCTTGAACGTAAAGCGCATCCCCGAGCTGAGGCGTCGCACGCTCTCGGCCGCGTTCGACTTCATCCTCACGTCGCGTAGCCGCTTGTACTCCAGAGCGAGCGCGCGACACGCCGCGCACGACTTGCGCTCCAGCGTCCCGTTCTGCTTGTACGTCCCGACGAAGTCCGCGGGCGGCTTCGCGACCTCGCACTGACAGCACACGCGCCACGTCGGATTCTTGAGCATCGTGAGCTTCGCGGTGCGCGCCTTCGGTCCCGAGGCCCTCATGTGTCGTACCGCTTCGAGAAGCAAGGGGTGCAGCGAGACGCCGGCGGCTTTGCTAAGCAACGCTCGCAGCACGGGCAAGCACCGCAGTCCATGCAATGGACGACCCACTCGATAGAGCGTCGGTACTTCTTGTTCTCCTCGTCATCGAAGTCCTTCAGGCAAAAGGCGCAGAGGGTGTCGTCGCCGAGGAGCACGCGGCTGATGCGCGCGTTCCGCTCGGCGTCGCGCTTCGTGTGCAGCTGCTTCCTCATGCCCCCCATTATGCCGCCGTCCGCCAATGAGTAACCCGGGTTACTCATTAGGCAGAGGCGTTTCCTTTCAACGACTTAGAAGGTGCATCCCGAGGTCGGGGCCGCCTTGCGGGTTCGGGTCGCCGCCGCCGAGCAAGCCCCACTCACGGCACTGCTCGCGGGCGAACCAGCACGCCATGACGAGGTCACCCGTGTGCGCACTCGGCGTGTAGTACAGGCATTCGTCGATCCACTTCTGAACCGCCGGGTGAACGTGGCCGCGAGCGTCGTTCGGGATGAGCCATGCGCCGTTCTGCATGTCGAGGAAGACGCGCTGCACGCCGTACTCGGGATGCGCCTTATTCCGTCCCGTCGTATGCGCCTTGAGCGGCAGGCTGATGTTCTTCTTGCGCGCGAACTCCAGCACGGCTTGCTGCGCCGCATTGTTCTCGACGCGGACGACGGAGTTGTACGCCTTGTGCTTCGCGAACAGCTTGTCGACGATCGTCGGCGCGTCCCATTGCCCGAACTCGACATCGAGGATCTTCCGGTGCCCATCCGGCAGCTGCTCGAACGTGAAGAAGGCGGTGTAGTCGGCTTCCTCGCCTTGCCGAAACGCGAGGTCGACGCCCGTGAACGTCGGGTTCGGCCCCGTGTACGCGCCGACGAGTCCGAAGTGCTTCGCGTCGCGCGCTGCGCTCTTACAGGTATCGATCCACTCGGCCTTGCACATAGACGCCGAGTCATCGCGGCAGAGATTCAGGTAGAGCTGATTGAACTCGTGCGGGAGGTGACGCTGACGGAGCGTCGCGATCTCGGCGTGCGAGAACTTCTCGGGCCAGAGCGGCGTGCTGTTCGTCGGATCGGGATCGCGCGCCTTGAGCCGCCACTCGGTCGCGTGCGGACCGGGAACAGCGGGTCGTAGCCCCGCGTGACGCCAAGCCGGCTTCCCTTCGAGCCGCTCCTGCTGGTCGCCCTGGAAGCGAATGTTGCCGAGGATGTCCATGCGCATCGTCGGCCAGCCCGCCTTCTCCAGCCGGTGCATGACGTCCTCGGGATGTCGCGCCGTGTTCGTCAGAACGATGCGCGCGCCGACCGGGTCGAGGCGCGAGAGAACCTCGCTGTCGAACCAGTGATAGGTCTTGTCGCGCTGCGCCTTCGTCGACGTGTTCTCCCAGTTCAGCAAGTCGTCGACGATGATCCAGTTTAGACGTGAGCCAGCGATGCCTTGCGTTCCGTCGCCGACCGCGCGGAGCGACGGATCGCGGATGCCGGCGGGTCGGTCGATTGTGATAGCCGTCTGCGACCACTGGTCGCCGCGACGCGTGCTCGGCTGGAGCTTCGGGAAGACGAGCCCCAGCTCGACGCTCTCGCGAATGTAGTCACCGACCATCTTCAGGACCTTCGCGCTCTGCTCCTGCGTAGCGCTAACGATGAGGCCGCGAGTCGTCGGCGCCGAGCCGAGGAGGAACAGCGTGATGGCCGCCGTGATGAACGTCTTCGAGTGCCCGACCGGGAGCATGTTGACGCTCCGGTCATGGGCGAAGACGAAGTCGAGCAGGACGCGCTGGTGCGGCAGGACCGCGATCGGCTCGCGCGTCGTCTCCTCGCGCATGACGAACTCGAAGAATGCGGCGGGAGACTGGCGCGCCGCCGCGATGCGACCGACCAGCTCCTCGATAGCTGCCGCGGTCGCAATCGGATCGTTGAGGATACGGTGCGCCTTCAGGTCGACGACGTCGCTCATGCTGCACCGCCGTTCGCCTTACCGCTGCCGTTGACGGCCGCGGCGGGTACGGACTCGCCTACTGCGTCGATGACCTCTCCGGCCTCGTAGCGCTCCAGCAATAGGGTCTTCCGCTGCTGCGCGAGGACTAGCTCCTCCAGGCGGTCGCCGCTCATCGTCGCGAGGACGGCGGTCAGGTTCTCGTTCACGCGCACGTCGACGTCGATCTTCACGGGGTCGCGCGTGCCCTGGATATCGGCGAGCAGGTGTTCGAGCGACGAGACTGCGCTCCACTTCTTCTCGACGCGCGCCGCGCGGATGTCCGCGAGGATGCGCCGCTCGGCTGACGCCTTGTTCGCCCCGCGGTTCTTCTCGCTCTCAGTCGACCAGCGATCGAGGATGCGGCGAAGGAGCATCCTCGATCGCATCTGGCCGATGCCGTACTGCTGCTGAAGCACTTGGGCGATCTGTCCGTGGGTCGCCGCCGCGCTGAGCATGTTCTCGACGAGCAGCTCGTGCTGCGCGACCTCCTGCTGCGTGTAGACACGCGCCTTGCCGGGAGGTCGACCGAGTCGTTTTGGAGCTTGGTTTTGCCGGTGTTGCTGCAGTTGGGCGCGTGCTTCCGCCGTCATCTTTCGTCGCATCGGAATGCCATCTATTGCAGGCTTTCAAGAATGAAGCAAGTGCTCGCGGAGGCACTCGGCGTGGACATCGCGCAGCTTCGCGTCGGGAAAGAAGAACTGAATGACGACTCCGTCGCTTAGCGACTCATCGCAGAAAGCGCACGCGGGAGGCGGCGGCGTATCGCTGTCGGGACGCTTAGCTGGGTCGCCGCCGGCGAGGCGATAGGGGATGCGCACGCGGCGGAGAGTACTGCGTCATTCAGTCGAGGCAAGCGCTCGCCTCTTGCGAGCGACGTCGTAGTCGCGGCAGCACCAGCAGACGGCTCGCGCGTTCGCGGAACGAGCAATGTCGCGACGACGGCAGCGCTCGCAAAGTAGGCCGACGTTGTGGCAAGTCGCATCGGCGCGAGCGAAGCCCCACTTCGCGCACTTCCATCGGGCGACAAGCTCGACTAGAGCGACGTCGGCTAGACAGACGAGGCAGACCGTCACGTCGCCGAGGAGGAAGCGGGCTCGTCGGGCGTTGCGTTCTTGGGGAGTCACGTCGCGGCTCGCTCGGGCAGTTCCTTCTCGGCCATGGGGTCAACGTCTCGGAGACAGCGAACTGCGACGGCGAGGTGGGGCCGAGGCGCAGCAGAAGCAGACCGTTACGTCGCCGAGGCGAACGCGAGCTTCAAGCGCCGCGCGTGTCACGCGCCCGCCCATTCGGGGTAGTACTTCGCCACGTAGGCGGCGCCGTCCGCGAGCGCCGTAACCGCGTCCTCGCGGAAGAGAAGGTCCTGCGGCCCGCCCTTCACGGAGACGACGAAGCCGACGAGCATCCGTCCGCCGCAGTCGTAGCGCTTCGTGTGTCGGAGCTGCAGGTGGTCGAACTCGGTGCTCATCGCGCATCCTTCTTTCGGATAGCCGCGACCATCTCCTGGCCGCGCGGTGCAAGCGTGAAACGCCAGCCGCCGTGGTAGTGCGCCTCGACGACGCCGAGCGGCATCGACGGGACGCCCTCGTGACTCGGCCGGATGACGAGCCCGGCGTCGCCAGCGTTCGCGACGTCGAGCAGGAAGTTGAGCTGCTCGTGCGATAGCGCGACCTTCACGCCGCACCTGCGCAGACCGGACCGAGGCCCGATGCGATCGACTCGGGAACTGTCAACGCTCGGCCGCACTTGCCGCACGAGCCCTCGTGATGGATCTCGATGCCCTCGGGGAGGTACCCGGCAGCGAGGCGCTTCCAGACCCAGGCGAACGCCTTCGCGGAGGTCGCCGTCGGCGCGATGGTCGACTTACGTCCGTGGGCGTACGCGCAGCCGCCGGTCGCGAAGACGGTCCCGAGGTACGTGTAGTCGGCTTCGTTGTTCGCGCCCGTCAGGACCGAGACGAAGTAGCGCGCGCCCTCCGAGCCCTTCGCGACGCGGATGCGGAAGGTGAAGCGCGCGCCGGTCGCCTTCGAGACGACCGTCAGCTTCGCGTTCCCCGCGAGAGCGTAGAGGACCGCGGCGTTCGCGCTCGTGAAGCCCGGGTTCATCTCTACCTCGTACATGGTTCTCTCCTTTGCGCCGCAGCGCCCCGTGGGAACCGCTCCCACACCTTCAATATAGCCCGCGCCATTCGTGACGCTAGAACTATTCGCAGGGTGCTGGTCGATTTCTCATTCGAGCCGGAAGAACTCACCGTTCCCCCAGCGCACGAGAAAGAACACGGTCGCGAGCTTGTTCTCCTCCGTCGGCTCCAGGCTTCCGAGCGCGCCCGTCTCGCGCGGGAAGTTGAAGCGGATGATGCTGTTGTGCCCGCACTGGATGCGTTCTGGGGGCGGCTCGATGTCGATCCTCATGCTCCCATTATGCCGCTCACTTCGTCTTTTCAGCAGGCAATCGTGGATGCGTCTCCGCTCGGCGTCGGATCGCGTCGAGCGCCGCGTGTAGCCTCGCATCGTCGAACCGCAGAGCGAGCGTAGACGGGTCCACGACGGCGTCACAGGCGAGGATGCCGAGCGACGCGAACGTGCGCTCTGCCGCCTGGTACGCAGCCATGCGGACGGACTTCTGATGGTTCGCCGTCATGCCCGGAAACGCTAGTTCGTTCATCGTGCGAGCGATGACGGCTTGCAAGTGATCGTTCAGGCGACTCCGGCGAAGCGCGACATCCTGGCCGAGAAGCATCACGAGACCGTTCGCGAAGTCGCGCGCCTCGTCGTCGAGCTGCATCTCCTCGACGAGCGAGGACAGACCGTCGAGTCCGCCGAGGTCCCACGCAGCGAGTAGCGCGCGACCTAGCGCCTGGTCGTCGTAACTCATCGCGTCGCCCCCCAGAGCGTCTCTTCGAGGAGGACCATCACGCCAGCCGAACCAACGCCGTCCGGGCCGTCGAGGCGCTCGACCGCGACGACTGCGGCGAGCCACGCGCGGTCGCGCTTCGCTCGCTTGAAGAACACGTCGATGAACCTGCCGCGGACGTGCAGCGCACGGAGCGTCGGGTAGTCGCGCGCGAAGGCGCGCTGGATGTTGTTGTGGATGAATCTCGCGACGACGCGATGGAGAAGCATCGCATCCGCAGCCCACGGCTGCACGTACAAGGCGAGACCGCGCGCCTGCGTGAGCAGCTTGATGTAGCGAACGCCGGGGAACTCGCCGTCGTACGGAACAGGGATCAGACCGCCGCGAGCGATGCGCGCTGTGTCTCGCGCGATGCGACACGCCGGGCCTTTCCGGTGCGCCTTCATCGGAGCACCGGGCAGCACGCGCGTTCCGCACTTCGGACAGGGAACGGCGAGCCGCTCGAACCTTGCGAGCTTCGCCGCCCTCTCCTCCAGTGACGGAGAGGGCGCTACTTTCCGCCGTCGCCGGAGCGCCGCGGGGCTGCCCCGCTTGATGGGTCGGACCTTCACTCGGCGTCCGCCGGAGCGGCCATCAGAATCGCCGTAGTGACCGCGACGCGCGCCTGCGTGAGCCGCGCCCGGACGCCTTCGAGCTTCTGTCCGAGGATGGCCTCGTAGCGCTCCAGCTTCGCCTCGGCAGCGTTCGTACGCGCGAGCTGCGAGTCGAGCGCGCGCGGTCCGAGCTTCTCGGCTAGGAGCGCCTTGTCGAGTGCCTCGCACTCGGCTTCCGCTTCGCTCGTCACGGCGTCGACGACCGCCGCGACCGTCTCTTCGGACTTCATCGCCGGCACCGCGAAGATCGTGTGCGCCGAGGCCGCGCGAATCGCCGCCGTCATCAAGCGCCAGGCGTCGAGCGTGTGACGCGGGACGAAGTAGAGACCGCCGGTATCGCGGAGCCCGATCGCGTCGACCGTGTCGACCAGCTTCGTCAGCCAGTGGCTGACGTCGGTCTGACTCATCGCGCGCAGCGCTACGGCGTAGTCGGCGCGGAGCTTGTCGGCCGCGTAGTACCAGGATGGCGTGATGTCGAGTTCGCCGTTCGCGCCGACGCTCGCGCGGAACAGCGGCTCGCCCGACCAGGCCGCGTCGAGCGTCGCCGTATCGGACTCGCTGACCCGCTCCTCGACGAGAGCCCACGCCTTCTGACCGAGCGGCCGCACGATGCGATGCTTGTTCGTCTGCTCGCACATGGCGCGGTGTAGCGCGGTCGGCGCCGCAACCTTGCGCGGGAGCAGCGCGGGGTCGAGGCCGCGCGCGAGCCACTCCTCCTGCAATCGCGCGGTGTCGATCGAGCCCGACATGCGCCAGTAGACGATCGCCCCGGCCGTCTCCGTCTCGTTGAGGATTGCGATGAAGTTACTCGCCTTCGCCGTGTTCATGGTCATTCTCCTTTGCGCCGCAGCGCCCTCGCGGGGTTTCTTCCCCGCACCTTCAATATAGCTCGCGCCATCGTCGGCGCTAGTACTTTCTTCAGGCGCGGATAAACTTTCCTCCGTTGCCGCGCGCGATCTTTCGACGGACGACGTTCTTCACGGGCGCGAGCGCCTCGTCGATCGTGCGTCCGTTCTGAAGTCTCCAGAGAATTGTCTGAACGTGCAGCCCCGTCCGCCGAGCCCACTCCGCTACATGCAGCGTCTCTCCCTGGTAGGCGATGCGATGATTGTTGCTCTTGTTTGCCGCTTGCTTATCGCGGTGCAACCAGACGCAGTTCTCGGGTTCGTAGTTCCCATCGTTGTCGACGCGGTGCTTCAATCGTCTACCTCGACAATCTGTCCCCAAGGGGGTCGTACGCAGTGCCGACCAACTAGCGCCCAGATAACCCGTATTCCCGGAGGCTGACTAAGAGGCATCCTACCATCTCCGTCCGTCATCGCAATCACGATCTCGGGGCGCGGCGTCTGCTTCGCGAGCGCCTCGAACGCGGGAGTAAAGTCGGTTCCTCCGCCACCCTTGAGCAAGCCAGCCATCTGCTCGACCGACGTGACCTTGGACACGCCGTGAACCGCCGAGTCGCAGGTGCAGAACGTGACCTCAGCGCCGACCGCCTTGAGCACGCCGCGAGCCTCGCGGAGCGCGACGCCGAGGTCATGCGCCGACATGCTGCCCGAGGTGTCCGCGACGATCGCGACCTGCGGCACCGGCTGACGGAGCCGTGGGAGGATCGGCTTGCCGACGCCGTAGCCGATGCCGGCCTGGCGCCTGCTCGGCCCATCGTAGCGGTGAACGACCGCGCCGGGACGGTAGGCGACCGCCGTACGGACCATCGCCGCGAGAGTCTGGCGCCACGGAACCTTCGCGGGCTCCGTCGCGTCCTCGGCCATGCGGAGGAGTCCCGCCGGGATGCGCCCTCGGCCCTTCGCGTGCTCCTTGACCGCTTCCGCGA
>Ga0315288_10008831_pt1 | contig 12703 bp, 11 predicted proteins | sample YL17G11_20_MG_FD_203454 | JGI IMG/M metagenome (GOLD analysis project Ga0315288, IMG submission 203454) | Sediment microbial communities from Yellowstone Lake, YNP, Wyoming, USA - YL17G11_20 | ecosystem: Environmental > Aquatic > Freshwater > Lake > Sediment | place: USA: Wyoming | collected...
AAAAAATGCCAATACCGAACCGTTTTGGGTTGCCCTGATTTCCTCGGCTTGTGCCTGAAAAGCATAGGGGCATTTCAGATAGAGCTCCAAGTCTCCTCTACGTGCGTATTCCACCTGCACTTGATTGCGTGGCCAAACTAGAATCACCAAACCGACCAGTACGCAAAGGACCACTACCAGCAATCGGGGGCGCGACATCAGTTGCGGCGGGTGGGGGAAGCTCGGACGATTTTCTTCAGTTCCTGCAAGAAGGAGCCTACATCTTGGAATTGACGGTATACGGATGCAAAACGGACATAAGCGACTTCATCCAAGTCCTTCAGCTTCCCCATAACCAACTCACCGATCTGGGATGAAGCGATCTCCGGGTCGTTGCGGTTTCGCAATTCCTTTTCCACTTCGTTTGATAGTTGCTCTAAAGTCACGAAGGGAACGGGTCTCTTCTCGCAGGCTTTTTCCAATCCTTTGAGGATCTTGGACGGATCAAAGCTTTCACGCCGATTGTCTTTTTTTCTAACCCAAAGGGGGACCTCTTCCATCCGCTCATAGGTGGTGAATCGCCGCTGGCACGAAAGGCATTCTCGTCTTCGTCGGATCGCCCCTTCTTTGGAGAAACGTGAATCCACCACGCGATTCTTCGCTGAATTGCAATAGGGGCACGTCAAGTTTCTAGCGAACCACTATTTCTTCTTCAGAAATGAAGGAATTTCCAAATCCTCGCCGAAATCCCGGAGGTCAAAAGATCCTGCGGATTGCTGTTCCGGCTTAGTTCCAGTACCTGGTGCCGGGGTGCCTCCGCCGGTTCGGCCTTCTTTCTTATAACGGGCGGCGTCAAAACTGGTTGCAATGACCGTTATTTTAATTTGATCCTCAAGCGTATCGTCGATCACCGAACCGAAAATGATATTGGCATCGGGATCCGCAACTTGACTGATCAGATTGGCGGCTTCATTGATCTCGTTTAACGTAGCGTTTTTACCACCCGTAATATTAAAGAGCAGGCCGCGTGCTCCCTCGATCGATGTTTCCAGCAACGGGCTGGAAATCGCCATACGAGCAGCTTCTACTGCCCGGTTCTCGCCTGTGCCGATTCCAATTCCCATCAAAGCGGTGCCGGCATCGCGCATAATCGTATTCACATCGGCAAAATCCAAATTGATCAGTCCGGGGACTGTAATCAAATCCGAGATCCCTTGTACACCTTGCTTGATCACGTCGTCCGCTGATCGAAATGCATCCAGCAATGTTGTGTTTTTTGCCACCGCCTGTAACAACTTATCATTGGGTATCGTAATCAGCGTATCAACTTTTTCTCGCAGCTTCGCGATCCCTTGCTCCGCAATTTGCGCTCTTCGGCGCCCTTCGAAGGAAAAGGGTTTTGTCACAATGGCGATCGTGAGCGATCCGAGCTGTCTGGCGATTTCGGCAATAATGGGAGAGGCTCCAGTACCGGTGCCACCTCCCATCCCGGAAGCGATAAAAATCAGGTCTGCGCCTGCCAATGCTTCAGCAATCACATCGCGGGATTCTTCCGCAGCCCTTTCTCCCAACTCGGGATTGAAACCGGCGCCCAAACCCTTGGTGACTTTTGCTCCAATTTGGATTTGACGATCCGCCACGGACAACTTGAGCACTTGAACGTCTGTGTTGACTGCGATGAACTCCACATGTTTGATCCCTGTCTCGATCATGCGGTTTACCGCATTCGTTCCGCCGCCTCCAACACCGACAACTTTGATGCTAGCCTGGCTTTCTTCCCAAGGGTCGTACACGTTCATCTGCCTCCCTCCTCTATTTTGCGAAAACATCTTCGAACTCAAAATGCAACTCCTTCTTCCCGTCCTTCCTGGCCTTCTCTATATAGATTTGCAGGAAGGGCAAGTGGCGCTCGTAGTTTTCCTTTTCCAAACGAAAGAACAATTCCAATCCATCGCTCAATTCTACGATGAATTGCTGGTTCTGTGCTATCTGTAATGCGATGATTTGTGTCCATAGGTCCGCAGGAACCTGTTGAAGCAAATCAATGGCCTGCAGACTCAATTCCATTGGAAGAGCAGTTGCATAGAAACTCGCCGTAACCGTGGGTTCCACATCGGGTGACTTTATCATTTGCCCCGATTCCAACCATTCCCACGAGTCTCCATCCAGACGAAATGATATCAGGCTGTTTTGCCACGAAAAAAATGCCTGAATCGTAAAGGGATAGTACTGACTGTATCGAACTTCTTTTACCCGTGGTTCCAAAACCTGCCATTGTGTCACGGTGGGAACAGCCATGTGCAGGAAAGAACCATTTGGTATTGCCTTTGCTAGAGCAGGAGACGGTGCCGGCTCCCCCGCCAGGACCAATTCCGCCGGAAAAGGCAATATCGTATACAGCCAGGGGACCATCAAGCAGAGCAGAAACAGCAGGATCGCGCAAAAAACCTTCACCTGCCAGCATCTCCTCGCCAAAGTGACATGGATTGGGACCAATCTCCCAGCAGTTTGATTTCCGGCTGCAACAGTAATCCGTAGTGTTCTTCCACTGCCGCTTGTACTCTTTCCATCAAAACTAGCACATGGTTGGCCGTCGCTTGGCCAACGTTCACGATGAAATTGGCGTGAACGGCTGAGATCATCGCATCACCGACACACCAACCCTTGCAGCCCGTCTCTTCAATCAGCTGGCCCGCGTACGCATTGGGAGGATTGCGGAACACACTGCCAGCGGATGGGTATTTTAATGGTTGGGCGGTTCGCCGGCGCAGCAGCAATTCACGGATCCGCTCGAAGGCAATCTGCGGCCGTTCCTCTTGCATGGAAATGGTCGCTTCCAGGACGACCCAGTCTCCCGAATCGAGCATGCTCCTGCGATATTGAAATCCCAACTCCTGGCGATGAAGTGTTTTTTGCCGGAGGTCGCGGCAATTCAAGGCAGCAATGCTTTCGATCTGTTGCCCCATATAAAGGGTGGCCGAACCAGCGTTCATCACGATCGCTCCGGCCACGGTACCCGGAATGCCTACAGCAAAAGGGAGACCGAACAATCCATGCCGCGCGGCTTGGTTGATGAGCACTCCCAGATCGGTACCTGCTCCCGCAATCGCGCGGTTTTCCTCGAACCGAATCCCATTGAAACTCCCGGATATCTTGATCAGAAGGCCACGAAAGCCCCGGTCTGACACCAGCAAGTTGCTACCATTGCCCATGATGAAATACGGGATATTTTCCGCGCGCGCCCAAGAGATCGCCTCCTGTAGATCCTCAACATCTTGCGGGATGAAAAGTATATCGGCCGGTCCACCGATGCGATAACTGGTGTGGCGGGATAAAGGCTCGTCGAAGTAGGCAGAGCCTTTTAATCGATGACTAAGCAGGTTAAATGCTGCTTGAGAGATGCTGCCAGGCTTGTTCAGCAATTTCACTTATATCGCCAGGACCCAGAAACAAAAGAAGGTCGCCTTTCCGTAATCGATTTTGCAACAGTGTAGGGAGTTCCGCGCGGGTTGAAAAGTGGACGGCTCGCTGCGGATACAGTTCGTGAACCACTTGATGTACAATATCTTCCTTCCAATCAGGAGGTTTTGTTTCCCCGGCGGAGAATATGGGCAATAGCACGATTGTATTCGCAAGGTCTAAAGCGGCTGCATATTGTCGCAACACCGCCTGCACCCGGGAGTACCGGTGAGGTTGAAGGACACAGAAGATCGGTCTGCCTAAAGATTGAAGGGCGCCGAGCGTGCGAGCGATCTCCGTCGGATGGTCGGCGTGGTCATCAAAGACCAGCACACCTCGGGCTTCCCCCTTTCGTTCCAGGCGACGGCGAATGCCACGATAGGTTGTCAGAGCTTCGATCACCGCATCCAGTGAAACTCCTTCCAATGTGCTCAGAGCCAAGGCTCCGATCGCGTTTTGGGCGTTGTGCTCTCCCAAAAGAGGGATGGTGAATTCCCTCATCCCATCTGGCGTAGCTACCCGAATCGCAGTTCCTGCGCTAGTGAACTCCGTATGCAGCAAACGGAACAAGCATTCGGGGGACCGTCCATATGGAATGAGTGGTTTGGATTGGTTCTTCAGATTCGGCAGAACACTGTCGTGAATAACTAGGCCTTCTTCAACCCGGGCAGAGAAGAGATTAAATCCTTGCAGAAGGCCGTTCATATCTCCCCAGAAGTTCAGATGATCTGCATCGATGTTGGTAATCAAGGCGAGCGCAGGGGTCCATTTGAGAAAGGAACCGTCGCTTTCGTCCATCTCGGCAATAAAATAGCGTCCTTGACCCCACCAGGCGCGTTGGTCGTACTGCACCAGTTCGGCGCCGTTGAACAGAGAGGGGTCTTGATCCGTCTGTCGAAAGACATGTCCCAACATACCCGTGGTCGTACCTTTGCCATGCGTACCGGCCACCGCGAGCAAACGCATCCCCTGGCTCAGTTCTACCAGCACATCCACTCGGTGACGCAGCGGGATCTGCAGTGTAAGGGCCGCCTGCAATTCCACGTTATCCTCTGGGATGGCAGAGGAAAGAATCACCAACTCTGCGCCGGAAAGGTGTTCCGGGTCATGTTGCAGCCAAACTTGCACGCCCATTCGGTTTAATTGATGCTGCAAGGCCGGCGCAATCGAAGGGTCGGAACCGCTGACTTGATGGTGCCTCGACAGGAGAATTGCCAGGGCGGACATCCCGGCACCCCCTACTCCGATCAAGTGAATTCTATCGGGTAGCACGTGTTGAACCCAGCAACCATCCAGCAACTTCACTCGCGGCTCGTGGCCGCGCCAAAACAGCCGTTGCTCGCCTCATTTCTTCCAATCGTTGCGGATTTTGGAATAGGACAACGATGGTGGCTTCCAGCATTGCCAAGGCATCCTCCGTTACGACGATGGCCGCACCGGCTTCTTCCAGGAAGCGGGCGTTTGCCATCTGGTGGTCATCGGCAGCATGAGGATAGGGGACCAGGATGGAAGGGACTCCTGCTACTAATGCCTCGGAGAGGAAACCAGCACTGGAACGGCCGACAAAAAGATCCGCTGCGGCAACCCAGATTGGAGCTTCTGTTGTGAAATCGACCAATTGCAGTCGCTCGTGGAGTGGCATACGTTCACGGTAAACCGATGCGTGCTTCGAACCGGCAACCCAAAACACCTCCAGTTGGGGAATTCTTTCTAGCAATCGAGGCAGGCAGGAAACCGCAAATTCGTTAAGACTGCGCGCTCCCTGGCTGCCTCCTGCAAGCACCAACAAAAGCGCCGATGGAGCCAAACCCAAAAACTCTCTCGCTTCCGAACGCGCACCGAAAAGGTTCTGGCGCACCGGATTGCCGACAAGGATCGTTCGTTGGGAAACCAGCGAACTTGCAGGAGCGGGAAAGGTGAGAAACACCGCCTGGGCAGTCCGGGCAAAGGACCGGGTCACTTTTCCGGGAATCCGATTCTGCTCTAGCAGAACGTAGGGTTGCCCAAGAAGCTTGGCCGCAGCAATCATTGGCAAGCTGATATAGCCGCCAGAACCCACCACCCAATCCGGCCGCAAATGGAACAACTGGTAGAGGCACTGACAGACGCCCAGCGCTGCAAGCAACAAGGAGATCGCCATCTGTACGGCATTGTCTCTGCGATTACTCTGCCGAAACAGGGGGAGAAAACAGATCTTTGCTCGATCGGCTTCTTGTTGCTCCAGGCTGTTTCTCCGGCCGCATAAGAGCAATGCAATCTGCGGATCTTTCCGCCGCAAGGCTTCCGCAACGGCGATTAAAGGGAAGAGGTGTCCGCCGGTCCCGCCGCCGGCTAGGAGGATCCTCATGGTTTGGAACCCTCCTCCTTGGCTATCCGCGCCAGCAAGCCACAAATGCACATCGAAACAAGCAATGAGGTGCCTCCGTAGCTGATAAAGGGTAAAGTGATGCCTGTGACAGGGAGGAAACCGGTGGAGACTCCGATGTGAGTCACAGCTTGCCACACCAACAGAGTAGTACATCCGGCCGCCACCAAGCGGGGAAAGAGCTCGCGGCTGCGGTAAGCCAAGCCGTATCCTAGCCAGGCAAGGAAAAGGAAAAGCGCCAGAATCACCAACACGCCGGGTAAGCCGGTTTCTTCGGCAACGATCGCGAAGATGAAATCATTATGAGCCTGAGGTAGCCATTGGAACTTTTGTCGCGACAGGCCCAACCCGACTCCCCAGATACCCCCAGCACCAAAAGACAGTAGAGATTGCCTGATGTTGTATCCCGAACCGGTGGGATCTTGACTGGGATTTAGGAGCGTCAGCAGCCGTTGCCGCCCATGAGGGAATGCCCAGGCCATCACGAGGAACCCGATCGCCCCGGCTCCAAAACCAATCGAGAGTTGCAGCAGGGGAACATTAGCCAGAAAAAAGACCACAAGCAGAGCCAAGCCCAGGATAAAGGTCGACCCCAGATCCGGTTCCAATACGATTAAAGCCAAGGGGAGCAAGGCAAATAGAAAAAGAGCTCCCCACATCGCTGGCGTTCGCTTGCGCTTGCTGGTAGCGGTTAGCCAGGCGGAAAAGAAAATCACAGAGCCCAGCTTGAGAAACTCCGAGGGTTGGAGACTGCCTAAAAGACCAAGGGAAATCCATCGCACGGACCCACCGGTGCTGACCCCCAGGGGAGTGAAGAGAGCGATCATTAAAAGAATGGGAATGCCGAAAGCCCAAATCGCCCGGCCTTGCCAAACGGCAAGCGGGATTCGGAACATCACCAAAAAACCAACCAACCCCAGGGCAAACCACATCGCTTGTTTCTTCAGCAGATACAGAGAATCCCCCGTGTCGCGCAATGAGACCCAGGAGCTGGCACTGGCCACGAACACCAACCCTAGTAAGCACAAGGCCAGCATCAGCAAGAACAAAGAAAGGGCCTTACCGCGCACCGGCCTCCCGTTCCCGCACCAGATGCTTGAAAACCTCGCCGCGATGCTCGTAGTCCTGGAACATATCAAAACTGGCGCAGGCAGGGGAAAAGAGTACGACCGATCCAGGCTGCGCCATGCAAGCAACGGAATCCAGCACTTCTGCCAAATCTCCTTCCACAATCCGGAAGCTGGAAAAGTTCTCCTGCCAACATGCCCGGGCGATCCGTTCCCGGGTGGCGCCAAACAGGACCAGGGTAGCTTCCTTTTTGCGAGCTACCTGCACCAGTTCGTGGAAATTGGCGTTTTTTTCGCTCCCGCCGAGGATAAGGACCACCGGTTGGGAAAAAACAGCCAGAGAGCGGATGGTGGACAAAGGATTGGTTCCCGACGAATCGTTGTAATAGGGAATGCCATGGATCCGGCCGGCATACTCCAATCGGTGCTCGACACCTTGGAACGCAGCCAGACCAGACCGAATCTGCGCCGGCTGCAAGCCAGCGAGAATCCCGCAGGCCATCGCGGCCAGCGCATTTTCTGGATTTGCCTGGCCCGGAAGAGGCAATTCATTGAAGGAGACAATTTCACTGATTTTCCCGTCTAAGCGCGCCCGGATTTGTCCACCCTCCATCCATACTCCGTCTTCGTTCCCCCATGCAAACAACGTGAAGACGCGCGCTGCTGATGTAGTCTGCATGGACCACTCGTCCAGTCGGTTGCGCACGACCCAGTCATTCGACTGCTGATTCTCCACCATTCGGCTTTTCGTCTTCCGGTATTCCGCCATCGAGGCATAGCGGTCCAGATGATCCTCGGAAAAGTTGAGCAGCACGGCAACGTGTGGATGAAAGCTGGAGATAAACTCCAGTTGAGGAGCACCGATTTCCGCTACGATCCAAGCTTCGGCGGGTGCCTCCAAGGCCACTCGTACCAGCGGAATACCGATATTGCCTCCCACAAAAACGGGTTTTGTTCCCTGCCGCAAAATATCTGCAATGAGCGCAGTGGTTGTAGTTTTCCCGTTGGTGCCAGTGATCGCGATCAATGGGGCCTTGGCCAGGCGAAAAGCCAATTCGATCTCGCTCCATACCGGCATTCCTCTACGTAGAGCTTCTTGAATCACCGGAGTCGTGGGCAGAATTCCCGGACAAACGATCAACACCTCTTGTTGAAAAAGACGTTCGCTGTGCCCACCGAATTCCAACTGCACACCCCACGCTTCCATCTCCTGGGCATCCACCTCGCAATCGGTTCGCATGCGACTTTCACTCAGAAAAACTTCTTTTCCCAACACCCGCAGGGCTTTGGCGCTTTCGTATCCGGATTTACCCCGCTTGCCGATCCCCAAGATGGAAAACGTCTGCATCTTCATCCCTAAACCCAAATGAAGAGAAAAGCCAAGGCGATGAACAACAGGTTCACCAGAGAAAATCGGAATACGATTTGCGCTTCACTCCAATTGGAAAGCTGAAAATGGTGGTGCAGCGGGGATCTTTTGAACAAGCGCTTGCCGCCGGTGCGACGGAAGTAAAAGATCTGCAAGATCACGGAAACGGTTTCCACCACAAAGATCACCGCGATGAACGGCAAAAAAAGGGGAATGTGCAGGATCAGGCTCAGACCGGCCATGGCCGCTCCCAAAGCCAGAGATCCGGTGTCCCCCATGATCACGGACGCCGGGTGGACGTTAAACCAGAGATATCCCGCCACAACTCCCGCCAGGCTGAATATGAAGGGAAAGAGCGAAATTGTCCCCTGCAGGAAAGCCACCACAATCAAAGCGCCGATAACCGTCAGAAAAATGCTACCAGCCAGGCCGTCGGCACCGTCCGTGAGGTTCACGGAATTCTCTCCGCAAATGATGACGAACATTGCTACCGGTAGATACCACCAACCAATGTCCAACGGAGGAATGAAGGGAATCCAAATCGCGGAGTCCATCTTGGTAAGCCAAGCAAAGAGGAAGGCTGGAACCAACTGCAACAAGATTTTGTACCGAGCCATCAAGCCGAGGGAGTCCTTGCGCCTGTAAGAGATGAAGTCATCGGCAAACCCGATCGCGCCGGAGCAAACGAACAACAACAAAAGCGCCCAGACCTCCTGGGTCGGTCCAAACAGAAGACAGGCGACGGTGGGCACTAATAGAAAAACCAGTCCGCCCGCCTTGGGAGTACCCGTCTTGTGCAAATGCTCCACCACCTCGGCCCGGACTGTAATGCCGAAACTCTTCCTTCGCAGGAAACGAATCAACGGTGGCATCAACAACAGCGTCACCACGAAGGAAACCAGGAGAATTTGCAGCCAAGTCATCGTCTACTCCAATTCATATATCAGGTCTTCCAAATGCATGCCGCGTGACCCTTTGACCAGGAGGCAATCGGATGATTGTAGCGCCATTTTCACTGCCTTCGTCAACTCAACCCGGTCCAGAAAGTGTTGTACGGCATCAGGCTGCATGCCGGCCTGATGCGCGGCTGCGGCCGCATCAGCGGAAAGGGGACCGTAGAAGAAAAGCAAGTCTGCCCGGGTAGCGGCAATTTCACCCATTTGGCGGTGATAGAATTTCGATTCCTGCCCCAACTCAAGCATGTCACCCAGCACAGCGATTCGCCGGCCTGTGGCACGAACAGCAAGAGTATCCAGGGCCGCGCTGACCGAAAGCGGATTGGCGTTGTAGCTTTCATCGATTACAGCGACATCGCCCGATAGGTGAAGGATTCGTCCACGGCCAACTGGCAGCTCGAACCCTTCGACCCGATCCAACATGTCCTTTGGGACGGCTCCGAGGATTAAACCCAAGGCAAAAGCACCAAGGAAATCGCGGACCAGATGGGAACCGACGAAAGGAAGGTTGGCTTCCCATCCTCCACCCAGTCCCTCGATTCGCAGCTGGGTCCAATCCCTGTTTTCCGACCGGATGGTTCCTCGCAGATCCGCCCTGGCATCCATTCCGAAATACACCGCACGCTTGTTGGTCGGGACTTGCGCTTCCCGCAGAAACACATTGTCCCGGTTGAGGAGAATCGTCGCGCCGTCGGGCAACGCTTGCAGGAGCTCCCATTTTTCGGCCAGGATTTGCTCCACACTCCCAAGGTATTCCAAATGGGCCGGACCGATTTCGGTGATCAAACCGATATCGGGCCGGACCATTTTAGCCAGGAGCCGAATATCGCCCAGCTTTTGCATACCAAGCTCCAGCACTAGGAATTGTGTGTCCGCAGGCATCCGGAAAAAGATGAGAGGGACCCCTAGCTCGGTGTTTAAGTTACCTGCGCTGGCATAAACAGCCCCGCTGCTGGCCAGCAAGGCCACAGTTAAGTCTTTTGTCGTCGTCTTGCCGGCAGTGCCGGTAATTGCGACCACCTGCCCCCAAAAGCGGTTTCGCAATCCGCCCGCTAAATCGAACAGCGCCTGCCGAGTGGATGAAACCCGGATTTGACTCAAAGCACCCGGAAACGGAATATCGCGTTCCACCATGGCAGCGATCGCTCCTCGCCGAACCGCTTCCTCCAGGAACCAATGGCCGTCAACCTTTTCTCCTGCCAGGCAGACAAACAGGTCGCCGGGGAGGATTTGACGGGAATCCAATTTCAGGTCAAGCGGTACGCCTTCTCCCGGACCATGCAAAATGCCGCTTGTCATTTGGGCTATCTGGGCAATGTTCATTTCCATCGCTGCAGATAAGCCTCTACCTCCTCAGCGTCATTGAGCATGACCCACGTATCTTCACCAAAGCGCTGCACTCTTTCGTGACCGCGCCCGGCAATGACTACCCAGTCTCCCCGGCGAGATTCAGCCAACGCAGCTTTTATGGCTTCCCGCCGGTCTGCGATCACCTCGTATTCGATCCCTCTGTGCCTACCCTTTTCGATCAAGCCAGCCTCTACCTCGGCCAAAATGATCTGTGGATCCTCGCCCCGCGGATCATCCGTAGTGAGGAACACTCGGTCCGCTTTTTCCGCAGCAAGACTGCCCATCTGGGGACGCTTGCCGCGATCTCCCGCTCCAACGGCTCCAAATACCAAAATCACTTGTTGAGCTTGGCTGCGGGCAAAATCCAAGATTCGATCCAGGGCGACAGGTGTATGCGCATAATCCACCATAATTCGTGCGCCCCAGGGTGCCTGCCGTTGCCAATAGCGCCCGTTCATCGTTTCCAGTTTGCTCAGCCCTTCCACAAGGGCCAATGGATCCAAACCCAGAACATAGAGGATGGTGAATGCGGCTACAGCATTTGCGCAATTCACTTGCCCAGGCAAATGGATCCGGGCGGGCCAGGAGGCACCACCCGCCCGGATGGAAAGTTCGCTGATTTCGGGGCCGGCGGCTTGCACGTACCCCCGTACGTCCGCCGGCCCCAGGAGGGAATAAGTGTGGGCAAAACCCCGACAGGCCTCCACGAATTCTGCGCTACGAGGAAAGTCCTTATTCAACGCTACCGGGCCTTTGCCCTGCAGGGAAAGCAAGAAGGAAAGCTTGGTGCGAGCATACTCCTCCTCGGTTCCGTGCAACTCCAAATGATCACGGTAAAGATTGGTTAAAACCGCTGCGGTAAACGTCGATCCATTAACTCGATCGAAATAAATCGCATGGGAGGATACTTCCAGCACTACGTATTCTGTCCCCTGCCTCACGAATTGACTGAGTCGTTTTTGCAGGGCCGGCGCTTCCGGTGTGGTAAAAGAAGGGAATTCCGACGTGGGATTCAACGACCCCAGCAATTGCACCTGTTTCCCACAGGCCACCAGTGCTTCGCGCAGGAAATATGTAGTGGTAGTCTTCCCACTGGTGCCGGTAACTCCGATCAGCTTCAAATGGGAGGAGGGGTTGCCATAGATGGACGAAGCCAGGTGTCCTGCCATCCGGCGTACATCCGGGCAGAGATAGAAGGGCACTCCTTCCGGCAATTCGATCTCCCGTTGCGCCACAATCCCCGCAGCCCCCCGCGCCAGGGCTTCTGATACGAAAGCATGGCCATCCGATCGTTCTCCCACAAAGCAGAGAAATAGATCGCCGGGATCCACGTGGCGGGAGTCCGAAGCACAACCGGTGATCTCTCGATCCAAACTCCCGCGGACGGCTGTCCAGGGAAATTGTTGGGCCAGCGTGTCAGCGTTCATTGGGGTGGCTCCACCCGGAGGATGTCGACCAGTTTGGAAACGATTTTTTCAAAGACCGGGTAGCAGACGCGAACGGCATATCCAAGATCCACTTGCGGTTGGTTGATATTGACCAGGATCACGACCCGGGGATTGTCTGCAGGGAAAGCCCCGACGAATGTAGTATTGTTGTACTCCGTATTCGATTTGGCGGTACCCGTTTTTCCGGCAACCCCATACCGGCGTAACGTATCGCTTAACTTGCTCTCCACCACGCCGCGAAGAGCTTGGCGCAATTGGATGGCCGTCTTTTGCGAGATCACTTGGCGGGTCGCTTGGGGAGACAATGTTTGCAACGTTTTTCCGGAAGGGTCGCGAATTTCTTTGATCAGGTGCAGTGGCACGTAGCGCCCGTCGTTGGCCACAATTTGAAAGGCTGCTGCGATCTGTAATGGCGTGACCAGCATCATGCTGTAACCAAAGGAGGCTGTTGCCAGGCCTATTTCGGGCCAGAGGTTTGCCGGGTCAAGTCGCCCCGCGGCCTGGGGCAATTCCAATGCACTCAAGCGCCCAAAACCGAACGCGTTGGCGTATTGCCAGAACGTTGTCGCTCCGAGTTTGAGGCCAATCTGGGCGAAGCCGACATTGCAAGAGTTCTGGAACAGCTCAGCCAATTTCTGCACCCCGTGCGGTGCACCAAACTCCGCTGGACAAAATACCGGCCAGTCATCTATGTAGATCGTGCCATCATC
>Ga0315288_10008832_pt1 | contig 12703 bp, 8 predicted proteins | sample YL17G11_20_MG_FD_203454 | JGI IMG/M metagenome (GOLD analysis project Ga0315288, IMG submission 203454) | Sediment microbial communities from Yellowstone Lake, YNP, Wyoming, USA - YL17G11_20 | ecosystem: Environmental > Aquatic > Freshwater > Lake > Sediment | place: USA: Wyoming | collected...
GTCGAGCTGGATGCGGTCGCCGACGTGAAACGGCTTGTCGGTGAGCACTGAGATCGCGCCGAACACGTTCGCCAGCGTGTCCTGCGCCGCCAGGCCGAGCGCGAGGCCGCCGATGGAGAGCGAGGCGATCAGGCCGGTGATGTTCAAACCGAGGTGCGGCGCGGTGACCAGAAACGACACGATAACAACAAAAACCTTCAGCGTCCGGCTGATGATGGGAAAGAGCTGCTTGTGAAACTGCTCGTCCCGGGGGCTCGTCGCCTTCCGGATCCACACGCTGAACAGCAGATCGATCAGCTTGATCACCATGTAGGTCAACGACCCGGCCACGATGATGATCATGAGCTTCGACAGAACATTCTGGACCACCGGCGGCCATTGAAAGAGGCCCAGCCCGATGTGCAGGAAGATGACGAAGGCGACGACCTTGATGGGGCCGTTGAGAAGGTCAAGCAGGAGATCGTCAAGCGTGGTGTGTGTCCTGGCCGCCAGCCGCTTGAGCCACACCCGCGTGGCGAAATCGAGGAACTTCGAGACATAGAACGCGAAAAACACGAACACGAGAGAGGCCCCATACTTCCAGAGCGGCTGGCCGAAGAACGAATGGTCGCGCAAGAAACCGATCCGATTCAGCCCGAACGACACGTAGGCCTCGTCGAGCTGGCTCAACCGGGTGGCCAGGTTGTTGGTGGACGGTGGGGCGAAGATGGCGGGCTTGTCCGTGGACTCCGTCTGCGCGTTGACCCAGAGGGACCAGAAGAGCAGCGCCACCAGCAGCGCCAGCCCGCCGCGATACAGCGTGTCAAACTTCAGTCTCATAGCAGTTCCAGAGTAAGGAAGCCGCCCGCACCACTGGCAAGTCTTATTCGCGACCTGAGCGGTCGCCGCGCGGGCTCAACCGCGCCAGGCCGGCTTTCCGGCTTGCCCAGCACGCTCTCTTGGAGTGTCCTTGCCGCATGGTCAACCGCCTGGTCGCCGTCGGCTGCGCCACCGCGCTCCTCTCAACCGCTCTGGCTGCCGCTCCAACCGAGGGCTTCGCCGACACTCCATTCACCCAGGAAACGCACGAACCCCTCCCGATCGCGAAAGACGGCCCGGCCAATGACGTGCGCGCCGTCTTCGCCGACCGAGACAATACGGTCTGGGCGGCGACACGGGCCGGAGTCTTCTATCTGCCGAGGCAATCCAAGGAGTGGCGGCCGGTGAAGTCGGAGGTCGGACCGAACCCGGCGTTTGTGGTTGCCTCCCGCGATGGAAGCAAGGTTCTGGTCGGGGCCTGGAACGGCCTGTTCGAAGGCAACACGAACGGCCTGCAACGCCTGGCGGAAATCGACAAACCGATCGTGGCATTGGCGGTTCTCGGCATCTCGCCAGGGCAGCCGGACGATGTCCTCAGAACCTTGGCCGTGGGACCCGATGGCCTGTGGCGGATTCTCGCCGACGGTTCGGTGAAGCACGAGCCGCTCCCCTGCAGCCGGTCGGTCCGCGCCATCCAACCGTGGGGCCCGGATGAGGTGTTCCTCGCGACCGACATGGGGCTCTACCGGATGGCTCCTGGCGGCGGAAACTACCTTTGGTCGGTCCACGACTCCCGGAGCGCCGATGGGCGCGACTTGGATCGCGGCCTGGAAACAGGCGTTTTGTGGGCCGCCGGACTCGGCGGTGTCGCCGTCGTGCGCGGGACGAACGTGATCGACTCCCTAACGCCGGCAAAGGGCCTGCCCAACTCGGCGGTTCAGTGTCTGGCGCGGGATCCTCGGGGCGCGATCTGGATCGGCACACAACTCGGCGTCGCTCGCTACGACGGCAAGACCTGGTCCCTGCGACAGGGCCCGCGCTGGTTGGTAAACGACGACGTGCGCGACGTTGACGTGCAGGTCGATGGGACTGTCTGGATCGCCACAGCCGGTGGCGTCAGCGCCATCCGCTGCCAACCCATGATGCTGGCCGACAAGGCCAAGCATTACCACGCCGTTTGCGTTGCGCGTCACGTCCGCGAACCGGGCATCGTCGAGAAGTGCCGGCTGCGCGTCCCCGGCGATGTGTCCACCTGGGAGCCAGAGGACGACGACAACGACGGCGGCTACACTGCCGTTTACCTGGCCATGGAATCGTTCCGCTACGCCGCGACAAAGGATCCGGAGGCGCTGGCAAACGCGAAGCGCACCTTCAACGCCCTGCGCTTCCTTCAGACTGTGACCGGGACCCCGGGCTTCATCGCCCGCACGGTGATTCCCTCCGACTGGACCCACCTGCACGATCCGAATGAGGAAATCTCCGACGCCGAGTGGGCGGCGCGCCGCGTCGAGGACCCGCGCAGCAAGCGCGTCCCCATCCGCTGGCGCAAATCAAAGGACGGTCGCTGGCTCTGGAAAGGCGACACCAGCAGCGATGAGATCACTGCGCACATGTTCGGCTACCTGTTCTATCACGACCTGGCGGCGGATGAAGCGGAGCGGAGCCGGGTGCGCGACCACGTCTGCCGGATCGTCGATCACATTGTGGACAACGGGTATGTGCTCAAGGACCTCGACGGCGCGCACACCCGCTGGGGCGTCTGGGCGCCGGAGCGGCTGAACCACGATCCCGACTGGGCGGCAGAGGCGGGCGTCAACTCGGTCGAGATCCTCTCCTACCTCAAGCTGGCGCACCACGTCAGCGGCGCGGAGAAGTACCAGGAACATTACCTTCGGCTCCTGAACGAGCACCACTACCGGTCCAATGTGCTTCGCGCCAAGGTGCTGAACCCGGCCAGGCGAACGCACATCGACGATGACCTGCTGGCTTTTGCCTGGCCGGCGCTGCTGATGTGGGAGAAAGACCCGGCGCTGCTGGCGCTCTATCGCCGCGCGCTGGAGAGCTGGCATGAGGCGGTGAAGCATGACCACACGCCGTTCTTCGAGTTCCTTTACAAGGCGCTGACGGGCAACGGGGGCAATCTCCAGACGTCCATCGAGTTTCTCCGCGACCAACCGCTCGACCTGGTCCGGTGGACAGTGGACAACTCGCGTCGCGAGGACGTTCGCCTCGTGCGCGTGCCGGAACTGGAGGAGATCCAGACCGACCGTTTGCTGCCACCGAGCGAACGCGGCGTGCCGCGCACCGACGAGAACCCCTGGCGGGCCGTGCAGGGGGACGGCGGGCAGACCGAGAGCGACGGCGTGTTCTGGCTGCTGCCGTATTGGATGGGGCGGCATTACGGCTTCATCCAGGCGCCCAATTAGGACCGGACGCCTGCCTTGCCGAACGCCTGTCTCCCGGTCGGGGACGGCACCGCACTCAAGTTCGTTGGAGCGCCTTGAGCTTCTGGTTTGCGGAGAATCCGGCGAGGATGCAGAAGAGCGCGAAGACATGGAACCCGACGCTGAGCCAGTCGCCGCCGGCCACGAAGATGAGGCCGTCCAGCGCATAGAGAACCATGCCGACCATGAAGGCCCAGGCATGGCGCTTGTTCGCGAAGACGCCAAAGAAGACGAACACGCCCGCCGCCAGGAGATCGAGCACCAGCGCCACCAACTTGCCGGAGCCAGCGAGGGTGCTGGCGATCGCATCGAAGACCTGGGTGATCCCCAACCCGATGATGAATCCCCAACTGCTGCCCGACAGCATCGAGATCGAGTTGATCAGAGACAGACCGGCGATCCAGTAGAACCACCCGGCACCGGACTTGGCCGTGTTCGCCAGCTTCAGTTGATCGAGCGAAGGGCCAGCGGGCGCCGCCGCTGGCGGGGGCGGAGCCGGCGCGCTCGGCTGTGTTCCCAAGCCCAACTCGGGGAGGCTGGCCGCCGGGCCCCACGTGCTCTGATCGCTGCGCATGACCTGAATCTCGCCATCGATCCGGCCTTCGCCGATCCAGCTCTTGAGCTGGTTCAACGAGACCGGGCCGTACTCCTTGCCGTCTCCGCCGATGATCTTGTAGGTGGGTTCCATAGGTTTATGGGTTGGCCGATGGAAACACTTCGGCCAGCAAAACACAACCGGATTCCGGCGCTGGACTCAACCGCTCAACCGCCGGCCACGATCCGCACGATCTCCAGTCGGTCGCCCGCCAGAACGGGGCGCTGGGCGAACTCGGACGGGGCCACGGCCTCGCCGTTGTGTTCCACGACCACACTGCGGGGCAAGAACCCTTGCGCGACCAGCAACTGCTCGATCGTGCAGGGGAACTGGACCTCAACCGGTTGGCCGTTGGCGATGACGTGCGAGGGATTCATGGCTTCACGCCGTCAGGGCGGCGTCCCAATCCTTCCACACCGGTTCGTAGCCGAGCCGGCGGATGAGGTCGGCGACTTCCCGGGCGGAGCGTTCATCGGCGATGTTGAACTGGCCGGTCGCGTGCCTGCCGTTGCCGTTGGCCGGCGCCCATTCGCTGGCGCCCAGCTCCACGATCCGCCCGCGCTCGGTGCGATGCAGTTTGTCCTTGCCGGCGCCGGTATAACCGCCCGGCTCGGTGTGGCTGCCGGCGCTCATCAATGTGATGCCGAGGGGAATCAGGCCGTCCCGCAACCGCGGCGGCTCGCGCGTCGAGAGCACCAGCCCGACGTCGGGGAACATGAGGCGGAAGGCGCAGACGAGCTGCACCAGCTCGCGGTCGGTCAGGTGCGTGAGCGGCTGGAATTCGCCCGCACAGGGCCGCAGGCGCGGAATGGAGATGGTCAGGTAGGCTTTCCAGCAATGGCGGAGGAGATAGGCGGCATGGGCGGCGACGCTGATCGCCTCGAGCCGCCAGTCGCCCAGCCCGTAAAGCGGCGCGATGCCGAGGCGCCGGAAGCCCGCGGCGTAAGCGCGTTCCGGGGTTTCGAGGCGCCAATCGAAGTTGCGCTTGGGACCGGACGTGTGCATCTCGGCATAGACGGCGCGGTCGTAGGTTTCCTGATAGACCACCAGCCCGTCAGCACCCGCTTGCACGATGGGCCGGTAGTCCCCGGCTTCCATGGGACCGACTTCCAGCGAAAGGCTCGGCACCTCGGGGTGGAGCGCCCGGACGCACTCGACGAGGTGTTGGTTCGAGACGAACTTCGGGTGTTCGCCCGCCACCAGCAGGAGGTTCCGGAACCCCTGGGCCGTCAGCTCGCGCGCCTCGCGCAGCACCTCTTCGACGGACAGGGTCACGCGGAGGATTGAGTTGTCGCGCGAGAAACCGCAGTAACGGCAGTTGTTGATGCACTCGTTGGACAAATAAAGCGGCGCGAAGAGGTGGATGACCTTGCCGAAGCGCTGCCGCGTCAAGGTCTGGGCGCGCCCGCCCATCGCTTCCAGCAGTTCAGCCGCCGCCGGCGAAATCAAATGCGCGAAATCGGTCAGCGAAACCTGCTCTTGACCGAGGCCCGCGCGGGCTGCCGTCAAGGAGGCGGTGGTCGCGCGTTTGACCAGCGCCGCCAACGGCAGGGCGTTGAACTCTGAGACAAAAGTCACGAGCAGAACCTAGCAAAGGAAGTGCGGTTGTCGAGAGTCAAGGGCGCGCGAGACGCCGGCCGGGCCGGACACCGGATGCCGGATACCAGATGGCGGATGCCGATCAGCGATTGGCTATTGGCTATCGAGACGCCCGTCGCTTTGACTTTGCGTCCCCCTTTCTCTAGGGTCGCCCGCATGAACGTGATCCGATACACGGACCGGTCCTTCGCGCGACGCCTGCGCGAGCTGACGGCCCGGACCAGCCTCTTCGACCCAACCGTTGAGGGGCGCACCCAGGCCATCGTCCAGGAAGTGCGGGCGCGCGGCGACGCAGCCGTGTTGGAGTTCACCGAGCGGTTCGATGACGCCAAGCTGACCGCCGATCAACTCGTCGTCACCAAGGCCGAATTGCTGGCAGCGGCCTTGCGCGCTGACCAGGATCTGCGCGGCGCGGTCATGACGGCGCGCCGGAACATCGAGACATTCAGCCGTAAATCGCTGCGCAAGGCGTGGTCATCGAAGAACGCGCAAGGCGGCCGCGTCGGCGAGAAATTCGATCCGTTCCAGCGCGTCGGCGTCTATGTGCCGGGCGGTACTGCGCCGCTGGTTTCGACCGCGCTCATGACCGTCTGCCTGGCGAAGGTGGCGGGCTGCCCGGAGATCGTGGTTTGCACGCCGTGCGGCCAGGACGGCTCGATCAACCGGGCGTTGCTCTACGCAGCGCGGGCCGCGGGCGCCACGGAGATCTACCGCGTGGGCGGCGCGCAAGCGATCGCAGCGATGGCCCACGGCACCGCGACGATCCGGCCGGTGCAGAAGATTTTCGGCCCGGGCAACGCCTACGTGGTCGCCGCCAAGCGCCTGCTGTTCGGCCATGTCGCCATCGACCTGCTGCCCGGCCCGAGCGAGCTGCTGGTGCTGGCGGACGAAACCGCCAACGCGCGCTTCATCGCCGCCGACCTGCTGGCCCAGGCGGAACACGGCTCAGGTCACGAGCGCGTATGGTTGGTCACGACTTCGGCGAAGGTCATCCGCGCCGTGGAAAGGGAGCTCAAGCGGCAACTGCCCAAGCAGCCGCGCCGCGCGTTCATCACGAAGGCGCTGGCGAATAACGGCTGGCTGATCCAGGTGAGAACGCTCGAGGACTGCTTCGTGCTGGCGAACCGGTTGGCGCCCGAGCACTGCGAGATCATGACGCGCAACCCGGCGAAGGCGGCGGAACGAATCGTCACAGCGGGCGCGCTCTTCCTTGGCCCCTACTCGCCGACGGTGTTGGGCGATTACCTGGCCGGGCCGAGCCACACGCTTCCGACCGGCGGGGCGGGGGCGTCGTTCGCCGGTCTGACCGTCGATCAGTTCCAGCGCCGGACCAGCGTCGTGCAATACGACAGGCGCGCCTTGAAGAAGTCGTTGGCGACCGTGCGGCAATTCGCGGCGTTGGAAGGGTTGACTGCGCACGCCCGGTCGGCGGAGGTGCGGTGCTGAAGGAAATCCTGGTGCGCATGAGCAATCCGCAATCCGCAATCCGCAATCCGCCATCACTGGTCCGGCCATTGGTTCGGCACCTGCACGCCTACGTTCCCGGCGAGCAGCCGAAGATCAGAGGGCTGATCAAACTCAACACAAACGAGAACCCCTATCCACCGTCCCCGAAGGTGCTCGCGGCGGTGAAGCAGGCGGTGGACGGCCGGCTGCGGCTTTACCCGAATCCGACGGCTGACCGGCTGCGCGCGAAGCTCGCCGAGCTCCATGGCTGTGCGGCGGAGAACCTCATCGTCGGCAACGGAGCGGACGAGTTGCTCGAGATGGCGGTGCGCGCGTTTGTCGAACCGGCTCTTCCCGAGGCAGCCACGCCGACAGCTTCGCCAGGAACAGCCGCGTTCTCACGAACGCAGCCACCCAAGAGCGTCGTCCAATACTTCACACCGAGTTATTCGCTCTATCCCGTGCTGGCGGACATGCACGGCGCCGTGCGCAACGCGGTTCCGCTCAAGCCGGACTTCGGCCTGCCCTCGGTCGCCGAACTGCGGCGTGGCCGGCAATGGGACTTCCGCGCCGCGCTGACGTTTGTTACCACGCCCAATGCGCCCAGCGGCAGGGGCTATTCAACCTCGGAACTGGAGACGCTCTGCCGGGCGCAGCGGGGCGTCGTGGTGCTCGATGAGACCTACGTGGACTTCGCCCACGAGCACGCGCTGGCGTTGGCGTTGAAGCATCCGCACGTGATCGTGTCGCGCACGTTCTCGAAGGCTTATTCGCTCTGCTTCCAGCGCGTCGGCTACTGCGTCGGGCATCCGGCCCTGATTGACGCCCTGCACAAGATCCGCGACAGCTACAACGTCAACGGTCTTGGCCAGGTGGCGGCGGTGGCGACGCTCGACGACCTCGGTTACTACCGACGCAACTTCCGGCGCGTGATCAGGACGCGAGAACGGGTAGCGGCGGAGTTGACCGGGCTTGGGTTCAAGGTCTGCCCCTGCCAGACGAACTTCCTCTTCGTCCGCCCACCACGATTTCCTGCGGAGCAATGGCTCGGCCTTTTACGCGAACGGAAGGTGCTGGTTCGCTGGTTTGCGTCGCCCGAAGTGCGGGACCGCCTGCGCGTAAGCATTGGCACCGACGCAGAGATGGACGCGTTGCTAAAGGCGATCCGAGCGGTGCTGGCCGGCCGCTAGCGCGGTATGGCAATTCCAGCTTTGCAGCGAATCCCCTCACCCAGCCCGAAGGCCACCCTCTCCCCATCCGATGGGGAGAGGGCCGGGGTGAGGGGGCGTTTTGCCTCGCCGTCATGCACTGTAGGCCTGTGGCCGCTACACCACACCGGTGTTGCCGGGAGTTGGAGCCGAGGCCAATCGATCCGCCTCGCCCGGGGGCCGCAGCTTACTATCGGAAATAAGCGGACTGGCGGTCGCGGCGGCGGGCCAGTTCGCTGGCGTAACGCCGGCCGAGCGTGCGCGCGTGAGCGCGCATCCAATCCGTCAGCCGTGTCGTGCCGGTGGGCGGCGTGTCCACGCACAGCAGGCCGTCCATGAGCCCGCGGATTTCGTCGCGGGTCACGAAGACGTCGCGCACCAGCCAGCCAATTACGCGGCTCATCGCGTAACCCAGGCCGGGCGACACACGGAGAATCGGACGCGTCCGCCCGATCGTCTGCCCCACGGCCTCCACCAGTCCGCGGTAGGTGAAGGTTTCCGGGCCGATGGCGTTGATCACGCGATTCTCGCGGCCCTTGCCCTCGGCCACCGCCAACCCCGCCAGGTCCTCGACATAGATCGGTTGCAGACGGTAGGAGCCATCGCCGAACACGGTGAAGAACGGGAACCGCCGCAGGGCCCAGGCGATGTTGTTGATGAGGATATCCTCCCGCCCGAAGAGCACGGTGGGCCGCAGAATGGCGTGGCTGAGGCCGCTTTCACCCAGCGCCCGTTCCAGCCGCGCCTTGCCGGCGAAATACTCCAGCGGTGAATCCTCGCGGGGGTTCGTGATGCTCACGTGCACCACCCGGCGCACGCCCGCCCGGCGCGCCGCGTCGAACAAGGTCAGCGAGTTCTGCACCGCCTGGGCGTGGGTGAACTGCCGGTGGTTGAACCGAACCCAGTAGGTGTTGTAGAGCACCTCGACACCGGCCAGCGCGCGCGCCAGCTTCGCCGGTTCCTCGAACGAGAAGGGAAAAGCCCGCACCCGGTCGCCGAGCGGATTCGCCCGCCCTGGCGAATTGGTCAGCGTGATGACCTGGCAGCCTTCGTCCAGCAAACGGGCGGCGAGGTAGCGGCCCGAGTAACCGAAGGCCCCGGTTACGGCATGGAGGGCAGTCGTGCTCATCTCACCCGTCTTTCTCCTCCAAGCGGGCGTTTCGCTCAACAAACTTCTTTGAGCCGGAAGCGGCGGCTTTGAAGCCCGGGGCACCGACACTCGAGCAGAACCTCATCGCTGATGACACGCGGCGCCCTTTCCGCTACAACGCTCCCATGCCGAGCGCGGAGAAACTCACGGAGTTCGTCGCCTGGGTACGGCAACACCTGACCGGCGACGAGAAGGGCGAGGCGCAACTCTTCCTGGATCGCCTCTTTCAAGCCTTTGGCCACGGAGGCGTCAAGGAAGCGGGCGCCACCCTCGAAATGCGGGTGCCCAAGAACGACGCCGGCGGCGTCGCATTTGCCGATCTCGTCTGGAAACCGGTCGTCCTCATCGAGATGAAGAAGCGCGGCACCGACCTCCGGAAACACCGCCCGCAAGCCTTCGATTATTGGGTCTATCTCGTGCCCGACCGCCCGCGCTGGGTCGTGCTCTGCAACTTCGACGAGTTCTGGGTCTATGACTTCGAGACGGACGTGGACACGCCCAAGGACAAGCTGCCGCTGGACGACCTCCCGCGCCGCTGGGGACCGCTGGCGTTCCTCGCCGGACAGAAGCCGTCCTTCGAGAACGACCGCGAGGCCGCCACGCGCGAGGCCGCCGACAAACTTGCCTTCCTCTTCAATCGCCTGCTCTGGCGCGACGTGGAGCGGCCCGTGGCCCAGCGGTTCATCCTGCAAATGCTCGTCGCCCTGTTCGCGGAGGACATCGGCCTGCTGGAGAAATACCTCGTCGTTCGCCTCCTGGAGGATTGCTCGACACCCGCCGACGCGTTCGACCTGCTCGGCGGCTTGTTCGCGGCGATGAACACGCCGAAGTCCGCCGCCGGCGGGCGTTTCAAGGGCGTGGCTTACTTCGACGGCGGCCTCTTCGCCCAACCGGCGCGGCTTGAGCTCCAGGACACCGAACTCGTCCTCCTCCGCGAAACGGCCAAGGCCGACTGGTCCAAGGTCCAGCCCGAAATCTTCGGCACGCTCTTCGAGCATTCCATCTCCGACAAACAAGCCGCCGTGGACGAGCGCCGCGCCTACGGCATGCACTTCACCCACCCGTCCGACATCATGAAGATCGTCGGGCCGACCCTCGTGCAGCCGTGGCGCGAGCAGATCGAGGGCGCGACCACGCTCACGCGGCTTCACCAGCTCCTCGACCGTTTGCACCGCTTCCGCGTGCTCGACCCGGCCTGCGGCTCCGGCAACTTCCTCTACCTCGCCTACCGCGAACTCAAGCGCCTCGAAGCCCGCATCTACGAGCGCATCGACACCGAGTTCCCCAGCCGCGCCGAGCCCGGCCAGGTGCGCCTGAGCTTCCTCAGCGCGCAGAACTTCTTCGGCCTCGACATCAACCCGCTCGCCGTCGAGATCGCCAAGGTGGCCATGATGATTGCCCGCAAGCTGGCCATCGACGAACTCCACATCGCCGAGCAACCGCTCCCACTCGACAATCTTGACCGGAACTTCGTGGCCGCCGACGCGCTTCTCACGCCCGACGGCCAGCCCGCCGCTTGGCCGCAGGCGGACGTCATCATCGGCAACCCGCCGTTCATCGGCGCCAAGCTCCTCAAGCCGCAGCGCGGGCCGGACTATGTGAACACGCTCCGCCGCGCCTACCCGGACGTGCCCGGCATGGCGGACTACTGCGTCTATTGGTTCCGCAAAGCGCACGAACTCCTCCCGCCCTGCACCGCCAGCGATCCCGTGGCGGGCCGCGCCGGACTCGTCGGCACGCAGAACGTCCGCAACAACCAGTCGCGTGTGGGCGGTCTCGACCATATCGCCAAGACCGGCACGATCATCGAAGCGGTGGATAACCAGCCGTGGTCCGGCGAGGCGAACGTCCACGTGTCCATCGTCAACTGGGTGAAGACGCGGGAGACCGCGCTTCTGCCCAAGCAGCGCCGGCTGTGGTTCAAAGTGGAGCCCACCGCCGGGCAGAAGAAACCCAGGAAGCGCGGCACCGGCCCAGCGAGTAAGGAGTACGTCCTCGACTTCCGCGAATGCGCCCAGATCAACTCGACGCTGTCGGACCAGACCGACGTGAGTGGAGCGCAGGCGCTCCGGTGCAACACCGAGCCGCAGCGCTGCTTCAATGGCCAGATGCTCGGCCACCAAGGCTTTCTGCTCACAAGGGATCAGCGCAAAGAAATACTCCGCAAGGATCCCGAGTCTGCCGAAATCATCCTCCCGTATCTCAACGGCCTCGAAGCTCTGACGAGCACAGAGCTTGACCGGTTCGTGCTCGATTTCGAGCAACGCAACCAGCTCGAGGCCGCCGCCATTCCCGGTGCCTTTGACTGGGTGAAAACTCGCGTCCTTCCCGACCGCGAGCGCAAGGCGAAGGAAGGCGTGGACAAGGACGGCAACATGCGCCCGCACCACAAAGCGTTTCTCGCTCGGTGGTGGCAGTTGTCTTTCGGCCGGCCGGAGATGCTGTCGGTCATCAAGCCACTGCCGCGTTACCTCGCCTGTGCCTATGTGACCAAGCGCCCGATCTTCATGTTCATCTCGTCCGACATCCGACCGAGCAACTTGATCCAAGTCTTCGGTTTCGCAGACGACTACAGCTTCGGCGTCCTGCAATCGCACGCGCACTGGCTTTGGTTCATCACCAAGTGCGGCAAGCTCACGGAGCGGTTCCGCTACAGCGCCGAATCCGTTTTCGACAAGTTCCCGTGGCCGCAGTTTGAACCCGGTAGCCGCCGACGTCAGTCGGCGCAAACTTCCTCCGAGGCCCAAGATCAGCGTGGACTGACGTCCGCGGCTACGATCGCCAAGATCCACGCCGTGGCGGAAGCCGGGCGACAAGTCCGTCGCGTGCGCGCCGAAGCGTTGTACAAACTCAAAGGCGGTCTGCGCGCCCTCTACCGCACGCTCGAACTGCCCGGCGCCAATCCGCTCAAAGACGCCCACGCCGTACTCGACGCCGCTGTGCTTGCCGCCTACGGCTTCGATCTGAAACAGGATTTACTCGCTCAACTCCTTGCGCTGAACCGGGAAGTCGCCGCGAAGATCGAGCGCAGCGAACCCGTCACCGCCCCCGGAGTGCCACCCGGTTTCCCCAAACCTGAAACGCTCGTTACGGACGACTGCATCGAGCCGCCCGACAGCGGGCGAAAGGGCATCCCGCACCCCGACTCGACGCCGCAGTCGGAGGCGGACGCCGCGCATTACTACTGCGTGAAAGAGGAACCACCCGCTGCTGGCTGATGGGGATGGGGCCGCCCGGCCGGTTGGCGAATCGCGGCCCGGCCGGCAGCAGTTCTCATTTTGGGTTCATCACGGAATTCCGGGGTGAACCATGAAAGCGGACAAGTCTGGTGGTCGGTTGCTCGCGCTAGCGTTTGGAGTGCGTCCGGTTTCACCGGCGCTTTGGCTTCGGGGCACAGGCTGCCGTGGGGCGAGGCTTGGCACGTCGCGGCGATGGGAAAGCGGTGCTTCAAGCACTGATCGTT